>Ga0209270_1000437_pt1 | contig 90411 bp, 69 predicted proteins | sample MTBAKSrepl1MetaG_FD_187456 | JGI IMG/M metagenome (GOLD analysis project Ga0209270, IMG submission 187456) | Enrichment culture microbial communities from Arthur Kill intertidal strait, New Jersey, USA, that are MTBE-degrading - MTBE-AKS1... | ecosystem: Environmental > Aquatic > Marine >...
GATCCTGTTTTTCACCTCCATGTGTCCGATCTTCAACGGGTCGAAGAGACCGGTGGGTTTCTTCTCCTGCACGTCGTTCATGTTTCCTCCCCCTGCTAAAAATTGACGATGGGATGCATCGTTCTCATTTGTCAAACTATCAAAGTGGCAGGAGTCCTTCAATCCCCAATCGCCGGGGATCGTGTTTGCGGCAGGGTCAGACCGGCCGTGGCATGCCGTCTTTCCGGCGACCGATGCCCGCCCCAATAAGACCTGGCCTTGATCATCGCTGCGGCCACATCCAACCAAGTGCGGAAGAATCTTTTTTGGTGGGCAGTGCCCACCCCAGGAGAACCTCAATTCCCGCGCGGAGCCAAGCATGTGGGTACGGCGTCTCCCAAGGTGAGGCCGGCAGAAAACGAAACCCGCGCGGCCGATGCAGGAAATCGTGATTTGTGACCCCACGCAGCAGACAAGCCGAGTCGGTTGCGCTCCGGTATTGAATTGGAAGGGTTTTTCTGAGAGGATGGGCCCCGAACGGACAGAGACCGTTTATCCAAGGACAACGAGACGGGGACAACGACACGGGGACAACGAGACGGCAAGGATCGCCTGTGGTCACTCTCCAAGACGCCAAAGAAGGCGCCCGAGCATTGACGGAAGCGCTGTCGCCGGCTGCCGTTGTGGTCTTCGGCTCCGTGGCCGGATGTGGCAAGGGCAACGACCTGGACATCCTGGTGGTGACGGAAAGTGAAAACAGCCATCAGAAGGTTGCGCTCTCGCTGCGGGGTTTCTACTCGAGATCTGCCGTCGGCTACCTCGTTGCCTCCAGGGAAGAGATCACGAGGAGCTTCAGGCGCGGGAGTCCTTTCTTGACGCTCGTGCAGAAGGAGGGGAAGGTCCTTTACATGAAAGACTCGATCCGCCAATGGGTGGAGCTGGCCGCAGAAGACCTCCGACAGGCGAGGTACCTCCTGCAAGGAGGGTTTTGCAGAAGACTGGTGTCCCTTCTCGATGCCCATGGGCTTGCCGTCGAGCGAAGCGACGAGGACGTCGACCTTATGGACAGCATCTTCAGGGGGCCCTATCCCGCGGAGGAAGGACTCTTGCCCCTGGGAAGCCCCACACGCGAGGACGCCTCCAGGGCCGTCTTCTGTGCCGAAGCTCTCTGCGAACAAACCGGCTTGCCGTTCGACGGCGGGCCGAGCCGCTGACGTCGTTTTCCTTGGACCATACACACAGAGACAGAGAGAGCCAGCCGGGGATCGAGAGAGGCTTTCATTTCGGGATCCCCCAGGCCGGTCCCCCGGACACGGGGAAGCTTTCCCGCTTTTTCGTTCCCCTCGCCCTGCAGGCGGCCTCCCAGGCCCTGACCTACCCCCTCGTGGCCATGGTGGCCTCCAGGGGACCGGGTGGTACCGTCAATCTCGCGGGGCTCGCCCAGGCCAACACCATCATGTTCCTGCTGGGCACCCTGGGGTTCGGCCTGGTGACCACGGGGATGCTCTACGCCAGGTCCGCCGAAGGCTATGCCAAATACTGGTCCGTCACCATGCTCATCGGGATGGCCGTGGTCGCCCTCCAGGCCCTGCTGTGCATTCCCGCCCTGGCCCACGGAATGTTCGCCACCATCATGGGCCTTCCCCCCTCCATCGAGGACCCGGCACGAACCGCCCTTTTCGTGAGCCTGCCCCTCCAGTTTCTCTTCTTTCTTCGCAACCCCTACCAGGTGGCCATGTACAACGGCCAGGCCACCGCAAGGGCAAGTGCCGCGACCTTCATGCGGATCACACTCACCGCGGCGCTCTCAGTGGTGTTTTGCAGGCTCTGGCTGGTGGGCCCCGTGTGGGCGGTCGTGTGTCTCACCATCCCCGTGGCCCTGGAGGTCGCCACATCCAAGGCGTTCGCCGCCCCGTTCCTCAAGGAGCTTCCGCCCACCGACGAATTCCCCTCGACCCGCAGGGAGATATTCCTTTTCACTCTCCCCCTTTCCATAGGAGGGCTCTTTCTCTCCCTGGCCGCCCTGCTGCTGGGCGCATTCATTGCACGGGCCCCCGAACCCGAACGGATGCTCCCGGTGTACTACCTGGCCATGGGGCTGGCCAACCCGGTGGCCTACGGCGCAACCCGCCTGCAGGCCGTGGTGCTCACCTTTCCACCCCGGTCCCCGGACGACCGCCGCGTGTTTCGATTCGCCGTCGTCTCGGGAATCGTCATGGGACTTCTGCCCCTCCTTCTCATCCTCCCGGGTCTTTCCGAGCTTTACTACGTGACCCTGCAGAGCCTGGACCCACGGGATGTGTCCCTGGTGCGCCTCACAGCCTTGGCCCTGGCGGCCTTTCCCTTTTGTGTGGCCATCCGGGCCCACACGGAAGGCCTGGCAGCGCTGCACAAAAAGCCCGTGGCCGTCCTAGCCGGGCAGGCCGTGTTCATGGGAACGGTGGTGACCTCGGCCTTCCTCTGCCTTGCCCTGGGCGTGCCGGGGTATCTCATAGGCCCGGTGGGTGTGATTGCGGGAAACCTTGCGTGTTCCGGGACCATCCGTCTTTCCCTCGGGATCGAGGTGGGGGCCAAGGTGCCGGTTCCCCCCACGCACCTGTCGCACGGGCAGATTCGTTGATAAGGGCTCGCGTGAGAATAAGGTCCCGTTTTCAGGCGTCGAGGCGCACGCATGGCAAGGCGCGAGGAGGGCGAATGGCGGGCCATTTAACCGACGAGCAACGCTGCCAGGCGTGATGGATCGGTGCATCAGAATGGGAAGTTATTCTTGAGCGAGCCCTAAGGATGTTCCCTCCTTTCGGTGGACCATCCATGCTCTACCCCGGGCTCAATACCGGTCGGTCCTCGTGGTTCACCGCCCCTGGTCCAACCGGTAAAACCTTGCGGCCGTGTCGTGGAACAGGGCTGACCTTTCCCCGGCCGAAAAGCCCTTTGTCATGCGCTTGAAACCGTTCCACATGACCGTGTAAGAATACGCCGACCTATCCACCGGAAAATTGCTCTCGAACATGCATCGGTCCACCCCAAATTTTTCGATGCACCAGCCGCAGTACCGCGACATGACCCCGGCCAGTTCCTCGGAGCCGACCGGGCGGCCCCGAGCCTGCCAGTCGAACCCGCAGACCGGTATCCCGAGGCCCCCCACCTTCACCACCACGTTGGGACATTGGGACAGATCGGCAATCGCCTCTTTCCAGACACCGTAGACCTGCTCCCGCTTCCCCTCGTAAGGCCCGACCCCGAGGGGGGCCCCCATGTGATCCAGAACGATGGGTGTATCGGGGTATGCCCTGGCCAGGTCCAGCAACTCCCGTATCTGGGTGTGGTAAAGCCAGGCATCGAAACTCAGGCCGTACTTGCCGAGCAACGCGAACCCTTTGCGAAACATCGGGTCCGAGAGCAAACCCCGGGGAGGACTCTTGTAGGAGGCGATCACACCGCTCGCGTCCCAGGCCGCCGAGTGGCGGATACCCCTGAACAGGCCTGCGCCTGCCTCCAGGTGCGCTTCGAGCACCGCTGCCACCCCCTCGCCCAAGGTAAGGTCGGCAAAGCCCACGATGCCTTCGATAACACCGAGTCTTCCGTATGGTGCGCGCCCGCTCTGGTCCGCGATCTTTCGTACGAATTCGGTCTCGCCCACCGGCCTCAACGCTTCGGGCCCGTCCGTCCTGTATTTCGAGCCGCACTCCACAAAGACGGTTCGCACCACGTTGTTGCCCTGTCCGATATCCTCGATCAGGTCCTCCATCAGGTAGCGTTTTGCCGGATACTCCCACAAATGATGGTGCGGATCGCAGATGCACACCTCGGGTTCGATCGCCTCTTCGGTCCCGAAGTCGCGGCAAGTGTCACTGCCGGTCGTCATGGTCCTGCCCTTTCCGTGGTTCGGGTGCGGAGAAAGGGGTGGCGCACCCAGGTGCCAGGCGGTTTGACTCGAACCTACCCGGGGATCACCATCACCGCACAGGGAGCGTGGCCGATGACCTTCTGGGTCACGCTGCCCATGAGCAGTTTCTTGAGCCCCGTCCTTCCGTGGGTTCCCATGATGATGAGATCGATTCCTTTCTCCTTGGCCTCCTGGACGATGAACTCGTGGGGTTGGGGGCCCATGTGCGCAATCGTCTCACAGGGAATGTTCTCCTTGGCCGCCCTGGCCTTGGCTTTCTGCAGCAATTTCCTTACTTTTTCCGATGCCTTTTCCTCGATGGCCGGGGCGATTTCAATGGTTTCCGGGAAGATGTCGACCACACTTATGACAAATATCTTGCTGTTGCACACGCCTGCCATGCTGAGCGCCTGATCGAGAGCCCTGTCGCTGTTTGCGGACCCGTCCAGCGCCACGAGTATCTTCTCACCCCTACTCAAGGGGCATGTGACTTCTCCTTGCTCCATTCCGATACCCTCCTTTCGATGGTTCATGTGTCAAAGCTACCGTCTGCAGCGTCCTTCCGACCGCTTTGTGACCGCTTGTATTCCCATGGCTGCAAGCTGTGCCTTATCCCTTGACATTCCTCACCCTTTAGGAGGGTTCGGGAAGTGTTTCTGCGATCGGACAGCCCTCTGCACCCCCCAAAGCCCCATCAAGGGGGGAATTGAGTCTTTTTGGTGGGGCGATGCCCAGCCCACGAAAACCTCAATTCCGGCAAGGCGCTCAGCACGTGAGGTGCCCACTGCCAACCCGAAGCCCCTGGAAAAAATCACCGGCCCGGACGCAACGGTGATCAAGGGCAAAGCCGGGGTCTCTGCTTCAGGGTGAATAGAGGCTGAGGATCCTCACCCCCAGGGCGGCCAGGAAGCCGGTCAGGGTGGAGAGTCCGACCACGGTTCCTCCTCCCTGTTCAAATGCCTCCGGGAGCATGGTTTCGGCGATCATGGTGAGCATGGCCCCCGCCGCCAGCCCTTCTGTTCCTGATATGAAATACCGTAGCGCGCCTTCGGGGTCGGCTGGAAAGATGGCAGCGCCCACCATGGCCCCCAGGCCGGTCATGACGCACAGGGACATCCACATCCAAAAGATCCTCCCGAAGCTCGCGCCTTGCCGGTTCATGGTGACCGCGCTCGACATGGCCTCGGGCAGATTGGCCAAGAACACACCGGCGATAAAGGCCATGCTCATCGCGGTTCCCGCAGCGGCCGAGGCGACGACGAGCATCCCGATGACAAGGGATTCGGGAATGCCGTCCAGCGCGATGCCGAGCCAGATGGCAAGGGCCGCGCCTTCTCCCCCATGCGCCTTGATTTCGTGCTCCAAGTCCCTGTCCGTCACCACGATGGAAAGCCGTTCCAGATTCCCCAACGCCTTTTCCTCCCAGAGACGGGCTTGCTCCAACACCGTCGCGTCCTTGGCCTCCATTTCCTGGAGCCTGTCCGCGACCATCTTCCTGCTGGCCTCCCGGAGGACGCTCGAATGCTTTATCAGACGCTCGAACGGCACCTTGTGAAGGGTGCACAGCTCCACGTCCGTCCTCGCACGCACGGTGCCCGTTCTCGGTTGATCGGAAATCAGGGCGATCTCGCCGAAGGTGTCCCCCTCACCGAGTTCGGCAATCAGTGTCCTTTCGGTACCCGTTTCCCGGAGGACCTGAACCGTGCCCCTGACAATGAAATACAGCTCGGAGCCTGGTTCCCCCTGCCTGAAGATCGTGTCGCCGGACTTGTATCTGATGGTCTCCACATGGGGAATGAGATGAACCACTTCCTCCGCGGGAAGCAGTTGCAGGATCTTGATCCTGCTCAGGGCCCGCACCATCTTCTTCGCCCTTCTCCTCTTGAGGGTGAGGACGTGTTTCTTGACAAGGGATGCCTTTCGAAGGAAGGCACCCCGATTGTTGAGAAGCCGGTTGAGAAACTGGAAGACAAGACCGCCGAGAAAGGCTCCGATCATGGTTGCCAGGATGATCCACACGTCGTGCCCTTGATGGGATATGTGCAGGGAATGGGCAAAAAGCTCGATGGTGAGGGCGAACAGGAGGGCCCCTCCACCGAAGGCCATCAGAGCCGATGTCACCCTTTTGGAAGGTCGTGACCACAGCCCCACCATCGCCCCCAGCGGCAAGGAGACGGCGCTGATACCGCCCCACATCAATGCGATCATCATGATCTTCACGGCCGGTTCCCTCAGTGGGTGCAAGAAAGGGGAGCAGAAGATTACGCCGCGTCAGGGCCCCCCTCGGGCGAAAAACGGCCGCTTGTGGGCTTCGCGATGCAGTCGCGAAGAGCCCTGACCAGGGACGGGCCTGCAGCCACCCCGAGGGTCTTTTCCAATACCTTGCGAACCTGCTGATCGCCTGTGCCGGCACCCAGTGCACGGATGAACCGGGCCGCTGCGTCCGTGCGCCGTCATCCGTTTTTCAGAGGCCGTGCAGGTTGACTTCCTGCCCCCCCCTTCGTCGAGAATGGCGCCCAGGGGCGGCACCGCGACAAAGTCAGTCCTTGTTCTTGCCCTTGCCTGCCCCCTTGCCCTTGTGCTTGTCCTTGCCCTTGCCGTCGGTCCTTTCTCTCTCCTCGTACATATCGCTGCCGCGCTTCAGGGCCTGGAACGCAGCGGAACCTGGTTTGATCCCAAGGCTCTTGGCGAGGTTGCCCCAGCCTTTGCCTCTTCCGGACTTGTGCTCTTCAAGGACACGATCCATCGGTCTTGCCGAGATCTCCCCGAGACGTAACAGGATATAGGCATCGGCCGGTCTCTCCACATTTTTCATCACCAGATCCACGTCGGCATCGCCTATCTTGAAGCGTGCGGCAAGCCTCGCCCTGAATCCGGAAGGATCGCCTTGCGCTCTGATGTCGAAATCCCTTGTCCAATCGAAATCACGTGCTCCCGCCGCTGCTGCCGGGGACGAAACGAGCAAGACCATGAACAGCATTCCGAGTGCTTTCATCCATTCCTCCTATTGATCGGCGATTCCATTGCCGGTGCGCATTTGAACCTGTCGGTCTCCATTGTTTTTCCCACAAATACCGCCTCCTGTCTGTTCCGTGTCATCATAGCGTCTTGCCAGGACCTTGTCGAGATGGATTATGAGACCTTACGCGGTCGCAAACGGCGCTTTGTATACCCTCACCCCGGCTTTCCCAGAGGGCGAGGGGGAGGCCGAAAGTCGCAATTTGTGGCCGTACCCGCTAGGCCTGTGAGCCATGGACATTGCTTCCGGGTTCACGAACGAGTCCTGTCCTTGCCCGACTTGTCACCACGGCCTGGATCATCGTTCCGGCCACATCCCACCAAGTGCGCAAGAGTCTTTTCGGTGGGCGGTGCCCACCCTGGAAAAACCTCAATTCCGGCGCGGGGCCGCGCATGAGGCAACGGCGTCTCCCAACCTGAGGCCGGCAGGAATCGAAACCCGCCGGACTACAACGGCGATCAAGGCCATCACGACAACGATGACGACCAGCAAGGCCCGAGACCGAACCTCACATCTCGCCTCTCACCGCATTGCCGTGAAAATCCATTCACCCCGGCGAGGCAGCCCCCGGTCTGTTCATATATGGGGCACTGTGCTATGGATGGGCGGGTCAAGGGAAAGGCTTAGGAGAAATCAAGTGGACAGGGACCCACAACCACCGCCTGAAGAACGGGAAGTCGCCGAACCGGTGCAAGAAGTTTCCCCTCGGAAAAGCCGGGTGGCAAGTCCGGCCTTGCGCCTGGTCTGTAAGGGGCTGCTTCCGTCCACCTTCCTTCTCCTCGCGGCAGGCCTGTGCTTCGGCGGCTACCGGCTTGTGCAGCACGTACTGGAACTGCCGTTTCGCAGCACCAACGATGCACTCCACAAGAACGACTCACCGGTCCGCCTCGATTTTCTCATTCCGGCCGGCGTCTATATCGACGAGAAAAAGACAATCGAAGAGGTGATCAGGATTCGGCTTTCCACAAAGGGGAGTCTGTCCGCACGTTGGGCCTCCGCATTGCTCGACCTTGTCCCCGCCGCGTACCGGGGTGTGGCGAATATGCTTCTCTACGCGTTCTGGAGTTTCTGTTTCATGGCGTTTTTCCGAATATTCACCTTCATGGGGTATGGAAGGGCGCTGCGCACCAGTCTTTTTCTCGGAGGTGTCAACTACTACTTCATGCCCGACTTCTTGCCGGGAAGAGCGGATGACGCTGCCTTCGTCGGGATCCCCGCGGGGATCCTTCTGGCCAGGATGTACCTGGTCCGCAGGAGAAGAAGAAAGCGAGCATCCGCGCGCCTTGAGAAGCATCCCGCCCCGGAGAGATCGGAACAGAGTGTCACGCCGCGGCCCGACATCCTTTTCGACAGATTCCATCCCGGGATGTAGAGGTGCTCAGGGGGCCAGAAGGCTGCACGAAATCGCAAATTGTAACGGCGCCCGATAAGAGGGATTGCACCAGTGGAAAGGCAGACCGATGAGACAAGAGAAGCGCCGGTTCACACGGGTACCTTTTGCAGTGACCGCACAGATGCTCGTAAGCGGGGTTTCGTACCGCTCCGATGTCGTCCACGGGTTGAGTATGGGAGGGTGTCTGCTGCCTGTTTCCGCGAATCCGGAACCGGGAAGCCCCTGCAGGGTGACCATCGAATTGAGCGGCAGCGCCCAGGCCCTCACCGTGCAGGTGGAGGGCAACGTGGTGCGTTGCGGCCCGGACGGCGTGGCGGTGAGCTTCACCCGCATCGACCCGGACAGTCTCTTTCACCTCAAGAACATCATCCGCCACAACTCCCGGGACCCCGACAGGGTCGACCGGGAGCTCGAGGATCACCTGGGAATCCTGTGAAAGCGTGTCTGAAAACTCCAATCACTTCTCGGCCTTGATCCTCGTTCCGGCCACATCCGACCAAGTGCGCAAGGGTCTTTTTGGGGTGGGCGGTGCCCACCTACGAAAATCTCGATTCCGGCGCGGAACCAAGCATGTGGCAACGGCGTCTCCCAACCTGAGGCCGGCAGAAAACAAGACCCGCCCGGCCGCAACGACGATCAAGGCCTGCCGAGCCTTGGGGCTTCACAGCCGCCCTCCGAGAAAAGACAGAAGCGTTTCGTTGACGTAATCAGGGGCCTCCTCGCCGAGGAAATGGCCCACCCCCACGGCCCGAACCCGCAGGTCGGGGAAATAACGGGGAAACTGCTCCACGAAGCGGTTGCCTGAAGGCACCGTGTCGTCCCCGTGGCGCACGGAACCGGCACGCCCCAGGTACGCGCCGTACATCCACAGGGCGGGGCCTTCGTACCGGGTCCGGCGGTCTTCAGGCCCGTAATCCATGTAATGGACATAAAGAGGGTGGTTTCTGAGCCCGTCCTTGTGCAGCCACATGGCGGCCACCTCGGCTTCGGACAGCAGGTCGCAACGTTCGCCGTTGGGGGCATCGGGGTCTTCTGTCACCCGATGAAAGGCAAGGGCATACCGGTAATACTGGATGGCGGCAAAATGGCTGTCAGGGTCGGAAAAAGACTCGATGTAGTGGTTGAGGCTTTGCCCGTCGATCCAATCAGGGCGCTGCCGGGCGCCGGCCGGCAGGACCCAGGGAGCCGTGGGGGGCTTGGGCAGGTCGTCTCCGTCGCGTCCGCCGAAGAGGACCTCGATGAAGGCCCTGTGGTGTCTCGCGAAAAAGTCCTCGGCAAGGCCCTCGGCCTTGAACCAGTATCCGTGGATGGCCCGGGGCGACCACACCGTGCACAGCGTGTCGAGGAGCGCCACCCTTGCCACACGCCGGGGAAAGTCGGCCACCACCTTGAAGGCGATGATGCCTCCCCAATCGTGGCCCACCACGGTGGCCTGTTGGATTCCCAGCGCATCCATGAAACGGACCGTATCACGGGCCAGCATGCCGCGGTTTACCCGGATACGCGGTTTGTCCGTCCGGCCGAACCCCCGGTTGTCGGGCGCGAAAACCGCGTAGTGCTCCCCCAGGGTCTCGATCTGGTGGCGCCACTGGTGGGATGTCTGGGGGAATCCATGCAAAAGGACGACGGGCTCACCGGTCCCTTTCTGCAGGTAGTGCATCCTCAGACCGGGTATTTCCACGAAGTTGCTCGATATCACGGGACCTCCTTTTCATATACTTCATATACCTCGCGCGTCCACAAACTTCGCTTCTTATACCCTCACCCCGTCCCTCTCCCAGAGGGCGAGGGGGATGTAGGAAATCGCAATCTGTGACCGCGGGCATTATGTATGGGGCGTTTCCAACGCACGGGCGCACCGCTTGTGGCCCGACTATGACCCGTGCCCGGGGACGTGTCAACAGAGCATTTCGGGTTTCGGTGGGTATGGGGGGGAAGCGAGGATCTTTGATCTTGACACCTGATTTGCGGGTCAATATGCTCCCTTTGTTCTCGAAAACCTTCGCCCCTTGTCGGTCTGTGGTCTCACTTCGGCCACAAGAGCCCGACCTGTCAACCACCCGGACAAACTTTTCTTTCTTGCCGAGGCTGCGCCGCTCATGGGCGGGACCAGGGCACGGGCAAGAGCACCATCCGAAATTGCGTATGGTCCAAATGGGGGGAGCCTTGCCGGAGCGCAGGACCACGCTTTCAGAAGGAGGATTCGGTGAAACGCCCCTCCATCAACACGCCGCTGCCCGGGCCCCGGGCAGCGGATCTTATCCGGGTCGATCAGGCCCATGTTTCTCCCTCCTATACACGGGTCTATCCCCTGGTGGTGGAAAGCGGACAGGGCCTGTGGATCCGTGACGTGGACGGAAACGAGTTTCTGGACTTCACGGCCGGGATCGCCGTGTGCGCCGCCGGCCACTGCCACCCCGTGGTGGTGGAGGCCATCAGGGAGCAGGCGGGCCGGCTGCTGCACATGTCCGGGACAGATTTTTACTACACCTCCCAGATAGCCCTGGCCAGAAAGCTCGCCTCCCTGGTTCCCGGGGAGGGAATCAAGAAGGTGTATTTCGGCAACAGCGGGGCCGAAGCCGTGGAGGCGGCCTTCAAGCTGGCACGGTGGCACACCCGGCGCGAGCTGAACATAGCCTTTTTCGGAGCCTTCCACGGGCGGACCATGGGGGCCCTTTCCCTCACGGCGAGCAAGACCGTCCAGCGCAAATACTACTACCCCCTCGTGCCGGGCATCACCCACATCCCCTATCCCTATTGCTACCGATGCCCTTACCACCTTCGCTATCCGGACTGCTGCGTTGAATGTGTCCGATGGGTGGAAGAAACCCTCTTTCGCACCACCATCGCCCCTGAGGAGGTGGCCGCCATCTTCGTGGAGCCGATCCAGGGTGAGGGAGGATACATCGTGCCGCCTCCCGAGTTTCACAGGGAGCTGCACAGGATTGCGAAGAAGTACGACATCCTTTACGTGGTGGACGAGGTGCAGACCGGGATGGGACGCACGGGCAAGATGCTGGCCATGGAGCACTTCGAGGTGGTTCCCGACATCATAGCCCTGGCAAAGGGGATCGCCTCTGGGATGCCCCTGGGAGCCATGGTGGCCCCCGCGACGATCATGGACTGGGAGGCCGGCTCCCATGCCTCCACCTTCGGGGGAAACCCGGTTTCCTGCGAGGCGGCCCTGGCGACCATCGGACTTCTCGAACAAGGGCTCATGGAAAACGCCCAGGTGCAGGGGGAGCGGCTCCTGAAAGGCCTGCGGGAACTGCAGAAGACTTGCGAGTGCATGGGAGATGTGAGGGGCAAGGGATTGATGGTGGGGGTGGAGCTGGTCACCGACCGGCATACCAAGGAGCGGGCGTCCCGGTGGCGCAACGCGGTCATCAGGCGCGCCTTCGAGAAGGGCTTGCTTCTTCTTGGCTGCGGGGAAAACACCCTGCGGTTTTGTCCGGCCCTCACGGTGAGCGCGGAAGAAATAGACACCTGCCTCACCCTGACCGAGGAGGCCATCCGCGAGGTGGCCCCATAGAGCGTGTGTGACCATTCGGCCTTGATCATCGTTGCGCCCACATTCGACCAAGTACGGAAGGGTCTTGTTTGGCGGGCAGTGCCCAGTCTACGAAAACTTCGCTTCCCGCGCGGAGCCCGGCATGTGGGAACGGCGTCTCCCAACCTGAGGCTGGCAGAAAAGGAGACCCGCGCGGCCGGAACGATGATCAAGGCGGCTCGGGGGATTCCTTCCCGCGCGTGGGTCCTTACAGCCAGGAAGGCATTGTGTTGACACGCCGCCTTCCATTGGCCATACTCCCACGCGCAGGAGCCGTCCGACCCGGATCATCGCAACTTGTCCGAAAACCTCCTACCTGTCGGGACCGCGCTTTTCGTGCAGACCCCGGCAAGTCGGCCGTGGCCCGACCCAACCCAGCAGCGCGTGCGTGGCACGTTTTCTTGCAAGAGCTCCTATGTGTCACAGGCCGACCGTACCATTTCACACGGGCGTCACGCAGTTGCGTCCGCCCCCGGCAGGGACCCAACGCGGTCCGCCGGCCACCGTGCGTTCGCGGGATCCACCGGTAGTCTTTTGCGTCAAACGGCACTTGAGCGCGTGACGGTGAACGGAAAGGCGTTGCCCACCTGCCGGGGCATTTGCTTCCCGCCGTGTCGAGGCGGGGGGGCGTCGCACCACAAGAGACAGGCGGAACCAAAAGGAGGAAACATGCGCGTAAGAGGAAAAACGGTAGTTCTCTGGGCTTTGGCATTGGCGGCAGTCCTGACGTTCGCGCCCCAGGCGCAGGCCGCGCCGAAGGGAACGCTCGTGGTGGCGGTGTCCACCCTGGCCGACGAACCCATAGACCCCCACTACTCCAAGACGAACCTGGACAGACCCATGGCCAGCCACATCGGCGAAGGGCTCACCGTGGCCGACGTGGAGGGCAAGCTGGTTCCTTCCCTGGCCGAATCGTGGAGGATACGCGAGGACCAGGTGAGTTGGGAATGGAAGCTGAAAAAGGGCGTCACGTTTCACAACGGAATGCCCATGACGGCCGAAGATGTGAAGTTCAGCCTGGAACGGTGCGTGGAGCCGAAATTCAAGTTCGAAGGCCGCTCCTCGATCGTGGGGGACATCGAGCGTTACGAGGTGGTGGACGACCACACCCTCATCATGCACACGAAGGGTCCGAGGCCGATCGTCCCCATGCACTTCGTACGGGCCGCCATCATCCCCAAGAACTACGTGGAACAGGTACGGGAAGCCAAGTACGGGGAAACGGGAATCGCCGCGGGCCCCTTCAAGTTCGTGGAGCGCAAGCGGCTCCAGTCGTGCACCCTGGAAGCGTTCGAGGGCTTTCACGATCCGGAAAGGGTCCCCAGGGTCAAGACGGTGGTCCTGAAGATCGTCCCGGAGGCCACCACCAGGCTGGCCATGCTGCGCACCAACGAGGCGGATATCATCGAAGGGGTGGTGGGACCCCTGGTGACGGAGGTCAAGAATACGCCCGGGGCCAAAACCGCGTCGAGCAAGATGACCGCGGTGCTCGACATGGCCTTTCACGACATGTATTTCGACGAGCCCAGTCCCACGAAGGACAGAAGGGTGCGTCTGGCCCTGCGGCTTGCCATCGACATGGACGCCATCATCAATAAGCTTTACTTCGGGGAGGCCACGGCAAGTGTAGGGGTCACATGGCCCTACGACGTCTCCTGGGATCCCGAGCTCAAACCGTATCCCCACGACCCCGAGAAGGCCAAGAGGCTGCTCGACGAGGCCGGTTATCCGGGCGGCTTCGAGATCACCATCCACAGCTATGTCTCCTCCTCAACCCCCTTGATCCCCGAAACCGCGGAAGCCATTGCAGGATACTGGAACAAGATAGGGGTTGCCGCCAAGATCGACAGGACGGAAAGCGGCATCTATTTCCAGAACTGGCGCGACAAGAAGTGGCGCGGCACAGGGCTCCAGTCCATCCCCGCTCCCCTGGACTGCATCAGCAGCCAATGGTACCTGATCACCTCGAAGGGGGACTACTCCTATTACAAGAACCCCCAGGTGGATGAGCTGATAGACAGGGTGAAAAAGGAGATGGATCCCGTCAAGCGCAGGGAGATGGCCCAGGAGGTGTCGAGGATCTACTACCACGAGCTTCCCAGGATCGGCTTGCAGCACATCAACACCATCTGGGGCCTGGGTCCCAGGGTCAGGCAGTGGCAGGTCATGGCCGCCATGCCCTATACCGTGGGGCTGGAACGTGTGGTGCTGAGAGACTGACCCCCCCTTCCCTCCCCCGACCGGGGACGCCACCCGGCCGGGGGATGCCGATCCGCTAGAAAGGCCGCCCCGTGCCGGGGAAAGGAAACAAGAGGGCCTTGCGCAGATGCCTTGGTATCTGGCTGCTACTCGTCACGGGGCTGGGCTTTGGGTGCAAGTTCTACCCCGGCCCGGGAAGCTGGTGGCTGAACAATTACGGCGCCGGGGTCTTCTACGAGGTATTCTGGGTGCTGGTTTTTCTGGTCTTCTTTCCGGAAAGAAGATGGCTGACGCACGCCACCGTGTGGGTTTTCGTGGCGACGAGCGCGCTGGAATGCATGCAGTTGTGGCATCCCTGGTTCCTTGAAAAGGTGCGGTCGCGTTTTCTCGGACAGGCTCTTATCGGAACCACTTTCTCCTGGTGGGATTTTCCCCATTACGCCGCAGGTTGTCTGGCAGGATGGGTCCTGGCACGAAGGATCCTGGCCAAGGGAGCCGTTGTATCTTGCGCGGCCACAAACCGCGCTTTTTATGCCCTCACCCTGCCGCTCTCCCAGAGGGCGAAGGGGATGTAGGAAATCGCAATTTGTGACCGCGTGCAGTAATAGAGGGGATCGGTAGCCGCCCGTCTCCACTGTGGAGGGACACGAGATGCCTGCATGCCCGGGAAGGCTTTCGCGCACAGGCGGTCCGTGATTTGCCTTGACACCAGTGCACCGGAGCGATTATGTTTGTTTATTCGGGGAAGACCACCCGTGGGGAACCATCACCGTTAGGGGAACACGAGACGCTCGAGCCGTGAGGAGGGCGGTTCTTTGCACCAAGACGGCGGGCGTTTTGACGGAACACGCACACAGTCATTCCGAAAGGACTAAGGAGGAAGCAATGACGTTTTGGGTAGACGAAGCATACGGGGATCCCAATTATGGAAACGGGAAATGGTTTCTCAACCCCAAAAACCACTCCCGTCAAATGTACAAGATAAGAAAACCGGGTTACAAACCCGCTGCCTACGGTTCGGACCCCGAGTCCCAATCGGGCAGGACCATCAATGAGATCTTGGAGACAAGGTATACCGACCCGGAGAAGTTCAAGACGCTGATCGCCGAGGCCAATGCCATGAAAGGGGACAGCCCCTTTCAGATAGGGCAGGTCATCACCCTGGAAGAGGCGCATCAGGTGTGTGAGCTCACCTATCCGGTGACGGCCATGTCCTGCATCTGCCGCATCCACACCCGGGCCCAGGAAGAAAGAAACGAGCACGAGTATTCCTGTACGGGACTCGGGGTGGGGATGCTCAAGTGGGAGCGCTGGCCCGAGCGCTACAAGGGCGGCGTGAAATTCTTGACGGTACAACAGGCCAAGGATTGGCTCACCAAGTGGGACAAGAAGGGCATGGTCCACATCCTCATGACCTTCGGGGGCTCCTATGTGGGGGGCATCTGCAACTGTGATTACCCCGATTGCGGCGCCATCCGAAACCGTATCGACTACGGTGTGGAGACCGGTTGTCTCAAGAGCCACTACGTTGCCAAAGTCAACTACGATCTGTGCAACGGATGCGGCATCTGCGTGCAGCGGTGCCAGTTCGGGGCCATCAAGTTCGAGGTCACGAGGGACAAGACCAACATAGACATGCTCAGGTGTTATGGTTGCGGTCTCTGCCATACGGCCTGCCCCAGACAGGCCATTGAGCTCGTGGAAAGGGAGAGCATTCCAGCGTTGAGGGAGGTTTGGTGATATGACGACTGCACCCGTTTATCCGGTGATAGAGATAGACCACACCAAGTGCACGACCCCTTTCGACTGCAAGAAGTGCTTGCAGATTTGTCCCCAGGCGGTTTTCGGGGTGCACGCGGTGAAGGTGGACAGGGGAGTGGAGACCAATCCCAAGGAACCCGGGGTCTATCAACTGGCGGTGCGTTATCGGGACAAGTGCACGGTGTGTAACGACTGCGTGAACGTCTGCCCCACAAACGCCCTGAAAATCACCTACCCGTAAGGAGCGCACGATGTACGAGGCCAACAAGTATTCGTTCGAATTGGACGGGACCATGGTAAAGCTCCTCGAAGAGGAATTCGACGTGGAGAAGATCACGTCCAAGTTTGCGGAGGCCGTAGCAGGCAAGGGACCCGATGAGGTCGAGGCCCAAGGCAAGAGCATTTTCGAAGCCTACGGCCGGGACTGGATGAAAAGAACGCATCAGCTTGGAGAGGAGTACCCCGACAGGACGTACGAGGTGCTCAAGGAGATGATCGACAGTTGCGACGGATACTACAAGTTCTCGTTGCTGCCCCAACGTTTCATCGAAATCGCCTATCTCAGCGTGATGGAATTCACCACGCTGCCGGTCATCGAAAACAATGCGGACCGTCTCATTTACCGCATAGTCGATTGTTCGCTGTATAAGAAGCTGAAGGAAAAATGCGGTGACGAAGTGGCGGCCGCCCTGCCCTGCCGGCATGCCTGCCTCACCGCCTGCGAGACCATCCACAGGGACCTGGATGTGGACGCCATCATCCGTATGGATGCTTCCATGCCCAAAGAGGGCTACTGCGAGTTCTCGGCCCGGAAAGTGTGAGAAGACCGCCCGGCGAGATCGACTGAAGCCAGACATGTTTGGAGAGCCAAAGCAATCGAACCACGGGGACCCCATGGTTCGATTGCTTTGGCGCTAAGGATACAAGACCCTTGAAAATAGATCTCCACACGCACACCAGCTACGGGTCGTCGTGTTCTTACATGGACCCGGACCAGCTCGTGATCCGGGCCAAGTCCGTGGGGCTCGACGGGGTATGTATCACCGAGCACGACCAGTTGTGGGATGAAGACGCCATAGCCCGCCTGGGACGAAAACACGATTTCCTTGTCATAGGAGGGGTGGAAGTCGGCACGGACTGCGGCCACATACTCGTCTTCGGCCTGCACCGGTCCGTGAAGCATGTTTATTACGTGCAGGATCTCCACGACATGGTGGCCGAGGCCGGGGGGGCCATGATCATGGCCCATCCCTTCCGCTACGAGCCGGAGCTCGTGGCGGCCTTCTCTTCGTCCAAAAACGGATGGCCGGCAATGGAAAGCGTGTGCTCTCGAGAGGTGTTCCAGCTCGTGGACGCGTTGGAGATATACAACGGTCGATCAGGATTCCACGAGAAGAGGCTCACGTCCCTTGTGGCCGAAAGGAGGCGATTGAGCGGCACGGGCGGCAGCGATGCCCATGCAGGTCTGGAGGTGGGAGCCTGTTACAGCGTTTTCGAAGAGACGATTCGTGACGAAAAGGACCTGATCGTCCAGCTCAAGAAGGGAACGTATCACGGCGTGGATCCGCGCTGGGGGGCGTCCCTCTAGTCCTTTTGGTGGGCAATGCCCACCCTGTCCAAACCTCAATCCCCCCCCGTATTCTTCTCGATCTTGGCCCATGCGTCCCTGAGAGTCACGCTCCGGTTGAAGACAGGCTTCCCGTCGCAAGTCGGGTGCACGGGATCCACGCAGAAGTATCCCAGCCTCTCGAACTGGTAGTGGCTCCCCGGTGCTGCGCCTCGCAGGCTCGGTTCCAGGCGGCAGTAGGTGAGTGTCTCCAAGGACCTTGGATTGAGATGGCTTTTGAAATCGGCCCCGTCCTGCTCCTCGGCCGGCTCGGGGGTGAGGAAAAGATGGTCGTAGAGCCGCACCTCGGCTTCCAATGAGTGGGCCGCAGAGACCCAGTGCAGGGTGGCCTTGACCTTGCGCCCGTCGGCAGATCCTCCCCCCCTTGTTTCAGGGTCGTAGGTGCACTGGAGTTCGACCGGCTCGCCCGACACCTCGTCCTTGGTGACCCCCACACAGGTGATGAAATAGGCGTACCGCAAACGCACCTCACGACCGGGAGCGAGGCGGTAAAACTTCTTGGGGGGAACCTCACGGAAATCGTCGCGCTCGATGTACAGCACCCGGGAAAAGGGGACCTTGCGGGACCCCATGGTGGGATCTTCGGGGTTGTTCACGGCGTCGAGCTCTTCGACCCTGTCCTCGGGGTAGTTGACGATCACCACACGCAGCGGCCGCAGGACGCCCATCACCCGGGGCGCCCGTTTGTTGAGGTCCTCCCTGAGGCAGAATTCGAGCAGTGCCCTATCGACCAGGCTGTCTCTCTTGGCCACCCCGATCCGGTCACAGAAATTCCTCAGGGATTCGGGCGTGTAACCCCGCCTGCGCAATCCGGAGATGGTGGGCATACGGGGGTCGTCCCATCCGGCCACGTGCCCCTGCTCCACCAACTGCACCAGTTTTCGTTTGCTCAGGACCGTGTAGCTCAGGTTCAGACGGGCGAACTCGATTTGCTGGGGATGGCATTGCACCTGCAAGGTGTCGAGCACCCAATCATAGAGAGGTCGGTTGTTTTCGAATTCCAGGGTACAGATGGAATGGGTGATGCCTTCGATGGAATCGGACAGACAGTGGGTGAAGTCGTACATGGGATAGATGCACCACTTGTCCCCCGTCCTGTAATGGGACACGTGGCGGATGCGGTACAAGACCGGATCGCGCAGGTTCACGTTGGCAGAGGCCATGTCTATCTTCGCCCGGAGCACGTGGGCGCCGTCGGGGAATTCGCCTTCACGCATCCGCCGGAAAAGATCGAGGTTCTCTTCCACGGTGCGGTCGCGATAGGGACTGTCTTTGCCCGGTTCGGTGAGGGTCCCGCGATACTGCCTCATTTGCTCGGAGCTCAGGCTGCATACGTAGGCATGGCCTCCACGGATGAGCTGAACGGCGTACGCGTAAAGCTGCTCGAAGTGGTCCGATGCGTGGAAGAGACGGTCGCCCCAGTCGAAACCAAGCCACCGGACATCCTTTTTGATGGCCTCCACGTATTCGATCGTCTCCTTGCTCGGATCCGTATCGTCGAACCTCAGGTGACAGACGCCCCCTTCCCACTCGAGGGCTATGCCGAAATTGAGGCATATGGACTTGGCGTGTCCTATGTGCAGGTACCCGTTCGGTTCCGGGGGAAACCGGGTCACCACCCTGCCGCCGTGTCGTTTGGCCTTGACGTCTTCAGCGACGATGCTCCGGATAAAATCAGTGGGGGGGGCGCTCCCCGGGCCGCTCGATTGCGTCTGCCGCCCGGTGCCGTCGTTGTGCTGTCCCTCGGTGGTTTCGGTCTGTCCCATGGTTCCACTTGCGTGTGTCATCCCGCGTGCCATCCATCGATCCTCTTCTTCTCTTGCCGTCGTTTCCACGGGCGTGAGCCCCGTGCAGTTTACCTACAAACCGGGAAAATTAGATACCAGGGACCTCGATTTGTCAACGGCTTGGGAGATCGGCACAGAACAAATCCATCCCGAAGGGGCCGGGCGTCCGGGGCGGCGAGGCCCGGTCGGAACGTAGGTATAACTCGCGCGTCCACACCTGCGCCTCTTATACCCTCACCCGTCCCCTTCCCAAAGGGCCAGGGGGATTTGGGAAGGGGTGTGAAGCATTTCTGTTCCCGCCGGTGAAGTGGTTCATTGACCCCCCGGCGACGATGCCCTATTTAGCCGACACGGAAGCAAGGCGTCTCCTCCTGAATCCCTGCAAGTGAAGAGAGACTGCCGCTTCAGACCCCCGGATCGGTAAACCGAACGCGCCCATCGTCGGCTCTGGTCCGGGGGTGTCTCTTTCATACCCGTCTCTTTCATACCCCATGGACCACCGGGCAACGGGGAACGAAGACCCGAAACCTTGGGCAGCCTCTCCCCTCATGAGTCGTCCACCACTCGTCACGCGGGGCCTTGATCATCGCTAAAGGGCGGCCGGGTTCCTTCTTCCGCCCTGGGAGCGCGGGCGTCTCGCCTGCATTTTCGGCATGGGTGCGGGCAAGATACCCCCGCTCCCAAGAGAATGGACACAACCATGGGTACCTTCTGCCTTTGATTCCAAAGCGGGGGCAAGTCTTCCAGGCCTAAACGATGATCAATGCCTCACCCGGCAAACGCCGATCCGCCCAATCAGTGGTAGCGGTATTTCTTGATCACGGCGCATACGACGCCGAGGACTCTCACTTCGTCGTTGCGCAGGATGATGGGTCCCAGTGAGGGGTTGGCGGGCTCCAGACGGATATGGTCCCGCTCTATGTAAAGCCTCTTGAGAGTCATCTCCTGGTCGTTGATGATGGCCACCACGCTCTGTCCGTTCTCCGCCGTTTCCCTGGCCTCGATGATGACGTAGTCCCCATCGTGGATGTTCTCCTCGATCATTGAACACCCCTCCACTCTGAGGGCGTACGTCTCGAAGCGGCCCACCATGTCCTTGGGAATGGACACCGTCCTGTGGAAGGGAAAGGATTCGACAGGCTGCCCTGCCGGGATGATTCCCAGGACCGGGACCAGGGTCCTTTCTCCCCCTTGTCCCCGGCACTCCCAGTCCCAGTCGATGGTGGGCAGGCTCCTCTTGGACCTGCCTTGCGTGCAATGGATCCTCATGGGCGATCCTCCTTTACGGTTGCTTGGCCTCGATCATCGTTCCGGCCGCATGGTTTCCCTCTCCCCCGATCCTCTCCCCCACTGCCCCGGACCATTTCCCCTTGTTCCCACTCCACTTTTGTGAGAACCTGACACGTCACGTCTCATACCGCGCTGTTACACATCGCCATTTCCCGGGTGCCCCTCGCCCTCCGGGAAAGGGCGGGGTGAGGGTTTGAAAAGCGCAGTTTGTGGACGCGTGACGTATACCATCATACTCTCACAGCCCTTTGACAGATACGGTCAAAAGCGTTGGCTTTTTCTTACGTTCGGCAAGGGGTGAGCTGCGGGAAAGATCCATGGCCAGAGGCGAGCAGTTGGCAAGGCAGTGGAGAATCCTTCGGGTTCTCACCGGCGCGCGATCGGGCAGGGCGGTGAGTGACCTTGCCCGGGAACTCGAATGCCATCCCAGAACGGTTTACCGGGATCTGGAGGCCCTCCAGATGGCGGGCTTTCCCATTTACAACCAGACGGCACAGGGGCAACATGTGTGGGCCATGCTCGATACCGCGGTGCATCCAAAACCCGTCCCCTTCAGTCTCTCCGAGCTCACGGCGCTCTACGTGAGCGTGGGGATGGCGCGGGTCTCCGAGGACGCGGTCTTTTGCAACGAACTCAAGGCCCTGCTCCACAAGATAAGCACCCTCCTTCCTCCGGAGTCGGTCGCATACCTGCAACGTTTGCAGCAGACTTTTCATGTGGGAGCAAGACCCCACAAGCCGTACGGCCGGTTCAAGGAGATCCTCCAGCAGCTCAATGAAGCCGCCGTGAACAAAAGGACCGTGGAAATGGTCTATTTCACCATGAGCCGCGGCCAAGCCACCCGGCGACGGGTGGACCCATACAAGATATGGTTCTTTGACGGCAGCTTCTATCTGGCGGCCCACTGCCACCTGCGCGGAGAGGTGAGATTGTTCGCCGTGGACCGGATCCGGGAAATGCGACAGACCGCTGAATCTTTCCAGATCCCGGCGGACTTTTGCATGGAAGATTTCATGGGACCGAGCTTCGGCGTTTTCCGGGGTGAAAGGCAGAAGGTCAGGTTATGGTTTGCGGCGGACGCCGCAGGGTACATCCGGGAAAAGACGTGGCACCCGAGCCAGAAGGTGGTTCAAAACGACGACGGATCGCTGATCTTTGAAGCGGAAGTCGCAGGCACCGAAGAAATCAAGTTCTGGATCTTGAGTTGGGGCTCAAGGGTCCGGGTCATGGAGCCCGAGTCGCTGAAAAGACAGATCGCGGCAGAGGCCGCTGCGGTGGTTAAGGGCTATGGGAACCAGGGAGGTGTGAAATGACGGAAAAGACACTGGCGCAAAAGGCGGATGACATAGCGCAGCTCATCGTTGCGGCGAAAAAGGTTACCGCGTTCACCGGGGCGGGGATAAGCACGGAATCCGGCATCCCCGATTTTCGCAGCCCCGGGGGGATCTGGACGAAGTACAAACCCGAGGACTTCACCTACCAGAAGTTCATCAGCAATCCCGAGACGAGGCGTCTGAGCTGGCAGCGGTTCCGTGACATACCCTGGACATCGGTCAAACCCAATGCGGCCCATTATGCATTGGCCGAGCTGGAGCGGCTCGGCAGGCTCGATTGCGTCATAACCCAAAACGTGGATGGCCTGCACCAGTTGGCGGGCAACGGGGAAGACAGGGTGATCGAGCTGCACGGGACCGTTCGCTGGGTGGCGTGTCTCGGCTGCGGAAAGCGATGGCCCCGGCAGGAAGTAGAGGCGTGGCTCGAAAGGGGGGTGGAGATACCCCAGTGTGACGCCTGCAACGGGCTGCTCAAGTCCGCCACCATATCGTTCGGCCAGGCCATGCCGGTCAAGGAAACCCGGGAGGCCGAGGCGCGCTGCCGGGCGTGCGACCTTTGCATTGTCATCGGCTCCTCCCTGGTGGTGTATCCGGCCGCTTACATGCCCGTGTACGCGAAACAGGCGGGGGCCGACCTTGTGATCATAAACCGGGAGCCCACGCCCATGGACAACCAGGCCACGGTAGTGGTGCACGGGGGTGCCGGCGAGACCTTGACCAAGGTCATCGAAGGGGTCAAGGCGCGTCTCCGGGTTTAGAGGGCAGGCCGCAGGGAGGATGGAAGATGGGACCTCCTTTGAAAACCCACCGACAGAGACCACCCGACGACTACGACGTCGTAATCGTGGGGGGCGGGCCCGCGGGGCTGTTTGCCGCCTGCTACCTGTGTGAACACTCGCGGCTTCGGGTGCTTCTGCTGGAAAAAGGAAAGGGGCCCCTGGAGCGCCATTGCAGTATGAAGGCATCCGGAGAATGCGCCGGGTGCAAGCCGTGCAACATCATGTGCGGCATAGGAGGGGCCGGACTGTTCTCGGACGGGAAGCTCAACTTCATACACAAGCTGGGCAAGACGGACCTCACCCAGTTCCTCCAGGCGGACCGGGCAAGGGAGCTGATAGACGAGACCGAGCTGCTGTTCAACAGATTCGGCATGGACGGTCCCACCTACCCCACCGACATGGCCAAGGCCAAAGAGATCAGAAAGAACGCCAAGAGGTATGGTATCGATCTTCTCATCATCAGACAGAAGCACCTGGGCAGTGAACACCTGCCCCGGCACATAACCAGAATGATGGATCACATCATTTCCCAAGGGGTGACCGTGCACACCGGCGAGGAGGTCACGGACGTGGTGGTGGAAGACGGCGCCGTAAGGGGTGTCGTCACCACCAAGGGCCGGTACGCCTCGGCCAATGTGATCCTCGCGCCGGGGCGGGCCGGGGCGGACTGGGTCGGAAAGCTCGCTCAGAAATACGGGCTGGGGGTCGAACAGCGGGGAATCGAGGTGGGGGTCCGTGTGGAAGTGCACAACGACATCATGCAGGACCTTTGCGACGTGATCTACGATCCCACCTTTTTTATCCAGACCACCAAGTACGACGATCAGACCAGGACCTTTTGCACGAACCAGGGAGGGTTCGTTTCCATAGAGAACTACCGCGACTTCGTGTGCGTGAACGGCCACGCCTATCTGGCCAAGAAGAGCGAAAACACCAACTTCGCCTTCCTTTCCAAGGTGGTGCTCAACGAACCGGTCACGGACAATCAGTCGTACGGCGAGTCCATCGGCCGGCTGGCAACGCTGATCGGGGGGGGCAAACCCATCCTCCAGCGCTTTGGGGACCTGAAGAGGGGCAGACGCTCCACCTGGCAACGGATAGGCCACGGATACATCCAGCCCACACTGACCAACGTGGTCTGCGGCGACATCGCCATGGCCCTGCCGGAAAGGATCCTCACCAACCTTGTGGAGGGCCTGGAGAGGCTCAACTGCGTGGTTCCCGGGGTATTCAACGACGAAACGCTCCTCTACGCCCCCGAGATAAAGTTCTTCGCCACGCAGATCGAGACGGACAGCCACCTGGAGACGGGGATCAAGGGCATGTATGTGGCCGGGGACGGGCCGGGGGTTGCGGGAAACATAGTCGCGGCAAGCGCCACCGGGCTCATCCCCGCCAAGGCGGTGATCGCGCGCACCGATTCCGGGTAGAGTCCGTGAATGAGGCAGGACGGCGAGGCGGTGAAACACCCGGTGGCCTTCCTGCACGAGCCGGTGCACCGTGGGGCTCTTCCACATGGGAAGGTGGCTTCCCAGGACAACGGGCCTTGCTTGGGTCTCCATGAGCTGCGCATAACCCGCGCATCACTTCCAGCTCGAATTCGCGTCTCACGGGCGCCTCGGTTCCTTGATCATGGATCCCCAGGACCCGGGACGATCGGAAAGCTCCCACAACGGCCAGGCTTTGAGGATGGATGAAGGCCTCCAGGCTCTTTCCTGTCCCTTTCCTTCACCAGAACCTCCTTCTTGATGCCTCTCTGCGCAAGGGGTGCTGCATCCCTGAACCGTCCCTGCCCACAAGTGGTCCGATCCTGAAACGAGGCAGGGCACACACACGAGAAGACGCGCTCTTGCAAAGAGCGCGTTCCAAGCGGGGAGAGACTCGGGATGGGGCACAAGGCCCTGGCTGAGAACGGGCAAGAGGACGGCCGGCCGGTGCTTGACACCGGCTGCCGTGGGGCCCTCTTGCCCTGGTCCCCCGTGGGGTCCCTATTGCGGGAAATACTGAATGGTGGCGTCGGGAATCACGGCCACCCGGGCGCCGCCTTTATGGGATTGATCGAGCAGACCGAGTGCCTGCTGCCATGTGCGGACCGTCTCGTAGCCCCTGAGCCCCACCCACTGTTCGCCGGCCCTGTCGCCGAAGGGGGAGCAGATGATCATGCGACGGAGCCCCGGGATGCGTGCCACCTCCGGCATGGGCTGGTAGTGACGGCCGCCGGTGTTCTTGCCGAAGGGCCCGTAAATGTAGTGCGTCACCTGGCCTTCGGGCGCACCCATGAGCACCACAAGATCCATGGCCGTCTTCTCGGAAAAAAACGGACGGCAGATGGACAGGGAGAGCATGGCCTCGCTTCCCTTGCCGTAACAGTTGGCCACGACCACATCCACCCCTTCGGGAAGGGAGGTGGCGTAGTGGGTCTCGGCCTGCCGGGCCCCTGCGAGAAATGCTTCCTCCACGTCCCCCACGAACAGGGCGGTGTTCTGCCGGCCGATGTTGACCAGGGAGTTGACCAGCACATCGAGGCCCGCGATCCGTGCGGATTCCACCATGTCCAGGCGCACCACGTTTTCCTTGTACTTGCCCAGGCCCATCTCCTGTCCCAGGGGAGTCTGCAAGATCCCCCGGCGCAGCGGCTCGTGGTTGGCATCGATGGTCTCCATGGAGCATATGCCGGGAAGGACGATCTTGGCTCCTCCGCCAAACCCCGTGAACACGTGGGGCACGATGCTGCCCATGCCGATCTTCAGGTCACAGCGGGCCACCTCCGCATTGATCATGACCCGGGTGCCTCGACTCGTCTTGCCCATCAGGGTGCAGTTCTCATAGATATTGTGGTTGTAAACCGGGTACTCGGCCACCACCTGTTCGCCCAGCTTCTTGACAAAATCGGTGCGCGTGTACGCTCCGTGGGCGCCCAGGGCCATGACGAATCGGATGTTGTCCTTCTTCATCCCACCTGCCGCGAGCTCTTCGAGCACCAGGGGCAGGAAATCGGCAATCCTCGTGGGCCGGGTCATGTCGTCGAAGATGAGGGCCGCCTCGCTTCTTTTCTCGGCCAGTTTCCGTATGGTCTCGGTGCCGATGGGCGCGGCAAACGCGGCGCGCATTCCCGCCTCGTCCAGGGCCGGGACGTCGTGTCCGTTCATCTTGCATTCCATTACCTCCCAGGACCCGGGAAACTCCAGCTCCAAGGGTACATCCCCGTGCCAGGCACGGGTGGGGACGGTGACGGTCTTGACCTCGGGCATCTCTTACCTCCTTGGGGTTTCTTGGGGCGGCTTTCGGGTGTTGCCAGTGGGTTTTCCGTGCTGCATCCTGTAGGCCGGATCCGAACCTAACACGCCGGCGCGTCTTTCGGCAAGAGCCGCCCTGGTCGTGTCCTTTTCCGGATAATCGTTTCCTGGTGATTTCGGAGGGGGGTACGGGCCATCGGCGGCGCCATCACGGCAGACCCACAAAGGGGACTATGGAAGAGCGGAGCACCGTGATTTTTTTTGTTGAATCGCGCGCGCGGGCGGTAGTATACGATTTCAATGTCGTTTTCGCAGCAGGTGGAGCAGGGACCCCGTTACACGAGAGGAGGAAAAGGAGCATGAAGATTCACCCAATTGCCAGGTGCGTGTTTATCCTGGCGGCAATCGGCCTTGTTGTGGGCATCCCCTCCGCAGGGGTTGCCAAGGACATGAAACCCCTGAAAATAGCCTGCATCATGCCGTTCAGCGGGGCGTACGGGTTTTATGGGAAACTCCTTGAACCGGGGATCAAGTATTACGTTGAGCTGTTGAACAAGGACGGAGGCGTCAAAATCGGCAAAGACACCTATGAGGTGGAAATGGTGTTCATAGACGATGCTGCCGATCCCAAGAGGGCGAGCCAGGCTGCCTCGGAACTGCTGCAAAAAGGATGCGTGGCGAACGTGGGCTGTTTTTCACTCGCCGATCCTCTCGAGGCGGTGCTGACGCCTCAAAAGATCCTGTTTGTGAGCATCCTGCAACTGGGTTTTGACCTCAATTATCACAAGTACTTCATCGGCGCCATAAGCTGGAAGGACCCCCAATGGCACAAGTACGAGGCGGCTTCCATGATGTATCCCGGTGCGAAGAAGTGGGGTGCCCTCTGGTATAGTTGGATGAAGACCGGCGTCGATAACATGGTAAGTGACTTCAAGAAATCGGATATCTGGTTCACGAAGAAAGGATTTTCTCACGCAGAACCCATTTATTTCCCAATGGGCCAAATGGATTTCACCACAGAGCTTACCAAGCTCCATGAAAGAGGTGTCGAGGTGGTCCACTCTGGTGCGGGCCCAGCGGATTACGCCCTGATGGTGAAGCAGGCCCATCAGCTCGGCTATAATTTCAAATGGTTCAATCCCGGAACCGGAAGCGATGTGCAGGATTTCATCGACATAGCCGGCTACGACGCCTCCCAGAAAGGGGTCGGCTGGGATTGGGATGCCCCCTGGGCCATCGAAAAGGGGGAGGTGGCTCCCGAACTGGTGAGAATGTCCATCCGCATCGCCAACCGCTATGTCAAGGAGTTCAAGAAACCCATGACCTACCTGGGGGGTTACGATTACGGAATCAACCACCTCCGGATTCTGCTCGATCTGTACCAGCAGGCGGGAACCATCGACCCGGACAAGGTGATGCAGGTTGCCCGCGGGGCCACGATCCGCGATTTCCAGGGAACATGGACCCTGGGAGGAGAGAAGACCTGGGGAGGCCCCCCGGTGGTCAAGCCCTCCCCCTGCATCGTGGGTTATATCCACGGAGATGAAATAGTCTACGGCGCGGAAAACCCCATGCCCACCCTGCCCTAGCCCCTGCTCCCCAGTCCCGCGTATGGCCGGGCCCCCCGGCCATACGTTTTTTCCCCATCCCACACCCGCTGCAAACAAAATGCATCGGCTCATCCGGTGTTGCCCGGTGCTCCTGGACGATGGTCCTGCGCTTTCCCGGGAGGCGCGGGCATCCTGCCCGCACCACAAGAGCGGGCGGGACGCCCGCGCTCCCAGGAAGCAGCAAACGCTCAACTCACTCACTTGCTTGCCTCGAAAGGCAAAGTGCTCCTTTCGTGCCTACCCGGCCTGCTGTTCCGCCTTCCGGCCCGGCACCAGGCAATACCGGATGAGCCAGGGCATCAGGGCCGCATCCCCCGATACTTGGGGCCTAGCTGGGTGGCGGTGACATCCCAGGCCTGCTCCGCGAACTCGCAGAGAAGGGGCCGGGTGTCCCTCGGATCGATGACGTCCTCCACTCCCATGAGGCCGAAATGGCCTGCCGTGCGAAGGGGTGAGGCCCTTTTCCTGAGGCGTTCTTCTATCTCCGCCTGCCTTGCAGCGGGATCCGGTGCGGCCTCGATCTCCCTGCGGAACTCGGCCATGGCGCCCCCGGCGATGGGAAGGGAGCCCCACCTGCCCGACGGCCACGCATAGCGCAGGTCCAGCCGGTTGTACTGCCCGTGTCCGGCGCCGGCCACCCCGAAGCAGCGTCGTATGAATACCGACACCCAGGGGACCGTGGCCTGGTGCAAGGCCGCGTGGACCCTGCACGCCTTTCGGATGGTCCCGGTCCTTTCCGCCTCCGGACCGATCATGTAGCCGGGAACGTCTATCAGATAGACGATGGGCAGATGAAACGTGTCGGCAAGGTCGATGAACTTGAGCATCTTCTCGGCCCCGGGAACATCCTGGGCGCCGCCGAGCCACCGGCAATCGTTGCTCATGACCGCCACGGGATACCCGTCGAGACGGCCCAGCATGGTCACGACGGATCTGCCGTAGTACCGCGCATACTCGAACAGGGTGTCCCGGTCAAAGACCATACGAAGCAGCCTGCGTATGTCATAGGTCTTTGTGGGATCTTCGGGAATGATCGACAGCAGCCCTTCTTCCCGCCGCTCGGGATCGTCTCCCGTATCGATCCTGGAAGGCCGGCGCCAGACGTTCTGCGGCAAATAGCTCAGGAAGCGCCGTATCTGTGCAAAGGCATCCTCCTCGTCTTCGGCCACGTTGTCCACCACGCCGCTCTCATACACATGGACCCTGTAATCCCCAAGCGCGTGCTTGTCGATCTCGATTCCCAGGGCCGGTTTCACCAGGGGAGGCCCGGCCACGAAAAGCTCGCTGTTTTTCGTCATCACGTTGAAGTGGGAAAAACCCACTTGGACGGCGATCCACCCGGCAGATGTGCCCACGTTGGCCGCCACCACCGGGACCTTGGAGATCAGTTCCGTCAAGGTGGACCATCCGTAGTTGACCGGCGTGGGACTCGCCTCTCCCCCTTCCGTCACGCTTCCCCCGGCGCCCTCGTGGAGGCACACGAGAGGCACCAGGCGCTCCAGGGCCATTCTTTGGATGAAATCCTGTTTTTCAAAGGCATTGTCGTCCGTTGACCCGCCCTTCACGGTGAAGTCGTTTGCCAGGATGCATACGGTGCGCTCGTCGATCTTTCCGTGGCCCACCACCACGCTGCTCGGGACAAAGGACCGGACATCACCCCGTTCGTCGTACTCCACCTTGCCGGCCAGGCATCCCAGCTCGCGAAAGGACCGGGGATCCAGGCACCTGTCGATCCGCTCCCGCACCGTGAGACGCCCTTTTGCGTGCTGCTGGGCGATCTTCTCCGGTCCTCCCATGCGCTGCGCCAACTCCTTGAGGCGCCGTATTTCTTCGATTTCTCGCTCCCAGGCCATACTATACCTTCCATTCTACCCGCCGATGCGGCGCCGGCAGAGGCATAATCCGGGTAGCTCGCCTGCACGGCCACGTACTGGTCGCTCGTGTGGGACCCGTCGAAAACCCCCGCCAGTATATCCTGGCTCAACACCTCTGCGTAGCTGACGGCGATCGCTGCGTTGGGAAAAAGGGTCAAGGTGGCCGTGTTGTGCCATTGAGCCACATCGTTGTCCTGAAACGCGGTGTAGGTGACGACGAATCGGGCGGGAAACTGCGTATAAGGTCATCTGCTGCGCCCTGAGGGGAGCTTGCTTGGCGTTCATATCCCCCCAAAAACACGGCGATGCCCGGCAGACCGACTTTCCGTTGCCGCCACGTCGCAGTCGGCACTGCCGGACCCGAAGGTGAGCCCCCGTTGGTGTTCAGGAAGACCGACTGGTAGGTGTTGCCGTAAAATTCGAAAGAAAACCCGAGTGTGAAGGGGACCTCCATGGCCGCGTCGTCCACCTCGGCAAACGGCGTCGTGGCATCCGACACGGGTACGGGAAACAGGTAGAGGACCGCGGGGTGCCCTGCGATAGGCAACAGTACTGCCAGACACACCACAGCAAGAACCATCCCACATTTCCGCCTCTGCATGGCCACGACCCAGTCCTTGTGTGCACGTTGAGTTCTCAGGAGCCGGGCTGCCTGCCTTTCGGAACACGGATCCGGGCGCCCCCCACTGGGAAAGCATCACCTCCCACTTTGTGGATTCGCGTAGCGGAAGTCAAGTCGCTCGCCCAGGGTGAGTGTCTTCTCTGCCCCCCAACTGTGAATCTTATCCATTTTGGCAGCAAGCGATCCGAATAATCGTTGTCGTTGTCGTAATCGCCTTCGTGGTTCCCATACGAGCCTTCGTTCAGGCACTGCTCAGACCAGCCTCCCTCCGGCTCCCGGTCCGGGCGAGACCCCGTAGATCTCATCGATCTTAAGAATCACCGCACCCTTGGACTTGAGGGGGGCCCCGATCTTGGCGCTCAGTTCTTCGATCCAGCGGGCCGTGTCTTCATACCGTTGTCCGCTGGTTTCGATGGCAACGGTCCCTTTCAACTGGTACCCCTCCGATCCTTCCCAGAAGGTCACCGCGACACGAGGATTGGCCTTCATGTTGGAAAGGGTCTTGTTGAGGAACTGATCGGAGATGAGAATGGTCTCGTCATCGATGATCCTCTTGGCTCCCACCGGCACGGCGTTGGGCGTGCCGTCCGTTCCGGCCGTGGAGAGCACCACCGTGCGCACCTTGTTGAATAGGTCCTTCATCCGCTCCGTCATCTGAGCCATTACCGTTTCCTCCTTTTGCTGGTTTCATGAAGATTTCCGGGCCCGTGGGGGTCTTGTGCCCCGCGCGTTTTCTCACACCGGCTTCCTGGCATCGAGTATGAGAGACACCGACCTTATGCTTCCTGCCCTGTTACGATGGTCGAGAAGAAGGGAGCGATAAATGGGTCCGTCTTCCGGGGACCACTGATTGTAGTGAAAACGCCCCTTTTCGTCGCAATATTCGAGCAGGTCCACCTCAAAACCGGCTTTCTCGAAGATATCGACAAAACGCCTGTATTCGTAAAAGACCTTGTGATCCGCCGCCGGGTGATCCTTCGGTCCTGGACCGCCCACCCGTGCCGTTTCCCGGTACGCCGGGCACGGAAAGTTCGCGTCGGGCACGGCGCAGCGCAAATAACCTCCCGGTTTCAACCAACGGTGGCACAGGGCGGCCGCGGCCCTTGCCTGCTGTTCCGTCAGGTGCTCCCACACATGTTCGCACAGGAAGGCATCCACGCCGCGGGCGTGAAAGCTCGCCTCCCAGTCCGCGGGGCACAACAGATCGAGGTCTTCCTTGGCGGTGGGTATCCACCCCGGCCACCTCTGGGACCCTGCCCCGATGATGATGCGCACAGGTTGGTCTCGAGTGATGGAACCGACGTGGATCATGGTCCGTCATTGCTCCTGGGTTCTCACTGCCCCCGGTTTCTCGGTCTCCTTGCCCCAGCCTCTCTTTCCCACGACAGTCCCCTTGCTGTCAATGACAGGGGAGATCGGCCCCTTGAAAAATCGCCGGGGGACGCGTAGAAGAGTCACCTTGAACCCACCGGCGCCGACAGCAACCCCGCTACACACGGGACAAACCGGGCGAGGCCCCGGGGCGCCCGCCGGCCGGTTCACGGTGCACCGCTCGTAGCGGGCTTGCCGTGCGGCGGCACCGGTCGTGCCGGCCGGCAGGAGTAGGAAAAACAAGAGCCTTGATCACCGCACCGACCAGATTGTTACCCCCCGACCCCAATCCTCTCCCGCAACGGGAGAGGCAGTACAAGGGAAGTGACCGGAACGATGATCAAGGCCGAGGCAAGACCCTTGCGCATGGGCAGGGTTTTCTTCGATGGAGAATGGATTTGGTTTTGACAAGGGATCGCGATTCGCGCAGACTTCTTTGACTCTGCCCGATAGGGGCCCGCTTTGACGATTCCGAAGAGGACCCCTGTGCCCTGTGACTTCCATTGGATACCCGCAGGGCGGATGAGAACCGTGACGTGGAAATGGCGATACATGTGTGAGCGCACGTATTTCATGGAAAGCGAGGAGGAGTCCCTTCGCCTGGATCTCAAGACCGACCCGGAGACGCTGAAAAACCGCGCCCTCTGGGCAGGATTGGAGCCCGGTATGCGCGTTGCCGACCTGGGGTGCGGGCCGGGCAAGACGTCTTACCATCTGAACAGGCTGGTCGGGCCCACAGGTTCCGTGCTCGGGGTGGACATATCCCCCCAACGGATCGACTATGCCCGGAAACACTACGCCGACGAAGGGCTCGATTTCTTCCTTGGAGACATTCGCCGCCCCCTCGGGCAATTGGGGCTGTTTGATTTCATATGGGTACGTTTCGTGTTGGAGTATTACTGCTCGACGAGCTTCAGCATTGTGCGCAACCTCTCTTCGTCCCTGAAATCGGGGGGGATCCTATGCCTTGGGGACCTGGATCACAACTGCCTGAACCATTATGGGATTTGTCCCAGGCTCGAAAAGGCCGTTACAGGGGTCGTGGGTGTTCTCCGGGGAAAGCGCGATTTTGATGCCTATGCCGGGCGTAAACTCTATTCCTACCTCTTCGATCTGGGCTACCAGGATATCCGGGTCGATGTTTCCACGCACCACCTTTTCTACGGGAAAATGGGAGCAAACGACCGGTTCAATTGGGACAAGAAACTGGAAGTGGCCGCCAGGCTCTCAGGTTATGGCTTTGAGGAGTACGAGGACGGGTTCGAGGGATTTCGGCGCGAATGGACGGAGTTCTTCAACGATCCGCGCCGATTCACCTATACCCCTATCGTTTCGTGCAGGGGACGCAAACCCTGAAGGTCGCGCGGCAATCGCTTTGCGTTTGTGGCAAGTCAATGAGCGCACATGGCAAGGTCCGAGGATGGCGAATGGCCGGCTGTTCGACCGGCGGGCCACACTGCCGGGCATGAAGGACAGGTTCTTGATGTCGAGTCGAGATGGAGATGACGCGCGATAGGACCGGTGGGGCCCCCTCGGAAGGATCTGGATCTTCCGGGACCCCTTCAAACCGATATCCCACGGCAAAAACGGGCTCCGGGGTCGGGTCCGATCCGTCGTTCGGGTTCTTCAACCACCCTCAATTGCTCGAGCTGCTGGATTCTGCCAAGTCCGTTCCCCAGGCGGACCTGGTCAACAAGATCAATTACCTTCACTTCAACGAGGGCTCCGTCCTGGTCCACCTTCGGCACCCCCGATACGAAGACGATTATCTCCTGACCGCCACCCCGGAACCGTGCACGGGGGACCTGTTGACCTGCCGCTTTTCCGGGGCCACGCTCGATCTAATCAGCAGGTACACCTGCGGTCACCTGCTGGTTCCCAGTGAAGCCCTTCTCGTTGCGGTCCCGGCCCGATTGGAAGAAATGGACGAGAACCGACTCGTCTTCCGTTTGCCGGCCGAAGGCCGTGCCGTCAACGCCCGCCAAGCCAGGAGGTACAAGAGCCATGGTATCGACGCGGAGGTTTTTCAGAACGCCTTCCTGGGACGGGGAGAGCTGGCGGATTTCAGCCCCTCCGGCATACGGATCGTGTTCCGGGAGGACTGCCTTTCATCGTTCACCTGGTTCAACCCCGAAGCACGGGTCACCATACGTTTGTACAAGGGCCGGCAATCCCTTTTGCTCTCGCAATGTACCTGCATCCGGTTTGAGAATACCCGTTGGGAAAGGAGTATCGTACTGGCGCCGCCCGATGACGAAACCGCCCAGTTCAAGAAGAAAAAGGTGAGAAACCCTCGTCAACAACTGGTCCCGTCTTTCAGCATCTCTTTTGAACACCCGCTGCTCGGCAAGAGACTGCAGCGGGAAGTCCTCGACATTTCCACCTCGGGGTTTTCGGTGTTGGAAGACGCCGGGAGCGGCACACTATTACCGGGGATGATCATCCCTGAATTGACGCTCAATTTCGCTGGGGCCTTGGAAATGAGGTGCAGCACGAACCAGGTGATCTATCGACTGGAGCACCCCAATGGAAAGATACGGTGCGGTCTGGCTATCCTGGACATGGACATCAAGACCTATACGCATCTTACCAACATATTGGCCAATGCCCTGGACCCCCACGCGCACATATGCTTCGAAGTGGATTTGGAGGAACTGTGGAAGTTCTTCTTCGATACGGGTTTCATCTATCCCAAGAAGTACGGCTATATCTCCTCCAGGCTCCAGGATTTTAAGAAAACCTACCAGAGGCTCTACAAGGAAAACCCTGAAATCGCGAGGCACTTCACATATCAGAAGAGCGAACGGATCTACGGCCATGTTTCCCTGGTCCGTGCATACGAAAGCACCTGGATGTTTCACCATCTTGCCGCAAGACCCCTGGAAAACAGCGTCAGCGGCCTGATGGTTCTGAAGCACATCACTCATTTCGCAAACGAGCTGCACCGGCTTCCATCTGCGAAGATGGAATACATGATATGCTATTTCCGTCCGGAGAACAGGTTTCCCAATCTGTTTTTTGGAGGGTATGCGAGGGCGTTGGACAGGCCGCGCTCCTGTTCTCTGGACCTTTTCTCGTATATGCTCCTTCCCAGGGCCGACGGCACCGGCAGCGTCCTTCCGGAGGGTTGGTTGCTGCGCGAATTCAGGGCCACCGACCTGTGGGAACTGAGTCAGTTCTACAGGCACCATTCAGGGGGGCTGTTGCTGGACGTGCTCCGGCCCGGGCATGAGGAGGAGCAGGAACCCCTGGAAGCGATCTACCGCCGCCTCGGTTTCGTTCGCAGTTGGAGATGCTATTCCCTGTTGCGACATGGCGGTTTGCAGGCCGTGCTGGTGGTGGACCAGTCGGACCTGGGGTTCAACCTGTCGGACCTGCTGAACTGTATCAAGGTGCTGGTCACCGAACCGGAGGCTCTGCCCTGGGATGTGCTGGCCACCGCCATCGAAAAGGTGAGCGACGTGTATCAGACGGACAGGATCCCCTTGCTGATCTGCCCACATGACTATGTGGAAAAGCATCCCCTTCCGTTTGAGGCGAGCCGGTATCACCTGTGGATCATGGACGCCACGCTGGGCGCAGACTTCATGGAATACACCCGGCGCAGGTTCAAGGTGAAGTATTGGGAATAGCCCTGGATCGTCCGTGAAAAAAAGCACGACACTGCGGTGTTTCGGCCTTGACGGCAGAAATGCCCCCTACCCCCCCAAGGGGAAACCGGATCGGTACCCGTTGCTTGACGACTCCGAACCCGCTTGGTTCGGGTTTCGACCGGGACCAGTTGGCGGAGGGATGATCCAGGTCCCCAGCAGCATTTCGCTCAACGTCACGGGTGGTGTTCACAGCGGCCGCCGATGCCGCCCGGGACATTTGCGCGGCAGGCGGCGGCACAGGAATGTGTCATGGTGCGCGGCATATGGGACAAGCGACCGGGGTCCGAAAAGATCGACGAGGACACCCCCCTTTACAACAGCCGCATCCTGCGGGTCTACCTGCGGTACCTGGTCAACCGATACCCAGACCTGGACGTGGATTCGGTCTTGAAAGGCGCCGGCATCCCGCTCTATGAGCTGCAGGACCCCGGCCGCTGGTTCAGCCAAAGGGAACGGGACCGCTTCTACGAGGCCCTGGTCGGAAAGACCAATAACCCCCACATCGCCCGGGAAGCCGGACGCTATTCGGTGTCTTCGGGAGCGTTGGGTGCGGCCCAGCAGTACACGTTGTCGCTGCTCAGTCCCTCTAATGGCTATCTGATGATGGGAAAGCTGTATTCCACCATGAGTCGGGGCGCGGAGGTGACCACCAGGAAGCTCACGTCCAACAAGGTGGAGATCACCTGCGTCCCGCGGCCCGGCGTCAGAGAGAAGCCCAATCAGTGCGAAAATCGCATAGGAACCTTCGAATCCCTCGCCCAGTTGTTCACGCAGAAATACGCCGAGGTCGAGCACCCCTCGTGTTTTCACCGAGGCGACGGATCCTGCCGCTATCTGATCACATGGGAGAAGACCCCCTCCTTGGCATGGAAGGAGCTGCGCAACCTGGTGTGGCTACTGAGCCTTGCGGCCGCAGTGGTGATCCTGGTGATTTCACCCAATGCCTGGGGGGTCATCGCCATCATGGGCTGCGCCCTGGCGAGCATGCTGGTATCGTGCGTACACGAAAATCTGGAGAAAAAAAGGCTCCTGCGAACACTCGAGCTGCAGGGGGATGCGGCCAAAGACCTCATCGAGGAGACAAACATCCGGCACAACAACGCGCTGCTGGTACAGGAAATGGGCCGGGCCACCTCCAAGATCCTGGACACCGATCAACTCATGAGAACGGTGGTGAGCATCATGGAAAAGCGACTCGATTTTGACCGCGGCCTGATCATGCTCGCAAACAATCAGAAAACCAGTTTGGTCTATACGGCAGGTTTCGGATGGGACCAGGACCAGCCGGAGGTTCTTCACAAAACAGAGTTCCATCTTGACAATCCGGATTCCAGGGGACCGTTCGTGCTGGCCTTCAACGAGAAGCGTCCTGTCTGGGTCAACGGCATGGCGCAGGTCGCAGGCGACCTGTCGAGAAAGAGCCTGGAATTTTCCAGGCAGTTGGGGGCGGAGTCCTTTATCTGCGTCCCGCTTCTCTACGAGGATGAACCGCTGGGCATCCTGGCCGTGGACAGGATCCACTCGAAAAAGCCTCTGACCCAGAGCGACGTGAACATTCTGGAAGGACTGGCCTCCCACATGGCCATCAGCATCATGAACGCCACGTCCTTTCACAAGCTGCAGGAAAGCGAGAAGAAGTATCGCGAGCTGGTTGAAAACGCCAACAGCATCATCATGCGTATGGATACACAGGGCGCGATCACCTTTTTCAACGAGTTCTCACAGAAGTTCTTCGGTTTTCGCGACGACGAAATCATCGGCCTGAATATCAGGGGGACCATCCTTCCCGACAACGAGGCCACCCAGCGGTGGCTGGACACTCTGAAAAAGGACCTCCTCCAGGATCCGGAGGAACTCGTTTCCGGCGAAAAGGAGATAGGGCTCAGGGATCGGTCCCGGGCATGGATCGCCTTCACCTACCGCCCCATTCTTGGAGATAACGGTACGTTGGGGGAAATTCTGTGTATCGGCAACGACGTCACCAAGCGCAAATTGGCGGAAGAGGAAAAGAAGAGACTCGAAGCCCGGCTCCTGGTTTCCCAGAAGATGGAGGCCATCGGAAGACTGGCCGGCGGGGTGGCGCACGATCTGAACAATATCCTCTCGGGCATCGTGAGCTATCCCGATCTGCTGTTGATGGAGATCCCGAGGGACAGCCCTCTGCGACAACCGATGCTCACCATGAAGGAGTCGGGAGAAAAAGCCGCGGCCATCGTCCAGGACCTCCTGACGCTGGCCAGAAGAGGGGTGGGAGTCTCCGAGGTGCTGAATCTCAACACGATCATCACCGACCTCTTCCGAAGTCCCGAATATCAGAAACTGGTGCAGGAGCGTCCCGACGTTCGGTTTGTGGTGAACCTGGCCCCGGACCTGTTGAACATCTCGGGTTCGCCGGTCCATCTGTCAAAAACCATCCTGAACCTTGTCTATAACGCGAGCGAGGCCATGGACCACACCGGCGGGACGATTTCAGTTTCCACCGAAAACCGCTACATGGACAAGCCCGCCAGGGGTCGGGTCGGCATGGAGGAAGGAGAGTATGCGGCCGTCGTGGTGGAGGATACCGGCAAGGGGATCGCACCTGAGGACTTGCCCAAGATATTCGAGCCCTTCTACACCAAGAAAGTGATGGGGCGTAGCGGCACGGGCCTGGGTTTGGCGGTGGTTTGGGGAACGGTGAAAGATCACATGGGTCATATCGAGGTTCAGAGCACCCCGGGACTGGGAGCACGTTTCGACCTTTGCTTCCCGACGACGAGAAAGCAGGTGGACCGGAAGGCGGATTCCGTCTCCATCGAGCAGTGCGTGGGCACGGAGAAGGTGCTCGTGGTGGATGACGTGAAGGAACAACGGGACATAGCCGCAAGACTGCTGAGCAAACTGGGATACAGCGTGACCGCCCGGCCCAGCGGCGAAGACGCGGTGGAGTACCTCAAGAACAACCAGGCGGACGTCCTCGTACTGGACATGATCATGGAGCCTGGAATGGACGGGTTGCAGACTTACAAAGAGATCCTCAAACTGCGCCCGGGCATGAAGGCCGTCATCACAAGCGGCTATTCGGAGACGGAGCGTGTCAAGGAGGCCCAGAGCCTGGGCGCCGGGGCCTACATCAAGAAGCCGTATACCCTCGAAAAGCTGGGGGTGGCCCTCCGGACCGCGCTGGCAATGAAATAGACGGCCCCGGCGCCCCGCCTCTGCCGCTCACCCAAGGCTCTCCAAGGCCTGGGAGGCGAGCATGCGCTTTCTGGTCCTGGGCGTGTAGATCGGAAAAACGATCCCCCTTCCGGGGTCGTATCCATTTATGTGCAGTCTGCGCAGAGGCGCGCCGTAAACGTGAAGGGTGGCAATCGTCCTTTCCGTGGGGTTGCCCGTTTTGTGGATTCCCTCCTCCAGCGGCAACGTCAGATCCACCTCCCCGGGCAAGAGGCGAAGCTCCCCGGTCTTTTCCAGGGTTGCCGCCGCCTTCTCGGGTTGACTCTCCTTCAACCTGTACTTGACCACGCGGAACTGCCCTGTGAAAGGACCGTAAACACCCCAGGCGCTGTGGTCGTGAGCGGGGGTGTACTCGCCGGGGGCCCACAGGTAGAGGCGGACGGAGAAAAGCCGATTCTTGTCCGCGTACAGGGGGATTTCGTTGTCGAACATGGTTGCGCAGCGCACATCGGGGTATTCGTTGCCGCGGGTTAGGGCTCTCAGGATCTGGGCGCACAGGGCACCATCACGAAGCAGGCTCTGCATTTCGCCCACCAAGAAATCCCTGCGGGCCTCGCTGCCCGGCAGCCCGTCGAGGGCCTGGGACCACCGCTCGCACACGGCAAGTATCTCCTGCGCAGTTTCCGAAGGTGCGGACATCAGATGCTTCCTCCTTCCGTTGCGTTTTCCAATCGCACATACTGGTCATAAAAAGGCGCCCCGTTTCCAATATCCGAAAGCCCCGCTCCGATAAGCTGATTGAATCCGCCGCCGTATTTCATCCAGAGCCCCCTTCGGGTGAGCACGGCACCGGGATGGAGCCCTGCCAGGGTGTGGACCCTTACCTTCAGACGGCCGAGGGGAGAAATCAGATAGACGTCCCCCTCCGTTTGCAGATGATGCAGGCCGGGGCTCTCGGGCGCGATCCACAGATCCGGGGTCTGGGCCTGGTCTTCGGGAAGGATCTGGGAATGCATGGCCTCCTTGCGTACCAGGGTGAGCAGGCGCAGGGGAAACCCCTCGGGGGCCGGCCGCTCCTGGTGCAGTGTCTCGGGGAAACGGTACTTGCCGTCCTGGTGATCGAAACGCAGCCCCTCGTAGGCCACTTGGGGTCGTTTGGCCCGGACGAACCGGCCGGCGCGCAGCTCTTCCAGGCTGGTGTCCAGGTAGGGAGCATCGAGGGAGGCCCGGAAGCACGTCTCCGGGTCCGGAAGGATCACCGGCGGGTCCAACCGCTTCCCCAGATTCGACAGTATCCAATGATCCGATCTTGCCTCCCCGGGAGCCTCCAAGGCCGCCGTCACATGGTGGACGTAGTGGTGAAGGTACGAGGCGACTATGTCTTCCTGCTCCAGCATCAGCGCACAGGGCAGAAAGAGGTCGGCCCTTTCCGCGGTGTCGGTCATGAACGCGTCCACCACCACCTTGAAGGGCACCCTTTCCAGTGCCCGGATCGTCTGGTGGGTGTCCGGCGCCTGGTTGACCATGTTCGATCCGTTTATCCAGATCATCTTGATGGGGGGGGCGACGGCCTCCAGAATTTCACGGCCTATCCTAGCCATCCTGAGGGGCCTTCGGGGGGTGGCGGAGGCGGCCTTGGACCAATCGTGGTTCAGGTTGGTCAGGGCATGGAGGTGGAAGTAGCTCCCGCCCCCGCTTCGCCCTATGTTCCCCGAGAGCAATGCCAGGGCATTGATGAAACGAACGTTTTCCCCTCCGTAGCCGTACCGCTGGACACCGGCTCCCACCAGGGTCGCCGCGGGCTCGGACCCTGCGTACCAGGAAAAAACCTCTTCCAGGTCCCCCCCCGTGACCTCGCACGTGTCGAGAAGCTCTTCCACCCCGTTGCCAAGGAGCGTGTCCCGAAAGGCCTCCCAATTCCTGGTATGGCCCAGGACCTTGTCCGGGACCCGCCTGCGCTCCACGAAAAGACGCACAACGGCTGCAGCGAGAAAACGGTCGGTGCCCGGTCGTATGCGCACAAAGGCGTCGGAGAAGGGGCCGTTTCCATCACCTCCCGGCGAGATGGTCAGCACCCTCGTGCCCCCCTGACGGGCCTTGCGAACGAGGGCGGCCGTGTGGATGGAGCTTCGGGAAAGGTCCTTGCCCCAGTTGATGATTCTCCGGGCATTGAGAAGGTCGGTGATATCGTTGTTCATGCGCGAACCGAAGTCCGCCAGGTACGCAATGAAGCCCGCGGCATCGCAGAGAGAACCCTTGGTCCGGCTGGCCCCCAGCAGGGCGAAGAAAAGCTTGTTCGCTTGTTTGAGGACCCCTTTTCCCCCTTCCCCGTGGAAATGAAGGATGGATGCGGGCTCGCTGCGCAATTCCTGGATCTTTGCGGCACAAAGGTCCAGGGCCCCGTCCCAGTCCATGGTTTGCCAGCGGCCGCCGACCCGCCTCATGGGCTTTAGGATGCGCTGCGGGTGCCTCAATCTTCTGGGAAGATCCCTTATCTTGGGGCACACGAAGCCCGAAGTGAAAGGATGATCGGGATTGCCCCGAAGACGCACGTTCCCCTTGTCGTCCACGGTGACAACGAGAGAACACGAATCCGGGCAGTCCATGGTGCATGCCGTGACGGTTTCCATAGAGCCGCCGTCTTCCCGGCCCGCCCTCAAGCCTGCCGGTCCTGGAACGATTTGGCGCCTGCCTCGTAGACCCGTGTGATCTGCTTGAGAGACTCCAAGGACCGTCCCGCGGCGGCCAGGGCATCGGCATGGGCCAGGCCCGTGGGAACGGCCGGGTCCGCACCGGGAGGAAGGGCGGCGGTGGTAAGGGCTGCCAGCAAGCGTCTTTCCCCTGCCCTGTCCAGTCCCAGATAGGGGAGCCCGTCGTACCACAGCAGGCGTTCCTCCAGGCCCTGGAAAGGGGACCTCTCCCCTGCCAGCGCTCCCATCCGGGCACCCAGCTCGCCTGCGCGCTGCAGGGCTTCACCGAAATGGAAGCGGGTGGCGGGAAGCGGCTCCACGGCACGCATCTGCAGCATCTGGAAGAAGTGGTACACGGGACGAAGTCCGGAGACCAGACCGTTTCCCGTTCCTCCGGCGATGGCGATCCCAAGGGCCGGCAAACCGTTGAGGGGGGCTGTCCAGGCGTAGATCCGGAACATCTTGAGAATCAGGTACTTGACAAGGCCGCTGGTGTCCCACCAGTAAACCGGCGTGCCCAGCACCAGTGCCCCGCAGTCGAGGATCTTGCTGCTCAGAACCGCGAAGCCCGGGTCCTCGTGGGTGCACCGCAGGTTGGTCCTGCACACCCAGGGGAGACAGTCCTTGCAAGCCTCCACCACGTGATCGGCCATCTGTACCAGTTCGGTGACCGCGCCCTGTGCGGCCGCTCCCTCGAGGGCCGCGCTCACGAGCTCGTGGGTCCGCCCCTTCCGATTGGGGCTGCCGACCAGCCCCAGTACGGTCCGTCCTTTTGCCATGGTCCTCCTCCCGTTCACGGGCGTTCTTGCCCTTTCCCTGTGACCCCTCGTTTGAAAACGGCAAGAGGGGGGTGGTCCGCCGACAGTACCCTCGGGGGTTTTTCAAGTCGATGCCTGGAAGCGGATTCCCGGCCAGTTTTCGACGGGATCCGATGAACGCACGATGTGCATGCCCGCTTCGGCAAATCTCCGAAAGGTGCGGTCCGCTTGGTCGGTGAAGTCCATGATGCCCGGCAGCACCACCGGGGAGGTGCAGTCCTCCAGAAGGTAGACTTTCCCGGCAAGGGACGGGTCGCGAAGGATGATTTCACCAAGAAGGTCGTCCACGGTCCAGGCCACGCAGTGGCTCTTGGCCTGTCCTGCAACGACCACGGCGTCGTATTGGAGAAGCGCGTCCACAAGGGCCTGATTCTTCCCGGCGATGGCCCGGCCTTCCGGTCCTTCCCGCACCTCGGGCCCCAGCACCGAGTAGTGCTCCGTGAGCTGCTCGCTGCCTTTTATCTGGAAGGCCGGCTGGCTCATGCGGGCCAGGGCATGGAAGAATACGGCCTCCTCGAAGGCGGAGACCAGTGCGTGGCCGATGCCTCCCAGCATGGCGTGGTAGGGCCAGATGGTCAGATCGTATCTTCCCGATTCTTTGAGTTTTCGAGTGTAATGGAGCAGATACTCCCGCCCCGCAGCCGGTGACAGCCCCAGGGCCGCCGCGGCTTGGGGGTTGAACGTCCAGCGTCCTGCGTTCAGGTCTTCCAGCGTCACCGTCGTGGACGGTGCGGGATGCCTTCCCTCCCTGTCCACCAGGCAGGCCGGATGGAAGATCTGCATGGCAAAATGGGTGTCCATGGTCGGTATCACACGGGTTATGATTCCCAGATTGCGGTAGAGAAAAGCGCAAAGCCTTCGGTTGTCGTCAACGGCGCCCGTGCCGGAGCGGCCCCTCACGAACAATTCGAAGCCGGGGGTGCAGAAGGTGTTCTGGACATCCACGGCCAGAAGGCACAGGGTGAAACGGTCTTCGGCCGCCGGAGAAAGCCCGTGGCGCCTGGCCCATTGTGCGGCATCCTCCGCCCTCTCCTGATAGGCCACACGCCAGATTCCCTCCATTTTTTCTGCGACGAAATGGGGGGGGACGGGCAGTTCATGAGCTGTCATCGTCGCCTCCTGCAGACTGTCCGGGGCCCTCTACCGTCCCGGCAGGGAAAAGGATCTTGGCGAGCGGGTCCGGGGGCCGCGACTGGGAAAAACCACCCTTGCGAGCGCTTCCCCAGCGGGAGGACGCAGCGGGGACCTAAGAGGGCCCCATGTCATTTTGCCGGGACGTGGGCGTAGGCATCATCCGGTATCACGCTGAAGCTCTCCGCCCCCGGCGGCCTCCAGTGCATTTCGAGTGTGGCCGTTCCCTTGCGCTGAAAATACTGGAGCACGAGGGGGCAGTATCCCGGCGCAGCCACCTCGACGATCCCTGGTGCGGAGAAACGATCGGAATGCACGTCGCCGTCTTCCAGAATCATTGTCTCCCCCACAAAGACCCGCACCCCGTCGTTGGAATAGGCCTTGAGCTCGTACCGGCCGGGCTTCGAAAAATGGATGAAGCCCGACATCTGGACGCCGATGCCCTGAGCCCGACCGCTGTCAAAGACCTCGCCGGTTCCAAAGCGATGGTTGATCTGCATGACGGGTTTTCCGGGACGACCCCGCCTTCTTGCGCTGAGTCCCGTGGGCAGTCCCTTGATGTGCCTTTCGAAGAAATCATAGAAGTAGAGCACGGCCAGACCCGGCTGGAGGCCCTCAGGGCGCTGCTGCGGCTCGACGCGAACCGGCTGGGATTGGGGTGCGGGAGGGGCCTCGGTAATGCCCGTGCGCGGGGGCGCCACGGCGCATCCGCAAAAAAGGGCCCCGCAAAGGAGAGCCGGAACCGCGAGCCGCAGCGATCCATCTCGCCCCATGGGCATTTCTCCTTTCATTCACGTGAACAACGTATGGCTTCGCGCGGTCGCAAATGGCGAGTTCCTACATCCGCCCCGCCCTCTGGGAGAGGGTCGGGGTGAGGGTATAAAAAGCGCAATTTGTGCCCGCGCAAGGTATATACAACCACAAAGGCACCCGCTCGGCAGGCACACACGAACCGCCTCACCGTTCAACAAAGATCTCCTTCGCGCACCGGAAGCCGAGCCACTGGGCTCCGTTCACCGTGTCCTCGGGCGTCCACCGGCAGGTGGTCCTCACGAATGTGGCCGTGCCCAGGAAGCACCCCCCTCTCATGGGAAGAAGGTCCTCCAACCACTTGCCTTCGCACATTTCCCACACGTTGCCGCACATGTCGTAACAGCCGTAGGGACTCGCACCCCGGTCGAACAGGCCGATCTGCGAGGTGCGCTCCAGCCCGTACTCCCTGCAATTGCACCTGTCGGGCACCCATTCCTGTCCCCAGGCCCACCAGCGGCCGTCCTGCCCTCTGGCGGCTTTTTCCCACTGAGGCTCCGTGGGAAGGGACTTACCCGACCATTTGCAGTAAGCCCGGGCATCGTCCCACCCCACGAACACGACGGGCTGCATGGGCTGATTCCACTCGGAGTCCTTCCACAAGAGGGGGGGCCTGTGACCCGTGGCCTCCAAGAACTTCCGGTACTGGAAATTGGTGACCGGGTACCTGTCGATGTAGTACGTCTCAAGCTCCACGGTCCGGGCGGGCACTTCGGTGGCAAAAACGGGGGTCTGCCGCTGGTCCAGGAGAAAAATCTGCAAGAGCTCCTGTTCGCTGATACCCATTGTGAATGGACCTGGAGGCACCAGCACCATTTCCGCCCCGTCCACCGGCGAAATGAGACTCTCCGGCAGCGGCCCGGAGCCCAGGTCCTTGTGTATGTCCCACCGGTCTTCCAACGGCCCACATCCTCCCCGGGGGCATGTTCCTTGAGTGGACAGCCCTCACGCGGTCTTGGGACGGTTCTTCAATTCCAGATACATCTCGTAGGCTTCCTTGACCCCGAGCTTGGCGTGGACCACCGCACGCACCGCCTGGATCATGGCCGCCGGGGCTTCGGACTGGAAGATGTTGCGCCCCATGTCCACACCCGCCGCCCCTTCCTGGACGGCGTTGTGGGTCATGTGCAGGGCGTCCAGCTCGGGGATCTTCTTTCCCCCCGCCATCACGAGAGGAACGGGACACGATGCGGCCACCGTGTCGAAGCCTTCGGGGATGTAATACGTTTTCACATAGTGGGCGCCCAGTTCGGCGCAGATGCGGCAGGCGAGCCGGAAGTAGCGGGCATCGCGCTCCATGTCCTTTCCAACGGCCGTCACGGCGAGGATGGGAATCCCGTAACGATTTCCCATGTCCACCAGGCGGGTCATGTTTTGTACGGACCGGGTTTCGTACTCACCCCCGATAAAGACCTGGACGGCCATGGCCGAAACATTGAGGCGGATGGCATCTTCCATGTCCACAGCAAGCCGCTCGTTGGAAAGCTCCTTGAGAATGCTCGGTCCCCCGCTGGCCCGCAGGACGATGCCCCCCGTGAAGGAAGCGGGGATGCTGGTTCGCAGGATTCCCCGGGTGAGCATCAGTGTGTCCGCATAGTGGGCCAGGGGCACTATGGTGAGGTCGATGCGCTCCAGGCCCGTGGTGGGTCCCTGAAAATACCCGTGATCCACGGCGAGCATCACCGTTCGACCGCTGACGGGGTTGAAAATATGGGAAAGACGGTTTTTCATCCCCCAATCGAGGGATTGGGCACCCTTCAGGAAGAAGCCATCGCATCTTGCCGGAACGTCCACACAGTAGTCTTTCCCGGGTCTGTCAACTTCGGGCATGCCACCATTCTCCTTTTCCGTTCACCATTGTCGTCCGCCCCCATGCAACGATTGCCCGAAATGCGCCCCTTGCCTCCGCCTTGGAGTGCGTCCCGGCGGTGGCCGCGCACGTCCGCCTTTCCGTACCGAACAACCGTCATTCCTGGGGTCGGATGATGACCTTTATGGACGCATCCGCTTCCGCCACGAGCCGGAAACCTTCCCCCGTGTCTTTCAATGGGAAACGGTGCGTTATCATCTTGCCCACCTCCACCCTGCCGGCACGAATGAGCCCGAGGGCCGCCGCGCAATCGGCTGGTGAGGCCGCATAGGTCGTTGTGAGCACAACGTCCCTGCGCCAAAACAGGTCGTTTATGGAAAGGGGGAGCGTAGCCCCCTGCCCCGTCGGGGCGAACAGCAGCACCGTGCCTCCCCGATCCACCGCTTCCATGCCCTGTTTCAAGGCGCCCAAAGCGCCCGTGCTCACCAGCACCACGTCTGCCCCCCGGCCTTGGTTGATTTCGCGGAAAAGGTCGGGAACCTGACTGTCGCCCGGCAGGGTGTGATCGGCGCCGAAGCGCCTGGCCCCATCCAACCTAAAGGGGCTGATGTCGGTTGCCACCACGAGGCCCGCTCCCAGTGCCTTGGCCAGGGCCACGTGGAGTAGACCGGAAATACCGGCTCCCAGGACCAGCACGCTCTGCCCCCGTTTGACTCCTGCCACACGGTGGCCACGCAGGACACAGCCCAGGGGTTCGACGAAGGTGGCCTCGTCGTAGGAAGTCTGTTCGGGGACCTTCCAAGTGCCCCGCGTCACGTTGATGGCGGGTAGGCGCACGTACTCGCAAAAGCCCCCCGGGTCGAAATGGGTGCCGGAAAGAAGGGTGTCACAGACCGTTTCGTGGCCCGACAGGCAGTATCGGCAGGAGAAGCAGGGCACGTGGTGGGTGCCGCACACCCGGTCGCCCACGGAGAAGGACTCGACACCTTCTCCCACCTTGGCGACCTGGCCGGCGATTTCATGTCCCAGCACAAGAGGCGCCTTCTTTATCCTGTACCACTCCATCACGTCGCTGCCGCAGATCCCGCTGGAAAAGATCTTGACGAGGATTTCCCCCGGCCCCACCGCAGGGCAAGGCAGATCTTCGATGCGTATGTCCTTGTTGCTGTAATAGACGGCAGCACGCATGGCAGCAAGCTCCGGTCGCTCGAGGCGTCCCCTGGTTTCCCCACGGGGCTCGGGGTGGCCGCGCCTCCCCGGTTGGGTGTGGATCAGTATGGGAGAACCACCGGGGAGTGTCAAGACAAAAGCACGGAACCCCGCGCCCTTACGCGATGGGCGCCCTCCGCCGGAGGGATTGGGGGCCAAGGGGAATTGGATCGAGAAAGGGTCGGGAGGAGGGTATAAAAAGGGCACTCTGTGGACGCACGAAGGACATTAGGTGGTTGTGGCCGGGAACATTCGCAGGCACCAAGAGAAGAAGGCGCGTCCTGCCATTTCTCACGGATTGCCCGGTGGCGCGGCTTCAGGACCGGCTGCGGAGGCTCACACCGAGAGCTTGGAGCATTTCCAGGGATTTTTCCTGGCTGTACATGGGCCCATCCACCCCTCCGTCCACACGCAGGGTGTGCCCCGTCACGAAACCCGATTCGTTGCCGGCGAGCCAGAGGGCGGCCCGGGCCACGTCTTGCGTCGTGCCGCTGCGGGGGATCGCCTGTACGTCGTGGAACACCTTTTCCAGGGCCCCCAGGGTTCCGTCCGTCCGTTCGGCGGACAACCCGAAACTCGTCCCGAACATGGGTGTGGGAACGGCCCCCGGGCAGACGCAATTGACGCGTATGCCAAAGGCCCCCACCTCCATGGCCACCGTGCGGGTCAAGTGGATCACCGCGGCCTTGCACGAGCTGTACGTATGGTATCCGCAGCCGGTGTAGATGCCCGCCACGCTGGCCGTGCTGATGATGCACCCGGACCCTTGCGGCTTCATCACGCGAACCGCATGTTTCATCCCCAGAAGCACGCCCCTGTAAATGACGGAGACCGCGGCGTCGAATGCCTCCACGGCCGTCTTTTCGATCGGTCCTGCAGGGCCCCCCACCCCGGCGTTGTTGAACATGCAGTCGAGCCTGCCGAAAGCGGCGACGGCATGGTCCACCACGCTGCAGATGTCTTCTTCCTTCGAAACGTCCGTGCGTTTGAAAAGGGTCGCACCCCCGCATTCCGAGGCGAGCCGGCGCCCTCTTTCCTCGTTGCGATCCGCCACGACCACCCGGGCCCCCTCTTCCACAAAGAGCTGCACCGAAGCCTCGCCGATTCCGCTGGCCCCTCCGGTGATGATCACGACCTTCTGGTCCAGTCTTCCCATCGCCGCTGCCCTCCCCGCACCGGTCCCCCGCCCAACATGGACTTCTCGGCCTCGATCATCGTTCCGGCCGGTTCCTTGCACTGCCTCTCCCGCCGTGGGAGAGGGGTGGGGTGAGGAAGAAACTCGGCATCCCTTATCACCTCGCCCAGTCAAAAGGGGCGATCCCCTGCTCGGTGAGCTGCCAGATCGTCGCCTCGACCTGGCCCGAACGGATCTCCAGAAAGCCGATGGTTCCCAGTTGGGTGTTGAGATTGTGGGGGTAGGTGGGCGAACCGGGGTTCACGCACAGGGTGTTGTCTATGGTGTCGATGGCCTCCACGTGGGTGTCTCCGTAAACGACAACGTCCAAGTCGGTACGACCGAAATGCCGCAGCATGGTGCGCTCTACGGTCTGGTGGGGGGGATACTGGGGAATGGGAATGATGTGGGTTATGCCCACACGGATGCCCCCGAACTCAAGGAGCCTGGCTTCCGGCAGATCCTGCAAGGCCTGGTGCACCGGCCTGCCTCCAGAGCCCTCGTCCCCGTTTCCCCGCACCGCGTAGGTGGGCGCCACTTCGTTGAGCTGATGCAGCACCACGGGATCGTGGAAATCCCCCGCATGGAGGATGGCGTCCACGCACCTGAACGCATCGAAAACCTGGGGCCACAACGCGTGCCGCGCTTCGGGAATGTGGGTGTCGGAGATGAGTCCTATACGCATGGTCGTGGGGCCCTCTTGCCGCGTCACGCGAGGCTTGCCCTAGCTCCACGGGGAGCCGGTGTGGGTATGGGGATCGTCCTGGGCTACGTGGTTCACCCTTCGGCCACTTCCTGTTGGATGGCGAGCGAACCTGTTGCCCATAATATGGGCAGAGCACCGGAAAATCAACCGCAGGTAAGGAAATAGCACGCAACGAGCTTTCCGGCAAACGCTGTGGGCCATCGGCTTCCTTGCCACAGGAGCGCCGCGCTATCGCCGGTAGGACCCCCTTTGGAACCCGTCGAGCAGGCCGAGCCGTCTTAAGGGCTCGTGCAAGAATAACTTCCCATTTTGATGCGCCGATCCATCACGCCTGGCGGCGTTGCTCGTCGGTTAAATGGCCAGCCATTCGCCATCCTCGCGCCTTGCCATGCGCGCGCCTCGACACCTGAAAAGGGGAACCTATTTTTGCACAAGCCCTAAAGAGCGCGTTTGAAACTTCCGTTCGCTTTCCCCGCCCCCCACCCGATCACCCTTGTTGCATCAGGTCATGAAGAAGCCGCCGTCGATCAAGAACTGCGTTCCCGTATGGTACTGGCTCGCATCGCTCATCAGGTAGACCGCGATGCCCCCGAAATCGTCTCCGGTGCCCCACCTTCTGATGGGCAGCCGGGGCATCACGTAGCCGACGAACTTCTGGTCCGTGGCGTACCTTGTTTCGGTCATGCCCGTTTGGATGTGTCCGGGCAGTATGGAGTTGGCCGTGATCTTGTAGCGGCCAAGCTCCACGGCCAGGGACTGCATGATCGCTATCAGCGCCCCCTTGGTGCCGGTATATGCCTGGGCCCGGGGCAGACCGGCAATGGCCCCCAGGCTGGAGGTCGCTACCAGGCGCCCCCCCACGTCCCCCTCCAGGCTGCGTTTTACCATATGCCTGGCCGCGGCCCTCAGGGTGTAGAAGGCACCGTCCAGGTTGACACGCATAACCCTGCCCCATTCCTCGTCGTCCAGGTCGATGAAAGCCTTGCCGCCGCCTCCCACGCCGGCATTGGCAAAACAGCCGTCCACCCTGCCGTGATCGTCGAGGACCCGTGCAAAGGCTTCGTCAACGGCCCTGGAGTCCGATACATCCACCAGATGGGCGGTGATCCTGGGTCCTATCTTTTCCAGTGTCTCGAGGGCCGCCTTGTTTTTGCCGGGGTTGGTGCCCCAGATGGAAACTTCGGCTCCCGCCTCGGCCATGGCCTTTGCCATGCCCAGGCCGATGCCCGAGTTGCCGCCGGTGATAAGCGCCGTCTTTCCGTTAAGATCAAATGGTGCGTATGCCATCGTTGCTCCTTTTCAGTTGTCCGCCCCGGGAGAACCGTGAACGGCGTGCTTCGCCCAGGTCTAAGGTGCTGAGGAAATGTCCGTGTCCGGGAGACGGACCGAACCCCGGCAAACCCATACCACGGTGTCTTTGCCCCCGCAACCGTGACCCCTTGTCGGCCGTGATCATCGTCTCGGCCGCTCTCGTTCTTCGGGCCTCTGCCATCTTTCGAGGAACCTTTTCTCTTCCTTCACACGGACTCACCTCGACCCGGCGGCACCGACCCGTAGCGTCGCGCTTGCGCTGTGGGCAAAAATGCGGGGGTGGTACATCCCGAAAAGCCTTGCCGGAGGAACGTGAAAAAGGCCGTTGAGCTCGCTTCGAAGGATATACTGCACCGTCACTTCCCGGTTCTTTTGCAGGGCGTCGAAAAAGTAAACCACCTTGTTGTTCCGTCGCTCCTTGTGGGAATAAGGGCGCCACCAGGCCGTGTCGGTGTCCGCATCGAAGTCGGCCACTTCAAAGCCCGAGGGAAGCGCGTCCTCCAAGACAAAGAAGCGGTAGTCCCTGTCGGCAGCGAAGCGCAGGTCCACCTGGATTTCCTCTCCCACGTGCAGGGTTGCTCCCGGTTCCAGGGGATTGGTCAGAATCCTCGGACGGCCCCTGGAATCATGGACCCGGGCCACCGTATGGATTTGTTTGGCAAGCGCGATACGGCAGCCTTCCGATCCCGGCTCCATGGGATCTCTCTCCACGAACGAGCGAACCGAAAGGCTGTAATGGGCCTCGCGGTCTCCCACGATGCGCACCCGGTTGGTTCCATGCACAAGGTCCGCCCCGGCAAGGCCCAGGGTCAGCCCGCCTTCTCTCAGGATCTTCTCTGGACTCACGGCGAGGCTGCCCACCTGCCGGTCGTTCACGAAAACCGTGACGGACCCCTCCTGGAGGGCAAGATCCTGTGGCAGGGTCTCTAGGACCGCGCAAAGGGCCATGACCACCCAGCCGGTGGTCCTCGTGGAGATCCAGGACGGACCGGTCCTTTGGGAAAGGAGCCACTGCAAGATATCTTCGATTTCGCCCCGTCCCGGCAAGGTCCTTGCCAGGGCCCAGAGGGCCAGGGCGTTTGTTTCCACGGCCACCCGCTCCCTGTACGACCCGGTTTCCGGAAAAAAAGAGCCTTCGTTGGTCTTTTCGAGCTTTTCCAAGAGCAGAGAGGCTGCCTGAACGGCCTCGTCCTTCATGCCGCTGCGTTCAAGGGCAAGGATCGTGAGGGAAAGGGTGAGGGCGTCCATGTGTGCGCTTCTGCGCGCCAGGGCCTTTACCAGGGATCTTTGGGGCTGACCCGCCTCGGCCAGGGCGAACAAGGCAAGAGCCGTCATGTCCGGTACCTGGGGCTTTCCCAGCTCCCCTGCCACGTACCGTGCCGCCGCCGAGGCCAGGTCCCCGGTCTGCTGCTGGGGTATGTCCGGCAGGCTGGAGACGCCGAGAAGGACCAGGCAGGTGAGATAGAGGTCTTCCTGGGAGTCGTGCCACCATCCGAAACCCCCTCCCTCCTTCTGGAAGCGTGCCAGCTTGGCCAGTCCCTCCTCGATCCTCCTGTGGGCCTGCGGGGCGTCCTCAGGGACAAGATCCACCCGCGCGAGGGCCGCATGGTAGCGGGCCAGGGGGACGAAGCGGTTCAGGGTCTGTTCCACGCAGCCGTAAGGAAAGCGTGCCAGGTACTCAACGGCGGTCAGGCCGGCCAGCGCAGGGTGGAAAATGATTTCCAGTTCCGCCTCGGTGCCTTCCACCACATGGTCCTCGGGCAGGGCCACCAGGACCTCGACCGAGCCGTCCCGGGTCTTGCCGGCGAAATCGTAGACCATGGGAATGCCCCTCGAAAAGACCGGCACGGTTTGGCGCTCGGCGTCCTGCAGGGCTCCGGCGAGGGTCCGGGCGGTCACCACCGCTTCCTGGCCTCCCCGGGCCACCTCCACATCCCAGCTCAGGCTGCCCGTGCCCTGCCTGGGCATGCGCTGGGTCCGGGTGGGAACACCCGTCAGGACAAGGGGCGGCCCCACATCCACCGTTGTCCGGACCTCTTCGAGGGGGGACTCGGTGCGGTTGAAGGTGACCGCGCGCACCTCGGTCCTGTCGCCGCGTACGAAAAAGCGGGGCAGCCTCAGGGAGGTGACAAGGGGCTTGGTGACAAGGGCTTTTTCCTTTTTTTCCCCGAAAAGGTTGCCCATGCTGTGCCCGCGCACGGTGGCGACCCATGTGGTCAGGTTGTCGGGCAGCGGGACGTTGACCCGGGCTTCACCATGCTTGTCCGTGGCAACGTTGGGCAGCCACAGGGCCGTATCCTCGAAGCGCTCACGCAGAGGCTGGTCGCCCGGGTCCTTCACCGCACCGCCCAGGTACTTTATGGGAAAGGAGTAAGTGGTTGTGATCCACTGGGGTCTTTTGGCGTAGAAAAAATCGTGGATGGGAACCGTGTGGTCGGGCCGCACATAATACACGGCCTCGTCCACCACACCCACGGAAAAATCGCCCTGCACGGGCCGTCCCCGGGGGTCCTTGGCCTTGATGCGCAGCACCGCCTTGTCGCCCGGACGGTAGGCGCCCCTGTCAAAGGCCGTGTCCAGGGTCATTTCCCTTCCCTCCACACTCACGTTCAGGGAGACCCTCTTGTGGTGGAGCCGCGTGCCGTCGTGCTGCACCACGGAGAGCCAGACATTGGGGGCAAAGGCCTCCTTTACCGGTATTTCTAGGATGCGCGTTCGGGCGGGCATGTCCAGTACCCGGTATTCCAGCACATCGGGGCCCTCCATGGTGAAAAGGACCGTGCCGTGCTGCCCGGGGGTATTCATGAGGAGCCGCGCCGTTTCCCCGGCCCGATAGTTCTCCCTGTCCAGGCGGATTTCAAGACCCGTGTAGTTGTAATCAAAGTCCCCTAAGGGCGTGTCGTAGAGCCAGAGGGACGCGGACCGTATGGCCTTGTAGCCCTTGGGGTCCACGCACGAAAAGACGAAGCGCACGTAACCGGGGCGCAGTTCGGACACGGGGACCTCCACGGCCCCGTTTCCCCAGGGGTCCGTGTCGCCCTGCGTGGAATAGAGGGGCGCCGACGGCGTTTCGAAGCGGCTGCGGATGGGATTCCAGATTTCCTGCTCCAGGGCTGCGGTGAACCGGGTCGCTACCGGTCGACCCTGGATATCCATCACACGGATCCGAAGTTCCAGCGGGGCGTCCTTCTTGTGCACGAACGGGTGATCCACCACTTCGATCTGATAGGCGCTCTGATGCAGGGCCACCGATTTGCGCGCAGACACCTTTCGTCCCGAGGGGGCCGCAACCTCCGCCTCTACCGTGATGATCCTGTCGTACGACTTGGGAGGGGGCACAACCTCCACGCTCACGAAGCCCTGGGCGTCTGTCACCGCGTTGCCGCTTCTTATCAGGGAATGGAAACCCTCTTGCCGGTAATACTCACCTTCCCACCAGAAACGGTAGTGAGGCTGGGCGGTCATCTTCTGGTACACCCGGTAGGTCGCGCCCGCGTCGGCCAGGGGTGAGCCGAAGAAATAGGCGGCCTGGATGACGCACCTTAATGTTTCATCCCCTGTGTACGCTTCCTTGTCGGTGGCGACCGTCACCTTGAAGTCCGGCTTTCTGTAGGCCTGGACGAAGAAGTGGGCTTCGTTTGCCTCGGACTGACCCTGCACGGTCAGGGTGTATCTGCCCAAGGGAGCGTCCGGGGACAGGTCGAAGGAGCCGTTCACGGTGCCTGCCGTGTCCGTGACGCCCTTGACCGTGGCGACGAGCCGCCCGTCCCCATCCTTCATTTCGATGAGGACCTCCCGGTCCTTCCCGCTTCCCAGCGCGGTGCCTTCGTCCATGCGGAAGATCCCTTTGAAAAAGACCCGGTGGCCAGGGCGATACACGGGCCTGTCCGTGTACAGGTACGCCTTCCATCCCTGGGAGGCGGCCATGTGGGAAAGATACGACTCGGCGATGCCGATGCCGCACCCCGATTTGAGGGCCAGCACGGCAACGTCGGCCGGGGCGAGCTTGCCGATGAGCTCCAGGAGGCCCTGATCGTCGGTCTTTCCCCTGAAAAGGACCCTGTCGTTGGTGAAAAGGCTCAGGATCTTCTTGAAAAAGCTCTTGGAAGCGTCTTCTTCGGTTTGCGGCGTGCGGGGGCTTTTCAGGACGACAAGCTCCACCTCCGGTTCGGGCCGGTTCGTCTGGAAGTTCACCGTGTAGGCCAGCAGGGACTGCCTTCCCCGTTTGACCACGACACCCAGGTCCGAGACGAAGACGAACCGGCGGTCCTGGGCGTTGGGGGTGGCGGCCCGGATGAGGTAGATGCCGGGGGTGAGCGGTTTGTCGGTGCGCACTTCCCTGGTGAACCACGTGTATGGACGGTAGCGATCGAAGCCGAATCGGGCGCTGTGGACCTTGTCGAACCCGTCGAGGGGAGTTTGGGGTGCCAGGAGCCCCGCGAACTTGTGGGGGCTCTCCAGGTACCAATCAACCGGGATGCGATAAAACTCCAGGGTGAAGTCCTCGCTTCGGAAAGCCCTTACCGCAAAGGCCATGCGTTCTTTTTTCGGATAGACCTCCTGGTAGATGGCGATGGCGACCTTCTCCCGGTCGGCCTCGAGAAAATGGTCCACGTCCTTGCGGTTTTCCCCTTCTTCGATGGTGACGGCACCCTCGTACCGATACGGGCGAAAACCGGTCCTGGTGGCCGCAAAACCGTAGGTCCCCGGCTTCAAGTCTCGCAGGGAGTATACCCCCTGGATATTGCTGGTGGCCGTTTGCTCACAGGGCCCGCCGGCCACAAGGGTGATGCCCGCAAGGGGTGCTCGCTCGTCCCTGAGAAGGACCCTGCCGGAAATGGAGCCCGGCCTATACATGGGAACGTGCAGGTCTTCGGCACTTCCCGGCCTGAACGAAAGGTTGGTCAGTTTCTCGACGATGTACCCCTCCTTTTCGAGGACGAGCTCGTACACCCCTTCGGCAATGCCGGCAACGCCCACGCCGCCCCTGTTGTCGGTCTCCTTCTCGAATTCGTACACCGCGTAAGGATCTTTCCTCCATCCCATGGGCTTGAGGGTGACCCGGACCCTTGCGAGGGGGGTGGCGCCGTCGCTGGCGGTCACACGACACGTGAGTACGCCTTCTTTTGAAAGGGGCACCACCATCGACTCCATCTGTTTGTCCGCCTCCACGAACCAGTAGAGCCGCCTGTACGAGGTGAATCCCTCCTTTTCCACGTAGAGGTTGTAACTCACGCCACCTGGCAGGTCCTGGAAGGCGAACCCTCCGCTTCCATCGGTGTGGGCCCTCGAGTATCCGGACCCTCCCGAGGCGTTTTCTATCTCCACGAAAGCCCCCGGGACCGGGGTGCCGGTGTCCCGATCGATCACCCGGCCGGTTATGGTCAGCCGGGAGACCTCTGCGCGAAGGGGACAGGCTGCGAGAACAAGGACCAGCAAGGGCGGAATCGCTCGGACAATGCCTCTTCGCATCACTTTCTCCTTTCATCGAAGGCCACCACCTGGAAGGAAGCGTAACGGCACGGCCCGTGGGGCTCCCGAGACCCGTTGGTCATGAGGGTCCTGATCCCGTGCTCCAGGGTCCTGGTCTCACCGGGAAGCAGCACACGGGCCGTACCGCCCCGGACCACGAGCAGACCCTCCCGGCTGAAATCGAGCCGGTAAGGGTCATCGATCTCCCTCAAAGGACCCACAAACGAAACGACCACGGAAAGCGCTTCCACCTCGGAAAGACAAACGGGCGGATGCCGGGTGTCCCTGTAGACCAAAAGGTCGGCCAGCCGCGCAAGAGCCTCAGCCACCCGGGAGACATCCGCGCTGAAGGAGCCCACGCAGGCCCTCACCTTTCCCCCGTGCATGAGCGTGAGGTAGATGCCCGTGGGCGGCAGGTTCGCAAGGGCCTCGCCGGGTGTGGGAGCCGCCTGTCCCGGGTCCAGGGCGCGGAGAATACAGCCCCTGGCATACCGGGTCACTTCCGTTTCCACCGAAGAGCCCACCAAGGACCTGTAAACATCCAGGGGCCCCTGTGCCCGAACACCCGGCACCAGGAACATCCCGCAAAGGAGCACGATGAGGATCCCTGGTCTCACGGTCGGATCACAAGGGGCCGCGACGAGGACCCTCCCCCCTGCGGACCGATCTTTCGCCTGCCTTGGTTCATTGCGTATCGGCATGGGCTTCGTGCCCCTTGCTCTGCCTTGGGCCCGCTCCCACCGGATGATAGTAATCCCTGCCGACATATTCCTTTTCCATCACCCTGCCGTCCTTGCTCCTTACCCGGTACACGAAAACCTCTTTTCCCGATTCAGAGGCACCGTCTCGGAAAGGGGCATCGATTTCGTTTACCTGCGTGACAAGGTCCACGTCGTAGGAAAGCGTCTCCTTGCCGATGATCGACAAGGTCAGGGTGTCCTGGACCACCGCCCCCGCGATGCCGATGGGAAACGGATGGGGGTTCTTGAACTTGAGGTCCTTGTATCCGTACGAGACCGTGGCGTCCAGCCCCAGGGGAAGATAGGTGATGGGCGAGGAATGACGGTGCCTTTCCACGATCACCAAGTCGGCGAGCAGGGCGGCGTTGTAAAGGGCGGACGACACCTGGCAGACGCCCCCGCCTATCTGCACGCTTGTCTTGTCCTGGAAAAGGACCGGCGCCGGCAGGTAGCCGCCTCGTGCGGACCGGGACCCGGTCGCCCCGTTGAAGGAAAAAACCGCCCCCGGTTCCACGGTGTGCCCTTCGAGCCTGGTCAGCACGATTTGGATGTTGCGTGTCCTCTCGGGATGATCCGCAAGGTGCGTGGCGCAGCTTCCCAGTATGGGCCACCCGGCCCTCTCCTCGGCCTGCGCGGCGTTGAGCGTCGTCACGGCGCCCAAAAGGAGCAGGAACAACAGATTTGTTTTCCCCATGGCTGGTCACCGTTGAGCCCGGAGCCCGTGTCCGAAATGGCGGGTGAGCCCGTTCCCGGACCTCCGGGCCGTGCCGGGTTGCCGTGCCCATGGGTCCATCGCCCATCGGGGTTCCTTCGCGGGCAACCGCGGCGGGATTGTTCCTACAGTTTCTCGGAACCCCGAGGCGGAAACGGCATGCACGGGCAGGCCACCGGGCCTGCCCTGTCCATGCCTGGAAATCCACCTGAAGCACAAACCCCGGCATGCCGGACAGCCTGCCCCCACGGAAGATGGAAGCCGGTATTGGGTCAAGCCTGAAACGAACGTATATAGAGGGCCGATAGCAGTGTCAACGTCTGCGTGGGGGCTTCGTGGCAGGGCGCTCGGGGTTTCCGTTTTCTCGGAAGTCAAGGGCGGTTGACACCGTATGGGATCAGTTGTACTTGCAAAAGAAAGTCGTGCGTTACTCTTGGAGGAAGAACTCACATGGTTATTGTAGGAGTTTCGCCCAAGGGCCAGATCCTCATCCCGAAGCGTCTCAGGAACAAGTTCGGGGTGAGACCCGCTGGGAAGGTCCAGCTTCTGGAGGCCGAAGGGGCCGTCCTCGTCAAGCCCAGCCCGGAAGACCCCCTGGAGGTTGCTTGCGGCTTTTTGAAAGGGGACTTCTCTCTCACCAACGATCTTCTTGAAGAGCATCGCAAAGAGCAAGACAATGAATAGGCTATTCGTGATGGACAGTTTTGCTTTGTTCAGTCTCTTCCACAAGGAGCGGGGGTGGCAGAAAGTCCGACGAATCCTGAGTGAACTCAGTCAGGCCCGTGCAAGAGGCTCGATCTTGTGTATCATTAACTGGGGAGAGTTCTATACTGCGCGCGGTCATAAATTGCGATTTCCCACATCCCCCTCGCCCTCTGGGAGAGGGTCGGGGTGAGGGTATAAAAAGCGCAATTTGTGGCCGCGCAAGGTTATACTACATAGTGAGACGACGGGCGGGCGGGAGAAAAGCCGAGGAGGCTCTGACCTTGCTGGATCGGCTGCCGATCTCCATCCATTCCGCGGACGACCTGCTGGTAAAGGAAGCGGCGGTAATCAAGGCAGACTACCCCGTTTCTTACGCTGACGCCTTCTGCATAGCCACCGCGCAACGTGTCGATGGCCGAATAGTCACCGGCGACCCGGAGTTCGAATCGGTTCAGAGGATCGTGCCGGTGCAATGGCTAAGAGACGAGTGATCGTGGTCGCATCGCGGCCCCCTTGTCCAGGCATTTGACCTTGCGCTCCGGCCGGAAGGTGACAGACCGTCGTCTTGCCTCCCAAGCCGGAACCATGCCGGTTGGGTATCTTCTGCGGGATGATCCGATGGAAAGACCCTGCAGATGACACATTGAAATGGTGGCCAAAGGTGACACTTGGCCCACAAGGAGGACGGAAACCATGGCTTACGATTACAAGACCATTGCCTGCGAGCTGGATCCGCCGGTGGGAAGGATCGTGCTGAACCAGCCCGAAAAGAGGAACCCCCTGTCCCACACCCGGCTCAATGAGATCGCCGAGGCGCTCAAGGAAATGGAAGCGGACGATGGTGTGAATGTCATCATCATCAAGGGAGCGGGACCGTGTTTCAGCTCCGGTTACGATCTGACCCCTGGAAAAGGCGGCAAGGGCACGGTGTACCCCGAAAGCGGGGTGTACATCCATCGGGACCGTGATCACCTCTGGGGTGCCTACAACCGCCATCACATGAGTGTCTACTTCACCATATGGGACCTGCAAAAACCGGTGATCGCGCAGATACACTCGTGGTGTCTCGCAGGGGCCAGCGAGCTCGCCTCGTTTTGCGACCTGAGAATACTTGCCGACAATGCCCAGATCGGTTGGCCCGTTTCCAGGGACATGTCGCCGGGAAACATACAGTACATGCCGTGGATGGTGGGGATCACCAAGGCCAAGGAATACCTTTTCACCGGAGAGCCCATGGACGCCCAGGAGGCCCTGAGGGTGCGCTGGGCCACGCGGGTGTACCCTGCGGACGTTCTGGAGGAAGAAACGGAAAAGCTCGCCCGGAACATCGGCGGGGTCCCCACGGACCTGATCATGTTCACCAAAAGAAGCGTCAATGCACAGTTCGAGGTCATGGGGTTTCGGACGGGCCTCATGTGGGGGTCCGAAATCCTCAGCCTCCAGAGTTTCCGAAAGAGCGGGGGACAGATGTTCGATGCCATAGACACCTATTGGCTGAAGAGGGAAAAATCGGATTATGCCAGGCTCGCGGAGGGAAAGGGACTCAAGGAGTTTCTCGACGCTCGGGATAAGGACAGGGGCGTGTACCGCACCTCCAAGTCGGACGTGGAGTCCGGGAAGGGCAAGCCCGTGAAAAAAGAAGCCAGGAAAAAGTCCTCGACTAAAAAGGACCTCAAGTGACCGCTTCATGCGGTGAGGGGGCCCTGGAAAACGAGCGGTCCTTTTTCGAGAGACTCTTGACGGAAAGAAAGGGGGATTTCACCGCGGCCTTCCTCGCCGTTCGCTCCTTGCACGGTATTGCGAGGGCCCACCCGCAGACGGTGAAGCCCGAGACCCTCGATGCCCTGGGGAAGCTCCTGCTGGCCCCGGAGCACGCATCCCAGACCCAGGCCTTTTTTCTGTATAAGGAAGCGGCCGGGGCCGTGGCGTCCACGATGGTCTCTGCCCCGGAAAACCGGCTGGTTGCCCATGCCCGAGACACCCTGCACGCCGCCTGCCGCCGCGCCGCAGGGCAGGTGCACCGTGCCGTGTGCGAGGCCCTGGGGTCGGTGCCCGTTCGGGTACGAGGGCCCCAGGCGCCTGCCTTCTCGGGATCACACGTGCCGGAAGTGGACTGGAAAGGAGTCCTGGCACGGGCGGGAGTCCCAGGAGACGCCCGTGTGTCAAGAAGAGGGAGAAGCTACACCTTTCCTTTAGACCACGGCAAGAGGCTGCTCGTCATCAAGATGGCCCTTGACGGTTCCGACGGCAAGGCCCTTGCCGCGGAGGTGCGTTGGATGAAGTTCCTGGGCTCCGGGGCCTGTACGTTCCCTTTGCGGTTCCACGTGCCGGAGCCTGTCATGGTCGAGCAGTGTCCCCTTTTTCGGCTCCTCGGGGCGCCTCCCGGCCCACTGCCCGGACTGCACCCGGAACGGATCGCGGTGGCCTTTGTGGCGGACGGGGATTACTTCCGGTACATCGACAATCCCGCGCCCGAATCGAGGCTGGACTTCGAGAGTTTCCGGGAAGCCCTCCTGCGAAACGCCCTGCTTTTGGGCAGGTTGGCGTCCCTGGGGCTGGTGCACACGGCTCCCATTCCCCTTTTTCACAACCGGGTCCAGGCCCACAGGAGGGACGACGCCGGCCTGTACCAGTGGCAGCGGGGAGGAAGGCTCGACAGGTGGCTCCGGTCATGCCGCTACCCGAATTTCGGTGTCTCCGGGCTGAGGGATTTCGAGCACTTCCTTTCTTTTGAGGGAAGCAGCCAAGCGCTCTACCGGCACGTGGGGACCCACTTTTTCAGTCTGCTCCTCGTTTTGGGGGCCTACTTTCGCAACGAGGCTCCGCGCCTGAAGGGATGGGATGCCGACGGCGCCCCCGTGGATGCGCGGCATCTTTTTCGGCAGCCCCTCCTGCGCGATCTGGTGGAGGGGGTTTTTCGCGGGTACTACAGGGGTTTCGTGGGGCACGATCCCCAAGGGGGACCGCCGGTGGATACGGACAGGCTCGCCTCTCGGATGATCGAGGAGATGGGGGTGGACCGGCACATGGAAGAGGTGCTGCGCGCCTCGGACCAGGAGAGCATGAGCGAGGAGCGTTTCCACGATCTGCTGCGGGAAGGGGGCATGTCCGAAAAACGGATCGCTCGGGTGGAAAAGGGCCGGCGCGACATCACGATCCGCACGGGACCCCACCTGGGAGGATTCAACGACAGGATATCTCTGCCCGAGCTGACCCGGTTCGCGGCCGCGGCCGCAGCCTGGTGCGTGTCCGGAAAGCACTTCGCCGAAAGATCCGGGCAATGAGATACGCGGCAGACAACAACCATGGCACAGCAGGAATCTGCGTTCTTGACACGAAAAGGACGGACCGGTCTTTCTTCAACACCGAGCACCCGCCTTAGGCGCAATACCCGTGAATGAATGCGCTTCCGGATAGAGGATGCTCACATCAGTCCTCGTTCGACGGTAGCGTCCAGATTCCCCCCTTTGAGGGGGGCGAAGGGGGGTGTGGAGGATTTTCGGAGCCGGGAAACACCCCGCCTTGACCCCCCTCAAGGGGGGAATTGATCGGACCCAGCCAAAGTCCCAAAAGGGATTCATTCACGGATATTGGGCCTAGGCGAGCCCATTCGCCTGCCTTTCTCCATCTGTTTGTGGTATTGGCGGTTTGAATTTCCCCCAAAGGACAGGTTCCCCATGATAGCGACAACACCACCCAGGCTGGTGCTCACAACGGATGTCAACGGCACCACCACTGCCCACAACACGTTCGCGGAGCTCGTCCGTCCCGATGGCCTGTACGAGCCCATGGCACGGTTGATGCGAAGCTACACGGGCGGTCGGTGTTCTTTCGCAGAGGTCCTGCCTCAAATGAAAGCGCTCACGGCCCGGGTGGACCGCTCGCGGCTGGAAACCTATGCGAAGGAGCTTCCCCTTTTTCCGGGCGTGGTGTCCACTCTCGAAGGGCTGGGCCTTTCCGAAACGGTAGAAGCCAGGCTGGCCCTTTCCACTACAGGCTTCGCGGGTCTGGCGGCCCTGGTGAACAAGTACCGGCACCGCTGCCTGCTGGGCGTGGCCGCATCCCCGGTGCTTCTCGAATTTCTCACGCAGGACGAACGCTCGTGCCTGCTGCGGCCCGTTGCCGCGGAAACGGACAAGGTGCTGGTCACGGGGGACCTTGTGGAAGCGCACCGCCCCACTTCAGGCCTCCTCTTTCATGTGGGAGATACCCTGGGCGATTTTCCGGCTTTGCGGCACGTGGCGGAAAAAGGGGGAACCGGCATCGCCTTTTGTCCCAACGAACCACTGGTGCGAAAAATAGCGGGTCTTCCCAGGGAGGTGCGCACCAGCATCTGCCTGGTGGAGCCGGGTCGTGACCAGGGACCCGATTACCACAAGGTCGCCCACATCATCCGGAACGTTCTCTGGAAGACGACCCGCACAGAGCTATGAGCCCCTGAGGCAAGGAAAACGGCTTGCAAACCTCCGGCCGTTGGTGTAAACGTCCCCCGCATCGGGAAAGCCTGAACACGACTTGTCCGAATCACGCCAAATTGCCCCCGTAGCTCAGTGGATAGAGCAAAGGATTCCTAATCCTTGGGCCGCAAGTTCGATTCTTGCCGGGGGCACCAACAGGATCGATGGGTTGGGTCAGTCATATTTTCAACCATATCCTCTAACCCACCCCATGGGATGGCCCACGAGCCGTTCTCGCCTTCCCCTCCGGTGCGACGTGAAATACTACGGGGTGAATGCCCTTCAATGCTTCACAGATACCTGCAAGCCCCTTGCGGACCGCACCCGAAGGATCTCTATGCCTCCAGTCCGTTCCATCGACCCCGGCGTGGAGAAACACAAGTTCCGGCCCCCCCTAGTGAGACGCCGCAGCCGGGTGTGTGGGTGTCATGCTTCATGTCAGCCACCGGCAGCCTGTCGTGAAACGGAGTGGGACGGATTTTGCCTACGATAGCCGCACTCGAAGATGGAAGTGCGCCATCCAACAACCCGTGTTCATCCTCCGCGCAATCATCATTGCTTGCCCTTAAGGCGATGGTACAAATACCAGGCAAGTCGAACGACAGCATTTCCAACTAGAGCAGAAAGGACCGAAAAAACTAAGGAACCAGTCCACAAATAAAGGCTTTGTTCCACGAATTTGCCGCTCTTGCTTTCGAGGTTGAAAAGAGACAACGCAAATTCGCCCAGTGAGGAGTTGAGAAGGAAGTACCGACCAAGGTTCCGAGCGGCCAGATAAATTGGAAGTGCCGTTATAGGATTCGTGATCCAGCATGCTGCCAATGAGACTGGTAGGTTTATTCGCAAAAATATTGCCAGCACAGCGCAAAAAAGCATTTGGAAAGGAATGGTCGGCGTAAAAGCTACAAACAGCCCCAGTGATAGCCCTCCTGCCACAGAATTTCTGTCAAGTGCCCAGATATGGTGATGGAAAATATGTTCACCAAGGATGCGGTGAATATAACTATCTCGCAGAGTGCGTTTGATATCTTGTTGTTTGCCATGCCATCGATTAAACCACTTTTGCATAATATGCATCTCTTCAGTCTATTAAAATTTTACATATCTATATATGAAATCGTGTAGTGGTAAATCAGCGAAGGTTACATATATGGCGACGACTTCAATTTTGCCTCTAAATCTGATCTCTACACATATCACTACGTGAAGGCTTTCGGCACCCTTTTCTCTGCCGCAAGCAATACCAGTGAGAGAACTTCCGAAAGCCTACAAGCATCATCTCACCCTTATCGCCGTCAAAGAACCCCGTCCAGAAACTCAAAACCCATCAACCCAAGCACCAGGCCCTTCACCAAACCCGCAATGGCGATCTTCCTCGCTCTGTTATCGGCCCGCGCTCCCATGATCCACTGTAGGGGGGCCGATTTCGACCGAGTGAGAGATCCGCAACCTAAAAAAACCGGCACCGGGAAGGAGACATTTTGGCTATGGCATGACTTTTTCAGGAAATCAACTCCAATGAAGCCCAGGGGATTGGACGCCTGGAGAAGGACCTGGAATACTCGGTCTGGGAGAAACCGAAGTCCTTGGCATGGAACCGGGCGGTCAATGGAGAAATCTGGGGCGCTCCCTGAGAAACGACTGGTCCGCATCGAGAACCACATCCTGCCTCTCGAAAATCTACCTGGATCATCGTTCCGGCCAGATCTTTTCCCCCTCACCCCGGCCCTTTCCCACCAGGCGAGAGGGCGTATGAGGCGGTGGTCGGAACGATGATCCAGGCCCGAAAGTCGATTCCGCCAATCACATCCACACCTCCCGCGACCTGATCAGCGGTCACAAGGGTGCAGCAACCGCGCTCCTGCACATCAGTGGGTAGATGGATCTTTCTGTTTATGCGGCTGTGCTAAGGCTCGTGCAAAAACAACTTTCCATTTTGATGCGCCGATCCATCGCGCCTGGCGGCGTTGCTCGTCAGTTAAATGGCCAGCCATTCACCCTCCTCGCGCCTTGCCATGCGCGCGCCTCGACACCTGAAAAGGGGAACTTATTTTTGCACAAGCCCTAAGATCCCCGAGACGACAATAGTGTTTCTTCTCAACCGCCTTTGGGGGGCCGCTGGTTACCGGCCCTGAGAACCGGCTTGGGCGAGATCGTGAGAAGACAGCTGCATCCATTATGGAGTGCTTACGAACGCGGATCATGGTGTGGAGCAGGTAACCGACCACGGCGTCCTGAAGCCCGTCGTTCAGATGCAGTTGTAACGGCACGTGGTTTTTCGGCTGTTGTACATGGGGCAGCCTTCGGTTCGTGGGGAGCACCCCCCGCACAGGGCGACGCCGGGGAACCAGAACATCAAGCACGTGCCAGATAGGTAACCTACTGACATCATGTTATAAAACCAGGCCTTGCCATCTGGGTTTTTTACGCTATTATCTTGCCTGGCCTCCCGCGGATTCGAGACCCATGTTGGCCGCGAGCCAGCATTCGGGGAGAGACCCGTGAATAGGCACCTTGGGGGGCCACCTTCTCGCCCAACCGGGGTTATTCGGTGTTTCCCGAGCGCACGGGGCCGACAACCGCGCCAGACAGCCCTTTTAGGGAAAGCGCGGCTATGCCTCGCGCGGCCACAAGCTGCGCTTTTCATACCGTCACCGCGACCCTCTCCCAGAGGGCGAGGGGGATGTAGGGAATCGCAATTTTTGACCACGCGCAGTATAATTCGGGCAACACACGAGCGGTTATGATCGGCCCAGCCCCACTGCCCGCACGCCCGTTTCATAGCAGTGCCGTGCGGTTCGGGAAAAGCTCAGGCTCGGCTTGGGGGCTTGGGACAGAGAAGAAATCGGAGGGTGTCCTCAGTTTTGAATCAAGAGACGGCACCCTCTGGGTTAATCGGGGAGTACCTACAAGAAAATGTTTTGAAGGAAATCGCGGAATAAGGAAGAGGAGAATAAGGATATGGGGAGAGACAAGGAATCCGAAGGGTTGTCATGGCAGCCGGGTGAAGAGAGGTTGACAGTCGTTTTGAACAGGGTCATTCGCTTAGGGATAAGAGCCCTGGCAGTACTCATGACCCTAGTGATCCTTTGGGGAATCGTAGATGTCATTTGGGTCATTTACAGACATGTCGTGGAGCCTCCATTTATGATCCTGAGAATGGAGGACATTCTGGATACCTTCGGCGCATTTCTTGCGGTGCTCATTGCTGTTGAAATCTTCCTAAATATAACGCTTTACTTGAGGGAGGATGTCATCCACGTGAAGTTGGTGGTTGCCACAGCGCTTATGGCCATCGCCAGAAAAGTGATAGTTTTTGATTTCTCCCAAATCGGCTATCAACACGTGATGGCTGCCGGCGTGGTGGTTCTCGCCCTCGGCATTACCTACTACCTCATAGTAAGCAAAGAGAGTACGGGATCTCATATCGATTAAGCATGTTGGCATGAGAATTCGTATGAAAGACAGAGAACATGCCCGCCGGCTGTGTGAAGAAAAGCGGCACTGTCTGGAAGAACGGCAGGTTTGCTAAGAGCTTCAAAGCCTGCCCGAGGGCGGTGACGCGCAGGAGGAGACCCGGCGTCTCCGGTTTTACGGACCCAAAACCTTGCCTGCCAAGAGACCCACCGGGCACGGGGGCCATACGGATGGTGCCTGAAGACGGTACGGTGAAATACGTTTTCGGAGTAGTGGCGGCCCAGGGCATACATATCCTGAGGGTGCAACTTCCGTTCATGCAAATGATCTTCGGCTCCGAGCCGGTCAGATGCACCCAGTGGATCACCATTACGGCCCGTTATTATCGGTTCTGCTGGTCATGGAGGAATTCAAACGGCTCATAGGAAAACCGGACCATGCACCTTTTTGACGGATGGAAGTTTCTCGCCGGACTGGGAATATTCCTGTTCGGCATGTTGACGATGGAGGAATCCATAAAACTGCTGGCCGGCCGGTCGTTCAAGGCGATGATCCGCCGCTATACCGGCACGCGCACCAAGGGCCTGATCACCGGGATTGTCAGCACGGCCATCTTGCAGAGCAGTTCGGCCGTGTCGTTGATGGTGCTGGCCTTTGTCGGGGCCGGTCTCATGACCCTGGTCAATGCCATTGCCGTAATCATGGGAGCCATGGTGGGCACGACGCTCACGGCATGGATCGTGGCAGTATTCGGGTTCAAATTCAAGATCGATGCCTTCGCACTGCCCTTGATCGGCATCGGAGGAATTGGATGGGTCATTTTGTCCGGAACCGGCCGCTATGTCAACATCGGCAAGATCTGTGCAGCGTTCGGTTTTCTCTTTCTCGGGCTGGATTTCATGAAAACCAGCGTCGAAGTCCTTGCCTCCTGCCTTGACCTTTCATCCTTGCCCGATCTGGGCCTGTGGGGATTTGTCCTTGCAGGAATCGCGCTGACTGCCATCATGCAGTCCAGCTCGGCAACGGTCGCCGTAGTTCTCACCTCCCTTTTTTCCGGCATCATCGACTTCGGGCAGGCAGCGGCCATGGTGATCGGCGCCAACGTGGGAACCACGGTGACCCTCCTGCTCGGCTCCATCGGAGGCATACCGGCCAAGAAACAGACGGCGGCCGGCTCGCTGGTTTTCAAGACAGGAACCGCCCTGGTGGCGCTGCCTGCACTGCCCCTGATGTTCTGGGTGATCCGCAACGTATTCGGACTTGCCGACAACGCCGTCATGGGGATAGCGGCCTTTCACACATTGTTCAACGTGGTGGGCGTCATCATTTTCTTACCCGCAATTTCTTTGCTTGCACGCTATCTGGAACGTATTTTTCCGGAAAAACGAGTCATGCTGAGCCGATACATTCTCAACACCACCCCCGAAGTGCCCGAGGCTGCCATTTCGGCCCTGCGCAAGGAAGTGCTGAATCAGTTGTTTTTTTCTATACGGTATATCGCAGACAGGTATCGGCTTCGCCTTAAGCTGAATCCGGAGCCTTACGGGCAACCGGAAAAAGCACTCACTTATGCGGAACTGAGCCAATTACATGCGGAGATATTCGCTTTTTACGCCCGAGTGCAGACCCAAGAGATGGACGAGCAGGAGGCAGTGCAGTTGGAACCCGTGATACGATCCAGTCGCAGCATCATGAATGCAACCCGGAATTTTTACGAACTGCTCGATGAGATCCAAGATATGGGCAGGGAAGACAATCTTTTTATCGTCTCTGCGTATCGTGATTTCAATGATCGGCTTGAGCAATTGTCGACCGTCGTTGAAAAGATGACCCAACAAACCGAAGATGAAGAAATGGCAGATTTCTTGGGTCGTTTTTTCGAATCTGTCGAAGACGCGGACAAACGATTCATTCAATCCTGTTCCAACTCGGTCGCACGGGGAATCATCCTCGATCACGAGGTAACCCGTTTGCTCATGACCAACCGACTCTTTACCCAATCGAGCCGGATGCTGATTCTGAGCATGCAGGCATTGACACGAAGACACGGTCATGATGATTGAGATGCTGGCCCACAAGACGAAGACATACACCTCACCCCCTTACATTTCGGGTTCCTTTAACATGAGTAGCAGCCGCCGGTGAGCTTATGTGACACCAGGAAATACCAAAGGAGATGAATGGAATGATAGGCGCAAATTCATTTGTGGAAATTGGCGTGATCTTAGCCCTCGCAACACTCACTGGAATTGTCGGACAAAAATTGCGTCAACCGTTGATCATCATGTTTCTCGCCACGGGTATTATGGCCGGCCCTTCGTTTCTTGGAATCATAAGCAGCTATGAGAAGATCGAACTGCTGGCGCACATCGGCATTGCGCTTCTGCTGTTCATCGTCGGGCTCAAACTCGATCTCAATCTCATCCGCACCACCGGCCCTGTCGCTTTGGCAACGGGGTTGGGGCAGATCATCTTCACGTCCCTTATCGGCTTCTTAATCGCCCTGGCTTTCGGCATGTCGTATCTGAGCGCAGCGTACGTATCCGTTGCACTTACCTTTTCAAGTACGATCATTATTGTAAAACTTTTGTCCGACAAGAAGGAAATCGATTCTCTCCATGGCCAGATCGCCATCGGTTTTCTGATTGTTCAGGATATCGCTGCTATTCTGGCCTTGGTCGGGCTGACCACCTTCGGATCATCTCTTGCCGGGAGCGGACCGGCCTACATCACGATACTGATGATCGGCGCTAAGGGCTTGGGCTTCTTGGGTATTGTCGCTTTTTTAATGAAATTCATCATACCCTATCTGACCAGGCGCATCGCTCACTCGCTGGAGCTGTTGACGCTTTTCGCAATTGCATGGGCGGTTCTTCTCGGCGCGGCCAGTGACATGTTGGGATTCAACAAGGAGGTGGGAGCGTTTCTGGCCGGAGTTTCACTAGCCTCCACGACTTACCGGGAATCAATTGGAGCGCGCCTCACCAGCCTCAGGGATTTTCTTCTCTTGTTTTTCTTCATCGACCTCGGCGCACGTCTCGACTGGTCCGTGGTGGGCTCACAATTGAACGCATCGCTCGTTTTCTCCCTATTCGTGCTCATCGGCAACCCACTGATTGTTTTGGTCATCATGGGGTTTATGGGCTATCGCCGCCGTACGGGATTTCTCGCCGGGCTCACGGTGGCACAAATCAGCGAATTCTCGCTCATCGTAGCGGCCCTGGGGTTGACTCTCGGCCATATTACCGATCAGACCATGGGGCTGATCACCCTCGTGGGCGTTGTGACCATTTTCATATCCACCTATATGATCCTCTACTCCTATCCGTTTTATCGCGTCCTGTCCCGTTTCTTGAAAGTATTCGAAAGGCGTAATCCATACCGGGAGGCGGCCATAGACACTCACATGGAGAGAGAAGCGGTGGATGCGATTTTGGTGGGGCTGGGTAATTATGGAAGCGGACTTGTGGAACACCTCTTACGGCGAGGGAAAAGCATACTGGGAGTTGACTTCGATCCCGGTGCTCTTGATAAATGGCGCAAAAGAGGCGTGGCCGTTCTCTATGGGGACATGGCGGACCCGGAGATGCACGAGGAACTGCCCCTGAACAAGGTGCGATGGGTGATCAGCACGGTCCGTTCGAGGGAGATGAACATGGCCCTTATCCATAATCTCAAGAAGGACGGCTATGGCGGGAAAGTGGCATTGACCGCCACGAACGACCAGGAAGCCGCCGAGTTTGAAAGAGGCGGGGCCCACCTGGTGTTTTTCCCCCTTAAGGACGCAACGGAGCAAGCGGCCGATGCACTGAGCTATTCCATGGACTTCCTTCCGAAAAGCATTGACTGGCCCATTTCATTTCTTGAATTGCGCATTCGTTCCGATGCATCGGCAGCCGGTCAGATTATAAGAGAACTTCCCTTGTCTGCATCGGGGATATCCGTTCTGGCGGTCAGCCGGGGAGGGCGGGTCTTTTATGAACCGAGCCCCGATTTGAGGATTTTCCCGGCCGACCGCCTGCTCCTCATGGGAGATCATGCGGGCTTGAAAGAGGCTGAAAACTTGCTCAACCGGCTTGAAATGCAAAAGGACGCCCAAGATGCCGATCGATTTGAGATCGCGGAAATCGAGGTGTCTCAGGATTCAAGTATTGCAGGCAAATCCTTGGCGGAACTCCACTTCCGGCAGAATTATGGCGCGACCCTGGTCGGTATCCGCAGAGGCGAGGAACGGATCACGACGATCAATCCATCCGAACGTTTGCTGGGCGGTGATGGCTTGATTGTTATCGGCAAAGCCGGAAATGTCAGGAGGTTAAAGGACCAGGCCCCTCTATAGCGATGAGCAGAAGGGGGTCTAAACCATCGAGCCGGTAGGAGTCCTGAAAGGATTCTCATTGGGGCGAACCGACAGGCAGAAAAAAGGCGAGGTGATCTATGAAGCGATTCAAGAACATTCTGTACGTTAATGAGCCAGCCGTAGATCAGGCTTCGACCATTGCGCGTGCAGTATCTCTGGCACAGAACAATCAGGCGAATCTGACCGTTGTTGACGTGATCCCGACCCAGGTTGCCACGGCGAGCATCGGATTGCCCCCCGGTGCCCCGATTTCCCCAGAATCGCGGGCTGTCATTGCGACAGGTCACCGGAAGACGCTGGAGTCCCTGGTTGCATCCCAACAAAATCGCCTGCACATCCGGCTGGAGGTGCTGGTGGGTAAGACGTTTCTTGAGGTGATCCGTGCCGTATTGGGCAACGCCTACGATCTGGTCGTGAAACCTGCAGAGGACCCGACCTGGCTGCAAAGGCTGTTCGGCAGTGACGACATGCACCTGCTGCGCAAATGCCCCTGCCCGGTTTGGCTCATGAAAGCATCCGAGAAGTCCAACTACAGCAGCATCCTGGCGGCTGTCGATTTGGATCCGTTCAACCCTTTAACCTCAGATCGGGAACTCAACCGCGAGATTCTTGAAGTGGCCAGTTCCCTTGCACTTTCCGACTTTGCCACCTTGCACATTGCCCATGCGTGGGAAGCAATCGCCGAAACAACCCTCATGTCAAGGGGTGGCGCATCGCTTGAACGCGTAGCCGACTATGTTGGAAAAGAGGGTTCACTCCACAGCAAGGGGCTGTACATGCTTGGGGAGGAGCTACGCGAATGGATTGGCAATGAAGCCTATAACCACCTTTCCCCCAGGTTTCATCTGCCCAGGGGACCGGCAACGAAAATGATCGCCCCATTGGCGGCGGAGCTGCGGGCGGATGTTGTCGTGATGGGGACGATTGCCCGTACGGGCATTTCAGGTCTTATCATCGGCAACACCGCCGAGGCTATTCTCGACCAGCTATCCTGTTCGGTACTTGCCATCAAGGCCCCTGGATTCAAGACCCCTGTGAAAATAGAGTGATGGTCCCTCGATTCGACAGGGGCGTGCTGGTGGCTTTTCGCTGACCCCATGGGGATTTCAGCCGACCGTGTGTCAACCATAAGTGCAGCTCATTATAACGGATTTTGGGGACCCTCCCAATCCAAGCGACCGGCGTCCCTGCTGCGGGAGCCCATTACGAAAGCGCCCCCCTGTATCCTCACCAGTTCATACCCCGAAGGTTCGGGCCGCAGAATATCTTGCGCCGCCACCGCGGCCCTTTCCCCAAGCCACCGGCGAATCTCGGGGGAAGGATGGCCGGCAAGGCTACCTCTGAGCGTTTTTGCCGCTTCCCCATCCAGACCTCCCGGGCCGCCAGGTGCTCCTGAAAACTTAGGTGCATGAACCCGAATTGCTCGGGCCCCCAGCCCGTGAGCAGAACGCTTTCGTCCCGGATTGTCCGAAGGAAATCCGGGGCCGTCCCCCCTTCCCAATTCGCGGCTTTGAGGGCGGGCTCGATCTGCGGCGCCAGCTCCTCTGCCGTGGCACGCGCCCTTGACAAGGCCTTTCTCCACGACCTTGTACCAGCCCCGCACGAACCTTTCCACCTGATCCTGGGGCGGGGGACGGATCTGCGTTTCGAGAAAATCGCCTCCCAAGCGCACGGAAGGGGTGTATCCCGCGAAACGGCAGGTGACCACAAAACGGCAGGTACGGTGGAATTTGAGAGCATGCCGTATCCACCCGGAGACCCTCTCGCGTTCGGACAGGTCCGCCACCTCGTCGAGCCCGTCGAGAAGGAAAACCAGACTCCCACGTTTCAGAAGGCGTGTGCCCAATCCCTTGGGCGTTCTCAGGTGGGGGCTGTCGATCTGCTACTCGCTGAAGGCATCGAGGCCCTGATCCAGGTTCTTCAGGTCCCGCAGGGGCAGGAACACGGGCAACATGTCCGCCGGAAGATGGACGGACTCGGGGTCATTACGCAGACACCATAGCAGCAAACGTTTCAGGTGGGTGGTCTTGCCGGAACCGGGGTCCCCGAGGATCACCACACCTCTTCTGTTTCGCCTTTCCGCCTGCAGAAAAGCTTCGGGCAGGAATATCTCCAGGGCGCCATCGCACAGCCTCAAACGTTCTTCGGCCTCGGCCGCATGGGGAAAGGCCCCATCGGCCACTCCCCTTAAATTCACCACCGCGTTGAGGGGAACGTAGATATCCTGGATGTCGATGGGAACCTCAAGCTGTGTGACAAAGCCAGCGACCGGCAATGTGGCATGGAGGGCATCGGCCTTTTCGCGGTAGAGTTGGATGTCCTTTTCCAGGTCGTCATCCGGGTTGGTGGGCTTTCTGGACGGTTCGACGGGAGGAACGGTCGGGGGCGCTTGCTCCCGGTGCTGCCGCCAGCGTTTCAGGGTGTGGAGGACTTTTGTACCAAGTTCGGTGAAGGGGGTCGGCATCTGATCCTTGGCGATCCTCTCCTTGAAGGCCTCCAGCTTCTTCTGCTTTTCCCATCTGTCAGGCGGGGGGGTCGAAATCGTTCTGGGGGACGGCCGGGAGCTCCGGATCGACCACAAACATCAACCGCTCTCTGGCCGCGTCGTATTCCATCTCGGTGATGGACTTGTCCGAGTCGTCGGGTATCTGCCCGTACCGCCAGGCGATGATGTCCACGAGCACGTCCGCCTCCCGGACGCGCCGCAGACATTCCTACACGGCGGGCCTTGTGCTCGCCGTATAGACCTCCATTGCTTGCGAGAGCATGTCCGCCATGGAAATGGCATCCTGCACCAGCTTTCTTCTTGCCCGATTGTCCCGATAGGTGCTTGCCGCGAAGATTTTGTACCCGGTTTTTTCTTTCGATGGGGCGGGGGGCTTGGCTTTGGTCATGCGTGATCTCCTGCGGCACCTGGGGGCTGCAGACTGCTCGCGCCGCCGTGCGAAGTGGGCCGCGGCGTGGAAGCCCCGATGGGCCATCACTGTGGAGGAAGCATGAGAGACGTAAGTCGTGACTGTCAAGCCGAGTTGCCCGCACACTGCCCGCAGCGCGCCTTTAGAGAACAGACCAGGCTCTGGACTTCCTTTGGAACCATCGTCTGCACGACGATTACCGCTCCCAGCCCGGCAAGCTCTTCCGTCTGACGCGTCCTGACCAGCAGAAAGCCCTTTTTGAAGACACCGCCGGCGCCATCGATGGGGTAACGCCGGAAATTTAGATCCGTTACATAGGCACTTGCCTGAAGGCCGATCCAGCCCACGGCAAGGGGGGGCCGCCCCATGGGCGTTCGCCTTTCGGAAGTATCCAAGAGCTGAGATGGTGACAATAGGGTGCCGGAGGGCCTGTGGACTTCCTACCATTCTTGTTCCGCTAGGGGGCGTTGAATCATCGCTATCGAGTCTTGGCTATTGACCAATGACTTCTGACTTCTCCTTATTGTATTCTTCTTATTGAATGAATCGCTCCGCTCTGATAGGGTTCCGCAGGTCGGGTTCCTTCGGGGCCCATTCACGAGTCCTGAGTTGGAAATGGCCCTGGAACAAGAGTGGGGGAAAAGAAAAGGTCATCGAACGGATCGGTCGGTGGCGTCTTTGACCTGCCATCTAACCCCCATGTCCGGGGCGGGCACAACGAAGCATGAAAACCCGTCTTGCGCTCCCCCTTTGGAACCGGGGGCTTGGGGGGATTTTCATATAAATGGCTCGTGCAAAAATAACTTCCCATTTTGATGCGCCGATCCATCACGCCTGGCGGCGTTGCTCGTCGGTTAAATGGCCGGCCATTCCCCCTCCTCGCGCCTCGACACCTGAAAAGGGGAACTTATTTTTGCACAAGCCCTAAAAACAGATGCCGATGATTTCCAGGCCAGGACATTTGGAAATCCCAGGTCCGGGCCGGTAATTTCTTTCAAAGCGGGGCCTGCGCGGCAACCCCCGCACTCCCCAATAATAAGGATCATGCCATGTATTTTAATCAGATAGCAGTACCCGGCTTAGGCTGCTTCTCCTATGTGATCGGTTGCCCCGGAGCGAAAGCCATGGCCGTCGTCGACCCAAAGCGGGATATCGAGGACTACCTGGATATCGCACGGGAAGAGGGGATGCAGATCACCCATGTATTCAACACGCACGTGCATGCCGATCATGTCAGCGGCGATCAGGAGCTCAGAACGGCAGCAGGTGCGGATATCTATATCCATGAAAGCGCACCGGTTGAATACACGCACAAAGATATCAAAGAAGGGGATGTGTTCACGATAGGCGCAGCCAGAATCAACGTCCTCCACACACCGGGGCACACCCCCAATGCCGTTTCATTCTTGGTTACCGATACCGCAAGATCAGAGGAACCCCAAATGCTGCTCACCGGCGATCTGCTTTTTGTGGGAGATATTGGAAGACCGGATTTGGCCGGAGAGGAAATCCTTGACGAGCAGGTGCGAAATCTCCATCATAGCCTCTATGTCAAACTCGCAGGCTACCCGGATCATTTGGAAATCTTTCCGGCACACGGGCAGGGGTCCCTTTGCGGACGCGGTATGAGCGCCAAGAAAAGCTCGACCCTCGGCTATGAGCGCCGGGCAAATCCCATGCTTCGCTTCCCATCGTTTGAGGCGTTCAAGGCCGAAGTCATGTCCGCTTTTCCCTACAGACCCAAGAGTTTTTCGCACATTATCCAAACAAACCTGAAAGGGGCGGCAACACTGGATGCCTGCCCGATGGACAAGCGGCTCACACCGCGGCAGTTTGAACAAATGATAGCCGATGGGGCAACGATCATCGACGTGCGCAATGCCGCTGCCTTTGGAGGGTTCCACATTCCCGGAAGTATCAATATCGGGTTCGAGAAACAGCTTGCCAACTGGGTCGGTATGGTCGTCGATCCCAACGCCGAAATCATTCTTGTGGTCGATGATCAGAGCGACTATGACCGGATGGTGATCGAGCTGCACCGGATCGGCTATGATCTCATTTTCGGCTATCTTTCCGGGGGGATTATGGCCTGGCTGATGAGCGGAAGAGCCGTCGCGCAACTGGAGCAAACTTCCCCCCATCAACTTTCGGAACAGTTGAAATACAACGGCATCCGCATCGTCGACGTGCGGACCCCTTCCGAATGGGAAAGCGGGCATATCGAACAGGCCGAGCTTTTTCCGCTGTCCGATATGCTCGCCAACCGTTTTCCGGGAGCCCAAAAAGACGAGCAGCTCGTCCTGCAATGCGGCAGCGGGTATCGATCCAATATCGCCGCCAGCATCCTTCGCCAGGCGGGGTTTTCGAAGGTCAAGTCTCTGGCCGGCGGGGTGTTTGCCTGGTCCAACGCAGGCTTGCCCTTGACCACATCAACTTGATTCCCGTCAACGACATATGGGCCTTGATCATCCTTCCGGCCGGGCGGGTTTGGTTTTGTGCGAGCCTCACCTTGGGCGACCCTGTTTTAACACGCTCGGTCCCGCGCCCGAATTGAGATTTTCGATAGGGTGGGCACTGCCCACCAAAAAGACTCTTCCGCACTTGGTAGGATGTGGGCGGAACGATGATCTGGGCCGACACATGAAACCTATGAACGGGGTGCAGTGGTCAGAGGCAAGTTCTCTTGGCACCTGTTGCTTGGGCTGGCAGGGCTCACGGGGTCTTGCTTGCTCTCTTCCGGCTTCTGCGAAGAGTTGCGGAAGCAGGAACCCCAAACACCACACCCCCGATCTTACGAAAACGACGGGTCCCTCATCTCTCGGGTTGACCCGCAACTGTGCGGCCGAAGGTGCAGGAAAGGCCCGGCAACGGTCGGGTTCTCGCAACGATGGTCACTGGACCGTGCTCCCATCAGGGATCTCCACCCCCAGCCAAAGGAGGTTGTCATGAAAGGTTGCCCAGGATACGCAGGCGGCATTCTGCGGGTCGATCTCACAAACGGCTCTTCCCATCGGTCCCCCACCGCCGAATACGTGGATCTGTTCGTGGGAGGAAGGGGACTGGCCGCCAAGCTCTATTGGGACGAAACGCCGGCCGACAAAGGTCCTTTTGATCCGGAAAACAGGCTTGTCTTCGCCACAGGACCTGTCACCGCCTCCACCGGATTCGCAGGCTCCCGGTGGCAGATATGTGGAAAATCTCCCCTACGCAATCTCTTTTCATACAGCAACTTGGGTGGCTCCTGGGGGGCACAGCTCAAATTCGCCGGTTACGACGCCCTGGTGCTGCATGGAAAGGCCGAAAAGCCCGTCTACCTATACATGGACCAGGAAAGGACCGAGATGCGCCCTGCGGCCCACCTGGTGGGAAAGGGTGCCATCGCCTGCCGGGAGGAACTGAAGCGCGAGCTGGGAAAAAGCGTGCGGGTCGCAGCCGTAGGACCTGCCGGAGAAAACGGCGTGCCGTTCGCCACCTTGCTGGCGGACGACGATTCCAGTGGTTGCAGTGGGCTGGCTGCCTCCATGGGGGCCAAGAACCTCAAAGCCGTTGTGGTGAGGGGCTCAGGGAAAGTGCCCGTGGCCCATCCTGAAGAAGTCCGCGCATTGAGAGATCGTGTGCGCCTCCTGACCGAAGGCCTCAGCGCGCAAGAAGAACCGCTGGTCCCCCCGGAAGGACTGAAAAGGGACATCTGCTTCGACTGCATGGGCGGATGCATACGCAAGAAGTACCAGGCCCGAAGCGGCAGAGTGGGCAAATTCATGTGCGGCTCGTCCCTGTTTTACAGTGTGCGGGCCAAGCGTTATTACGGCCAAATGACGGAGGCGCCCTTCGAGGCCACCAAGCTGATCGACGAATATGGTCTCGACAGTTACAGCATCGAGACCATGATCATGTGGCTGGTGCGGTGTTACCACGAGAAGGTCCTTACCGAATCAGACACGGAGCTTCCCCTTTCCAAAATCGGAAGCATCGAATTCCTCGAGGCCCTGCTGGGCAAGATAGCACGACGGGAGGGTTTCGGGGAACTGCTGGCAAGAGGGACCCATGGGGCCGCCCAGGCCGTCGGGGGAAAGGCGCCGGACCTTATCACCGACTATATGACGCGCACCGGCTATTCATCCGTTTACGGCGGACCCCGTCTCTATCTGACCACCGCCCTTTTCTGGGCCATGGAGCCGCGGCTGCCCATTCAACACCTCAACGAGATCGGCATTCCCCTGATGAAATGGGTCAGCCGTGCCATGCAACACCAAGACAACCCGGTCACTTCGGCCGTCATGCGGGCAGTGGCAAAGCGCTTCTGGGGAAGCGAATCCGCCGCGGATTTCTCAACTTACGACGGCAAGGCCCTGGCGGCCGCCAAAATCCAGAACCGCGAATATGCCAAGGAGAGCCTCCTCGTGTGTGACTTCATGTTTCCCGTCACCCACTCCAATGCCACCGAAGACCACGTGGGGGACCCCACGCTGGAAAGCCGGCTCTACAGTGCCGTCACCGGCAGGGAGATGGACGAAGGGGCCCTGTATCGGGTGGGTGAAAGGGTCTTCAACCTCCAGAGGGCCATCCTTGCCAGGGAAGGCCACAAGGGCAGAGAAGCCGACGCTCTGGAGGAGTTCCACTTCACGGTTCCCTTGTCCTTGGAATGGGCAAACCCAGACTGCATTGTCCCGGGAAAGGACGGGGCGACTTTCTCCCGCAAGGGGATGGTGCTGGACCGGGAGCATTTCGAAGCGATGAAGAGCGAGTACTATGCGCTCAGGGGCTGGGACGTTGCCACAGGGCTTCAAACCCGGGAGAAGCTGCGGGAACTGCACCTTCCAGAAGTCGCCGATGCCCTGGAAAGACGTGGCCTCTTGGCTTGAGGGGCACGCTTATACGTCGCGCCTTCACAAACGGCGCTTTTTTGTGCCCTCACCCCGGTCCTCTCGCGGGGGTCTCGCCTGCATTGCGGCGTGGGTGCGGGCAATATGCCCGCTCTCTTAGGAGAGTCAACAACAATGGGTAGGGTCTCCCTTTGATCCCAAAGCGGCGGCAATGCCTCCCGGCCGGAACGATGATCAAGGCCCAAAAAAAACGCTCAATCTTTTCGGCCATCCGTCCGATGGTACGTGCAGCGCTTCGATTTCTCCTCGATAAGCATTTTTCTGGACATCGAGACACTGTTGGGAGAGCAAGTCGATGCAAGGAACTGCATACCGGGTGATACTGCTCGGAGGTGTCTTGGAGCAAGGCGATCCGACCATGCTGAAGAAGACGCTGGCAGACCTCTTTCGGGTGAACGAAGAAAAGATGGAAAGCCTCCTGTCCGGTCCAGAGCTCGTCGTCAAACGAGGACTGAACCGAGAACAGGCCGGGCAAATCCTCAGGACCCTCCACCGAGCCGGAGGCCGGTGCCGGGCCGAGGCTGACACACCCACCGAGCGACCCGAAGCGTTTCAGCCCGATGAGCGAACAAAGAAAAGCGCTCATGTCGCCAGCCCCCTGTGTGGTTTGCAGGTTGCCCGCGACCTGAAGCGCCCTTTCCCGAATCGGGAGCCGCGATCAGAAAAGAAGGAAGGGCCATTGGGTGTCCGAGACCTGTTCCGCAGAAAACTTGCTGCAATTTATCTGAAAATCACCGCAAACGGTTGGTAGCCATGAACGGGCCATCCACCACGACAGTCAAGGCTGTCAAGTAATCGCAGTCGCCAGCATCCGCGGCAAGAACAATGCCTGCGCAAAGGCGATCTCCGCCCCCGCCTCCGCAAGACCCGATGCTACTGCTTTGCCAGTGCCCCTTCCGCCACCTGGGACGATGGCCATCCCAGCCTCTTTCACCTCCTTCCCCACCGCATATGGAACTTCCTTTGGCCTTGCCGCTTCGATCTTCAACAATGGTGGCCATCCATACCGTCACCTACGCAGAGCGCTCCTGATACCTGACGACAAGCACCGGACAGGGAGCTTGCCGCAATACTTTTTCCGCCACACTCCCCATAAGTACGTGCCGCAACCCCGTGCGTCCTTGTGTTCCCATGACCACAAGGTCCGCGCCGCGCTCCCGAGCCATACGCACAATGCCCTCTGCCGGGTCACCCGTGGTGATCTCAATCTCACAGGTCCCGGAAAAGTCGGGGGGCACCAGGTCGCGGAGCTTGTTATGTGCTTCCTCCACGAGGTCCCTGCGATGGGCCGGGGACGAGCCCTGCAAATGCGGTTCAACGCCCGCAAAATCAGCCGCCAGCCTCCTGGGGTCCTCCGGGGAGCCCTTCAAATGGTAGATCTCAGTGTACGGCTCGTGGCGCAGAACATGAACCATTGTCACCCGGGCCTGATGGAGCCGTGCTTCGTCAAAGGCGGTCCCCAATGCATGGTTCGCCAAGGAAGAAAAATCAGTCGCAACTAGTATGTGTGCAAATGCCATGGCAGAGTCCTCTCTTGGACATGTAGGCGGGGCACCGCTTGTTGTGGCTCCCGCGGGCTGCTGTCACGGTGGCCTGGGCCCAGGGTTTCAAATCAAATGCCCTGAGCCCTGCGGACATGACCGGTCTCCTACCAGAAAAACGATCTTGAAGCAATCCATATGCTGATCGGTGCGTGTCCGAGTGACAGGGTAACAGCAACGCGTCCAAATCGGTCCTTCACTGTTGACCGGTTTTTGGACCTTCGAATCTCCGGATCTCTGGTCTGTATGCCATGGCTTCGGAGGACTTCTTGGAGGTCCAGAAACCGGGAGGACACATCTCGGCGGTTTTGGTCGATGTTAGACACCGCAGTTCAATGCAGTCATGACCAAGCCCCAAAAAGCAGCCTCTTATCGCTTATTGACAGACGATCCTTTCCTTATTATTTTGATCCGTTTTGGTGACATAGCGGATGAGTCCTTGGCGTTGCTCATTTACAGAACAGGAGGTTTTTGATGGCGGTGGTAACCGTTACCCGGCGATTAGGGGCAGGTGGGATGACTCTCGGCAGCCGCGTGGCCAAGGAGTTAGGTTACCGGTTTATCGACGACGTGGTGATTGAGGAGTTGGCACGGCGTGTCAGGGTGACCCATGAAGCTGTTCGAGATATAGAAAACATAGCAGGGGGGTTTTTCTCAAAGGTTATTTCCGCGATGCTGAACAGGAACTATATGGAGAGGCTGACCGGGGAAGATTTCGGCTATATCGACGAAGTAGTCTATTTAAAGACACTCAAAGAGGTAATTCAGGATCTGGCCAGGAATGATAATGTGATCCTCTTGGGGCGTTGCGCAGAATGTATCCTGGAGGACCATCCGAAGGCATTGCATATCCACCTGGTGGCAGAAGAGAAAGACCGCATTGAATTTCTACAGAAAACTTACGGCTTGACCCTGGGAAAAGCAAAGAAAGCAGTTGAAGATGGTGAGAAAAGAAGGCGCAAGCTCTACTCTCTTTTTGGAAGAAGCAATTATGATGATCCACTTGCCTATCACATCGTAATCAACACCAGTCGCGTCAGCAAAGATCAAGCCATGGAGCAGATGCTTACCCTCGTGAGGCAGTTTGATGAACGGTAGTTTGATTGCTTAAGGTCCCGTCCTGAATTGGGAGAATAGTTGGCAACACCTGGTGTCCCTTGCTCGCTTTCTGCCCAATGAGGTTGCCACTTTGCGGTGGCTCTTCGAAAAGGAGATCCCTGGGATACCGCGCACACGCGTTGTTTCCTCTGGTGGAGAGGGCCTTACCTGTACAAGACCTCTCGAATCGTTGCGGCGATCTGCCTCAGAATGATCGGCTTCATCACGAAGGCGCCTATGCCCATTTCTTTGGCGCTTGCCTCGTCGATCTGCTCACTGAATCCCGTACAAATGATAATGGGGATACCTGGCCGGATGCGCATCAATTCCCCTGCCAGTTCCCTCCCGGTCATGTTGGGCATGGTCTGGTCCGTGATCACAAGATCGTAAGCATCAGGCTTGTGCTTGAAGGCTTCAAGCGCCTCGATACTGCTCGTCCTGGCAGTGACCTTGTACCCAAGCCTCTCCAGCATGGCCTGAACTGCATCAACCGCAGCCCTCTCATCATCGACAACAAGGATCCGTTCGGTACCGGTCGGCAGGCCCCCAGAGCCCTTTGCCTTTTCTACGACTGCCAGATCCCCTTCGACCAGTGGGAGGTACACACGGAAAGTTGTCCCCTTTCCAATCTCGCTGTCAAAGGTCACCCCTCCCCCATGGCTTTTCACTATGCCGTGTACAAGAGCAAGGCCCATGCCGGTGCCCTTACCAACAGGTTTGGTCGTGAAGTACGGATCGAAAATCTTTCCTGTGATATCCGGCGCAATGCCATGCCCCGTATCCCTCACGGTCAATCTCAAATAACTGCCGGGTGTCAGGTCCGGAAGGCCCTTTGCCTCTTCGGCACCGACGTATTCCGTCGCGAGTCTCAAATCGAGGACACCCCCCTTTTCCTCCATTGCGTGGGCTGCGTTCGTGCACAGGTTCATCAGGATCTGGTTTACCTGGGTGGGATCGGCAAGCACTATGTCTTGCAGTGCGTCAATGTCCGACTGGATGTCTATCGTTGCGGGGATGGCCGCCCTGAGCAACCCTATTCCCTCTCTCACTATAGGGGATATCCGGATCGGAACACGCTCCTTTGCTTGCTGCTTGGCGAATCCGAGAATTTGTCGAACCAGCTCCCTGGCGCGCTCTCCGGCACGGTAAATCTGTTTCATGTTGTGCTGCAAAGGACTGTCGGGAGGAAGGTCCATCATCGCCATCTCAGCATATACCAAAATCGGCGACAGAATGTTGTTGAAGTCATGGGCGATTCCCCCAGCAAAGGTTCCGATGACCTCCATTTTCTGGGCTTGTTGGAGTTGGCTTTGGAGTCTCTTTCTATCCATTTGCATTTGCTTCAGTTGAGTTATATCTCTTGCAATACCCTCTACACCTGCAAAATCTCTGTTATCATCTTCCAACATTCTTCCGTTGACCGATACCCATATCGGAGAACCGTCTTTCCGTCTGAGTTGGGACTCGAAATTATTTACGTAGCCATCCCTGAGGAGATCTCTCAGGAAATCCTCACCCAGACCGGGGTTAACATAAAAATCTGTAATAGTTCTCCCAAGTAACTCATTCGGCTTATATCCGGTGTATCTTTCGACGGAGGGCGAAATAAGGGTAATAATACCATTAACGTCGGCTCTGTAATAAATGTCATATAGGTTCTCAAAAAGGTTGCGATACCTTTTCTCGCTTTCCTCCAATTCCTCACGTGCGCGCTTCTGTTCTGTGATGTCTCGAAGAAACGCAAAAATACAGCCTCCTTCTGTCGCTTGGTATCCTGTGCTTATCTCGACATCAAATATATGTCCGTCCTTTCGGCGATGCTTGCTTTGAAATCGGTCACCTCCCTGGGTAATCATCTTTTGTATGTGAGACGCAATGTCAGGGCAACTCTCACACACTTCCAGATCCGAAATACTCATGGCCAGGAGTTCCTCCTCACTGTAACCACTCATCCTGCAATACGCATCGTTGACCTCCTTCAAACGGCCCTGCAAATCGACCAACCAGAACCCTTCCATGGTGGTCTGCAAGATGCTCCTATGTGCTTCCCCGCTTTCCCGTAATGCCTGCTCTGCCTGTTTGCGCTCGGTGATATCACGGATGGCGCCTACCCTGAGGGTTCGTTCTCCAATTTTCGTTTCTCGAACCCGGATTTCCATCGGGAACGTCCTGCCGTTTTTCGTCAGCCCGATGGACTCGTATGGACCCCTGCCACCTGTGACAATTTGCTCGATCATTGGCTCCCTGGCCTCGGGGGCCACTGTCAAAGAGACAACCTGGTTCCCCAATAGTTCATGGGGTTCATACTCGAACAACTTGAAATATTGCTCGTTTGCAGTAATAAGAACGCCCCCCTCGTGAATCGCTATGCCCTCGAAAGTTGCTTCGGCCAGGCGACGAAATCTTTCTTCACTCTGCCTCAGTGCTTCGTCCGCCTCTTTGCGCTGTGTGATATCGTGCAAGATACAGTGCATCTGCCTGAACCGACCATATTCGTCGTACCCAACTTTCCCGTCAATGCGCACAACAATCCTGAAACCCCCTTTCTGGACCATCTCGACATCAGCGTGCACCTCCCCTGACTCCTTCAAAACGGCGTATCTCTCCTCAAATGACTCCATTTCCTGCTGTGCAAGAAAGTCACCAAAAGATCGTTCGATCACTTCACTTCGGGAGTATCCCAGAAGCTCCAGCCATGCCTCGTTAACATTAATAAGACGGGCATCCTCATCCAGTGACTGATAGCCCAATGGCGCTCCTTCGAAGATTTGCCGGAAACGGTCTTCGCTCTTGCCAAGTGCCTCTCGGGCCTTCTTCCGATCGGTGATGTCATCGACAGCCATGACAGCGCATGCATCACCGATGAGCCGAATTCCGCCGACCTTATATTTCACCCAGATCGGGTCGTATCCTGTTTCACGTGAAAGGAAGGCTTCCCCTTCCTGGGCTTCGCCATCGGCTGACAATGCGAGACGAATACTCTGGGAAAGTGGACAGGTGGGACACAATGACGTGTGTCCGCAGCCTCGAGGGTCTCGATTCCGGTTGGCGCAGCCGATGAAATCCCCGCATTTGGCTTCACCCGGTACGGTCAGTTTCTTCCCAAACAGTTCTTCGGCGTGTCGGTTGGCGTAAAGGAGCCGTTCGCCTTGATCGAAGACCAAGGTGCCCACCGGGCAGGCATCCATGAGCATTTTCAATTCGGGCTTTATAGGGCCACGATCTGGACTCCGTCCGCGATCTTGCATCGTCTTGCCACCCCCGTGAACTCGGTAATGCTCCGGTCTCAAACATTCATTGAGTCTTCTAGGTGACATTAGCCCTTCACGGACGGCTCTGCAAGATCAAATCCCGGATCCATGGTCCATCAGCCCTGTACCACCATCTTCCTCATGGAGTATTTCAATCCACGCAACAACCAACTTGTGCTTCTTCGCAGGAACCTCACCCGCCAAAACGGTTTTATCGGGAATAGAGTACACAGCAACTTGTCCCTGATATTCAGCCTGAATGTGCGGCATTTTATGCTTCTCGGTATCATAAGAAACATCCGGATAGGGATGTCATAATACATGGAAATTCTCGGCATGATAATTTGGATCTCCTCCTACGCCCAAGGTTGCGGTAAGCTGCGAGCCAAGACTCTCCGTCAATCCAGGTGCTTAAGGCAAAAGCGAAAATTTATCCCGTCAGCGTGAATGGCGGGTTATGTTTTCCACTTTGTTATTCCTATGGTCAACCGAATGCCGATCTAAGCACTTTTTTCTTTTCAAAATACGTTACAGTAGCTATCAAACACTTTCGTGAAGCAATTTAATTCGATTCTTTTCCGCTCCTGACAAACTTTTATGATTTTGAGGTCTGCTCCAAGTATTGTATATAAAAGTGCCAATCACACAAGTTGGCTATTGGTACGTTCTTTTTATCCAACTTTGCTTCCACGAACTGGAACGTGCCATCTTTTCTGATAAATCAAGAATCACGAGGTGTGATTTCAGGAATTTTCGCGGAAGGCATGTCAGCATAAGCTGGATTCAAAGCATGATCAAAGACGCAGGCGCCATGGCCTGCCTCCCATCTGCGTTGACATGCAACGTGCGACGCCACACTTTCGCAGTCCACGCCGCCGATCGCCACGGCAAGGTGGTCACCTAATCATTATGCGGGAGAGAGGGCATGAGGAATCGGCCGAGTCGGCGGGCCTTGCCGGCGCCGATGACCGTGGGTACGAGCAAAGGCACTTGCACCCAGCAAGAGGAAAGGACTTTCCAGCCGGCGGCGGTTGGGGTAAGAGGGGGAGGGATTGGAAGATTGCCGGATGGCAAAGAAGCCCCCGAAGCACCCCCTTTGCTCCCCTGAAAGGGGGAAATTGCGGAGAACAAGGCGTTTGCCCGGGCCGTCCTCCAGTCGCGCATTGGTGTGACACCCCGGGAAGGATGGGAAAACGAGGAGTCACCCAAAGTCCGAGACGGATTCATTGACGGGTATCGTGTCACCATCAGTAAGGAGCGTTACAAATGATCCAGGAGATTACCGCTCAAAACCTCGACACGGCGCGTTTCATCGAGGAGAAGGTCAACGAGATCACCCAAATCGTCGGTGACGCAACGGCCATCAATGCCCTTTCCGGAGGGGTGGATTCCTCGACGGTGACCATGCTGGGGCATCGGGCCCTGGGGGATCGGCTCCAGACCGTTTTTGTGGACAACGGCCTCATGCGCCAGGAAGAGCCGGAGGAGGTGATGGGCCTGTTCCGCGGGCTAGGGGTTCCGGTGCAGCTCGTCGATGCGCGCGAGGAGTTTTTCGACGCACTCAGGGGGATCACGGACCCCGAAGAAAAGCGCGAGGCGATCACCCAGGTTTTTTACAAGCAGGTGTTCGGACGGATCGTCAGGCAAAGCGGCGCGAGATACCTGCTCCAGGGGACCATCTTGACGGACGTGGACGAGACCGTGGCGGGGATCAAGCGGCAGCACAACGTGTTCGAGCAGCTCGGCATCGACCCTCAGGAGGCCTTCGGCTACAAGATCATCGAGCCGCTCCTCCAGCTTCGCAAGGACGGGGTGAGGAAGGTGGGCAAGGCCCTGGGCCTGCCCTCGGAGGTTTTCGAGCGCATTCCCTTCCCCGGGCCGGCCCTTTCCGCCAGGGTCATAGGAGAGGCCACGGCAGAGCGCGTGGACACCGTCCGCAGGGCCACCGTCGTTGTGGAGCGGCTCCTCAAAGGCACCGGGGCCTTCCAGTACATGGCGATCCTGCACGAGGACAGGGTGACGGGGATGCGAGACGGTCAGCGAGCATTCGGCGGACAGATCGAGGTGCGCTGCTGGGACAGCGTGGACGCCCGGTCGGCGACCCCGACGGCCCTTTCTTTCCAGATGCTCGACAAACTCGCCCTGGAAATCGTCCGGGAGGTTCCCGGCATCGTGAGCGTCACCTACAACATCACCCGCAAGCCCCCTTCCACCATGGAGGCGGTCTGAGGGAGCGATGGGTTTGGGCAGCCTTTGTGTGCCTGTGCCGATCGATGGGTTTTGGCGTGAGGTGTCAGGCCGTTCGGAAACCCGTTGCTTGGTTCGGCAGCCACGGGGCTGCGTGGTGGGAGGGAAAAGACATGACCGATCCGAATGTGGAGAAGGTGCTGGATGATATACGAGTGCTCGACTTCGGCCGTTTCATCGCCGCGCCGTATTGCGGGATGATCCTGGCGGACATGGGGGCCCAGGTGATCCGTGTGGAGCGGCCAGGAGGAGAGGAGGACCGGTTCTACGGGCTTCCGGCGCCCAACGGGGAGAACCTTTCCTTCGCCTCCTACGCGCGTAACAAGAAGGGGATCACTCTCAACCTCCTTGTGAAGGAAAAGACAGAGGCCCTCGAAGTGCTTGAGGATCTTATCCGGCACTGCGACGTCGTGCTGCACAACTTCAGCCCGGGAGCCGCAAGGGCCATGCACCTGACCTACGAGAACGTCTCGCGCATCAAGCCGGACATCATCTACACGGGGGTTTCTTGCTACGGAAACAGCGGCCCCTACTCGGGACGCATCGGCTTCGATCCCCTGGCCCAGGCCTTTTCCGGAGCCGCCCATCTTTCGGGATTCGCCCACGATCCTCCCATGCGCTCCCAGTTGCCGTGGGTGGATTACAGCACGGCCCTGTGCGCGACCATAGGGACCCTGATGGCCCTGCGGCATCGGGACAAAACGGGGAAGGGTCAGGCCGTGGACTGCGCCTTGCTCCAGACCGCGGTGAGCTTCACCGCACCCATGATAGCCGAAGCCGAGGTGCTGGACCGGGAGCGTCCCCGGGTGGGCAATCGCACGACCTATGTGGGGCCCAGCGACTTGTTCCGGTGCAAGGACGGATACGTGTACATCTCGGTGATCCTGGACGCCATGTGGCAGCGGCTCATGCAAACGGTGGGGCACGAGGAATTCCTCGCAGATCCGGACTTCGACGACGATATGAAGCGTTTTGAAAACAGGGAACGGGTGGATCCCAAGGTGGCCGAGTGGATGGAAAGGCGCACGGTGGCCGAAGTCATGGAAGCCATGGAAAAGGCCCGGGTTCCCTGCGCACCTGCCAGATCCACGCGGCAGGTGGCCGCGGACCCCCACGTGCAGGCGCGGTCCATGCTCGAATACGTGGATGTGGGACATCCGGGTCTTGAACGGGTCCCTGTGAGCGGCATTCCGTTCAAGTTGTCCCGGACACCGGGAAAGGTGGAGAACCGGGCACCCCGTGTGGGTGAACACAACGAGGAGGTTTACGGGGGGCTGCTCCGATACGACGTGGCAAAGATCGAGCGGCTGCGCCGCAAGAACCTCATATAGCGCCGGAACCAGAAGCCGCGTCCAGGGATTTCCACCCATCAGGGTTCACCGAACACCGGGAAAGAAGGAGGGCGCCGGAAGCATGCGGGTTCTTGTCTGTGACGGAATGCACGAAAGCGGGCTGGAGATCTTTCAGGCAGAGAACGACATGCGGGTCCTGGCTCCGCCGCAGCCCGAGGGCGAGGAGCTCAAGCGACTGCTTCGTGACTGCGATGCCATGGTGGTGCACAGCAGGACGAAGGTGACCGCAGAATTGCTGGAGCAGGCTCCCGGGCTCAAAGTCGTCGGCCGGGCGGGTACGGGGGTGGACAACATCGACGTTGCGGCCGCCAGCGCCAGGGGTGTGGTGGTGATGAACACGCCCGGGGCAAACGCCATGGCCGCCGCGGAGCACACCCTGGCGCTCATGCTGGCCCTGGCCCGTCATATCCCCCAGGCAGCCTTTTCCATGCGTGAGGGTCGGTGGGAAAAAAAGCGCTTCGTCGGCACGGAGCTGTATCAGCAGACCCTGGGAATCATCGGCCTCGGGAGGATCGGGTCCATCGTGGCCGACCGGGCACTGGGAATGAAGATGCACGTGATCGCCCACGACCCCCACCTGACCCGGGGAGCCGCGGAGAGCCTCGGGGTGGAAGCGGTCCCCCTAAATGACCTCTTCGCCCGGTCCGACTTCATCACCCTGCACACCCCCCTGACGGCCGAAACGGCCAACATCATCAGCCGCGAAGCCCTCTCGCGAATGAAACACGGGGTGCGCATCGTCAACTGCGCCCGGGGAGGTCTCGTGGACGAAACGGCCCTTCACGGGGCACTGCTCGAGGGAAAGGTGGCAGGGGCCGCCCTGGACGTCTTCGCCCAGGAACCGCCCACGGGAAGTCCCCTGCTTCGTCTCGAAAACGTGATACTCACCCCCCACCTGGGCGCGTCGAGCCTGCAAGCCCAGGCAAACGTGTCGCGAGCCATCGCCCTGCAGATAGTGGACTTTCTCAGGCGGGGCATCATTGGCAACGCTGTCAACTTTCCCACCATCTCTTCCAAGGTTTACGAGAAGATACTTCCCTACCTCACCCTGGCCGAGCGTCTCGGGAGTCTCCAGGCACAACTTGTCGCCCCTGTCGAGGCGGTCGAAATCGAGTACAGCGGCTCCGAGCTCACGAGCCTTCCCGTGCAGCCCCTGACCCAGAGCGTGGCGAAGGGGCTCCTCGACCCGGTGCTTTCCGAGCGCGTGAATCTCGTCAACGCACCCATCCTTCTCAGGGAGCGGCACATCGATCTCACGGCCTCCACCACCTCGGAAACCACGGGCTACACAGGGCTCATAACGGTGAACGTCCACGGCGCAGGGACGACCCGTACCGCTGCAGGGGCTGTTTTCCCCGGCAACGAGCTGCGGCTGGTGCGTCTGAACAACTACCGGCTCGAAGCGGAACTGGAGGGGGTCAACCTGATCGTCCAGAACCTGGACAAGCCGGGGATGATCGGATTCGTCGGCTCCACGCTGGGCAGTTACCAGATCAACATTGCCAACATGCATCTGAGCCGCACCCCGGAAAAAGACCTGGCCGTGGCGTTCGTGCGTCTGGACCAGGAGGCCCCCGATCGAGTCCTGGAGGCCCTACGGGACCATCCCCACATCGTGTCCGTGCGTCAGGTCCGCTTCTAGATCACTTCTTCCACCGGGGTGTGCTCGAGCCCGAAGGCGTCTGAAACGCCCCGATAGGTGAGTTTGCCGTCGAAGGTGTTCACACCCTTGGCCAGTGCCGGGTCCTTGCGCACCGCCCCGTGCACTCCTTGCCGAGCCAGTTTCGACACGTAAGGCAGCGTGGCGTTCGAAAGGGCGTAGGTGCTCGTGCGGGGCACAGCACCGGGCATGTTGGTCACACCGTAGTGGAGTACGCCGTTTTCCACGTGGACCGGGTCCGAGTGGGTGGCCGGCCGGGTCGTCTCGATGCACCCCCCCTGATCCACCGCCACATCCACCACCACGCTTCCCGGTTCCATGTTGTGGACCATGGCCCGGGTGACCAGACGCGGGGCCCGGGCACCCTTGACGAGGACCGCGCCGATGAGAACATCGGCCCGGGACACTGCTTCGGCTATGCTGAGGGCATTGGCAGTCAAGGTGGTGAGCCGACCGTGGAGCACTTCTTCCAGGTACCGCAGCCGGTCCGTGTTGATGTCTAGCAGGATCACGTGGGCCCCCATCCCCAGCGCCACCATGGCGGCGTTGGTTCCCACGACCCCCGCGCCGAGTATGGTAACATCCGCCGGTCGCACCCCCGGGACCCCTCCCAGGAGCTTGCCCCTGCCTCCATTGGATTTCTCAAGATAATGGGCACCCACCTGCACCGCCATCCTGCCGGCCACCTCGCTCATGGGAACCAGCAGGGGCAGGGTGCCGTCCAGGAGCTCCACCGTCTCGTAGGCGATGCCCGTGACCTTTCGGCGCAGCATTTCCCGGGTCAATTCCCTTTCCGCAGCCAGGTGCAGGTAGGTGAAAAGCACCAGGCCCGACCGCAGGTAACCGTATTCCGTAGCCTGGGGTTCCTTCACCTTGACCACCATCTCGGCATTCCAGGCCTGCTTCGCCTCGGCGACCACCCGCGCCCCTGCGCCCCGGTATTCATCGTCGGAAAACCCGCTCCCCCTGCCCGCGCCCGATTCCACAAGCACCTGGTTCCCCAGCCCCACCAGTTCCCTCACACCGCCTGGAGTCATTGCAACGCGGTATTCGTTGTCCTTCACCTCCTTCGGGAGACCGATTACCATTTCGCACGTTTCCTTTCTCTGTTTTGATTTTCTGTCCCCGGCTCAAGACGCAACTCCCGTTCCATACCCGCCTGGCACTTGCCTGGAGCCATGTTACCGGGCCAAGGGTCTCGCGACGGCATCCTTGCCCCGTCCCTCTGGCACGCCCGGGCAGAAGGGCACGTTTCAACTCCAATCATTGTAGCTTTCGGTTGTAATGAGTCTTTTCAAGCCCATTTGAACAAAACCTTTGATAAGAAGGGAAGATAATGGTATCAGGCGGTTCAGATAAACAAATACGGCTGCCCCTGGGTAGTCCTTCTTTTCCGGAAGGTCGCGTCGACCGCGGGAAGCTCGGGCGCCCAGGCTATAACACTTACGGATTGCTTTGAAAAGAAACAGAGGAGGGGATCACGATGAAGAGGCGCGGTTTTGTGACGATGTGCGTTGTGGCTGCGGCGGTGGCCTTGGCTCCGGCTGCTCTCGCGGCGGACAAGACCGTCAAGATGTCCACCACCACCAGCACCGAGTCTTCCGGACTCCTCGACGTCCTGCTGCCCGAGCTGCAAAAGGACACGGGCATCCAGGTAAAGGTCTTCGCCAAAGGCACGGGCGCGGCCATCCGTGACGGCATCGACGGCAACGTGGATGTCATTTTCGTACACGCGAAGGAAAGGGAAGATGCCTTTGTGGCCGAGGGTTACGGCACGAAGCGTTACGCGGTGATGCACAACGATTTCGTGCTACTG
>Ga0209270_1000439_pt1 | contig 90226 bp, 95 predicted proteins | sample MTBAKSrepl1MetaG_FD_187456 | JGI IMG/M metagenome (GOLD analysis project Ga0209270, IMG submission 187456) | Enrichment culture microbial communities from Arthur Kill intertidal strait, New Jersey, USA, that are MTBE-degrading - MTBE-AKS1... | ecosystem: Environmental > Aquatic > Marine >...
TCAAGAGCTTCTATCTTTAATTCTTTCGGGTAGTACTTGTTTTTTGGGTTTGGCACTGTCTTTCTCCTGTTAGATGATTATTATCCAACTAAGACATTCCTTGTGTCCACTTTTTGCAGCCAGTCCACTAAGCAATCTTGTCAGGTTAGCTATTCCCGCCCTCTCCTTGGGAGAGGGTTAGGGTGTGGGTGTTTCTAAAAAGCAAAACGATTACCTGAAGCGGAAACCTGGTAGATTTTTAAACCAAACAGTCGTTCAATACCCTCATTGATAAATTGGAATGGTTTGGGTGTTCAGTCTTTTCCAGTTTTTTTATTTCATTTTAGGTACAATAAATCAAAAAGACACCATGACAGAATCTAACCACCGCTCAACCCCCAAACGCTGGACCGTATCCCCTCTCATCCCTCCCCACATCAGCCGCGAGCTTTCAGAGCATTCGCCCTTCTTGCGTCAGCTACTTTTCAACCGCGGTATCACTACCGCTGAAAGTGCGCGTGCTTACCTTGGCGCAGAATCCCCAACGGATACCAATCCTTTCGCGCTGAAAGACATGGAAAAGGCGGTCGCCCTCATCCATAACGCTGTCGAAAGCAATCAAAACATTGCCATATACGGTGATTACGATACCGATGGCGTCACTTCCAGCGCTTTACTTTACGAATTTTTCGATCAACTCGGTCACACTCCCCGGGTTTACATCCCCAACCGCTTCGACGAGGGTTACGGTCTCAATATTGAAGCTATACAGCAGCTTACTTCTGAAGGTATTGATCTCATCATCACCGTAGACTGTGGTATCCGCGCCCAGGAAGAAGTCGCGCTCGCCAAACAACTGGGCATGAAGGTGATCGTCACGGACCACCACCTTCCTGGGGCAGATCTGCCACCAGCTGATGCTGTGATCGACCCGCACCAACCCGGTGATCCCTACCCTTACAAGATGCTGGCGGGAGTGGGCATGGCTTACAAAATTGCCAAAGCTTACTTGCTCACTTACCCAGACCCAAAGATCGATTATCGTCAGTGGCTCGACCTGGTCAGTATCGGTACCGTGGTTGATATTGCGCCACTTGATGGCGAAAACCGTGCCTTGGTCAAAGCCGGCTTGCAGGCAATGCGTTCCACCCACAGGCAGGGGCTTTATTCCCTGATCCAGACCTCTGGAATCAAGATCGATCAATTGAACGCCGGACATCTCGGCTTTGGCATCGGTCCCCGCTTAAATGCTGCCGGGCGTATGGATTCCGCCCTGGCTGCTTTTGAATTACTGACAACCAAAGACCTTTTCCGTGCCGGCGCGCTTGCCCAACAACTGGACAATTACAACAGCCAGCGTAAAGATATCATGCACGCCATCCAGGATCGAGTGGTTGCCGAAGCCAATGCCGCTGACCCGAATACACCCATCATTATCTCGGTCGCAGAAGATTACGAAGAAGGTGTGGTTGGTCTGGCAGCAGGGCGTATTACTGAGGGTTTCTACAAACCCGCTATTGTCGGTCGGCTTGAGAGTGGTATGGTCAAAGCCTCCTGCCGGACAATTCCCGAGTTTAATATTGTGGAAGCGCTTGACCAGTGTGCAGATCTTCTGGATCATTATGGCGGTCATGCCATGGCGGCAGGACTTAGTCTTGAAATTGGGCAGCTGAAAGCCTTCACAGAACGGATCACGCAAATCGCTCGTGATCGTTTGTCTGGATTAGAACTGGCTCCCGAATTATCGATTGATTACGAAATTTCCCTCGACCGCCTCAAACCCGAGCACATTCCAGGCATCCTTTCAGATATCGCACAGCTGGAACCAACCGGAACCAACAACCCGGATGCCATGTTTTGCAGCCGCAATTGCAAGGTAGCGCGAGCTTACGCAGTCGGTGATGGGCGTCACCTCAAGATGACGTTGGGTTCAGGCATGCATCAGTTCGACGCAATCGCCTTTAACCAGGGACACTGGATGCAGGATATGCCAGCCTATGTTGACATCGCCTACGCCTTTGAGATCAATTCCTACCAGGGCAGGCAATCACTGCAATTGAACATCAAGGATATCAAAGCGTCTGATCAGTCCTGATGACTTTGTTTGGGTTACGGCAAAATTCTATATTGGTGTGATTTATCTTCAATCCGTCCATCCGGGTATTGTGAGTGCACGCTTGCATCGATAACCAAAGTGTGATCAGACTCACTCGCTCTTGCCAAAAGCATAGCCAGATCTCGCAAGGCGTTCTCTGCCTGCTGACCGCGTTCCATGCCCAACCGATAGGTGAAGAATCCCGGATTTTCCTGCAGAACATCGATGACAGCTTGCAACGCCTCTGAAAACTGCTTATTTGTACGGGTTTGATCCTTTGGATAGAGCGTTTGAACCGGCTTTTTAAGATTGACAGCTAAAGAATCGAGCATGACCTTTGAAAACAGGAATTGTGCCAATGCTTCCGAACCTTGCAACTCAGCTGATTCCATAGACCTGTCATTTTCCCCAATGAACACCTGGAGACTGTATTGATTGTGTTCCGGGATCAGCAAGAAATCCTGCGGGTCAACCAGTGCCCTGATCTGCTCTAAAACCATGTCAGCATAATCCTGGTAGAGCATCTTAATTGGACGGTCTTCATCCTCAATGCTGAGTGCTGGTATTAACTTCCCAACCTTCATTTGGAGGCGGGGTCGCTTCAGTTTGAGGGCTCTGGAGAGACCATTTTGAAAACCGCTGAACCCAATCGGTACAACAGGTGCGTGGGCTCTGTGGCTCAGCCACGCTACCCCCATCTGGGCTTTCATATGACCCGGATCCCATACGCCCCCCTCGGGGAATATCCCAAGAACACCGCCTTGTTCGAGCACACTCAAAGCCTTGTTCATCGCAAGACGATCAAGGTTGCCTCGGTTAATCGGAATAAACCCGTAGAACGCCACGATTTTGTCGATGAGACCCAGAAAAGGCAAGTCGCCTGCGCCAATCAATTCCACAAATCGACCTGGAACCACCGCCAATAGCATGGGTTCGAGATTGGAAAGGTGATTTCCAGCCAAAATCACAGGCCCACTGCTGGGAATATTTTCGAGACCACTAATTTGAAGGCGGGTAAGCAAGTGAATCAGCGTCCTCCCCAGCAAGTTCAGTGCTTTTCTGCGGAAGGGATAGCGAGGATAAGGGATTTCAAAGTCTTTGAGAGGTTTCATCACGGTTCAGAAATGTTAACCCTCGTGAGCATGAATGGTTTCGAGGAATAAAAAATGCCCCCACGGGAATTCGAATCCCGGTTTCGGCCTTGAGAGGGCCACGTCCTAGGCCACTAGACGATGGGGGCGTCAGGGAAGAAATAATATCACGGTCTTATTTCAACGTCAACGAATTGTTTTCTTTTTGTTTCGTCATTCTGAACGAAGTGAAGAATCATGACAGTCAATGTAGGTCGGAATGAGCCCGCCTGCGAACCTTGAATAATCTAAGCTTGCTTCGGGCTCACTCCGACAATAGTAAATAATGGTTGTTGTTCATTGGCGGAGTGCGCACAAGAGGCGCATTCCGCCCTACGATTTCAGATCTTGTTGGGCATCCTGAAACAGATCCTTCGCACTCGAAGATTCCTGCGGAAAGAATCTCAGGATGACAAACCCCCCTCATATGGAGCAGACACCAACCGCTCTACCAAACTACCCCTCTACACTTCTGTGCTTATTCATCACAAACTTATATAATTAGTTAAAAAACAAAGAGGTACTATGAATTATCGACATTTAGGCAAATCTGGTTTGAAAGTCTCGGAACTATCCTTTGGCTCCTGGGTCACTTACCACACCCAGGTCGACATCGAACACGCCAAACAGCTTATGACAGCCGCCTGGGATCGCGGTGTAAATTTCTTTGACAATGCTGAGGGTTATGCCAGCGGTCAATCTGAAAAGATCATGGGGCAAGCCTTGCGCGAGCTGGGTTGGCCGCGTGAACAGTATATCGTCTCAACCAAGATCTTCTGGGGCGGCAAAACCCCCAACGAGGTTGGCCTCAGTTTCAAACACATCGTTGAGGGCGTAGATCGCTCGTTGCGCAATTTTGGGCTTGATCATGTGGACTTGGTTTTTGCCCATCGACCTGACCCAGAAACCCCCATAGAGGAAACCGTCAGAGCGTTCAATCATGTGATCAATCAAGGCAAAGCCTTCTATTGGGGCACCTCTGAATGGCCAGCTGAAGCTATTCTCAAAGCAGCCAAAATTGCCAAAAAACATCATCTGATAGGACCAACCATGGAGCAGCCCGAATACAACCTGCTTCATCGCACCCGTTTCGAACAGGAATACGATATTCTCTTCAAAAAGCTTGGATTAGGCACCACCACCTGGAGCCCCTTGAAATCCGGCATGCTGAGCGGCAAGTATCGCGGAGGCAACTTCCCAGAGGGCAGCCGCGCCACTCTGCCTGGCTATAATTGGCTCAAGGAAATGTTCAGCGACCCCAAACGCATACAGGCAGTTGAAAACCTGGCGCAAATCGCCAATGACCTGGGCGTCAGCCTTCCGCAAATGTCATTAGCCTGGATTCTGAAAAACCCGAACGTCAGCACAGTCATTACTGGGGCAAGCAAGATAAGCCAGTTGGAAGAAAACTTTAAGGCACTGGATGTGGTCTCCATGCTCAGCGATGACGTTATGACTCGGATCGAAGAGGCTTTGGTCGGTTACCCGGATGACCAGAAAGTAAACTAATCTTCTCTCTCAAAAGATTTAGACGGAATGAGACCATCTCGTTCCGTTTTGTTTTCAACCCATACGGTATAATTTTGCCAGTACAAGCCAAGGAATGACAATGACAACAAAACGCATCAGTCCCGAATTATTTGAAAAGCTGGTAAGCCTGGCAGCGCTGGAATTGACTACCGAAGAAAGTGTTTACCTTTTTGAAGAAATGAATCATCAGCTGGCTTCTGTGGAAGCGCTCGGCCAAATCCCCTTGCCGGAAGGCGTTGAACCGTCTTTGCATGGGTTAGAACCCCAGGGGTCACCCGCTCGAGTGGATCAGTGGCAGCCCTTCCCGAACCCCGAGGCAGTTATTGCTCTCGCCCCAGAGACAGAAGATGGAATGATCTCTGTTCCAGATGTGAAGGGGGCAAAATGAGCCTGACCCAACTAAGTGCCTTTGAAGTAGCTCAAAAAGTCCGCACCGGGGAAGTAAAAGCCGCCGACATTGTCCAATCTGCTCTTTCTCAAATCAGTGCATTGGATGGTGTATCCGGCTCACTCGAACCAGGCAACCTCGGTCCGATAGAGGAAAAGAAAGTCCATGCCTTTATCCAGATCACACAAGAGCTGGCTCTGGCTCAAGCAGAAAAGGTTGACCGGATGATCGCCAATGGTGAGGACCCTGGTTTGCTGGCAGGTGTGCCACTCTCGGTCAAAGATATCTTTTGTGTCGAAGGCACCAACACCACCGCAGCCTCAAAGATCATCGCAAATTTTGTGCCTCCTTATACTGCCACCTCCGTCCAGCGTCTGACCGATGCCGGCGCACTGGTTTTAGGCAAGGTCAACCTGGATGAATTCACTTTTGGTTCTTCCAACGAATCCAGCGCTTTTCAACCTTCCACCAACAATCCCTGGCAAACCGATTACGTCCCAGGTGGCTCCTCCGGGGGCTCAGCAGCCAGCGTTGCTGCACAGGAAGTGGCGCTCTCTTTGGGCACCGACACTGGTGGCTCCATCCGCCAGCCAGCCGCTTTTTGCGGCGTGGTCGGGATGAAACCCAGTTACGGACGCGTTTCCCGCCTTGGGCTGATTGCCTTTGCCTCCTCCCTGGATTGCCCCGGACCTCTTTCACGCGATGTGCGTGACGCAGCTCTGATGCTTCAGGCTATGGCCGGTCATGACCCCAAGGACAGCACCTCCTCCACCCTGCCCGTCGAAAATTACCTCGAAGCTCTCCAACAGGATGTGAGGGGCTTGCGCATCGGGCTGTCACCGGATTACGAAGCTGTGTATTACCCCGATTTGGAAACCGGCGAGTTGCACAAGGAACCCATTCAGAAAGAGGTTCACGATGCCGTTCTGCGTGCGGCAGAATGGCTGGCAAGAGCCGGCGCGGAAATCGTTGAAAACGTGCCCATGCCCAACACCCGCTATGGCATCCCCACCTATTTTGTCATTTCCCGTGTCGAAGCTGCTTCCAACCTGCATCGTTTTGATGGAGTCAAATATGGCTACCGCACTCCCAAAAATGTGGCTGACTTGAACGAACTTTATCGTCGTAGCCGCGCAGAAGGCTTTGGGTTGGAACCCAAATTGCGCATCCTGATGGGGATGTACGTCTCAGCTGCTGAACACGCCTCAGATTATTATCAAAAGGCACTCAAAGTCCGCTCCATGATCCGCAGTGACTTTGACCACGCCTATGACCCGCAAGGCTCTTACCGCCTGGATGCTTTGCTTACGCCCACTACTGCTACTACAGCCTTCAAACGCAAAGCCGTTTATGGCAATTCAGTCCTCATGCAATATTCCGATCAAATGACCGTCGCCAGCAACCACGCTGGTGTGCCTGCATTGACCCTGCCAGGTGGATTGGACGAGAACAACCTGCCGATCGGCATCCAGCTGATAGGAAATGACTTCCGTGAAGATTTGATTCTGCGTATTGGGCATGCCTATGAGCAATTGACCGCCGACGAAGCCTGGCGCAAGGTTCGCCCGCAGGTTCTGCAAGGTGAGGTGAAAGCATGAAAGACTACGAAGTGATCATTGGGTTGGAAACTCACATCCAACTCAACACCCAGACCAAGATTTTTTGCTCCTGCAAAGCCGACTCCTGGGAAGCCGAGCCCAACACCAACATCTGCCCGGTTTGCAGTGGGTTACCCGGTGTGCTGCCAGTTTTGAACGCCGAAGCGGTCCGCAAAGGTGCAATTTTGGCTGCTGCGATGCATTCGCACATCAACCCAAAGTCATTTTTTGACCGGAAAAACTACTTCTATCCGGATCTGCCCAAAGGCTACCAGATTTCCCAGTTCGATCAGCCCATCGGTAAGGGTGGCTACATGGACCTTCCAACGGAAAACGGCGAGACCCGCCGGGTGCGCATCCATAATCTGCATCTCGAAGAAGATGCTGGCAAAACCAAGACGGAACACGGAGCTCGTCTGCTCGACTTTAATCGTTGTGGTGTACCCCTGGTGGAGATGGTGACCGAGCCAGACTTACGTTCGGGCGAGGAAGCCGCGCAATACCTGATCCGTCTGCGCCAGCTTTTGCGCTGGATTGGCGTTTCGGAAGCCGATATGGAGCGCGGACACCTGCGCTGCGACGCCAACGTCTCCATTCGTGAGCGCGGCAGCACAGTTTTGAACACCAAAACCGAGATAAAAAATGTCAACTCCATCGATTCAGTGCGCCAGGCCATTGGTGAAGAAGCCAAACGCCAGATTGAACTGGTTGAATCGGGCGGCAAGGTGCAGTCCTACACCCTGGATTGGGATGCCGACAGCGGCAAATTGAAAAAGATGCGCTCCAAGGAAACCGAAGCCGATTATCGCTACTTCCGCGAGCCCGATTTGCTGCCCGTTATCTTGAGCGATGAGGAAATCGAAGCCATCCGCGCCAGTTTACCCGAATTACCGCTTGCCAGGCGCGCGCGCTTTGAGGCAGACTATCAACTGTCCGCCTATGATGCGGAAATTTTGACCAGCGAACGCAGCCTGTCGGATTATTACGAAACGGCTGTTCAAGCCTATCGCGGGGAAGCCAAGACCGTTGCCAACTGGATGATGAACGACCTCTCCCGCATGCTTAACGACCTCGGTAAAACTGCCGACCAGCTTACTTTGAAACCTGAAAACCTGGCAGAGATCATTCAAATGGTAGATGAAGGCAAGATCAATGCTGCCACCGGCAAGAGTTTGCTCAAGAAGGTTGAAGAGACTGGTAAGACCCCTGCCACGATTGTTGATGAAGAGGGCTTGGGGCTGATCGCGGATAGTGATGCCCTGCGAACGCAAATTGAAGCGGTTTTGGCAGGCGCTCCGGATGAGGTCGCCAATTTCCGAGCTGGAAAAGAGAGCCTGTTAGGCTGGTTTGTCGGGCAAGTGATGCGCAGCTCGGGCGGCAAAGCCGACCCCAAACGCACACGCGAGATCTTGCTGGAGTTGTTGAGAAAAGAATAATCTGGTAGAAGAAATTATTGACAGCCTCTCTTTTTAGACTAAAATAGAGGCTACGCGGGCGTCGCCAAGTGGTAAGGCATTAGCCTTCCAAGCTAACATTCGTCGGTTCGAATCCGATCGCCCGCTTTTTTGATACCTGTTGGTACAATAACCTCCCAAAATTCTCAAGCTAACATTCAGCGGCTCACAATTTCGCCAGAGAGATCCTGGCAGAAAGTGTATTAGCTTCGATGAAACTTTCAGACGCAATTGAAGGCTTTTTTATCTGCAAAACCGGCAACCGCAAGGGCGATTTTTCCCCAAAAACAATCAAGTTGTATCAACACTTACTGAGCAACCTAACCAAAACTCTCCTGGATCCAGATGTAGAAACAATCACCTCACGGGATCTTGAAAAGTTTATGGCGGATCTGGCTAAGCCAGAACGAGGTTTATCCGCATATGCACAAGACAACTACTACAAGGCCATCAGGTCATTCTTCAATTGGGCTGTCGACTCAGTAAATGCACAACCCGCGCACAAGGCACTCCGTCAACCGATTGTGATTGCTGAACCCGTCATTCCCTTTTCAAAGCAGGATATAAAGCGGATCCTGGCTGCCTGTGAGTTTACAACCCGCACATGTCCAGTGAGCCGGAAGCCCTACACCCAATCAAGGCCAACAGAGACGAGAGATAAAACGATTATTTATTTGCTTTTGGATACGGGCTTGCGAATCGGTGAGCTCTCGCGCCTTACCATGGATGATATATTCATGGATCACAATACATTGCGGGTAACTCCCTACCACACTGGCAAGAAATCGCGCCCCCGTGAGGTGCCTTTCGGAAGGTTAGCCAAACGATGGCTCTGGCAATTTATTACTGAGTATAAACCAGCGAACAACCGGCCGGTGTTTGGGCTTACTGTCACCGGTCTTTCCAGGTTGTTTGCGAGGTTGGAAAAAAGTTCCGGCATTCCTGGCGTTCATGCCCACAGATTCCGTCACACTTTCGCAATCGAATACATCCGTAACAGTGGGGATATATTCTCACTTCAATACATCCTCGGGCACTCGGACCTCACAATGTGTCGGCGGTATCTTGCGATTGTTAAAGCGGATGCTCAAAACGCGCATTTGAGAGCAAGTCCAGTGGATAATTGGTTGTGAGTAGTATTCGTTATACTGAGGATCTTGTGCAATTTTTGCCCAGGTTATCGGTTATATCGAAAAGTTTGATATAATAAACTTAATAGTACCAGCCACGCGAGGCAATCCAGCAAGGTCCGTACAACCGATGTTGGAGTAAGGCAACCTCACAAAGTACAAGTGAGAAACAGTCAGCGCACCCCGGCTGGTCATTTATTTTTATCGGCTATACCCGATAAAACTCAGTATAAAGGAAAAGGTTTCGATCATAATCGATGCTTTTTCTCCACAAAATTGAGAAGAATTCACATATTTGGCGCGATCATGTATTAATTTTGTGGTTTTTAATACATGAGAAACAAAAAGCCCCCACGTTTATGAGGGCCTTTTTATGTAGTGAATCTCCAGCGGAGCTGTCGGCATCGAAACCGAGTTTTGTATCCCGTAGGATACAGCGAACCTTCCAGCCCCAAAGTTATTGTATGGATTATATCAAATGTCTCTCACATTACTATTCAATATAGCTTGCAGTCCCCTATCCCTATCCCAAACAAAGGCTTGCGCTTGCCTTACTGAGCCAATAAAGCCCTTCTCGGAATGCCATGCGTCGGTAGCGGTGATTGCGGAGATCCTTCGAAATACAATTCCATTTTTGGTGACAGTTGACTCAGTATGAAGGTGTCCGAGATGGTACTCACGCCATACCGACTTCCCCCACATCTCTGGCGATTCTATCTGCATAAGGCCCTCGAGACGTTTACCTTCTTCTGCTCCATGTGCAAAACCAATGAGACTGTTGCCATAAAGATGATATTTGCGCGGTGTAGGTGTGAGATCAACTTCTACACTCTCAGTAAAAGCGTATCGTTGTGCGATTCCAACAGTTGCCGCATAAGACAGCATGGTATCGTGATTGCCTGGTACCCACATGACTTTCACCGGCGCAAGTGCCCGACATTGTTCGATCGCCAAAACGAGCAGCTCGATTCCTTTAGCAAACATTTTTTGCCAGCGTGAATCCGTATCAAGCTGGGTGCCTGAAGTCGTTGTCACACCTGGAGTATCAAAGTGAAAGAAGTCCTGACCGATGGGGAATAAAATGTATTCCGGATTACCTAACACTGATACCTTACTCAGTATGTCAGTTACAGTTTCTTTCCATAATCTTTCAGCGATTTTGAGATCATAATCGTCTTGACCAGTTTCTTCACCCCATGCGAGTTTGCCCAGGTGGAAGTCCATAATCGGTAACTCCAACATGTAGTCGCCAGGATTATGCTTATACTGAGTGAGTTTTGTGGGAGAGAGTTTTTTGAACACCTCGATGATTTGGTCGGAAGTCAGCTTGCCACCAAGTGGCTTGACCGTGAGTGTGACGGAATACTTCCTGTTTGTATGCAGCACTCCTTCACCGTCTGCATTCTTGATCGTCACATCCCACGATCCGCTTACCAGTCTGCAAGTCACTACCTCCCAAAGCAGTGAATCAAATCCGCATTTCTTCATTACTGAGATCGGTGAGGCAGCTTCATCATCATTGAGATATATATCCCGTTTGATGGTTTGCGATTTATCTTTGTTGTAGACCGTTTCCTGCTGAGTATACTGAGTGCTTTTGTTATCTGCATTCATCCGTGCCAATGTGTTCAGGTGCAACCGGATGCCTGCCAGGTATTTCTTTGCATTACTGGGCGATAACTCCTTACCGTACAACCGGCGCATTTTTTCTTGTGGATTGCCCGGGGTTTCGAATACCTCTGCTTCTATTGGATTCATAAGATTGCTGCGGTTAAGCGTATTTTTATTGGCATTATTTTCTCCGATAAGCGACTACTCTATAAACCTTATTGTCATACTTACTGAGGTTTATCAGCGTTCCCGTCTCTGGGTCAACTGCCCACCAACCATCAGAACGTTCGCCAACAATTACTACCCAATGCTGGTTGAGTGCACCGCCTGCGTACATGTCCACGAGTGCCAGAACTGGTCGCTTGCTATTTAAGATTTTCCGTGCCTGTGTTTGCCAACCTTCACCGTTCCAGTACCAGGTGTAGTCAGTCAACTCCCTTTGAATTTCAGAGTACAACACGCCCGGATATTTCCAGTACATGTTGTTGGTGTGAATTGTCTTGCCATTTTTCTTGTAAGACTCGTACCCACCTTCCGCACTCAACCGTTTGTTATATCTTTTAGGGTCTATATCAATGCCGAGATAGTCAAGGTAGATTGCTACGTCTGTAACCAAGCAGCCTTGTTGACCTAATGTTATGTAGGTGTACCCCATACGGTCATTCGCCCAACGTGGGTCGTGCTGCGACCACAGCTTCACTTTCAGCAAGCCGTTCCAATCGTCCTCGACTGGTTCAGGTTCTGGAACAGTTACAATCGGTAAGTAGACGTTATGCGTTCCACGCCCAAAGTAAGCGTTCAGCTGCTCTCGTGTGCCGTTGAATCGGTTTTGGTCAACGTAGTAACTGCCTACCCCAACCTCTCGCCCCTTGCCTTTTTCGCAAGTCTGATGAAACAGCCATTTGCTTACGCCTGTGGGTAACAATGGCGGCGGTGGCATCTCTGGCGTGTATAGCGGATAAGGGAGTGCCGTCCGATAATACGCCAGCCACCAGTCGGCAGCTATAAGTCGTAGGTCGGTCAAAAGCATATTGTCCTGAACCCAGTATTTGCGAGAATACAAAATCGGATAGCGACCAGTCACTTCTTTGATGCGTTCCATCATCACAAGCACCCGTCTCGAGACTTCAGCCTTTGACAATCCGTGACCGCTCTTTTCAAGGTCAAGCACCAATCGGTCATACTTCCAATCCGCGCCAGCTTGAGTCACGATGTCAATCAGGTGGTTGGCTTGTCTGGTTGGGTCGTCGCTTAGCCAGACGTAACAGTATGCCCCTCTGTTGTGTCCGATGAGCCCAGTCCAGTTTTGATAGAACTTTGGGTCGGTATAACCCCAACTCTCAGTCGCCTTCACAAACACAAAAGACGTGTTCGCTTTCATCTTGGCGTAGTCATTCACGCCTTGATGTTTACTGATGTCGATGCCAAATGGTAGTGTCATTACTGCACCTTCTTAATTGTTTGGTAGCGGTTGATTTCTTCGCAGTTGGGCTGAATCATGGTTTGATTACCTCTTTCCATAACCAACTAAGTGAAATTGCTTCTGCGCCAGTCAAACAGGAATCCGGCAACCGTTCCGGGTCAATAGGTGCAGAGGTCAATTCGATTTCTGCTTCAAACTCCCCCCGGATTTCGGATTCAAACTCGCTTACGTTTTCAGGTTTAATCCTGAATTGCCCGGTTTGATTTTCCCCGTCAAAAACTTCCTCGCCATATTTTTTCAAGACTTCCGTTCTGAATTCCTGCGCCTTATCAAAAATAGGTTTGATTTCCTCGACCACTTTCCCGAGTTGAATCGACACCGCTAAAGGAAGTTTCTGTTCTAACAAGGCACTCAAAGCCTTGTCTGAATTTAGTAATTTCGCAATTGTTGTTTTCATTATTTTCCTCTTTTACTCCATATAAGCATAGATAACAGCGCCGCCATAAGCCTGCGTAGAAGCCCCATAACATTTCACATTGAATCTGCCCACATCATCAAGCCCAATCCAGCCAGCGACATCTGACCCGATTCCCGCTACCATTGCCCTTGCCAACAGCCAAACATCCGAAGTGCCATACTTTTCAAACGTGAGATAATAACTGGAACTGGCAGTGCCCCAAACAGTGTATGTGCGGATATAAATCATCTTGGCAGAGGAAGAGATTCCAAAGTCCTGCACATCATAGGTGGTAGTAGTGTTTACGGTAAAAGCCTTATTTGTATAAAGACTTATAGGGCTATCTAAAAGTACAACTCTCTCTGCCCGTTTCCAGTTAGACGAGTAAATCGTTCCGGTAGTACTTCCAGTCGCAAGCCCATAAGTGATAGTCAGCCCAGACGTTGATGTCGCAATTGGTCGGATTTTTATGACAGAAAAAATCCAATTATTAATTGCCCTAACCTGAATTTCATAAACGCCGGTTGTAGTTTTTACCACCCTGCAATAATCGCTGTGGTTTCCGACAACCTCTGCGTCATTAGGAACGTCTTGGGTACTGCCAGAACGAGTACAACGGATAGAGAATTTATATGTTCTGGGTATAACCTGCCCCCAGTTTCCAGACCCATAATTGAACTCCAATTCAAAGTTTGCGCCACGATACGTGCCAGTATTAAATTCGAGAAGGGCAACCCTCTGCCACGTTGTGCCAGTCGAAGAACTATCATGCAAAACGGTATATTCAGGTTGGTATAAGTTGTTGTGTTTGACTGCCCCGGAATTTATATTCAGGTTGCCATTGGCATTGATTGTGCCATCGACAACGAGGCTGCCTGAAATATCTGCATTGCCAATAATATTAATACTATCGGCTGTTAGATCAATCTTTGAAGATGGTGTTTTTACGTCTGCCTGTATCAATATTCTTGCTTGCTTGTCAGTGTAAGTAGCATTGTAATTAGTTGTTTCGATCAGGAGTTCTGATATTCCATTTTGCGAATTGATATCACCACTGATACCTGCTTTGTAATTCCAGTTACTGGAATATAGACCATTAATATAATAACTAAAAGTAGTATCAGTTACACCACCTAATTGAAACTTATTTCTGGCAACCCATTGATTATCAAAGACATCTTGTCTATACAGGTATTGATCATAAGTAATAGAAGATCGCCCATAATTGGTTATCCAATCATACTTAATCATTGGATTCCCTGAGTTGCTTTCAAATAAATGCGTGACTTGATTTCCGGCGTTATACCCAACAATTGAATAAAATTCCTGGTTGTGATAATTGAACTTTATGGTGTTGGATGGGTCTGCTGAATATTGAGGAGTATTGATGGTTATACCATCTTCGTCTAAAATTACATCGCCGCCTCCGGCATAGAGTTTACCGTCACTGCCTCCCCACCATTGTTTGATGTTATTGTTCAAACCGCCCATCATCATTATGGCAGGAGAACCTTCGGACCAGATGGCAGAACCAGTAAAGTCTGTGCCCCAAACGCCTGTGCCTTGTTGTAATCGGCCAGTTGTTTCTATCGTTACAATGTGAGCCAAAGCATCACCAAGTAATCCTTGTGCTCCTTGCTCTCCCTGGTTACCTTGCGGACCAGTGATACCTTGTGGGCCTTCTTCGCCCTGGTTGCCTTGTGGGCCATCCGGGCCTTGTGGGCCTGATAGACCTTGACTGCCCTCTACACCCTGATTGCCTTGCGGTCCTTCATCTCCCTGATCGCCCTGTGGGCCAGTCAAGCCCTGTGGGCCTGTTAGACCTTGATTACCTTGCGGTCCGGTAGGGCCAATGGCACCAACTTCTCCCTGGCTTCCTTGTACACCCTCCGGTCCAGTGGATCCTTGAGGGCCAGTGGATCCTTGAGGACCAGTTGCACCTGTTTCACCTTGATCACCAGTAGGTCCTTGTGCGCCTTCAGCACCAGTTGGCCCTTGTGGACCAGTAGCACCAATCGCACCGGTAATACCTTGTGTTCCTTGGTTACCTTGTGGGCCTGTCAAACCCTGCGAACCAGTCGCTCCAGTAGGACCTTGAGGACCTTGCTCACCTGTTTCACCTTGAATACCGGTGGGGCCTTGACTTCCTTCTGCACCAGTAGGACCTTGAGGACCAATCAAACCAATCGGGCCTGTTTCGCCTTGATAACCTCTCAACCCTTGAGGTCCTGTTAGACCTTGATTGCCTTGTGATCCCTGGTTACCTTGAGGACCTGTCTCTCCAGTTGCTCCAGTAGATCCCTGAGCACCGGTGGTACCTGTAGCACCTTGACTGCCCTGTGGGCCTGTTTCGCCTTGAGATCCTGTGGAACCCTGATTACCTTGAGGGCCAGTCAAACCTATCAAACCGGTAGGACCTTGACTGCCTTGGGATCCTTGTGGGCCTTGAGATCCAGTGGGGCCAGTATCGCCTTGATCGCCAGTATCGCCCTGTGCACCCTTCAATCCTTGTACACCTTGCGGACCTTGTACACCAGTTGGGCCTTGAGATCCGGTTGCGCCAGTGCTTCCTTGTGCGCCTTCAGCACCTTGATTACCTTGCGGTCCAGTGGGGCCTTGTGCGCCGGCCAAACCTTGCGGTCCTTGTGGACCTATGGCCCCTTCCTGGGAGAGCATGGACCAGTTGGCATTAGGGGGAGGAGTACTCGAAGTATGTGTATTGATGCAGATATAAGAATCGCCATCGTAATGGACTGCATCATCCTGATTGTATAATGTGGCAGTAGTCCAGTCTCCACGCCAGATAATACCTTCCGGCCCCATTGCGCCTTGTGCGCCCTGATTGCCAGTTACACCCTGATAACCCTGATGTCCTTGTGCTCCTTCTTGTCCTTGCGATCCCTGTGGACCAGTGGATCCGGTGCTTCCTTGTGCTCCAGTAGCACCATCCGCACCTTGTACGCCTTGTGTTCCTTGTTTCCCTTGATAGCCTTGGTAGCCTCGGAGACCTTGGGGACCAGTGGCTCCTTGTACACCTTGCGTACCCTGTGGGCCAGTGTCTCCAATTGCTCCCTGTACACCAGTTTCACCCTGCGGACCCTGTGCTCCGGTATCGCCTTTACTTCCTGTCAAACCTTGCGTACCCTGTGCGCCGGTAGTACCAGTAGATCCCTGATCTCCCTGGGCACCCTGTGGGCCAGTATCTCCGGTTGCTCCGGTTTCACCAATTGGGCCTTGACTACCTGTCAAACCTTGTACGCCTTGGGGACCTGTTTCTCCAGTATCACCTTGACTACCTGTCAAACCTTGAGGGCCTGTCTCTCCAACAGATCCTTGAGATCCTTGGGAACCTTGAGAACCTATGGCTCCTTGTGCACCGGTCTCGCCAATGGCTCCTTGTGCTCCAGTCACGCCCTGTGGCCCTTGACTGCCTGTGGCTCCTTGGCTTCCAGTCACGCCCTGGTAGCCTTGTGGCCCTTGGCTTCCAGTTGCGCCTAAACTTCCTTGAGAACCTTGCGGACCTTGTGATCCTATAGCACCTTGAGGGCCTGTCTCTCCGATGGGGCCTTGCGCTCCATCTACACCATCGTCACCTGCTAAACCTTGATGCCCTTGATATCCTTGTGGGCCTATACTTCCGACTTCTCCTTGAGCACCAGTGATGCCTTGCTCACCTTGATAACCCTGTTCACCTTGAGGGCCCATAACACCTTGAGGGCCAGTGTTACCAACAACGCCTTGAGGACCTACTATGCCCTGATAACCTTGATAACCCCGGACTCCTTGAGGTCCTTGCAAACCTTGAGGGCCAGTAGATCCTTGATAGCCCTGATCTCCAGGCACACCTTGATTACCTTGCTGACCAGGTACGCCTTGAGGCCCCTGGTAGCCTTGATTGCCTTGGGGTCCTTGATGGCCGAACTCATACCAACCATCATTTGTTTCGTTCCGGATCTTTAACGTGGCCATAGGCTTTCTCCGATAGGCTTATTGTCTTTGAGAACAATTAGATCGGCATACACATAAGGAATATTATTTTCTTTGTGCCATTCTGTAGGGAATCCCTGGATCAACTTACCTACCTGGAATCTCCCGAAGAATTCTGGCTGAATATACTTGGCATATTTTTCATTGGTGTAATACCAGAAACTGTTTAGGTTCCAGAAACTGACATGTGTGGGATCTTGGAACGCTCCCCTACCATCAGTGGAAGGTACGGCAATTCTTAACCAACCTCCGGGGGCCAGTACACGCCAGGCCTGATTCATAAATCGAATTGGATCTTTCATGTGTTCTACAAAATCAGATGCTCTTATATAGCCGACTGAATTATTAGGGATTGCGCCCCAACCGAATTGGTTGTCTAAAGAAAGATCCAACATGATATCGCATGGAGGAAGTCGATCAACTGATTTCATTCCTTCAGTCGGGCTGAATCTTGCACCCAGATCCAGGGCAAGCAGTTTATTATCTTCTGCCCAACGCAATAAGATCTTGTGCATATGCCGGTCATAGTTATTCCAACTTTGTTCTGCGATCTTCTGTGCTTTTTCCTGGAAGGTATTGCCTGGGTGGACCCTGTAAATATACAGAGGCTCATCATGCTGATAGAATCCTGCCCTGCCATAAGCAATGTAGAACCGCATGATTAGATCGTGATCATCTCCAACCTCGAGGTCCTTATCATGACCGCCAATAGCATCATAGGCTTCTTTAGTCCAGGCTCTTACATGATTGGGTGCCCAAAAGATCTGCCGTAATGAATTAGGGTTGACCGGAAAACTAAGATTGTATTCCTGGGGCTTGCCATTCAGATCTTTTGTTGCCGTTTCCCAACCATAATAAGGCCCATATAGATGGGAGGATCCATCAGGTTTGATCTCAAAACTTTCTGAATAGAAAAACACTTTGTCGTTACATAACGCTTTATTGATTTCTTCTAAAGCATTAGGCATGAGTTGATCATCGGCATCTAGTTCAACGATGATCTCTCCTCTTGCGATTTCACATGCTCTCTTTTTCAGAGCACCAATCTTAGGAGTATCGAACTGATCCCATAGATCTGATTTGTCATAGATTCGTACTTCATGAGGTGCGGCTCCACCATTGTTCTGAAGGATAATCCATTCAAAATCCTGGAAGGTTTGTGCCTTGAGGGAGCGCATGGCCTCCTCGATATACTGATTTCCTTTTTCATGTAGTGGGGTAATAACACTGATCTTAGCCATTCGTATCTAACCATACCATTCCTGGTATCGGACTTGCCGGTTGGGTGTCCGATATCAAACTAATTGCAGTTGCCTTGGTTGCATGCTTAGCAGATCTTGTGATGTCTGATCCTTCAGCAGAGGCATACTGTTCATGGTCATGCCCCGCAGTAGCAAAGGCAGTAGAATCTAACCCATCCAGTTTATCGGAGTCAGCCGCTTTTGCATTAACCCCCAAGAAATCAGCAGCGTGTTTTCCGTCGACTTTATCAGAATCGGCTGCCTTCGCAGTAGTCAGCAGATACTGTGGGTGGTCGTTGTCAGCCAAACCAGACAATGCACCGTGGTCAGTTACACCTCCGCCACCTTCACCTATTTTGGCGTACACTTCGTCATGATTGTGAGCGGTTGATATCGGGTAAAGTTTTGCCATAGTTGTCCTTTTCTAAAACATTGTTGCATCGCCAGAGAGACCGCTACGGAGATCGAACTCAATGTATGTATATGCAAGGTTACCCGTAAAAGAGTAAACTATCGCATTACCTGGACTTGGACTCGTAACTGGTGGAAATATAATGAGCGGACTGTCATTGGCTGCAATAGTGAGCAGCGAACTGACTGAGATTGGGAATTCAATCGTACCGGGTGCTGGCAGCGAGGCAGGAGTCAAGTCGCAGATTACCTCGGTAGAATAGTCGTTTCCTGCGCTTTCACCACCTGGGCTTGTCCAGTTGTTTACCCCGTTGTATCTAATCCATGTCATCCCTTGTGCGGCTGGTTTCAACAACCGTCGGATTCTCATTTGGAAAGGGGTTGTGACCGCATTAGTAGAATACATAACCAGTCGCGGATAGCGAACTCGATACTGAGAAATTCCAGCCAATTGACTTGTATCAATCTTTAGTGCTGCCGTGTATCTTCTGTTTTCACCATTTGAAGTTGAGTAATACCACCCAACTCTGACATACCCGTTGGAAAAAGCCCAATCATAGTTTTCCTCCATATAGTTTTGCCAGGTGCAAGGCAGTTGGACTATCACGACGGCACCCCCTGCAACACAAGCGTTATACTGAGCCCAGCCGCACCAGTTCCCGCGGCGGTCACATTCGCTCCCAAAAAGCCGTTGGTAATAGCGGTTTTATAAGACGCTGCGATAGTCCCACTTGCAGCCATTCCAGTTGCTGAAGCCGCGAGGCTCAAGGTCGCCATAGTACCGCCCTGATTAGATAGCACAACGGTTGTAGCCGTACTGCCTGCGATCGCAAGGTTTATTCTCGCGTCCACAACAACAAAGTTATTGAGCGATACCGCCCAGGGGAAAAATTTGCTCAAGTTGATGACTTCAACTGTCTCAAGCGGTGCTGTCACCCTGAGTACAAGTGTTCGTTTTATTGAACCGAGTTTTGCCTCAGTAACCGCATTGTCCGCAATTCCTGCAGCCAACACTTGTCCAAATCCTACGGTTGTACCAGCCCGTCTCAAAACCTGACCATCAGCACCTGCTACAATGTCCGCTGGGTTTGCCACCGCATTTGTACCGTTACCAATCACTGAGAGAGCAGCACTATCTCGTAATTTTGTAGCATCTACGGAGTTATCCGCAAGTTTCCCAGTAGTTACATTCAGATCTTTGATTACCGAGGTCTCAACTGCATCGGTAGCAAGTTTTGCAACTGTAACGATTGAATCTGCGAGTTGTGTAGTCGAGAATATTTTGATATTCCCCGCCTGCAATTTCTTTGTTTTGTTTGCGGACACCGCTTCTGAAATATCAACAGCGGTTATCAGGTCGCCGGTTGCCAGGTCAATAAGTTCTGTTAACTCTGATACTTTCACTACAATTGGATCAGCCATAGTTATTTCTCCTCAGTATTACTGAGGGATGTATTCCATCCCTCGAAATGTCGCAGTGGTAAGAAATCCACCAGTCAAGTCGATCTCAAGTCGTTCAGCAACTCCAAGCAACTGTTTATCTCGAAACGAATCAATTTTGCACAACTTTCCGATATCCATAATCTTTGGGAACATCTGGACACGTGTTTGATGTCGTAAGTTGTAGTATTCAACGATCTTATTTAGGACATCTTGAGCGTTTCCGGAATTAACCAACATTGCATTTTCGACGGTGATAGCACTGCCAGTGTCTTCAATCTCATGATGTCTATGAGGTCTGTCTGCTGACAACCACGGATAGCCCCACAAGGTGATCTGCCCGGCAACGGTTACATTTACAGAGACAAAATTGCTGCCGAACATGAATGTTTCAAGCTCTGTGGCAATCCTAACGGTGGCATCGCCCCAAACACCGACGGAATCCTCAGTAACAATCACCCTGCCATCCTCAGTAGCAACATAAATGGGAAATGCGCCTGCACCCACACCCCACACTTTCCAGTATGGTTTGGGATATGAAATAATATAATTTCCTGGCTCAAGCCAAGCGGAGTAGATTTCCTCGACCGTTTGCGCTTCAGCACCCAAGTTGTAGTAATCGTGACTGATTAGTTCAATGTCTGTCACTTGTGGCAGGTGTGTTACAACCTGCTCACCGGCTTTTTCTGCATTGGTTACTGTGGCATAAGAACCAGCTTGCGACTGTTCAGGTAAAGCCGCATTGCGAAACGCTAAATACCTATTGTTGTTTGTTCGCACTGCTGCCCGTGCCACAAAACACACTTGCTGCAAGGCATCTCTAACGTTCGATGGTGGAATCCAACCCTTGAATTGCCTTTCTATTACCGTTAAGTCAAAGACAGCCGATTTTCCAATGTACTTCAGTATGTCTTCAATAATATAAGCGATGTATGTGTCAGTTTCCCAGAAAGACCCAGGATATTCCGTATTCGCACAAACACCCAAAATGTCAACTAACTGAAATCTCAAGATGTTTTCTGTTTCCATCTCCCATGTATCAAGGTAGAACTGCCCAATAATTTGGTTTACTCCATCCACATACACATAGAGTGTCATAGGCAAATGCTTAGACAATGCGTTGTAAAAAGTACCATCTGAGAATATAGAAAACCGTGGATCGGTGGTAAAAATGCTTACTGATGCAGTGCTTACTGGCAGAGTTGCGCTTATAGGATGAGTCTCAAATAAGACGTTGCACTCCAGAATATCAGAGCCAGAAAACTCAATCTTAGTACCATCTAACACAAATCGAATAATCGGATAAGTCTCTGCCATTATGTTGTCGGTCTCTTTCCTCTTGACACAAAGGATGTTGACAGCCCTTTCCAGTACGTTACACCGTCTTTTTGCTTGCTCACCTCATGACGGGTATTCGCAAAGTAGCCCTCAATCTCACGTTCACCAAAAATAGTGGGAAACTTCACCGTATGCCAGGGCACTGGCTCAGTAAGCTTGAACCAAAGGTCGGAGTAAACCTGTGAATTGCGGTAAGAGGCGGCAAATTGGATTTCGTAGTTGTCATATACGCCAATCAACTCACGATGTAGCACACCGTCAACCGTCCGCTCTGCGTACTTATCCAGCATGTCCGCCTGTCCGGATAGAGAGACGATAGGGATGTCATAGTCAATGCTGTCAATTACAATCATCTTATTCCACTCCCTGAGATCAAGCTTGTACCCACTCGTTTATCAATCTTCTTGACCGCTTCATACAACACTTGACCGTCAAGTTTGATTACATTGTGGATCGTGTCCTGTCTTGATTGATTGCGCCCAAGTTCCTCACGGATCAGGTCTCTCAGTAAGCTCTCAGGTGCTTCAATGTTTGTACCGTGTTTCTGGTCGCCTAAGATTGCCGCAAACGGCGCATTAGCTGGGATAACTGCGCCGGTAGCAAGCATGGGGATTTGAGGGGCGGTCATCGTCGCAATGTTAAATCCGAATGTTTCGCCGCCCAATCCTGGAACCCAGTCGGGGATTTTGAAATTCAGTTTGTTCAACAATCCGATCACCGCATTGATACCGTCCACAATCCCCCGGATCATGCCGTTGATAAAACCGATGATCCCGTTGATAACGCCCTTGATTGTGTCGCTGATACCTTCCCATACTGAGGTAAAAGTTTCCTTGATTGGATCAAGAACTTTCTCACTAAACCAGTTCTTCGCTCCTTGCCAAAGTTCTTTAATTGAATCCCAAGCGCCGGTGACAACTGATTTGATTGTGTACCAAGCGGCTGTAAAAATGACGCGTATTGGAGTGGCAACCTTCGCATCAAACCAGTCCTTGGCAGTTTGCCAGATCGCTTTGATGTCCTCCCAAAGATTTACAAAAATTCCTGATACCTTTTCCCACAACCCCTTGAAGAAATTTGCGATCGGATCAATAACACTTGTTTTGAACCATTCACCGGCATTATTCCAAGCTGTTTTGATGATCTCCCATGCTTCAGAAGCCTTTTCCTTGACCAAATCCCAGTTGTTTGCCAACCAACCCAGCGCTGCAAGTAATGCAAGAACCGCGGCGATAACCAACAACGCCGGTGCATAAACAGCAGCCGCAGCAATGGCTAACCCTGCGAAAATGACCAACAACACATTGAACGCATCTGGATTTTCATTTATCCAATTAGCAAAACCTTCAATTGCTTTTGCGAGTAGATCAATGATAAATATCACGCCATCACGGACAAGTGCGATAAAAGGTTCAAAGTCAATACCACCAGGGAAAAAGCGCTCAAACGCGCCTTTTACAGCCTCTCCCACCTTACCGAGAGCCTCACCCAGCCTCCCAAATGCTTCACCCAGGGGTGCGAAGAATGCTTTTACTCTTTCAACAAACGCCCTGATTCTTTCTTCCATTTCGTCAAGCGCGCCTAAGGTTGGCTCAGTATCTGGCACTGGCATAGGCATACCACCGCCCCCACCACCTTCACCAGGACCACCGCCGCCTTCTTCAGGGGGATTGAGCACATTTAACTTATCGAATGCAGCAAGAGAACCTTTTGCAGCTTTATTTGCGTCCTCAAGATTGTCAGCCATCTCACCAGTCGCATCAGCTGCATCTTGAGCTCCTTGCGCGGTATCATTCATACCTACGTTGGTGCCAAACAGCAAATTCATGACCCGCCCTACGATGTTGAACAACCTCGTAAACCAGTTGATCACCTTGGTAATTACGGGGATAATTTGGTTCAATACAGGGATGATCGCATTACCAACGGCAACTCTTAGGTTGTAGAACGCCGTTCCAAGCTGTGATACCCGCCCAGCGTAGGTATCTGCATATTTAGCCGCGGCACCTGCAAAGACACCGCCTTCCTTCATAAAGCCGTTGTATTCTGCTTGTCGCTTTTGAGCTAAGGTCAACGCGTTAGTTGTCGTTCCAATTGATCGCGCGTACTCGTCCCACATTCTGGCAACATTCGTCTGAATACCCACGGAATCGGTCAACAAGCTGTTTTCCATCCGCAAACCTTGAGTGGCTTTTTCGATCGCTTCACCCATTGAGTATTGACCTTGACGGCCAAACGCGGCTGAGTCTTTCATAATCCTCAGCATGTCTTCAATTTGAGCGGTATCGTACCCGCGCATGACCATATTCTGATACGCCTTGATCGCGTCTGTCAGTGGGACCAACCCATCAGAAACGTAATCTTCCAGAAAGCCTTTTGCCTCAGTAAGAGAACGATTGTTCGCATTCAAAACAAAACCAAGCCCGGTCCATGCGGATTCAGATTTTGCCGCCGCTTCCACCGAGGCTTTTGAGAAATTGACGATCGCATGAATGCTGAACCCAACACCAACTGCAAGAGCCAGTTTGCCCAACATGCCACTGACTTTAGTCAACCCCGTATTGATACCAGCTGCATCCAGTCTCGTCTTGATTCTTACTTCACCGGCGTAAGTTGTCATAGGCGCTCTCCATTACTCAGTAATTCAAATAGAGTGACATTTTCGTTGTCAGTCTCCGTTAGGGCTTCAGAGGGATCGACCACTTCAAACGCATCCCCGAGCTTAAGAGCATATTGCCGCTCCTCTTTGCTTGCTTCCCCGCTGTTCACGCGTCGGCGTAGGTTTACAAGGTTGCAAAAGCCCGTATCCGCGCCCAGATCCTGAAACAGTGCTAAAAATTGCCACCAGTGAAGGTCGACCTTTTGCAGATCAATCCCATGAGTCTGACGAAATGCGGCATAAATCAATGCTGAGTCCTTTTCAAACGAATATAGCCGGGTATTATCCGCAAATGGATTTTCTTCTTCCGGCGGCTCTTTCCCGCCATCCAGAAACTTCACCGCGAGTTTTATCGCCGTTTCTACATCGTCCGGGATCGTCTCTCCGTAAATGCGTCTCAGTAAAAGGATGCATTTCTCTTCATCCGTGAGCTCGCTGCTTTCCATATCAAGAATGCAACCAAGCCCGGTACGAAAGTCGGAATTAACCGCATATTCAATGCCGTTGATTTCGATTGCTTCAGGGAGCTCGTCAACAAGAATGTTCACGGTTATTTCATTACCTTTTTCTTAGCAACACTTTTACTGAGCCGGTCATCAATCTTTTTGGCACCTACTGCTTCAAACTTACTGAGCACGTATTCCAAAAACACCACCATGGATTCAAAATCGAAGCCATCCGCAAACACGATCCCACTGGTGCCATCACCAAAAGCAACATCAATTTCCGTCATGAAGAAGTCGGCAATGTCAACCGTCAACTTCATAGCGGTTTCGATCTTCAATGGCAATCCGAGGGAATCCTCCCCTTCTATAGTTTCCAACTCAGTAAGTTGGGCTTGCATGTCGTCTTGTTTGCGCTTTGCCTCTTTCGCAAGGTTATAGATCCTCGCTCGCAGGTGAACATCATCGGGGTTGAATTTCACAACACGCTCCGGATCATCATCAATCATGACCTCAACGCGCTTAGTTTTGAGCTTTAATGATTCCATACCGTTGGTACCTTTCTGCCCCCGGTTGTTCCAGGGGCATTAGTAAGTGGTAGATTAGGTTGCAGCGAATGTCTTGGCAACGGGTTCAAAAGTGCCCAACACAGGATCACCTGCATCATAGATCGTGTATTTGATCTTTGCAGTGGTTGCGCCTTCACCACCAATGGATTCGATTCCAATATTGACGGTGACTTTTTCTGCCGGCCAAACCGAAGGGGTGCCAGTGGGGGTTTTGTATGCCCACACATTCACCAGTTCGGTTTTCAAACCGTCGAGCACCGCCATGTTGATCCGCAGATTGTCGATGAAATCAAACACGGGATCTCCGGGATACACCACTCCCTCGATGGCGAGTGACCGCGCGTAACCGGTGATATCAGTAACCTTGCTGTCCATCGTGATATCAGCGGTCTCTTCCGTTTGCGGGTTATACGCGATCTCACCCGTGCTTACCGCGTAACCCAGCCGACTCCAGACAGGCGCAGCGATTGTGCCAGTGTTCAAATAGTGCTGGATAGTTGATCGTTTTGCTTTAGTTGCAGTCATTGTTATTCCTCACATTTCATAAACTAACTTACAGAGGATCTGAAATACCCCTGTTTTTTCAGCGCGCTCGATGATCGTTGCTGTATCAAGCGCTTCAATTGAGATAGCAGTTTTGCCAGTATCCAACGTTGGCAAGTTGCCCGATTCCGTTTGTTCATCCAACCAGTCAGCAAACGCCTCATAAAATTCAGCTGCCAGAAGCGCGCTGTTATCTGCGATCACTTCCACCGCGCCAAATCCAAAGGGATAGCTGACGGTCTTGTTTCCAATAATGTCTTCTTCCACCTGTTTACCAGGTACCAGAAAGACGGTATAACTCAGCGGTTCTTCACCCAGCATTTCCACCCACACGGGGCGATCGTCTTCGAGGCTCTGATAGCTCAGTAAAAAGTCCTGAACGGCTTTGATATCGCTCATAAACCCCTCACGATGAATGCTTTCGTGCTTGCTTTGATCCGTTCACCATTTACAGCCCATGAACGATCAAACCAGTAAGGCCCGCCGTTGGGGTTGATATTCTGGGTTGTCTTCCGATTCACCAGGTGATATTGCCGCCATGCGTAAGGAGCGATCCAGGCTACTTCACCGGTGCCGGCTTCAGTACCCAAAATACCGGACTTCACCAACATAGAGGTAACAACTGGTGCAAATTTATTAGAGGTCCGCAATACCTCACTGTCTAAAAACACTTGCGCGCGGTTGTGATTTTGATTTAGCATCGGCGCAAATTCAGGGTTCCATTTCAGCTCAGTAGTTACCCGGCCACTCTTTGTGACTTTATGCTTGATAAACCCTCGGGGCGTTTCAATAAATGCGATCCCAGCCATTATGCGCCACCGATCTGGATGTGTTTCATCGATACCGCGCCATAGTCTTTTAAATCCACTGATGTAACCTTCACTGCATCATATTTCTTGATCAACGCAGTAATGGGGAAATTCGTGGTTATTTCATCTTTCACAATTCCCTTCACCAGGTAATCACCAGTCTTTATACTGAGCGCTTCCCGTTCAGATCCGTCACTCAGTAAAGAAGGGATGTAAATATTGGCTTTATCCGCGCCCAAATTCCCCGACTTGATGACGTTGGTCGCCTTGCTCGCTTGCCACATGACCTCATTAATTTCGTGTCGTGTGTAGGTCTGGGCGTTGTTCACAAGACGACCTTCGTACCAAGTTAAAGAATGCGGGGCGTACATATCACCAAACCCCTGGATACATCAAACCAGTGTGGCCAAGATATATCTCAACAGCTGATTGCACCGCTTGAGCTTCGTGTGAGCGCAGTTCTTCACTTCCTCGATATTGCACCGAGTGATCACCCACTTTTTCGCTTTGAATGCCTAAATTCGCTTGACTTACTGAGCATTCCTTCATCACATCAGCGACCGCCATCGTTGCCCGCTTGATACGGTCAATGAGCGGCAAATTCGTGCCCGCTGTGATGATTGCCTCCGCCCTTTCGAGCGTGAGGTGATCCACCTGGTAACTCGCGCGCGTGGCATATCCGTCGAATTCAGAAGCAGAGATGGACGTACCACCGTTACCTGTGTAATAGAGATAGTCGATAAATGCGTCCATCCTCTGATTCCTTTACTCAGTAGCTGAGATTAGGATCCAATTACATCAGCTGTAACGGTTAGGTAAGAAACCTTAACCGCGGCAGATGAAACGAAATCCACAACCTCGATAATGTCACCGACTGCAGTGGTAGGCTGAGTAGAAATTGCAGTGAATCCGGTGTCGTTTTGCCCATAAACAACGCGGGTAGCGGGATTCAGGCGGTATTTTGCGGTACCGGTTGCACCTGAGGCGGTAATAGCAGTTTTGCCACTGGTGCCCGCGGCAAGTGTGGCTCCTAATTCCGCCGGTGAATACATGCACCGAATTGCGGTTGGTCTGGTTACCTTGTGGGCGTAAACCATGCGCCCCTGAACAGCGGATGCACCGATATAGGCGTTAGTCAGATCCTTCAATCCGATTGGCACGCTCCATTCATTCACACGAGTTACCCATCTGGGATGCCCGGCAATCGCCTGCAGACCAGGGGTCGCATCGTTCCATTCATACAGCGTGAATCCGGCGATCTTACCAACCGCGCCAGTTTGAACAACTGCATCACCAAGATCACTTGCCTTGATGAATTCCGGCGATTTCAAAATTAGGGCATAAAAATCGGGGGTGACAAGCGCATAACGGCCAGTCAACGGGATCTTTGCCTTGCTCATTTTTGTCCTCAGGTCGACCATTGCCGCATAAGCGTTCGCAGCAGTCACCTGGGCAACATTTTCGACCGTGCCATTTGCGAGCAGCTCGGTAGCACCGTCAGAGTCAAGCTGCAACCCCAAAGAGTAGGCAGCAGAATCCAGTCGATCCGCAATCAAACCGTCAGGCACTGAAGCGGCCTCATAGCCATCAATCAACTCATTGACAGCCTTGTCCTTGTTTACAAGAATATCCAGGTACGTGGTCGCACCTTGGGCAACTGCCTTGCCAGTGGCAACATCATAATCGCCAACGGCGACCTCGGTATCACGAACGGGAATCCGCACTTTTCCAGCAACCGGATCTCCCTCGTAATCGTTGTTAAATACAATCCCGTCCTTCAGGACAAGATCATTTCTCAATTTCGCAAGCACCAGCTTGGAATAGCGGTCTTGCGCGGTATGTGTTTTTGCCATTTTCTTTTAATCCTCCATAGTAGTTATTCCACCTTCAACCCTGGGTTTCGCTTCAAAAACGCGGCTTCAACACCGTCTTCGCCTCCAGAGAGTGGCGGTTTGTGTTTCATCCCTTCAACCGTTGTGGTCTCGGGCTCGGTATACTTCGTGTTCTCAGCCAGAAAAGTCTTTAGATTGTCGGCAAACTCGCCTTCCATCTTTCCAACTTTGAAAAGTACATACTCAGCGTCATCAGCTTTCACACCCGCTTTGATTACTGCAAGCTCGCGTTGGAGCTCAGTATTGCGGGCAGCTGCCGCCTGGTATTCTTTTTCCCGTTCAGCGGCTTTCTCCGCCTCGGTCTGTTGAGATTTCTGCCATTCCTCGAAGGCTTTCAACTTGTCCTGGGGTGGCATCTTAGCGCGTTCCCGTGCCAGTCTGTCAGCGATCACCTTGTCAAGCTCTGCCTGGGTGAATGTCTTTTCCAGCTTTTCAACCGTAGGATTGTCCTCGTTCTGAGTAGTAATGTCCTGATCTTTATCAGTAGTGTTGGCTTTTTCTGCCATGGTATTCCTCCGTATGTTGCTCGTCAGCATGCGTTATGGGCTTTGGGGAGTTAAAACAAAAAACCCAAGACACTGGCCACTATTTCAAGTGACGTGTCTCGGGCGGGAAACTCCGAAAACCCTATTTGGTTGTGCTTTTATTATATCACATTTTTATTTATGCAAGTCAATTAATGCAAAACGCCCCTGTGTTAGAGGCGTTTGCTCATAGCTTAGTGGATTGATTCATTCGCAACGGCGTACCTGTATTATACTCCGGTATTATTTTGCCTTCACCTGTCTAAACCCACTAACCGCCATTCGGTCCCGTGAATCCGGCAATCCAAACTTCTTACTGAGTTCCAGATATTTATCCTTGAGTTGATTGATTCTCAATTGCTCAACACGTCTGCTCACATCATCCCCAGATGCCTTCGCAATGATCGCTCTATCCTTACTTTGCCTTACTGAGGTCTCAATACGTCTCTGCAGCTGGGCGGCTTCATAACGTGTGTATTCCTTGCCCTCGAATTCGATCTTCTCAGTAGATTGTTCTTTCATCGCTTGTCGTTCATCCTCAGTACAGAGAGGTTCACTGAGGCCTAAAATTATTGGGTAGTACGTATGCCGGCAATTATATTGACCAAACTGTCGGGGCAAGCTGTTTTGAATATCCTCAAATTCCTTGTTTGTAAACTGCCTTCCCTGGTATGGAAGATGATCCTCCGCACAGTAGTTGTGAGCGTCAATTTCAACCCCATCGGCTCCAAACTGTTCACCCGTGCGCATTGAAACTTCGTGAACGATATCCTTCACGCCATCGAGGACGTTTTGACGGAGGGCGCTATCAAGCCGTCTGGAGTATCCACTTTCGTAATCCAACACCCTGATTCCGCTGTCAGCAGTTTGTTTGAGAGCACTTCTTATCGCACTTGAGTAATCTCTGTTACCTGTCGCTACCTCCGCGATCGCTTGGTCCACCAGGTTGTGGTAATGGGTTTTGAATCCCTCGTACTTCACGGTCCCGTCCAGGTCCATTACCCTGAAGCCAATCGCGCTCGTGTTACTGAGGTTCAAAAAGGTGTTTTTCGTATTACTCGCGGTCGCATTGACGAAATTCACAATCGCTCGCTGCTGCTCTATTGGGACCTGAGTAAGCCCCTTGGCAGCATAGTATTTGTTCATACTCTCATAAAACAACCTCGCTGCCTGTGAAAACACTTCCCCAGCTGTGGCGGTAGACCGGTCGAGCTCTTTCAGAATTTTCAAAAAAAGTTCATCTGCTTCTCTATCCGCCTCTGTAAGCAATAAAATGCGGTCAAATCCGCCGCTTTGTGCCAGTGCGACCCTCTTACCGAGTGCCCGGAGAATATTGGAATTCAGCCGGGCGATACCCTTGGAGGCTTCCTTTGCGAGATCGTCGAGGTGAAATAACGAAAACATCCTTACTCAGTAGGCTCTTCCAACAGATTAGTTAGCATCGGTGTTTCTTCTCTCATTGCCTGGATGGCTTTAGCCGCTTCTTCATCAGATTCGCCCATAAAACGTTTGCGATATTCAGCCTTCGACCTCAACCCCTGGGCAACTTCTTCCTGCCACACTTTGCGCTCAGTATATTCATCGGTGATGTACGAATCATCCGCAACCACCCGTACATCTTCCTCGTGCTTCACACCAGGTACATGCAGGATGTTTTCACCGATCCATAACACCGCTTCTATCAGCTGTTTCAAAGCTGCTTCAACCCCGATCATTTCTCTGGAGATATTACGTATCAATCCCTGTTTTGATCCCGTGTATTCCGTCGCCGTCTTTACCATCCCATCTTCATCGAGCTTGTAGAATCCCTTACCGAGGCCGATCTTGAACGAGAAAATATCCAACATCCGCTGGACCCCGTCCGCATTCTCTTGGACCCGTAACTGTGGGTTGTATTCTTCAAGCAGAGATTTTTCAGATTTCAGACGATCACCCACATTGATAAACAGCGAATCACCCATCATCTGAGGTGCAATGAACCGACCCTTATCATCCTGGGCAAACAAAGTGCTGTTCATGAATACCATTTTGCGGCCCAATGTGAAGTCAACAATGAAGTTATCGAAGGCAGTATCAAGCCCCTTGAGAATGTCCTCGTTGCCGTCAAGAATGCCACACCCAAATGGACCAGCCGGGTCATAGCGGTTGTAGCCGGCTTTTCTGATCACTGAGAACCACGGAATCGGGCTGCCAGTGCGAACAACGACCGGCTCACCAATCACCTTTCCATCCTCATCAATCGTGAAATAACTGATCGTATACAACTCGTTTTCCAACAGATGCATACTCACATCGTAGTTCTTTTTCCCATCACCGATACTTTTCTCGGAGACGAATGCCACTTCTTTGATGATGCCATTGCGGTGACTAATGGGAATGATCTGATCGCCGGATAGATAATTGATACCAATGTCTTTGCCGCTCAGTAGTTGGCCGCTGTCAGCAACCACCGTGCCGCCTTCCACGTATGCCTCCAATGCCGCGGTCCCAGCCCATCTGGATACCATGATCAACTCGTTTGCGTTTCTCCGGAAGTCATTGTCTCCCAGTATTCCACCATTGCCATCATCGCCCTGGAGCCATTCTCCGCTTGCTTTATCGTCAAGCTCAAACACAGTCAGCTCATTGAGTAGTAATGAAGCCCAATCCTCGCACGCGCGCTTGAACATGTCCGTCCGATGACGTTTCATTTTCGCAGTCCGGTTGCTTACCAGGTCCACACTCATGGTGTACTCATAGAACCCATCAATTTCACCATTCAGCCAATCCCGCCAGGTGTTGATCTTTTCATACATCGAACTAACGGTTATGTTTCGTCCGGTTAGCTGTTTGATCACTTCAATAACTTTTTTCTGATCCATTACCGCACTCCAATCTCATCAATAAAGGCCTCCCAGGAGTATTCCCAGGCATCAGCCACATCAGCAACGTCCGGGTCATTATCCAAACGCGTATCCTCTTGTTTTGCCGGATCCCAGGCTTGATTACTGAGTGAGTAGATCAATCCCCGGCATTCTTCCATAATCTGCATCTGCTCGCGGTTCAATAGCTTCTCCTGGGCGTAGATCCGCGTGCGAATTTCCTCTTTTTGTGCCATGACCGCTTGTACTGGCAATCGTTTCTGATTTAGCGCTTTGGCAATCCCATTCATGATCGTTTCCGGGTGATCACAAAATGCGTAAGTGTGACGTAGACCTTTGTATTTCTCCATACCTTTGATTACAAAATCCACAAACTCCCCCTCGATCCTACTTGGATCCACGCCTTTGCTCTTCAACTTATGCTCCATCAGGGCAACGACCCCGCGCCCACCCCGCCGGATACCAGTGGCAACAAAGACCGTGTGCGAGTGGTTTTCGCCAAAATCCAATCCGTAGGTAACGAACTGCAGATCCTCGGGTGCTTTTTTCACGATCCACTTGTCGGGGTTGTCTGCAAATTGTCTGAATATCAACCCCTCAGCAATTACACGTTGCCCCAAAATATCGCGCCTGTACCAAACGGACTCGGGGTTATACTGAGCTTTAATTTCACCCCTTCGCTCCTCAGTAATGCTAAGATTGTCTTCCAGTGTGAAGTGCTGGTACTGATAGCCTGGTAGCTTTTGCTCTCGGTATAAGTCAATGTAGTCAGCGTAGATCGAGTGATTGGGATTGCAGGGGTTCAGGTCCCAAAGGATCAGGGGATCCAGTGCCGCGGCCTGTCGACCCATGGCCACTTTGATAAAACTCGTCCGGCTGTCAGGGCAATCGTAGTGTTCGTTGATCTCAGTAGCAATCCAAATCCCATACGAGTTGCCCAGGATCCGCTTGTAACTGTCCGCTTTTCCACCACCGGCAAAGATCACGATCTTCTCCCCGGTCTGTGTCTGAATGTACAACGCTTCGTTATCCCGGAACTTACCCCAACGGCAACGACCACGAAACAACGCTTCAAGCCCAAATCCATTGCAGACGCCAATATTCAGCTTCGCATTTGCGAGTGTGGATCCAGATGCTAAGTGAATCTTATCCCTGCAGATTTCGAGGCGTGCGGCGGCGATAATACAGTGAGATATAGTTTTGCCGCTCCGTATGGCACCCTCTGCAACACTTATCTTCGCGTCTAAACCACCACGGATATACTCGGAATGCTTTTTTGCCAATGGCGCAAAGGGAATCGTCCGCTCAAGATTCATCGCTGCCCACCGCTTCTTTTATCAAATCAACAATTGCCGATAGATCCTCGACAGTTTGGCCATCGCTCCTGGTAGTTTCCACATCCAACTTTGCGTATTTGCCCAATGTTTCCAGTGCTCTTTGTGCATCGTAAAATTCAAATACCGGGCGCCCTTTGCGATCGTAGCTTAGTTTCTTTACCAAGTATCCATACCGCTCGAAGGTGCCCCAGTCGATATCCACCATTTGCCGGCGTAAGATTGGATTACCTTCATCATCTCTCAGTATCTTTCCATCCAGATCTTTTTCTGGTACATCCGCAAAGATGAAAAAACTCGCCGGATTATTTCTCACATACTGAGACATCCGCGCAACAATCTCATTGGCATTGACGCCCATTTCAACTAACCGCTCATTGATAACCTCGAGCACCGCGGGGTTGTGGAGTTGCCGGTACCCGGTCTTTTGCGGGCTGCCATAACCAGCCAGTTCTGCGCTTTCTTTTGCGTTCCAGGTGGTTAGATAGTGCTCGACGAAACAGCGTTGCTTTGGTGTTAGCATTGAATCCTCAGTAACATCAGTGGTTGTTATTCTGAAACACCGGTTGTTTTCTTCGCTCGGCTCGTGCGGGGTTTCTTGACCTCATTCAGGATCTCTCGAGCTTGTGCATCATGCTGGTGAAAGTTTTCGAAAAACACGCTCGTATCAGATCGCATTTCCTTTACTTCGCTCACCAACCCCTGGGTGACGGTCGTCAAATCCTTCAGACTGTTTTCAACACACTTCAAAGAATCGTTATTCTCGATCCGCTGTTCCTTGTTAAACGCCCGCCATTTGTCGTCAATCTCACCGATGAATTTCTGCCATTTATCAGATTCTGACGCCTGGAATTGCTGATCACTGGCATTGCGCTTTGCCATCCACGTCAAAACGTAGACAAAGAACACAATGAATATGCCAATGATTGCTGCCTGTTCCCAGGCGGTCGCTGGGAGTAACTCGCCCCCAGTCATCCGGCGGCCTCACTGTTTTTTACTTCTTCACAGTCTTCTTCAATATCTTCAATGTCAAATTCATACAAATTTACTTTCCTGGTAAGTGCACTGCCAATCGCATCATAGACCTTACTTGCTACCAGCCCAAGTGCCAGCCCAAACAATGCCGCTCCAAACCAGGCAGTGTAATCAGTGGGCATACCAAGGCTAATTTGATACAAAAGCCCTATCACCAACCCGATACCGAATGAGACCGCTGTTAACGCCTTCCCTTGGATACCAAACACCTTGACTAACTCCACCAGCCCCATGACCACAAAAATCAGGGGTACACCATTAATCACTTGATCAAAATTCATTTCTACCTCCGTAATTGGTTAAACAAAAACACCCAGAACATGGGCGCTATTTCAAACACCATGTCCCGGGTGGAACGATCCGGAATTCCTATTTAGTTATGTTGATTATAGCACAAAAATTACTTACTTGTTACGATTTTCCAAAACCCGTTTGATCAACCGCTGCAACCTTACATCGGATACAACCCAAAAGATGTCGGCCCCACATTGCTTGCATGATGCTTCAAGACGGCGTACAAGCACACCACCGACTTCCAAAAATATTACCTCACCAACAACAAATTCCCTGCCAACCTCATTACCGCATTTTGGACATGTAACAGCAGATTCACTAATCATCAATTACCTCGGAGAATACTTTATTTTGGTCCCAACACAGGCGCGCGCATTCCCGGTCGGCGATCGCCTTACAGCCCTCGACCGTTGCCCCACTAACGGTGAAATACTCGTAAGTCTCTTCATTGATCACCCGGTACGTCAGCTTACGCGCCTTCCTGGGCTTCCTTCTCAGTATGTCAACCAGTCTGATTTCGTCGTTCATTTCGCTCCTAAATATCTAATTGCATCACTGTTACTTAAATTGTTCAATCTCGCTACGAGATTAATCACATCCAATGGAACCGTCGTACAACCACTAAAACACCCGCATAATTGCTTCTCTGTATCAACCCAGAAGCTCGGGTTTGCATCCTCGTGAAATGGACATTTTGCTACGCCCCAATGATCGCCAGTGAAGGTAATATCGTTGATGTAATCCTCGATCCTATGCGATCGTTTTACCTCTTCCACGTTCACACCAACCTCCATGTCAAGGACTTCAGCGGTTGAATACTCAGTAAGGTCGCGATCAACGGTCATACGACGCGGCACTTCCACTCTCTCCATGAGTTTCAGCGTTTCTTTTGGAAACAATTCCCCTAACTCTGACCAGATCGGGAATTCCCCAACTTGATACTCAGTATAGATCGCACCACTGGGGTGAATGGAGCCAGGAAGAGTTACTAACCCACCCCTTCCTTTGACGTCGATTTTTCCAAAGTGAAGATTCTTGATCTCACTTGTACATCGTGTATACAAATGTATTCCCCGTGCTGTTCGTACCTTATATGAGTCATACAACACCTGTTTTGCCGCTGGTGTTCCTTCCGTTCCCGCCCACAAAGACCACCTCAGGTACTCAGTAAGATCGTCGAAGTCGATAACCACAAGGTTATTGGTGCCAGTAACAACAGCAGCATTTGACGGTATCCTGAACCACCGGATTAGTTCACTCTCAGTAGGCAGCTGCTTTTGGTAGATCCCCCATTTGATCTTTGGTATCTTCGTCCCCAGGTGACAGGGTATCACTGAAAACCCCCTGGAAACAAACCAGAAAACAAGATCAAGCTGGGTGCCGGAGTTTTTAACATTAGTCATAATTTTTCACCATCTGCGGGTTGTGCGGGGTTTTAAGTGCCATCTGGAAAAAGTATAAAAATACACTACAATTCTTTAACATAAACTTTTTTTGGGCAGGATATGGGTTGCAGGAATTGTGTAAAGCCCGCACTCCAACGAGAGAGCACTTTAGAAGTGTAATTTTTAATAACTTTAAAACAGCCTTCCAAAGCCCGCACAACCCGCAGATACCAATTGTTAACAATTTCAATTCACCCATTTTATTCCTAACTATTTATAGTTAAAACGGTATGTTTGCGCTTTGTTTCTAATACGCTTTTCCATGCCAAAACGTTCAACAAGGCGATCTGTAGCATACATAATTCGCCTGCCAAAAGTCTTGATCGATTCCGGCCACATATACTTCTTCTTTTCATCTGCGACCAGGGCTTTTGATTCATCGTGTAATTCCTTACCAGTTACCCACCGGCCAACATTGCCAGGTTCCTCCAGCCAAATACCGATGGCGTCAATTACATAATTTTCAAAATCTGTATGAGTCAACATTTTTCTCAATTCCTTTCTATTTATGATCAAACCGATATTCCATAATATGATTGCGATTTTCCTGTGAATCCATTCCATACCTTTCCTTCAAAATACTCTTTATGTTCATCAACCTCTTCCCAAACGCCTTCACGCTCCGTGGCCAATCACTGTCCGGCTTATTGCCATTGAAGAGTGTCGTTTGTGCCTCCGTGTAGATCTCCCGGGCGGTAACCCAGCGGTTAAGGTTGCTGGTTGAAGTTGCAGAATACAGCGAGTTATTCAACCATGCGTCAATTGCTTCGATCACGATTTCACCATCCGCAAGGAAATTCGTTTGCGCGAGCTTCAAATCGACTACAATCTCATCCCACAAGTCGACTCTGTCTGCCTGTGTGCTCATGAGGCGGCCAAGTGCTTCCCAGTCAGCCATACGGAGGGTCGAATATGCGGGGAGGTCGCCGTCTTGAAGTTCCTTCACTACTGAGTTCAAGCTTGTCAGCATATCTCCCCACCAGGCGTTGCGCAGGTTGTCGATCTCCTGGAGGAATAAGCTCTCTCGTTTGCGGTCATCATCATTGACGCGGTTGAGGGGTAACAGCAGCAACCTGTCAGCTAAATCGTCACGCCGGAGTGTGTCGGGAGTTCGCGCCGTTACTGCAATCCAACAACGGTATTTGAGAATGCCTAACTCTTTGGATGTATATAATTTTCTATACTCGTCCATCGCGCCGGTACTGATCCTGGCCAGCTTGTCTTGCAGCCACGGCTCCAGGGTATCGAGATTATCCATCGCGTACAAGTGATAGTGACTGGCAGTTACTGAAAAATCATCGGGTTTTACGGGCACGCCGCTCACTTGCGCCCACTGGCCAAAGAGTAACCTCAGTAGAAGACGGAGCGCCATGGACTTGCCGGATCCTTTTTCACCGAGCAACACCATCATTGGCTTTGTAGGGCACAGCTCGTTGAAGAACAAACTTTGGGACCATACCTGGTATGCCCAGGAGTTCTTTGTCTTTGCCCAATTGGGGATCTCAGCAACGGTAGCGAGCGCGTCGTTGTGGTCAGTCAGATCCGGCTCATACGGCTCCCAAATATGCAGATCATCAAAGATCACTGGACCGTCACCATTGACTTTGAGAGTTATTGAAACACCATCAAGGCAATAACACTTGCCATCGAATCTGCTGACCCACAGGAGTTTTGTGTCATTATCGTAGTACGCCATGCGGACCACGTTTTTGATTTCAGAGTTCAAAATCGCCGCTGTCTTACAGGCATTACTGAGTACACTGAAGCCAGTGCTTGCCGGATTTACGCCGGTCAATTCATGCAGCCATGCGTGCCACAGCTCAGTATCAAGCTCAAATAAGCGGTGTTTATCATGCCAGAGGTAGAATAATTCCCCCTCCGGTGTGCGGATGAATTTTCCATTATCATCAAGCCAGGTAAGTAACAATGACTCTGCATTACTGAGTCGTATCCCAGCGGATACACCTTTGACCGGAGTAAGGATAGTTTCCAGTACTTCTTGAAACTTCGCGTCCGGTGGGTTCATAAGGGGGTTGCCCAGACGTTTTGCTCTGTTTGCGCTAAAACGGGCGCCCAGCTTCAATCTCTGGTATCCGGTGCTAAGTTTCTGCTGCATCTTTGCCAGGGCACCTTGTAAGGCGATATTCAGCTCAGGGGGGAGACCGCTCAGGACCTCGATAATCGACTCTTTTACGGATCTCCCGTTATAGTACATCTCGAGCCAAATTTCCCGCCATGGTTCACATACCGGCGCGGCTCCCGTTGGTGGTTGATCCACGTGCAGCGCCATGGCAATCAGCTCAAGCTCCCCCCACCAGGTATCAGGGTCAAGGTTGCCATAAGCTCCGATGATTTGCGCCTGATCACTGGCGGGGATATTCAATTTGGCTAATAATTCGTCTATCGACGTTGTTTGCATAAGGGTGCTTTATCCCTTCAAAAGTAATGTTTCAATTGTTTTACTGAGCGCAATTGCTCGGTCTGAAGTCAGTGTTTGACCACCAGTGATGTTCGCGAGCTCGGTTAGGAATTTTTGACCATGAGATCGATCTTCCGGGCCACAATAAACTGTGGAAATCTTGTTCTTATACGTCCGTGCAACCGCTAATGCTTGCTCTTTGCTATCCGGCTCACCATCAGAAATTACAATGATGTTCATTCCTGGTACATCCGCAATTTTCGCGTACCTCAGGGCATGGGCAAGGTTGGTCCCGCTGCCTTCATATATCGGGATACCACCAGGGCAAAAGAATGCATTGTCTGAGAAGGAAATAACCGCCACTTTACCGGGTTTGTTTCTCTGTATGATGGCGAGTTCCTCACAAGCGACTTCATAACGGGATTTTTCGCCTCTGGAATCGTGTTGCCCCATGGATCCGGACACATCCACGATGGTTACAATTTCAGCGTTGGCAAACAACTGGGCGATCGACTGCCCGGTGCTCTTTGCAATCGCGCTGATGGATCCGGGTACGATTTGAGTGTTAGGTGCGGTCATTTTCTACCTCCGCCTCACCTGCAGCCCACCACAACCACATACCGAGCAGCAGCAGAACTAACATTACGCTTATGCCTGCGAGAAAACCTGCAACGAAGGTCATTCCTGCACCTCCGGCATCCACTCGTAAACAATGTCTGCATTCTTGCCGCTGTGCAACCGCCACACAGTGCCGTCAAATGAGGGTACAAGCCCTGCGTTCCAAAGATTTACTGTAGGCGAGAAATCGTGTTTGAAGTCAATGGCAGAAAACGATGAGACGTAAGCCCAGACCGAATCCCTGACCGAAGCCCAAACTGAATCCACGACCGAAGCCCAGATAGAATACCAGGCAGAATCCCTGACCGAAGCCCAAACTGAATCCCCGATCGCATCTACGACCGAATCCCCGGCCGAAGACCTGATCGAATACCAGACCGAATCCCCGATCGAAGACCAGACCGAAGTCCAGCCTTTTAGCCAGCGAATTTGTTCATCCGTCGGCTTTTCCACCTTTGGCAACTTAAATGGATTTACAACTGGTTTGATAATCAGCGGCTCGACAATTGTCTTGAAGTCCAGCCTGTTTGCCCACTTCTCCGCCGCTTCGCTGTCATCACGCTTGCTGTTAATCTGGTCAGTCTTGAACGCTTTTGTCAGCGGATTGAACTCGTACTTGTTGCATCTGTCTTCGTTCAGCTTGAAGTGCGAACAGATGTGCGAATGACTATCTGCACCGCCTTCATCATCCGAGTGTGCCTTGCGATACTCCCAATCGAAGTGGTAATACTCCGCTGGGTGGTGGGCTGGATCTGTTACGAAACTAAAGAATTGGCACATTATTCACACTCCTTACCGTACACAAATGTTTGCGTTTGTGTATCGTTAGGTGACTTATCATCCTGCCGCTCTATGTCACTATGAACGGTAAATCGTTCACTTTCCGTCTCAAGCTCGGCAATATATTCGCGCAACTCTCTCTGCGCCTTGTCAATCCGCGTCTGCCAGTTGGGTTCAATCTGCCGCCCGAATGCGATGCAGGCAGAGACTAACTCGTTCACAAGTTCGTTTGATTTAGCGCTCATCCCTCACGCTCCTTTACTATCATTTTCTCTTTCCGTCAAAATATCCTTGATATACTCCACCATCAACTTGTAATATTCCAACAAATGGGAGTCGTGTGTCACTGCCGCGCGATCTTTGAAGTACGCCAGGGAGTCTTTCAGCGTGGCCGTATCAGTGTTCTTATCAATACGCTTAATCATCGCGTTCATTTCCTACACTCCAAACTTCGACAGATCCGCGGCGATGTTGGCTTTTTTCCCCTCAGTAATTACAGCAAAATCCGCCGCCTCGGGGTTTTTCTTTGCCCAATCTTCAACCATTTTGAGATCAAGAACCTCACTGATTGCAACTGGCATATTGACCCGCGCCCATTCAAGCGCCTTTGCTTCATCAATCTTTACTGAGGTGCTGTTGATCAACCAGGCAGCTTTGAACGGAGGTACGAACTCAGGGTTTTTGAGCAAGCTTGCTTTCAGCGAATACTCAAGCTTCTCAATGTCCGCGCTCACTTTTTCCAACAATCCGGTATTTACTACAAGCTCATCATCGCTCAGTAACTCAGCCCTGCGGGCTCTTACCAGATCCTTCGCCGCGTCTCGGATTTCTCGCAGCTCTCTCAGATCTTTTATCATTGCAACAAATTCGTTATTGTCCATTTTTCTCCTTTACAGCCATTCTTCCACTGGATCTTTTGCACCTGCTGGCCAAGAAACGATCAATACCCGCCCCTGGCCATCAACAATATCCTCCCATGAGAGGATCTTCTCTACTTCGATCATCGAGAATTTTTGGTAACCTTCAATCAGAATCATTCCGGATCTCAGGGGCGCGCGATAGCCATACGATCTCTGTAATACTGAGGGCTCAGGCTCTCTCAGTAATGCCTGGAATGCCAGCCCCGCTTCATACCGTGCGCGCGTGTCCGGGTCTTTGAGTACGTCATAAGCGGTTTTGATACGAATGAAAATGTCCGCGGCTGCTTCTTCAGCACAATGATCCGGATGCCAGATCATCGCCATTCTGCGAAAACCTTTGGTAACTTCTTCAGCTGTGGCTGCCTGACTTATACCGAGCAAAGAAAAGTAACTCTCTGCTTCCCCTGGTGTTGGCAATGAACCGCCAAAAAAATCACGCAGTACTTGCTCTGGAAAAATCACATTCCAGTTGGATCCGCCCAGGCCCAATAAACCGTAAGCACTGGAACCGCCATCTGACCGCGGCTTACAGCTGCCAACATAGCGGACAGTGAGGCGTTGTGTAATTCGTGACTGGTATGTTGTTTTCAACTCTGGTACTGGTACAGTTTCACCAAGGAATGCTTCAATCCAATGGGCGATAGTCGGTGCATGTTTTGGGTCCACAAGCCACACCTTGCGGGTGGGATTGTATTTGCGTTCACTCGCGGGTAATCCCTTGATTGACGCTACCAGCGCTGGGTCGTAGGGTGTTGCAACTACGACCGCACCATTTTCAATACTGAGTCTGCTGGGGTGAATTGTTCTTCCCATGACGGTTACCCCATCAGCACTTTGGTAACAAAAGCGATCTCATCGACGGTCTCTGGCATGGTGCCATTGTTCGCTTCTTTGACTTCATCTTCACCAAACGCGGCAATCAGGTCATCCAGGCTGAATTCAACCTTTGGCTGTCGGGCGGCAATTAGAGCCGCTTTTTTGGCTTCTTCGTCTTCTCGCACCTTCAGATCCGCGTCAATGCGGTTGATGTGCAGCGCGTCCTTTTGATCAGCGGTCAACACACCATCGAGAATCGAGAATTCAAAATCGTTGGGCACTTCGTTATCGGAGGGCGTTCTATCCCCAATTGGATCTTCCCAGTATTCCAGGATCCTTTTCCACGTACAGGGGTTCACCTTTCTTGGCAGCACATTGATCGGAGTAATACCACTCTCAGTAACTGTTACTTTGCTGAGCCGCTTCAGCACCAATCCAATCGGCGCCGGTCCATCGGGGTTATGTCGGGTCCAGATCCGCAAGCGGCTCTTTTCAACCACCGGTTTTTTACTGTCCGGGATCTCAGCACCTGTTTTTACTGAGCCAATCGCTTGATCCTTAAGGTGGGTGATCAGAATCACTAACGGTGCGACTTGTAACAATTCATCGATCACCCTCGCTTCATAATCAAAAGATACCTTCCAGATCTCCATGGCTTTGAAGGTGCCGTTGTGAGAGAAAAACTGTTTGAATTTTTGCGGTTCTTTTTGAACTACAGGATGAAAAGTATTCTCAAACCTACTCCAGGTGTCAAACACCAGTACCTTGAAGCCTTTGCCTTTGAGGGTTTGGATCTGTTCCATTACGTAGTTATGGAAGTCGATTTCTCTCATACCAATCGTGTCTTTGGTCAGGTTTGCATAGAATCCCAGTGGCGTTCCTGCTTCTTTCAGCTGGTTTGCGATCGACTGGGTTTTGAGGTCATCATCGAAAAACGCGATCTCCGAGGGTTGGAACCCGCAAGAAAGTGCGAAAGTCGTTTTGCCTGTATCAGGCTCGCCGGTCACATGGACCAGTCCGGTAATGGGGTTGGGTGTTGGGTTTTGTTTCATTGTTTTTCCTTGGTTCCTTTTAGTTTTGGTTTACTCCGCGAGCACGATTTCAAGGCGCTCGTTGGTTTTCAGTTTCAATGCGGCACGGATTGCCCGCTGGGTATTTTTGGGAATTCCCTTGTAGTCGCGCTCTGGATCTGTCAACCCTACCAGCGCCCACCCAGGCATTCCCCCTGCGTAATCCATGGCGGTTTTGAGCCGCTCCATGCCGATACCTGGTAGTGACGCTAAAATTTGATGCCCTGGGCTCAGTATGGATGGTGGTTTGGGTGGCAGGATCTGTGTTTCAGGTTTGTGAGACCGATTCGCTAAGCTGATTACAAGCTTTTCGTATTCATTGTCTGAAGCAGCGAACACCACTGCCGTCCCCATTTCCTGAATGGTCAACAACGCGCCCATTACTGAGTTCCAGTTCCATCCAGTCACTCCTCGGGGGGTAATGGTTTTGCCGTTCTCGGCTGGATAGAATTGGCCAGTAATGACGATATATGGCCAAATTGTGTCCATTGTCTCGTATCGCAGCTGCGCATCTAACCTTGCTTGTGCGCATTTTGCGCTTTGAACAAACAAGCGGTCGTCTTTCAAACTGTTCAGAAAATCATCCGGGGTTTTTCGCTCGATAACAAGTGTGCAATCATCCTCACAAAGTACATGAAGGTCGCCGTAGTCCAGAGCCGCTACTGCAGTTGGTACACCCCCAAAGGTTAGTTCTTGGACCCAGGTAGGTTCGCGTGAGTCACAAATTACTGCTGAAATTCCCATTTGTTTTTCCTTTACTGAGTAAGTTTTTTTCAAAATGCCGCGCCCGGGAGTCGAACCCGGCAGGTGGAAAGGAGAGTAACCACCTGGGCCATCCGCGCGAGCCAAGGAGAGAGTTAGACGCGAGTAAGTACGTCTAAACGAAGTTGGTCAGCGGCTTCCTGATCACGTTCTTTTGCGATCTCGAGAGCCTCATGCCAGGTGTAATCACCTGGGTGTTCCACGTACGCTGCTACGAAGCTGTCCGGTTCATGGACGAGTACTTCTCGGCAAATTGTGGAGAAATCGGATTTTGGTGCCATTTTTATCCTTTCAGGGCCGCTGCGATCATGTCATCGAGCTCAGGGCTGTCTTCAGTAAAGAAGCGAGACATGACAGGGGAGGCCTTAATCTTGACAAGCGTGAGTGCCTTGGCTTCTTCCGGTGTGCTTACGACCTTTACTACCCCACGGAGCGATGCTTCAAGAAGCTTTTTTGCGGCTTCAAATTCCTTTGCGCCTGCAGCAGGTACGCCGGAAGCAATTTCTTGAGGTTCCGTTACAGTAACGGGTACATCCCCCATGGTCGTCGCGCCGTAATCAGCGATACATTCGGCTTCAGATTTGAACACCTTCAAAAATTTGACGAAGGTCTCGTTCTTGGTATCGCCATTGGTGTTCGTGTACGTTTTGCCCGTTGGTTCAAAGGCAATCCGTACATATTTTTGGTCGATTTCAGATGGGGCGGCGCCCAGGTCTTTGATAGACTTCTGGATCATTTCCCATTCTTTGGAGTTCTGGATCAGGCTGCGTTCGACGTGTTTGGCGTTTTGTTCCGTGATAGGAACGATGGATAGGTCAATGGAGTAGACCATGCTTGTGTGAACGGTGGGATCAAATGGTACTTTGCCTTTACCCTTCACCAGGGCGGCTTTCCAAACAGCAACAAATGCCTGCCCCCAGATTTCATAAGCTGGTTGTACTACGGGTTCATCGAGAATACTTAGGTCGGTCATGATATTTTTTCCTTTTCTGTTTTGTTTGTAGTTTTATTGGTTGGTCGTTGTTACTCAGTAATAAGTTGTCTATCTGTTTCGTGCCCTCCAGTTTCGCAATCTTGGAGTGATCTCTTCCTGCCAGAAGGCATGTAAGACCATGGGGAGGATAAAGACCAGGAATGTTTTCAATAGGTATTCGTAGAGTGGTTGATACATGGGGGTTCTCCTTATTCCTATAATGCGGTGACGTAATGACCCTGGAGGCAGTTTTCATAGTTCCAACGGACTGGCGCCTTCCATAAACTGGAAAGCCATCTGGCATGTAAGTTAGCTGCTTCCTCTTCAGAACCATCGACACGGAAATTCTTGGCGTTATATATGGGGATGTTCTCCCAACAAACGCCACGTCGATCGATTTTGAATTCAACTTGGATCGTTGTCGGATTCTTTACTTCCGCCATAAGATCAGACACTTCACATGCCATTGCCAGGTCAAAACAATCAGTTCGTACATTCGGGTTGTTGGTAAGAGTTGGGTTGGTCAAGTAATATTTGGATCCTTTTTTTGTCCAGGTCCATACTCGAATTTCGGTATCATCTGGATATTTCTTCAACGCTTCGATCAATTCCTTTTTGTTCATTTTTTTCTCCTTATCTCTGTTTACAGATATCTTTGACTGTCTCAATTGCATCATTCGCCCGGTGAAGTTTTCCAATTGCGCGCCCCACCAGGCGGTAGATATCTTCTTTACTCAGTGTGGCATTGACGATCGTCTCCAGGTCCACCAGGGCTTCAGCGATGTAAAAGCTCGTTTTGTCCGCAAATTGCGCGCTGATATACCCATTTGGTCTTGCCCTCGTTGCCTCGTTGGATGTTGCCATTTCGCAGTTGTCGGTCAAATTCATTGCGATTTCGCCGCAAGTTGAATTTCTCTATCCTGGACTGTGCTACCCTCAGGATTGCGGCGGTCGAATTCCTGGCGGATCAGCCAGGCGACTTGGTTACCATAAGAGCGGAGATCTTCCCTCGCCATTGCCTGGAGCATGTCCGCGGCTTCAAGATCGTTCATTTGGATCATGTAGGTTGTTTTTGTTTTTTCTGTCATTGTGCCTCAATGTTCGTTTGACATTATGTTTTGTTCGTTCTAACTTACAGTGATTATAGCAAATATTTAGGGTTTGTCAAGAGGAGTTTATAAAATGTTCGCCACAACTTACTTCAAGTATGAAATAATATCAGTTGAAATGGACAATTTTTCCGTATGGCTGTTACAAGAGATAGAATCCCGTGGATGGAATCAGGCTGAATTACATCGTAAGTCGGGGCTGAGTAGAACAGTAATCAGTGATGTTCTCTCAAACAAAGTCTCCCCAGGCTATGAATTTTGTATCGCAGTGGGTAAAGCTCTACACGTCCCAGGTGATCACATTATGAGAATCGCCGGGCTTCTCCCCCCACTGCCAGAGCGCACCCAACAAATTGAACAGCTGATATACTTGTTTGAAAGGTTAAATGAAAAAGACCGCCAAACGATCTTGGATATGATGCAGTTTTTACTGAGTAAATAAGGAGAGGAAAATGAAAACACAAAAAGGCAGAGGCTGTTTGGTCGCTTTATTTATCATAATTGTCATAGGGATAATGATCGCAATTATCAGTAGTGGCGACAGTGACAAAAAGCTTACAAGTGGTCAAGTTACATATGTTGTCGAAGGCACTGCTACAAAAGCAAATGTAAACTATTCCAAGGATGGCGGTAGCCAGGAACAAGTTGCTGACGTTACCCTACCTTTTGAGAAAATCCTTGAAGTAAAGTATGGCACCCCCCTCGTAATAATTGCACAAAACCTGAATGATTCCGGTACTATTACCTGCAGGATCCTGGTTGATGGGCAAGAAATTCAATCAGCAACAAGCGAGGGGGGCTTTGTGGCCGTTTCATGTAGCGGGATGAACATGCCAAAACCATAATTGTGAATGGCTATCAATCAGCTCTAAACATGATACAGTTTATACTGAGTCAGAAATAATAGATATGAAAAATCTAAAATACTATTTCATTGTTGGGATCCCCCTATCGTTGGTTCTTTTCATTATTGGAGCGGTAACTGACACGTTCAATCTCGCGGCTTTTGCTCTGCTGATATTTTTCTTCTCGATCTTTTACCCACTAATAAAACTCTCGTATGAAAAACGTCAAACTTGGACACCTCCGGAACCATTTGAACGGCAAAAACGAGCAAACGACCTTCGCTCCCAATCCATAGCCTATTGTCCCAAGTGTCTTTCAACTTCGCTTACCGCCAACAAAAAGGGCTTTGGGATAGGCAAAGCTGTTGTGGGCGGCGCTCTGGTTGGACCTCTTGGTTTGGTCGCAGGGAATATCGGCCGCAGTAATGTTACTGTTACGTGCCTAAATTGTGGGAATCGATTCAAACCTGGGCGGCGCTAAATTCGTCTCCTAATTAGGATAATGATCTCTATCTTGAACAATAAACGAAATGAAATAATGACATTTTCTGGATATCTTTCAATTCTCAATTCGTGCACCCTTCTGTTTGATGAGTCATGGTGTTTCCTGTTTATTTATGGGCGTGTAATATTATAGAACGCTTGTTCTATTATTGCAAGGGTAAAAGATAGAGGATCTTATACTCAGTAAAAGTAAGACGAATTACCCTCCCTCCGTATAGTAACCTCGCACTTTATCAACTGAGCCGTTGGTACGATAGCAATGGAAAACTGGGACGTTACCCGCGGGCGTCGCCAAGTGGTAAGGCATTAGCCTTCCAAGCTAACATTCGTCGGTTCGAATCCGATCGCCCGCTTTTTTCTTTTAAATCCAACAAAAGTCGGTCACCTTGGTAAGGGCGAGGCATGCCTCGCCCTTACTGCTCTATCATTCGGTTCGAATACCCGCAGGGGGTACAGGTGTCCGATCGCCCGCTTTTTTCTTTTAAATCCAACAAAAGTCGGTCACCGTGGTCATGATGCTGGGAGCGAAACGAGCAGTACTGCCGTCCCCTACAATCAAAAAGAAAAGACCCATTCGCTGCGCTCAGGTTGACAGGACGTTTGTCATTCTGAACAAAGTGAAGAATCTTGTCTTGCTAACGTAAAGACCCATTCGCTGCGCTCAGGGTGACAAGAAAATTGTCATTCTGAACGAAATGAAGAATCTTGCCTTGTAAACGCGAAGATCCTTCGCTAAGCTCAGGATGACAAATAAAAGCAGGAGCTATCCGAAAATCATCACAAAAAAGGTTCCCACTACCAATGCCCAGAGCATTGAATCCAGACGGTCCAATATTCCCCCATGCCCGGGTAGGAGTTTGCCAGTATCCTTTACTCCCATGGTGCGCTTGAACAAGCTCATAAGCGCATCCCCAAAGAACGCCACCGGACCCATGATCAAGCCCAATAATGCGCCTTTCCAGGGACCTAATTCGGGTAAGACACCATTCAGGACCAAACCGATCAAGATGCCGGATATCAAACCCACCAGGTTGCCCCCCAGGAAGCCTTCCCAGGTCTTTTTTGGGCTCAATTGCGGCAACACCAAGCGTTTTCCAAACCGTGTTCCGATAAAATATGCCCCCGCGTCCACCAGCCAAACAAGTGCAATGCTTACCAAGACCCACAAATTTCCGTTGGTTCCAGTGTGATTGAGCGAGATTCCATAGGCGCCCAGGACGCCAATATAAAATACACCAAACAGCTGGAAAACCATGCTCTGAAATGCCTGGTGATCTCCACGTTCATACTTCCAGAGGGCAAATACTCCGAAAACAGCCAAAACCGCTGGTAGAACCAAAAGTTCGGTTTGGGCGTTGCTGAAAATCCTCAATAAAACCACAGTTAGGATCGAGCCGATAAGCAGAATCAAAGAAACCTGGTGACCATTTGACTTAAGCATGCCAGCATATTCATAGCCGGCAAACGCCAATATCAAGCCCAGGAAAACATCAAAAGCCAATCCCCCAAGCAGAGCAATACCCAAAAACAGAGGCACAAAGATCAACGCTGAAAGTGCCCGCTGTTTTAACATTACTTCTTGCTCAAACCACCGAATCGCCGGTCTCGTTTGGCGTATTCCGCCAGGATTTGGTGCAGATCCTTTTCAGTGAAATCGGGCCAGAAGACTTCCGGGAAGAACCATTCACTGTAAACGGTCTGCCAGGTCAGAAAGTTGCTGGTGCGTTTCTCGCCCGAAGTGCGGATGACGATATCCGGGTCGGGTGTGCCAGCCGTGAACATGGCTTCACTCATCGTCTTGACATCAATCGCTATAGCCGGTGTACCGGCTTCGATCAGTTTTTTTACCGCGTTGATGATTTCATCTCTGCCGCCGTAATTGAACGCCAAAATCACATCGATACGTTGGTTATTTTTTGTCAGCTCGATGGCATCTTCAACTTTTTTTCTTAACCACGGAGCCAAACCCTCCAGGTGCCCAATGTGGAGCAGGCGCGCGCCTTCTTTATGTAGTTCCTGCAATTCGGTTTCAAGAAATTCTGCCAGCAATGCCATCAGACCTGAAACTTCTTCTTCCGGACGGTTCCAGTTTTCGGTTGAGAAGGCATAAAAAGTGAGGTGCTTGATGCCAGCATCGGCTGCCGCGCGAATGATCGGACGCAGGTTTTTGGTGCCAGCGCGATGACCAGCCAGGCGCGGCAACCCGCGGGCTTTTGCCCAGCGCCCATTGCCATCCATGATTATGGCTACGTGGGCAGGTACGGTTTGATCAGTTTTTTCGCTCACCTTAGAATTCCATGATTTCTTCTTCTTTGCGCTTGCCAATCACCGCCACCTGGTCAGTCATTTCGTTGGTCAGGTCCTGCAATTCATCCTCACCCTGATGCAGTTCGTCTTCGGAAATCATCTTTTCTTTTTCGAAGTCTCGCATATCTTTGAGGGTGTCGCGCCGAATATTGCGTATGGCGACACGGGCATCTTCCAGGCGGTTATTGACCATTTTGACCAGGTCGTGCCGGCGTTCCTCGGTGAGAGGAGGCAGGTTCAATCGAATGACCTTGCCATCGTTACTGGGAGTTAATCCCAGGTCGGATGCCTGGATGGCTCTTTCAATCGCCCGTAAAGATGACCCGTCGAAAGGTCGGATCATCAGTTGCCGTGCTTCTGGCACACTGATCGTTGCCAATTGGATCAGGGTCAGTTCAGCGCCGTAATACTCCACCTGCAGCTTCTCAACCAGGGCGGGAGAAGCACGGCCAGTGCGGATGCCTACCAGATCGTCGGTCAACACATCCAGTGCGGTCTGCATGCGTCCCTTGGCATCTCTCATCAAGTCATTAATCATAGTAACCTCCTTGGTTTTTGAAGTTAATTGGATTCAATTTTATCACTGACGAGGATAAGTTACCGTTGACGTAGCGAATAAGATCATTACCTCGGCGGGATAATAAAAAGGAGATGGTCGCCCATCTCCTCTGTTTCGATCCATGAAATCTTAGCGATTTCTGCGGGTGATTCGGTCAAAGACAACTGCCAGAACAAGCACTGCACCTCGTACGATGTATTGAATGGAGATGTCAATGCCCATCAGGTTCATTCCACTGGTCAAAGACATCATCACCAGGGCACCAATGATGGAACCGATGATCGTTCCGACACCACCAGATGCCGATACGCCGCCAACGAAAGCAGCTGCGATCGCGTCCGTCTCAAACCCAAGACCTGCCGTGGTTGTTGCCGAGCGCAAGCGAGAGGCATACATAATGCCCGAAAGAGACGAAAGCAGACCCATCGCAGCGAAAACAATGTAGGTGATCTTCGAAACGCTGATACCGCTGAGCTCAGCAGCCTCAGGGTTGCCGCCCACGGCGTAAATATGACGACCAAGCGGGGTCTTGGTAGTAATGAACTGGAAGACCAATACCACTAACAACAATATCACCAGGCTCCATGAAATTCCGTTATAGCCAGAAAGGATCCAGGTAATATATCCGATCAAAACAGCGATGAGCACTAACTGCACAATAAACAAGCCAAAGCTGGAGACCGTAAAATTGTAAGATTGCTTTGTCTTTCGGTTCTTGATCGACGAGTAGATGGAAAAAATGATCGCGATCAGACCGATGATCAAGGTGAGCTTGTGCCTTCCGGGTAAGAACCCTTCCAGTGGTAAATCGGGGATGTACCCGTTCCCAATGGCATTAAATATTGGGTCTCTGATAACGATGGTACCGGTGCCCATGGTTACCAAAAGTAACGCACCCCGGAAAATCAAGCCGGCTGCCATGGTTGATACGAAGGCGGGCACACCCAGCTTGGCCACAGGCGTTGCGGTGAGTATACCTGCGAGCATACCCAAAATCATCACTGCCGGGATGACCGCGAAAACAGGCCAGCCCCAAAAGGTCATCGCGATGGCGGCAAAGGCACCTAAAAAGCCAGCCAGGTATCCAACAGAAAGGTCAATGTGTCGGATGACAATGATAAGCGTCATACCGACTGCCAGTACCGCGATATACCCCATCTGATTGATCAGGTTACTGATGTTCCTGGAGGAGATGAAGACGCCGTCCGTAGTGATCGTAAAGAAAATCATGATGATGACAAGCGCGAAGAACATGAAATAATCGCCGATGTTCGCCTTCAGGATATCCAGTAGGTTTTTCACTCGGTCTGTATTGCTTGTTGTTTGCTTTAAATCTTCCATAGACGTCTCCTAATAATCCACTGCCAGTGCCATGATGCTTTCCTGTGTGGCATCTTCAACTGGCATTTCTCCGTTAATTTTCCCAGCAGACATGACATAAATCCGGTCACTCATGCCAAGGATTTCAGGTAGTTCAGACGAAATCATGAGGATACACATGCCCTGTTCTACCAATGAATTCATAAGGGTATAAATTTCGTATTTTGCGCCGACATCAATACCACGGGTAGGCTCATCCAGAATTAGTATTCCAGGTTTGACAAACAACCATTTACCCAAGGAGACTTTTTGCTGGTTTCCACCACTAAGGTTACGTACCTTTTGTTGGATGCTGGGCGTTTTGATGTTGAGTTCGGAACGGTACTTATTAGCAACTAATATTTCTTCGTTCTCATTAATAACACCCCCTTCAGTTATTTCCTTAAGGTTTGCAAGGGTGATATTGTGTTTGACGTCGTCAATCAGGATCAAACCATTACCTTTCCGATCTTCTGTAACATATGCAATGGAAGCCTTGATTGCGTCAGCTGGGTCACGGAATTTTTGCTCTTCACCTTTAATAAACACTTTTCCACTCAAGCGATAGTGGTCCGGGTTGCCAAAGATGCTCTTCGCCAGTTCGGTGCGACCAGAACCCATCAAACCAGCAATCCCAACAATTTCTCCTGCACGCACATTGATATTGACGTTCTTGAGGATGTCCCTGCTCAGACCGTACGAAAAAGCACCCCAGTCTTCAAGCCTGAGTATTTCATCACCGACGACCATTTTTTCCCGTTTGGGGAAGACGTTGTCAATCGACCGACCAACCATGTGCTTAATCAGAACGGGCTCATTAACCACGTCCTTATGGGCATCGAGCGTGATAACGGTCTTGCCGTCTCGTAAAACTGTGACAGTGTCGGCAATCTCCAACACTTCACGCAATTTATGTGAGATCAGAATGCAAGTCACACCCTGGTCTCTGAGACCACTAATCAAATGCAGCAGGTTATCGCTATCAGTTTCATTCAGTGCTGCAGTGGGTTCGTCCAAAATTAAAATCCTCACCTCTTTTTTCAAGGCTTTGGCAATTTCAATCAGTTGTTGTTTGCCAACACCGAGGTTTTTTATTTTTGTCAGAGGATTTACGTCCAACCCAACTTTTTTCAAAATATCAACAGCTTGTGAAATCGCCTCATTTGAGTCGATCACAAGACCATTAGTAACCTCATTACCTAAAAAAATGTTTTCGTAGACGGATAATTCCGGGATTAATGCTAATTCTTGATAAATAATTGCGATACCCGCGTTTTCACTTTCGCGGATTCTGTTAAATTTCTGTAATTCACCTTCAATAAAAATTTCGCCTGTATAAGTGCCATAGGGATGCACCCCGCTCAGTACTTTCATCAGGGTTGATTTACCGGCACCGTTTTCTCCAACCAGGCAGTGGATCTCACCTTTACGAACGCTAAAGGTTACATCGTCCAAAGCCTTCACTCCAGGGAATTCCTTGGTGATGGACTTCATTTCAAGAATGGGTGTCTCCATAGGCATCTCCTGCACAAACTAAGAATTCAGGTAGTGACTGGTTGCCCAGTCACTACCTGAAAATTTACGATCGATACTACTCTAAACCAGTGAAATCGCTGGCAGGATAGTAGCCGGAGTCAACAATAGCGGCTTTGACATTGTCTTTGGTGACCGTAACCACAGCCGATGGCTTGGCAGGGACATCAATGACGTTGTTGTTATAGGTGTGGGTCTGCTCAGGAGTCTTCCCATCGAGGAAGGCAACGGCAGCGGCAATGGCGTCAGCAACCAGAGTACGAACGTCTTTCAAAACGGTCATGGACTGCTTGCCGTCGATGATGTATTGAACAGAGGCTTTCTCAGCATCCTGACCGGTGACATAGTACTTGGTCACATCGGCATCTGCAGCGAAGGCGTCAGCAATAGCGCGGGCGGTACCATCGTTCGGTGCAAGGATGAAGACTTCGCCCTTGTCCGCAGCGGTTGCAGCGGTCAGGTTCGATTCAGCCAAACCCTTGGCGACATTGAAGTCCCAGTTGGTCGTGATTTGACCAAGGATCTTACCCATTTCTTCACGGGTCAGGGTGGCTTTGTCTTGCAGGGCAATCGCTTCGGGGGAGTTCTTGATCACGAAGGTGCCATCCACGATCTTGGGCTGCAGCACGTTCCAGGCGCCTTCAAAGAACAGGAAAGCGTTGTTATCGGAAGATGCACCAGCATACAGATAGAGGGGCAGACCAGTGCCCATGGCATTGTCCACCAGGTATTGAGCCTGGGCGGCACCAACTGCGACTGAGTCAAAGGTTACATAGTAATCAACGGCATCGGTGTCGAGGATCAGGCGGTCATAGGACACAACCTTCACACCGGCAGCCCGGGCAGCTTCAGCAGCCGCGGCAGCAGCAGTGCCGTCATGGGGGCAGATGATCAAAACTTTGATGCCCTTGGAGATCAAGGTTTCAACGTTTTGCTTCTCTTTGGCAGGATCGCCCTGGCTGAACAGGATTTCCACGGCATAACCCTGGGCTGTGAGTGCTTCCTTGAATCTGGCTTCATCTTGGATCCAGCGGGGTTCGTCCTTGGTGGGGAGCACAATACCGACGGCGAGTCCTTCACCTTCGGCAGGTGCAACAACTTCAGGTTCTTCGGCTGGCGTGGTTGTGCAGGCGCCGAGAACCATGCTCGCAATAATTACTACAGTTGCGAGAGTGAACAAAAATTTAAAACGTTTCATTTCTTCTCCTTAGAAATTTTTGGCGGATACAGCTTATCCTGAAGCGACCGACATTCTAAATCATCTGTAATGTCCTTTTCGAGCGGGATCGAAACTTTATCGCCTGAGATTTTTGGGGTTTTTCTCCCCAACAAACGAATTATATCTCAACTACGTCAAATAAGGTTATTTTTCTTTGGCGTACATAAGCTAATTACATACGGCAGGCAATGATATAATCGCCAGACAACAAATTAATACGAAACGAGTGAATTTATGGCTAAAACCAGCGTCCCTTGTCCCAATTGCCGACAACCAGTCCTGATCGACCTGATTCGACTGTTTGACCTAACCAGCAACCCCCAGGCAAAAGAAGCATTACTCTCCGGGAGTGCCAATACCTTTGTCTGCCCCAACTGTCGTTATCAAGGCGTCTACCCTACCCCGATTGTCTATCACGACCCCGAAAAGGAACTATTGCTGACCTACTTCCCTCCGGAACTCCTAACCCCTATCACTGAACAGGAAAAAACGATCGGACCCCTGATCAAAAAAGTAATGGATGATTTACCTCCCGAAAAACGCAAGGCTTACCTGTTTAGACCCCAAACCATGCTGACCCGACAACGACTACTCGAGACAATTCTCGAAGCCGATGGCGTCACGCCAGAAATGATGAAAGCCCAGCAGGAAAAATTGCTGTTGCTGCAGCAGCTGGTCAACATCAGCCCTGAATCGTTACCGGAGCAAATTGCTCAATACGATGAAAAAATCGATGAGGAGCTATTCATATTACTCTCCAGGCTTGCCCAGGCTTCTGCTGCCGCTGGCGATCAACAGTCAGTACAGGCACTCTCTAATCTGCAGCAAGCCCTGCTCCAACACTCTACGGTCGGTAAGGCTGCCGCCCTGGAGGCTTCTGAGACCCGGGCTGCGATTGCTGATTTGCAGGATTTGAGCAAAACTGGCATCACTCGCGAGAATCTGCTCGATCTGCTGGTCAAAAACGCTGAGAGTGAAATCCGCCTCACTACCATTGCTTCGATGGCAAGAGGGGGTCTGGATTACACCTTCTTCCAAACCCTGACAGACAAGATCGACCAGGCAACTGGCGAAGAGCAAACCAGGTTGGTCACGCTGCGCGAAAAGCTGCTCACGATCGTGGAAGCTGTTGATAACGCTATGAAGGCTCAAGTTGAGGAGTCTCAGATATTATTGCAGGAACTCCTGGCGGCTGATGACATTGCATCGGCAACTGAAGAAGCCCTGCCAAGGATCAACCAGGCTTTTACTGATGTTCTCAATACAGAAGTAACCAAAGCCCAGAAGTCGGATGACACCGGCAAGCTAACCAAACTGGTTGCTATAGTGGGAGTTCTACGCGCTGCCAGCACCAGCGGCGCCGTTTTACAAGTGATCGAGGAAATGCTGCAGTTGGAAACAGCAGAAGAACGACAGCAAGTGCTTGAAGCCGCTGGCGAAGTGATCAACGACGACTTCAGCCAAACGTTGAGTGGTCTGATCTCACAAGTGGAGAGCCAGGGAGATCAGCAAGAACTGTTAGAGAAATTGAAAGAGATCAACCGGGAAGTACTGCGCTTCACCATGCGCCGCAACCTCAACAACGGCGCGAAGTAGTTATCCTTTTCACAAAATTTAGGAACGGTCTTGGACCGTTCCTTTTTTTATTCTCTGAAAAGGCGGATGAAATGAAGCCATCGTACGGTGGGGGCTCGTCTCCCACCGCTAACGGTTCCTACTCTGAAAGCTGCGGGTGGACATGAAGCCCCTCCGTACGACGTTTCAATCCATAGGTTAGGATCATCTATACGGTGGGGGCTCGTCTCCCATCGCTAATGGTTCCTAGTCAGAAAGCTGCGGATGGACTAAAGCCCATCCGTACGACGTTTCAATCTATAGGTTAGGATCATCCGTACGGTGGGGGCTCGTCTCCCACCGCTAACGGTTCCTACTCTGAAAGCTGCGGATGGACTAAAGCCCATCCGTACGATAGGAGCTCGTCTCCCACCGCCTAAGGTTTCTAATCTGAAAGCTGCGGATGGACATAAAGCCCATCCGTACGACGTTTCAATCCATAGGTTAGGATCATCTGTACGGTGGGGGCTTGCCTCCCACCGTTAATGGTTCCTACTCTGAAAGCTGCGGATGGACTAAAGCCCATCCGTACGACGTTTAAATCTATAGGTTAGGATCATCCGTACGGTGGGGGCTCGTCTCCCACCGCTAATGGCTCCTAATCTGAAAGCTGCGGATGGACTTAAAGCCCATCTGTACGGTGGGGGCTCGTCTCCCACCGCTAATGGCTCCTAATCTGAAAGCTGCGGATGGACATAAAGCCCATCTGTCGGGTGGGGGCTTGCCTCCTACCGACAGGATCTTACTATCAGCTATCAGCTATCAGCTTTCACCTAACTCAATGCGCTTCGTTTTGAAATCTTAACCCATGCCCACGTACGGTTACGATGTAATCGTAATCCGAGTCAAGCTGGTTTAATCGTTCGCGTAACCGCCGGACAAGAGCATCAAAAGCCTGCTCAGTGACCCAGCGGGTGTCGTCTTCCCAGACCGCCTGGATTAATTCCTCCCGTGAGACCACTTCTCCTGGTCTGGCATAGAGGTAGGCCAACAGTACGAATTGCTGGTTTGATAGGGGCGGCACCAACTCTACTCCCCGCACCCAGACCCTCCTTGCACTTTCGTCAAGACGAAGGCGAAAGACCTGGCTGAGCTCCGGAGGCAGATCCGAGAGCGGCATGGTAGCATCAGTGCTTAAGAAAAGGAAAGTTTGGGTGAGAGCGATAGCAATTTCATCGGCTTCAATTAATTTGACCGGTTCACTCAACACCTGGTTGTTCAGAAATGTCCCGTTTTTACTACCAAGGTCTTCCAGGATCACCCCGTTAATGCTCTTGGTGATGCGGGCGTGCTGACGGGAGACCTGTCGGTCCGGGATCACAATATCACATTCGGCATCCCTACCAATCACCAGCGACCCTTCAATGATCCATTGCTGACCATTCAAAGGACCGTTATTGGCAATTAAAACCGCGTCTTCCATTTCTGACTTTCTACCTCGCTAATACCGATTATAATCCAAGCACAAGCTGGTTTTCCACGCCGTTATGGAACAACACCGCTTTATAGAGGAAGAAGCAGATGAACAATTATCCCGTCAGCGGAAAAGTGCTGCACGAGCGTTACTGCATTAAGCACATGATCGGTCAGGGAGGGTTTGGATCTATATACCTGGCAGAAGATTTGCGGCTGGAAGGTCGACTTTGTGCTGTTAAACAGGTTCGTTACGACCCTTCCTTTCCCGAAGAGATGCTCAAAGAATCCCGAGACCAATTCATGCGGGAGGCGACTGTGCTCGCCCGCCTGGATCATCCCAATCTTCCCAAAGTTTCAGATTTTTTCTCTATTGATCAAAATGACTTTCTGGTCATGGATTATGTTCCGGGTGATGACCTGCGCACCATGCTCGCCAAAGCTGAAGGCGGCGGTAAGTTCCTTAAAGAGGAAGAGGTTTTAGATTGGGCAGTGCAAATTGGGGATGCCCTCAGCTATCTTCACAACCAGGATCCCCCGATCCTGCACCGCGATATCAAGCCTTCTAACTTGAAAGTGACCCCCAGTGGACTGATCAAATTAGTCGATTTTGGTTTGGTTAAACTGCTTGCCCCGGATGAGGTTACCATCACCATCATGCAAGGTCAGGGAACCGCACTTTACACACCCCTGGAGCAATACGGTGGCGACAGCAGTCACACCGATGCACGCGCTGATGTGTATGCTTTTGGCTGCACGCTATATCATCTGCTAACCAACACTCCACCAATGAATGTACGTGATCGTTTTCTTAAACCAGATAGCCTGGTGAATCCCCGTTCCATCAACCCCGCCATTTCTCCCCGGGTAGAAGAAGCCATCCTATGGGCAATGGCACTTCACCCTGATGACCGCCCCAAAGACGTGACCACCTTCGTTAAAGCTTTAACCGGGGAAACTACCGGCAACTTACGTCGGATCGGTGGCGGCTATAGCCGCTCGCTTCAAGCTCAGATAGGAAAAACAGAAACTCAACTCGGTCTCCTGGTAGGTGGCTTAGTCTTCCTTAGCCTGTTGTTTACCTTGATCCACAATCTATAAATACGTTCGGTGGGGGTTCACTCCCACCGCCAACGCTTTATCATGCAAACACTGCGGATGGGGTCGAGCCCCATCCCTACGTAGGGAACGGTCTTGCGCCGTTCCTTTTTATTTTCAAACAAAAAATAAAGGATGGGCTGAAGCCGATACGTACAGAAGGAATCTGCAAGCAGATTATCAGTATATACAATGACAGGTAAAACTGGATTTACTTTGTCGGGATTTGTCGATTGTTTTGGCTCATCATCCACCAGACCAACGCGGCTGCCCAGCCAAATAACAGCCCGATCACAGCTGCCTGGACCACGAACCAGGACGAGCTTTCCTTCACTAAATTCATGATCGGCGTGATGCCGAATGTCAGCAACAGGTAGGCAAGCAGACCCCCAAGCACGGTACACAAAGCAGAACGTATGCCCCAACGCACACTACCCCACCATTTATAGCCGGCGATCCAGGCTAAAAATCCGCCCACCAGATTCAACATGATCACCAGAAGCCAGTCGGTTAGGCGGGGGTAGCCAGTCAAATTCGCCGACGGATCAGGTGTGGGCGTTGGCATCAAGGTGGGTGTAGGGCTGGGGATCGAGGTCGGCGTGGCTGTGGGTGTCGGGGTCTCGGTGGGCATAATCACCTGTGCCAGACCGCCTTGGGTGTTCAAAATTAGCTTGCTTGAAGTCAATGCAGGTTCACTGATGGCTGTGACCTCAAAAATTCCTTCGCGCTCAATGCGATAATCGACAGTCGCCAACCCGTGCTGGGTGACCGTTTCCGGTTGCGAAATGATCAGGTTATCGGTTGAGAGGCGGATAGTAAACTTCACCACCGTCCCATCCGGAACCTGGTTTCCATTGTGGTCGATGATCGGTCCCGCCTGGATACTCACATTTTCTCCCATAACAAACAAGGGAACCGGGGTTTCCACTGTTGGTGTCTCTCCGGTTGAGGTGGCTTCTGGTTGCTGAGGTGTGAGAAGCTTGATCTGGATAACCTGGTTAGGATCTGGGGCAGTGACTGTGCCAAGCTGGTAATCAACTGCACTGATTGAGACTGGCAGTGACCCACTGGCAATTGTTTCGCGCATCAGGACCCGCGCAGCAATATCCATGGCGCTTTGAGTGTTGTTGTAGAGAACATAGTAGGCGCTGATGTTAGCCAGGTCGGTTGAATCCAGGTAATAGGGCACATCGTAACTGAACACAATCACATTTTTATCTCGCAAAAGGTCCAGTCGTTCTGAAAGCAAGCGCTTCAATGCCCTGGTTTCAGGCAGGGAGGGATCTTCATTAAGAAGGTTGATCACCACCCATTGAGATCGGCGCAGGTTGTCCTCCCGATTGGGGTCTGCCGGTTCTGTTCGTTGGTCAAGAATGTCAGTAAGTTGAGCAAAACTATACGAGAAAACCCGTTCTGCATCCAACTGGTTGGTTCCCATGGGTCCGTAGTAGCGGATTAGGGCATTTTCGAAGTCCATCGTATCAAAATAGTACTGCTGAGAACAAGTGTCGCATTGCTGCTTCAAGCGCGTATCAGTAAATACCGTGATGTAATCGGATAATGCTGGCGGTTGCGGAATGGTCGCGCTCAAAAACTCACTCGAAGGCGCAACAAGGGTCACTGCTTCCCGGTTGACCTTCAGTTCAAGCGTTCCAGCCCGTCCCAATACGGAGAGTCCTTCTTGCGTGGTTGTCACCGTTTCGAAGCTAAATGTGGGGTAAAGGCGCATTTTCGCTTGCAAAATTCTCAACACCGAAGCATCGACCCTTTGGGCGAAAACGGCATCTTCCTGGTACTTTTGCCTGAAAAATTCAATAGTCCTGACAATCGTGTCCGCCTGGCTCAGGTCGTTTCGGTCTTTAAATTTGTCCAGAAAGAGAATATCATTCCCTGCCAAAAAAGCCGTCCGGGCAACCATCAGCGGATCAAACTCGCCCTCTCCACTACCAAACACAAGCTTGACTGCCGGGCTTCCCAGGCTGTCGCTGATGGTCAAACCGCCATTAGTCCGCCAGGTTGCCAGGGGTTCAGGGGAGAGCAACTGTGCAAGTGCGGTTTGGTCAAAATTGACAGGCATGGTCGTCGCACGGATGTTTCCTTGCAAGCCTTGAAAGCGGATTGCCGAGATCATCAAGCCATCCACCTGCCTATTCGGATTCTCATCGTCAACAACGCTCATATAAGGAGCCAGTTCGATCTGTTTGAGTTGCTCCAGTGTTTTCTGTATCGTGGAGACTTCCTCGCTTGGTGGTCGGTCTACACCGCCCAATCCAGGAAAATGTTGGGCGATCACGCTCATGCGTCCCTGGCTGCCAACGTGCACGCCTTCCACGTAAGCCTTGCCCATTTCTCCCACCCAATACGGGTCGCCCCCAAAACTTTGCGTGCCAGCATTGGTAGCCGCCACCATATCCTTGCTGTCAACCACATCCAGCGAAGGTCCAAGAAGCAGATTTACGCCCAGGGCTGTAAGCTCTTGTCCAACAACATTGCCGACTTCTTGTGCTAAATTCGTTGACCAGGTCGCACCGATTGACATGGGTGATGGATACTCAGTCAGACCACTGAGTAGTGTAGGAGTTCGGTTGTCTGCCTGGACCAAATTCATGCCGATATAGAGAGGAATGTAGTTGGTGTCTGGGTCAGCAGGAGCATCGGTAGTAAGCGGGTTGCTTTTTTGCCAATTAATGTCTTGCAGAGCCTGGATCAGTTGCCAGGTGGCTGTGCTGTCATCAACGAAATTGTTGTGGTCAGCGCTTAACACCACCCCACCGATATGGTAATCGGTGATTAGATTATTGATCGAACTGGTCTCGAAAACTTCGGATCCATCGAATGTGACCAAAAATAACTGACCAACTTTTTCAGCCGGTGTCATGCGGGCTAGCAGGGCTTCAGCCTGGCTTACCTCCTGCGCGCTGCCAGTCGTTAAAGGGAAACCAAAAAGACCAAGAATGATGCAAAAACATAGCAGGAGCCGCAACAAGCTCGCTCTCATGCCGCCTCTATTACCTCACGGGCATGGGCGGGGTCATTACAAATAACCATATCCACACCAAGATTTCTCATTCGAAGCAAATCTTCGGGTTTGTCGACCGTCCAGACGTTCACTTGTTTTCCTTGGGCATGCAGACGGCTGACCATCTTCGCATTGACGTCCTTATGGTAAGGGTGCAGCGCGTCGTAATGATAGCGTTTGCCCAGCAAGCCGCGATAGAAAATTCCCGGAAGACCTGGCAATGTCAGTAAACCACGGGAAATCGATGGTTCCAGACTTTCTGCTTTCAACAAATTACGGGCATTGAATGAGGAAAGTATCACTGACTCGCTTATCCCCATTTTCAGGATCAAGTCGATCACCTTCTCTGTCAACTGATCGTGAGGTGTGGCGTAGTTCTTCAATTCAACGTTGATCAGGAACTGCCCGCCCAATTCTTCGAAAACCTGGTCGAGCAGCGGTAGGGGTTCTCCGTTGAAGCGTACATCAAATTTGGAGCCAGCATCAAGGGATTTCAGCTCATCCCAGCTCATTTCATTCACCTTGCCCTGACCATTGGTGGTTCGAATGACACTTTGGTCGTGGATAACCACCAGTTTTTCGTCAGCAGAAAGCATAACATCCAGTTCGATGCCATCCGCGCCGAGTTCTTTGGCAAGTCGAAAAGCAGCTATGGTATTTTCAGGCGCAAGGGCTGAAGCACCGCGATGAGCAATGATGAGGGGCATATTCATTTGACTTCTCCTGTCCTGCGGCTAATTATAGCATGTGGGGATTGTAGAGTTCGATCATTCTGAACGTCCTGTCATTTTGAACGCAGTGAAGAATCTTACTCTCCATACTTCTCTTGAGACTCGTTCACTGTCGCTCAGGTTGACAGCCACCATACCAGGTACGTAGACATGCTATAATTTCCTCGTACAAAAGGAGGTTTGCATGACCAAACTCACCCATGTTATCAAGCGAGACGGGAGTGTCGTCCCCTTTACGCCAGAACGGATCACCAACGCTATCTACCGCGCTGCTGTTGCAGTAGACGGGCGGGATAAGCAAAGAGCCGAGAGCCTTTCAGCCCAGGTAGTGGCGGCGTTAGAGGAAACGGTTCCCGAAGGACAATACCCCACTATTGAAACCATCCAGGATATGGTCGAAAAGGTGTTGATCGAAAATGGTCACGCCCGGGTTGCCAAAGCCTATATTCTCTACCGTGATGAACGGGCACGTCAGCGGGCTAAACGCGGTGATGCCGATAAAACCCCCTCTGGCAACATCCCCTGGGCAAAACTATGGCAGGTTTTGGATTGGTCGGTTTCTCATGAGGTGCATACTTCTCAAAAACTAAACCAGCAGATCAGGGATGGCAAACTGCACGAAATCGTGACTGCTGCCGAAGCGGCTTACAGCGAAGACGTCGAAAACGCCGCCAACCTCATTCTCGATCGCAAGGAGGAAGTGCGGGTGGTCTTTATTGCCGGACCCTCTTCCAGTGGTAAGACCACCACGACCATCAAGGTCGGTGAACGCCTGGCAAGGCAGGGCTTCAAGTTGATCACGCTCAACATAGATCACTACTTTTTTGACCTCGAAATGCACCCCAAAGACGAGTTCGGTGATTACGATTTTGAGACCCCCCAGGCTCTCAACATGCGCCTGATCAACCAGAACCTGAGCGATCTGTTTGCTGGCAAAGAAGTCCGCATCCCCTATTATGGCTTCAAAACCGGTCACAGCGTTCCGGAACACACACCGATGCGTTTGAACAAGAATGAAATCGTCCTCATCGATAGCTTGCACGGGCTCTACCCTGAAATGACTGAGGACATCCCGGATGAGTGGAAGTTCAAACTCTATATCGAACCTTTGCTGCAATTAAAGCTCAAAAACGGGTGTTATGCCCGCTGGACGGACATCCGCCTGATGCGGCGTATGCTGCGGGATGCTTCGCACCGTGCCTACGACCCCACCCAGACCTTGTTGCACTGGCATTACGTACGCTCCAGTGAACTGCGCCACATCATTCCTTACGTCAACTCGGTGGATACCATTGTCAACAGTGCCATGCCCTATGAATTGCCTATTTACAAAGCCAAATTAGGCGAAAACTTTGCCCGTTGGGCAGAAGAATATCGCGATAATCCACTTCGCAAGGACGCGTGGGAACGGGCAGACCGGGTGAACCGAATGTTCCAGGAAATCGATACTGTTGCAGACGATAGCTTTGTTCCTGAAGATTCTGTCATCCGTGAATTTATCGGTGGTGGAGTCTATAAGTATTGATAACCCAAGTAGTGAGTTCAAAAAGGACGGTTTCTAACCGTCCTATTTTTGTAAATGTATCAGAAAATTAGTAACAGGGAGCTGAAAATTCCTCAACACCAGCCGGGATCGTATTGACTGAATAGTACCAACCGCAGACGTCATAACAACTCATACCGACATAACATCCCCCGGACGAGTCTTTGCGGTATTCCATTTCGCAACTTAAATTTTTGCCTGGATCAGCGCAACCAGTCGCTCGCCAACTGACATTTGCCTCAGTGAAATGAGCTCGCGGCCAAATCAATCCGTTTACTGTCACTTGGGATGGATCGGATGTGGCAGTGCTCGTCATTGTTGCTGTTGGGATCATGTTTTTTGGCGGTCTGATCGTAGGAGTGACAGTTGGGGTTGCTGTAGCTGTTGCCGTGGGAAGATCAGTGGCTGTTGGTAGAGGAGTGTTTGTATTAACGATCACAATAGGTTCCGGATCGGTTGGCTGGACTGCTGCTGGCGCAGCACAGGCACTTGCTATCACAACAATGAAAATCAGAACCAAAAATAATTTCTGCATATAGATACCCTTCCTAACGGTAACGCGCTAATTCTACTCCAATTTTTTTTCTTAAAAACCTATCAAAAACCGAGGTGCAGCCAACGAACTTCTTGCAAACGTTATATAATCACGGCATGTTCCGCGATCAAAAATCCTCCAGTCGTCCGTCTGGCAACTATATCCTTGGTGTGAATATCGATTACGACCGGGTATTGCTTGTCTATGGCAGCCCTACCGGAACAATCAGCGAGAAGTTGTCCTTCCCCTCTCCCCGGCAAGAAGGTTTTCAAACAATACTGTCAGAAATTAGCAGTTACGCCGACCGTCTTCTCATGATCACCCAGGCGCAGCGCCTGCCTCTCCCTGATGTGATCTCGGTTTCCGTCTGTGGAAACTATGATACCCAGACTAACGTCCTTACTTCTGCAGCCGATTTTCCACTGTGGAAGTCGGAAGCCCTGCGTTCTCAGCTGGGTTTGCGCTTTAATTTGCCGGTCTATGTGGAAAGTAAAGCCAATGCCGGTCTATTAGCTGAAATTTTATTTGGCTCGATCTCCGATCAAGATCAAAGTATTTATGTGAGTTTTCAGCCCCGCATCAGAGTTGCCATCTTTTCCAACGGAAAACTATATTCAAGCGCTGGCGGGCTTTCTGGCGCGATCGGGAACCTGCACCTGGATGAAGCTCAACTCGGCGTCGAAGGGCAAACGCTTTACCTGAACGATGTTGCCAGCGCCGCCGGTTTGCTCAAGCTTGCCCGCTTACGTCACCCTAATCACTGGGATGATGACGCCACTCCAGATGACATCCTTAACTGCGTGCTTTCTGAAGACCCTTATGGCCTGGAAGTGGTGGCTGAAGCCGCCAAGATTTTCGGTCAGCAAATTCAGACTCTGATCCACGTTCTTCGACCCACTAATTTTATTGTCGGCTATCCCTTCAACCTGCTCGGCGACTATTGGTTGCAGCCGATGACAGAGGCGATCGCGATTTCAACTGGTTTGAGCACTGCGCAATTGCCGAAAATCTTCACCTCTGATCTGGGAATACGCCAGCCAGAGTTGGAAGCCCTGGCGCCATCAATAATTGCTTTGCGTGCATGAACCCTCCGCTAATTATCGAAATTTGATCCCTCTAACAAATCACTAACATTTTATTGATGTTTTTCTGATTATCTTTGCTTAAATTAAAAGCATAGAACATAGTAAAGAAATGGAGGAAACTATGGCATACATGATCAGACGATCTCCATACTGGAGAAACCAATATAACCTTGAAAGAGCGATGAATCGATTCTTTGACCTGGAATCTGAACCACTGCCTTCTGGCTTCCCTCTTGATGTCATTGAAAATGACAAAGAATATGTTGTGAAGGCTTCTGTGGCTGGTTTCGATCCCGAAAAAATCGAGATTACCTACGATGACAATACCCTGTCTATCAAAGGCGAGATCCAGGAAGAAAACGCAGACGCTCAGGAAGGCAAATACCACATCCGCGAACGTAGTTACGGTTCTTTCTACCGCAGCATTAGCATGCCTGGCGTGATCGATGCAGAAAGTATCACTGCCGATACGGATAACGGCATCCTGGTGGTACATCTGCCCAAGAAACCTGAAACCCAACCGAAGAAAATCAGCATCGGCTCAAAAAAGGTTATTGAAGGCTAGGAAAAACCCAATTTTAGAAACACCCCGTCATGGTTTGGCGGGGTGTTTTCTTGTCTCGCGGCGACCGGGGTTAAGAGTGTATAGGTGAAATCTTGCTGTTGCCTGGCAGGGAGGTAAGCTATTCCATCGTTGTTGGTCCGAATCTACTATAATTAGGAAACCAGATCGAAAGGAGCGAACGATGAAGACAAAAAAATACATGGTTAAACCCGACGACAAAATCAAACTGAAGGATTTTGACCCAAACGATTCCAGTGAATTTGATGGTAATAAGAAGGATGGCAAAGAAGCCCTCCTCAAACTGAACAAAGAAATTGAAGCTTTGCAGGAATTGATGTATGCGGAAGGGAAAAAGCGTCTCCTCGTCATCCTGCAGGCAATGGATACCGCCGGCAAAGATGGCGTGATCCGGGCAGTTTTTGAGGGCGTTAACCCCCAGGGCGTGCATGTGGCTCCCTTTAAGGCTCCCTCACCATTGGAGCTGTCTCACGATTATCTCTGGCGCATCCATGCAGAAACCCCCAAAAAAGGGGAGATTGTTATCTTCAATCGCTCACAATATGAAGACGTACTGCCAGTCCGGGTGCTGAATCTGATGCCCGAAGAAGTCTGGTCAAAACGCTTCCATCACATCAATGAATTTGAACGCTTGCTGGTTGATGAAGGCACCGTAGTCCTGAAATTCTACTTGCATATAGACCCTGAAGAACAAGCTGGTCGCTTTCTTGCCCGCCTTGAAGAACCTGACAAGCACTGGAAGTTTAACCCCGGTGACCTTGAAGATCGCAAGCTATGGGACAACTACATGGAAGCCTATCAAGACGTTTTGAATAAAACCAGCACCGAATGGGCACCCTGGTATGTCATCCCCAGCAATAAAAAATGGTATCGCAACCTACTGGTCGCCACCATCGTACGGGACGCATTGGTCGATATGAAAATGGAATTTCCAGCCCCACCTCCTGACCTGGAAAAATATCACCAGACCGTACTGGAGATTGTTCGTTCGTACGAGCAGAAATAATTGAGCGACCAAGCCAATCCCGTTCCGGATGCCGTCCTGGTTGGGCGTTTGCGTAGAGAATTCCTCTTACCCGCCCGTACGGCACCCTACCTCAACCAGCCTGGCGGTAATCTCAGCTATGCTGCCGCGTCTTTTTTGCTTTGGGAAGGCAAACCTGGGTTGGTTTCGCGCGTCAACAAGGACTTTCCTTCAGAATGGCTTGAACAGTTCGAAGGTATGGGAGCAGACATTAGCGGTGTTCGCCAGTCAAACGAACCGATCGATGATCGCTTTTTTGTGACCTATACCAGCGACCTGCAACCTCGTCTTGAGAACCCGATCACCTGGTTTGCAGACCGGCAGCTTCCTTTCCCTATTGAATTGCTCAGTTACACCCCCACCATTCCACACTATTGCAGCAAGAGCGATTATCGACCAGACAGCATCCGCGTCACCGATATACCTCAACCCTACCTGGACGTATCTTCTGCCCACATCTGCCCAATCGACTTCATCTCCCATAAAATATTGCCTTCCTTGCTCAAAGGCGGGATGGTTTCTACCCTGACCATGCGTGCCTGCAATTGCTATATGGACCCCATCTTTTGGGAAGAGATCCGTGCTCTCATCACGGATGTAACCGCATTCATGATGACGGATACCCAGGCGCTTAAATTATTTCAAGGCAGAAGCGTGGATCTCTGGGAGATTGCCAGGATTTTGGCTGGCTACGGACCGGAATACATCCTGATCAATGCCAAAGATGGCACATTGCTGATCTATTCCCGAATTAATCATAAACGCTGGATCATCCCTGCCTATCCCGGCAAACCGGCAGACCCCACAGGCATGCTGGATGCGTTTGATGCTGGCTTTTTGGCTGGCTATCGCAAAGAATATGACGTGATCCAGGCTGCGCTGTGCGGTCTGGTCAGTGCCTCGTTTTGTGTTGAAGGTAGTGGACCGTTTTACTTGTTGGAATGTTTACCTGGCTTAAAAGAAGCCCGGCTTAAGGTCTTGAGTCAACAGGTAATGGAGGTGTAGCCGAAGGTAGGGGGTGTTCGGTGGGTAGTGCCGGCTGACTGATGGGAATCAATGTGATCTCGTAGAGCCATTTCCAGTGTTTTCCGGTCACAAAAAGACGATTGTTTTCCGAGTCGTAAGCAATGCCGTTCAATACTTCTCCCACCACAGCCTGGTTTTCTTCAGGACGCAATCCTCGCAGATCCAGCATAGTCTCAACCAGCCCGGTTTCGGGGTCGATAATGGCGATCTGGTCTGACAGGTAAATATTGGCAAAGATATCGCCGTTGACGTATTCCAGTTCATTCAGGTAATCGATCGGTTGACCCTGCCAGGTGACCAGGGCTTCTTTGTGAACAAAGCCACTGGTTGGATCGATCCAAAATAGTTTGTTGCTGCCATCTGAAAGAATCAGTCCTGCGCCATCACTGGTGAGTCCCCAACCTTCTGTACTATAAGAAAACTGCCCCACCTTCTCAAGACTATCCCGGTCGTAAGCAAAAGCGAGACCTTCCCGCCAGGTCAGTTGATAGAGCAATCCATCCAGTTCCATCAGCCCTTCCCCGAAATATTGGTCTCCCATTTCGGTTTCCTGCAGTACCTGCCCGCTTTCAGGGTCCACCTTGCGCAGGCTGCTTTCCCCATACAAGCCGCAGCTTTCATAAAAAATGCCATCACGGTAGATCAGTCCCTGGGTGTAACAGGTTGGGTCATGGGGATAGCGATTGACTATCTGGTAGCCGCCGTAGTCACCTAATTCGAGTATGGTTGGGGTGGCGGTCTCTTCCGGTGGCTTTACTGTATTCATCTGCACACAGCTGGATAAGACCGCTAAGGCAAGTACAGCCAGGATGATGAGAAAAATATTTGAGAACTTCTTTTTGCTCATACTGTCATATTTTAGCTTATTTCGCAGGATGTCATAGAAGCTCCCTCCAGCCCATCTTTTGGACAATATAAGGGGGAAAGGGGTGGAAATCTTCCAGGCTGGATTGACCATGTAGATGCAATCCCTCTTGAAGTCAATACATCGGGTGATAAAATGTTACAAATATCTCTGGAGGAAACATGACAGACGTTCTTGACCGCTTTCTGCGTTACGTAAAAATCGATACCCAATCAGCCCACCATGCTGAGACCTATCCAAGTACCCAAAAGCAGCTGGATCTTTCCCGTCTATTGGTGGAAGAACTGCGCGAATTACGCCTGGAAGAGGTCAAACTGGATGAATACGGCTACGTCACCGCCACGCTACCCTCCAACGTCAGCCATCCCACCCCTACCATCGGCTTCATCGCCCATGTGGATACCAGCCCTGCCGCTTCTGGCAAAGACGTCAAACCGCGCCTGGTCGATAACTATGATGGTGGAGATATCGTTCTGAACGAAGAACAACACATCATGCTGAGTCCAACTGAATATCCCGAGTTAAGCAAGCATATTGGCGAAACACTGGTTGTCACCGATGGCACAACACTGCTGGGCGCAGACGACAAAGCCGGTGTTGCCGCCATTATGAGCGCAATGTCAACCCTGATCGCAAATCCTGACATCCCACACGGCAAAATCCGGATCGGTTTTACACCCGATGAAGAGGTTGGTGCGGGGGTGGACCACTTTGACGTACCTGCTTTTGGTGCTGATTTCGCTTTTACAGTGGATGGTGGTCCAGTAGGTGAATTGGCATACGAAAATTTCAATGCCGCCGGTGCCGAGATCACGGTTCACGGCAAAAGTTTCCATCCCGGTGATGCCAAAGGCAAACTCATCAATGCGCTGCAGGTTGCCATCGATTTTCATAACCTTCTGCCCGCCTTTGACCGTCCGGAACACACCGAAAAACGCGAAGGCTTCTTCCACCTCATAACACTTAGTGGTGAAGCTGAACAAGCTAACATGGAATACATCATTCGTGACCATGACCGCCAGTTGTTTGAAGCCAGGAAAGCCCTGATGAGCCAGGCTGCCGATTACATCAATCAGCGCTATGGTAAAGGTACGCTTGAGCTGCACCTGAAAGACCAGTATTACAACATGCTCGAGAAAGTTGCCCCCCACCCTGAAATTTTGGATTTAGCCCGCGAAGCCTACTGCGCGATTGGCGTAGAGCCGGTTGAGGTAGCTGTTCGGGGTGGCACGGATGGCAGCCGCTTGTCCTTCATGGGCTTGCCAACACCAAACCTGTTCACCGGTGGCTACAACTACCATGGCCGTTTTGAATACCTTTCAGTAGAAGAATTGAAACTCTCATCCCAGGTCATCGTTGAGATTGCCCGCCTGGCGACCTTAGCCTAAGAAATTTTCTTTCATTGTTCTGCCCTTGTACTTACATGGTAACGAAACCATGTAAGTATTTTTTGGGGGAAACGAGGTTTGTTTTTACACACGCGTCTACTACTTATCAAAATTTCTCCTTTTTCGCTTCATTAATCCAGGAAATCCCTCAAAAAGTACTTGACACGACGTACTACATCTGATATAGTAGTATTACGTCAGACGTAATACTTTGTTGAAGGAAAATCGATGTTAAGCAGTGATGTACTTAGAGGATATACCGACATGATCATATTGTCACTTCTTCTGGATGAACCTAATTATGGTTACGAAATATCCAGAAGGATACGTACGATCACGAATGATAAATTTGTCATGAAAGAAACCACGCTTTATTCTGCTTTCAATCGGTTGGAGAAGAACGGTCTGATCAGTTCGTTCTATGGAACCGAAACCAGTGGCAACCGCCGTACTTACTATCGCATGACAGATGAAGGGCGTGCCTATTACCAGGAAAAGACCGAAGAGTGGCAAACGACCAAAGAAATTGTTGAAAAATTTGTTCGGAAATAGGAGTAAAAATGGATGCTATCAAATCTTATCTTGAAAATATGTTTCTTCATCTGCCCAAATCTCCCGAGGTGATGCGGGCTAAGGATGAGCTCTCCCAGATGATGGAAGATAAATACAATCAACTGCGCAGCGAAGGTCGTACGGATAACGAAGCCGTCGGTCAAGTCATCGCCGAATTTGGTAACCTGGATGAACTCGCAGAAAATCTCGGTATCAGTAATGAAGTTAGTGCTCTAGGTACCGAGCCAGAACAGATCAATATGACCGATGAGGATGTGGAACGCTATTTCAAGGTCACCCGGGAGTCTGGCAGACAGGTCGCCAGCGGTGTCGCGTTGATCCTGTTTGGTGTGATCATGCTGATACTTCTGCAATCCATAGCCGACGTTGGTTTAATTGCCGAAAAGGTAGCTCAGGCGTTTGGCGTAGGTGGTTTGTTGCTCTTTGTTGCCATCGCCGTTTATATGTTCATCATGGCTGGTGTCAAAACGGATAAATACGAAATCATGGAGACCAAATTGGTAAATATCGATCCTTATCTTAGGAATCGTATAAAACTACAAAAAGACGAATACATCCCTGTCTTTGGTCGCACCATTGCCGCAGGTGTCTTTTTGATCCTGTTGGGTGTTATCGTCCTGGTAACCATGACTATTCTTGAGATTGGCGGCGATCTTTTACCGCAACTATTAGTGGCAGGTTTGTTAGCCATGGTAGCAATTGCGACGGCTTTATTCATCACTGGTGGTGTGAAAATGGGTGCCTATGACAAGTTGCTCAACGAAGGGGATTACAGCAAACAGAAGAAGGCAGAGGCTGATTACATGCAACCCATCGCTGGGGTCTATTGGCTGTTAGTTTTGGGCGGTTACCTCGCCTGGAGTTTCCTGGGGAATGCCTGGGGAATATCCTGGGTGGTTTGGCCTATCGCCGGCGTGCTTTTTGGAGCTATTTCCAGCATCGTTTCCATGGCGAAACATCAACGATAGTCAAGAATTTAAAATTTAATCAAACAAAAAGGGTAGCCTTATCACTACCCTTATTTGTTGTATGTGATCCGAAAATTAGCAACAACCGCTTTCGCAGCCATCACCGCAATCGCTGGAGGAACAGCCTGAACAGCCACCTGTAGCATGCAGATGACCATGAGCGAGCTCGTCTTCTGTTGCTGGGCGGATTGCCAGGATCGTCACCTGGAATTCCAGGTCCTTGCCAGCCATGGGGTGGTTCATGTCCATCTCAACTGATTCTTCGCTCAGCGCGGTAGCCACAGCCTGAAAAACATTTCCAGAGGCATCACGCAGGTTCATCGGTTCGCCCAGACGGATCTCAAAATCAGCCGGGAAAGACTCGCGGTTGACATTGATCACCATGTTGGGGTCAAATTCACCGTAAGCATCAGCGGCTTTGACCAAAACGTGCTTTCGGTCTCCAATATTTAAACCCGTCAGCTCATTTTCCAGACCGGGGATAATGTTGCCATGTCCATGCAGGTATTCCAACAAGTTTGATTCCAGTTCCTGACCTTCAACGTTCAGGTTATATGCGAATTGTACGACTGCGTCGTTTTGAATAGTATCCATTCTAAAATCTCCATTTGCTCTATATGTTAGCGTTGCGATTATAACAGAATGAAAAATATTTCACTGTCGACAAGATAGACAAACCCAATTTCTAACAAAATTAGTATGAAATTTCGGCCTCACTGACCAGTCGTGTCATTTTTCGTTTTTTATTTCCTTTACACCTTCCACATTTTCGCAAAATCCATTTATAATCACGCTAATTGAAAAACTTTTTCAATAAGGAAATCATGGACTGGAAAGCAATTCTCTCTCAAAAAGGTTACCGCCTCTCTGAACCGCGCAAGCAGGTCATGGAGTTGTTGGAGTCGGCTAAGGTCGCCCTGAGCCCCCAGCAAATCCACCAGGAGCTGCAGCAAAATGGCTGTGATCTCGGTCTCGTCAGCGTCTACCGCACGCTTGAACTTCTCACCAGGCTCGAACTGGTCACCGTGGTCTATGACCCGCAGCGCAACCCTGGCTACATGCTGAGCACCACCGGTCATCACCATCATATCGTGTGCCAGGAATGCCATAAAGCCCTGGAATTTTCCGGCTCAGACGATATCAACGAGTTGGTTCACCGCGTCGAAGCAGAAACCTCTTTCCAGGTTCGCGATCACTTCTTGCAGCTTTTTGGGCTTTGCCCGGATTGTCAGCAGCACAGTATCTCAGGAGAATAACATTGAATAAAACAGTACCTGTCTTCCTGGTGATTTTGTTGTTAATGAGCGCATGCAGCACACAAACAAATAACCCTTCCTTTTCGGAAGATGACCGTCTGCAAATTTCCGTCAGTGTCGCTTCGATCCAATGGTTGGTTGATCAGATCGGTGGTGAACATGTTCAGACTCAATCGCTCACTACAACCGGCGACGATCCTCATACCTATGAGCCCAGTCCATCCCAAATGACTGCCATGGCGGCTTCCGAACTGTACTTTACAGCTGGTGTTGAATTTGAAGAAGTTTGGATCCCCAAATTCACCGACGCGAACAGCAATCTCCAGGTAATGGATGTCTCAGAGGGGATCGAACGAATTCCAATCCCAAACAATTCGAACGATAAAAGAAGTGAGAACAAAGGTCTCGACCCCCATATATGGCTTTCTCCCGTCAATATGCGGCTCATTGCAAATAACATCGCTTCAATCCTTGAAAGCAAAGACCCGGAAAACGCTGAGCTTTATCAAAGCAACCTCGAAAAGGCGCTTAGCGTCACTGAAAACATCGACAACCAATTGGTCCAAAAACTTACGCAAACCAAGCGGTTACAGTTCCTGATCATCCACCCTTCGTTGGGCTATTTTTCCAATGCCTACGGGCTCCAGATGATCCCGGTTGAGGTGGACGGACAGGAACCCAGCCCTACACAACTGGCTGAGATCCTGGCTGCTTCAAAAGCCTATGGGATTCAAACACTCTTCACTCAAACCGGCACCAACCCGCTTAACGTGCAGATGTTGGCTGAACAAGCTGGGATCAAAACCATCATAGAAATTGACCCCATGGCTTACGACTGGCCAGCCAATATGCTGTTCATTGGCGATGCCCTGCAGGCAGCTTTGAATTAAGGAAAAGATGGAAAAACAACCCGTTATCTCCATAAAAAATCTTTGGGCAGGCTACGAAGCCGATACAATCCTGGAGGATATCTCCTTCGAAATGTTCCAGGATGATTATGTCGGTCTGATTGGACCGAACGGAGGCGGAAAAACCACCCTTATCCGCGTGATCCTCGGTCTGCTCAAACCCGACAAAGGCACAATCACCGTGATGGGGCAAGACCCTGTGCGCGGGCGCAAGCACATCGGCTATGTATCTCAATTTCAAGTGGAAGACAAGCACTTCCCCATCAGTGTTTGGGACGTGGTCGCGATGGGACGCTTACATCCTAACCTTCTGCAAAACTTCCACACCAGTCCCCACGACAAGGAAGCGATTGAAACCGCGCTTGAACAAACCGGCATGCTCGATTTTCGCAAGCGAACCATGAACGAGCTTTCCGGTGGTCAGCGCCAGCGTATCTACATTTCTCGCGCACTGGCTGCTGAACCAAGGCTCTTGCTCCTGGATGAACCTACCTCCAGTGTGGACAGTCAATCCAGCAATCAGCTTTACGACCTGCTGGCAAAATTGAACGATCATATCGCCATTCTGCTCATCTCGCACGATCTGACTGCCATCTCCACCTACGTCAAAACCATTGGCTGTGTCAACCGCCAGCTGGTTTACCAGGGAACCAAAGAGCTCACCGCCGATATGGTCGAGATCAGCTATGGCTGCCCGGTGGACCTGATCGCCCACGGAGTTCCCCACCGCGTGATCGCCGGACATCAGCATGAGGACTATCATGATTGAGCAACTCAGTACCATCTTTTCTTATGAATTTATGCGAAATGCCTTGATCGCCAGTTTTTGGATCAGCCTCGCCACCGGTATCATTGGCACCCTGGTTGTGCTCAACCGGATCGTCTCGCTCAGTGGTGGCATCGCCCACGCTGCCTACGGTGGAGTAGGTATCTCCTACTTCCTGGGTCAGGATCCCATGATCGGTGCCTTACTTTTCAGCACGGCTTCCGCCCTGATCATGGGAGTGGCAAAACGAAAATCGAAATCTGGTGCCGATACGCTCATCGGCGTGATGTGGTCAATTGGCATGGCAATTGGCATCATTTTTGTCTCCCTTACCCCTGGCTATAAAGCCAATCTGATGAGCTATTTGTTCGGAAGTATCCTGGCTGTTTCTGGAACAGACTTGCGCCTGATGGCGCTGATTGCCTTCCTGGTGCTGGGTTTTGTCTTTTTTACCTACCGCAGCTTGCTGGCGATCTCTTATGATGAAACCTTCAGCACAGTTCGCAATATTCCGGTCAACCTGGTGTACCTGACCATGCTGGTCCTGATTGGGCTAACAGTCGTGGTAGCCATGCGCATGGTCGGCTTGATCCTGGTTATCGCCCTGCTATCGATCCCGCCCGCAATCGCCCTAAACCATTTCAAGGATGTGCGCTTGATCATGCTGTTTTCTGTCCTTCTCAGCTTCCTTCTATGCTTCCTGGGATTGGTGATCTCGTTCCAAACCAATATCCAGGCGGGTCCGGTGATCATCTTACTGGCATCAGCCGCCTTCCTGCTTTCAAGCCTGGTAAGGCACTTCCAGCTTTCTCGAAAGCTGTGACAATTGTCACTTCTATTGAATTTAATACAACTAATTCTTTGTTAATGTGTTATTAAATTCATAGAGTACAATTTAAAATATGGGATTCAAAGAATTTATTCAGGATTCGGCGGCTGTCAAAACAGGCTTATGGTTCGGGAAGACTTTTTCGCTTCCCGCTCTACGAAACCTGGCAGGGTTTGTTGGAAAAGTTCTTGCCTCACGCCAATCCAGCAACCTTGTTCTTAGCATAAAAGCCAATCAGTGGGTCGTTTTCGGTGAACAATTAAATAAAGAAGAACTGCAGCAACAGGCTCTTCGTGTAATAACCTCGCAGCTCACTTCTTTAGCTGAATATTATTATTATTATCAGCATCCAGAAGAAGGGCTCAACCTGGTCAGGCTTACTCCGGAAGCTGAAAGAGCCGTCAGCAATGTTCGCGATCATAACGTACCTACTTTTTTCCTTGGTCCCCACATTGGGAATTTTGATTTCTTTATGATGGCATTAAGTTGGTTAAAAGTTCCCCTCTATGTGCTCGCCTATCCCAACCCCAACAACGCCTATAAAGAGCAAAATAAACTGCGCGCAGCTGTTGGGCTAGATATTCATCCAATTTCTTTTAGCGCTTTCCGAGGCGCCAAACAAGCCATAAAAGAGGGTAAGGCGCTGGCAACGGGCGTTGATCGCCCCTTGGATAAACCCGACGACGCAAAATACAAAGCCATTTTCTTCGGTCGTCCTGCAGCTCTGCCCACTTTTTATGCCCGCTTATGCCTTGAAACCGGGGCTATTGCACGCGTTGCCTGCGGTTCACGCCAAGCGGATGGCACTTTTATCATCGACGCATCTGAACCAATTATGATGGAATCCTATCCTGATTTGATGGAAGAAAACCTGCTCAACGCTGAGAAAGTTTTGAAACCTACAGAAGAATTTATTCGTAAGTACTCGTCCGACTGGGCTATGTTTTACCCAGTCTGGCCGGAAGTTATTCCATTAATAAAAAATCTACTTTAAGAGGTCTTATGACAAACCAGAATGATGGAACTAAAAATGATAAAAGGACAAACGATATTCTGCTTGGTCCCTTAGAGCGTCCGGCTCTCCAATTTTTCGCCCGCAATATGCCTGCCTGGGTCAACTCGGATATGTTGACTGTTTTAGGTCTGTTTGGATCAATTTTGGCAGGTTTTGCTTATGTCATGGTTGGCAGAGGTGAAATCAAAGGAAATCCCTGGCTGTTCATTGCCAGCCTGGGTTTCTTCATCAACTGGTTTGGTGACAGCCTGGATGGTTCCCTGGCTCGCTACCGCCATCACGAACGCCCGAATTACGGTTATTACACTGACCATGCCATTGACGGGATCACCACCGTTATCCTCTTCGCCGCGATCGGTCTTTCCGGGATCGCCCGCTTTGATATTAGCCTGATCGCGCTTTCTGGCTGGCTGCTCCTGATGATCCAGGTTTATCTAAAAACACACGTAACCGGCACCTTTGAAATGACCAGTATCGGCGTTGGACCCACGGAAGTCCGCCTGTTTGTCATGATCCTCAACACTGTGCTTTACTTCACTGGTATTGGTGGCTACATTTGGACACCAACTTTCAGAGGAGAAGAAATTGGAATGACAATTGGCAGCATTATCGTGCTCGCCGCAGCGATTGCCTTCCTTGGATACTATATCTACCAGGTACTGCGTACTGCCATCATCCTTGCAGCAGAAGATGAAGCCCGCCTCAAGAAAAGGCTGGCTAAGGAAGCCAATAAGGCTGAAAAAACCGAACGTAAAACTGAAAAGAAAATTCGCAAGAAGTTGGAAAAAGAGCTGGCAAAAGCCAAGTCCTCCACCACACTGGAAGAAGAAGCGAAAGCTAACCATTCTTAGATTAGTATTTAGTGCAAAATGAAAGCCGGGTTCAGAGCTGAACCCGGCTTTTTAAGTTATCGATTTTAGTGGCGATGTTTCTACCTAATTCAACGAAGTGACCACAAAATCGTCGATACTGATGATCACAGCCGGGTCATCAAACGTACCCACCACAAATCCGACATCTCCGCTCGCAAAGGAATTATCCGGGTCAGTGGCTTCAGCAATCAGTTCACCGTAAATCCAGAGCCGCAAGGTGTTGCCTTCGCAGCTGGCTTCAGCCCAGTTGAAGCTGGAGTCGATCTTATCCGAAGTATCATAGCCGTCGACAAAGAAGGTCCATTCGCCGTTCAGCCGCTTGCCAATCCTGACGTAACCGTCATTACCAAAGGTGATTCTGTAAAAATTGTTATCATCCTGGTAACGGCAGACAAAACCTTGACTATTTTCTGTTTGTTCTGCGTCATTACTGAAGTAAGCTTCCATCTTTATATCATCGGCGTTTATCTGCCCGGTTACATCCCAGCTTTCCCAGTTGTCCTCGATCATCGTATAGGTCAGCCAGCCGTATGAAAGCTCCAATTTCGATTGATTGTATGTTCCAAACTTCCACGTACCATAATCCGCCTCAAAATCATCCGAAAAGAGAACATTTCCTGGAAGATTCCCGTCATCGAACTGACCAACTGGACTTAATTCGGCAGCAAAGACATCGAAATTGTCGTAGGCGATGGTGATATCTTTTACATCCCAGGTCCGGGTGTAAAGACCAACTTCACCTTCAGGTAGAGAGTTGTCCTCCACCTCTGCCAGGAGCACGTCGTTGGACCACAAAGCTAGCCTGCTTCCATTGCACTCTGCGCGGATCAAGTTCGTGCTGGGGTCGATCACATCGCTTGAGGCAAAATCAGACGCGAGATTCTCATAAACATTGTCGACATACTTATCGATCGAATACCAGCCATCATTACCAATGGTTAGGAAATAGAAATTGTCCTGGTCTACATAACGACAAACAAAACCCTGACCGTTCTCATCGCTGCCCCCATAAAGGCGGGCCTCGACCTGCATGATCACATTGGGCGTACCAAGGTCAAAAGTTTCGCTCCAGATCATGTAGTTGTCTTCATAAACCGTCATGCGATATTCACCGTCCGCAATTACATCTTCCCCAGCTTCATCTGACCAAACTCCGGTATTCCAGGTGCCATCGTCCGTAGAAAAACTTTCCATCATCAATATCTCATTTGTCTGATATAGATTTGGTTCTTGCGATGCTGTAGGTGGAACCTCTTCTTGTGTTGGTATGACCACCACTTCTGTGGGTTCGGGGACAACCTCCGTAGGTTCAGGAACAACTTCAGTCGGTGCGGGTACTACCACAACAGGTGTGGCAGTAGGGTCAGGTGTGTCTTCAACCTTGACTAATTTAGGCATAGAGCAGGCTGTGAAAACCAGCATCATAACCAAAAATACAATTGTGATCCTTTTCATTTTATTACTCCGTATTAATGTTCTGCGTGAGATTGGGTAGGTAAGCTGCGGTGAGTGTACAACTAAAAACAAGTATATCTGAGCAAATCGGTTTTGCAACAAATTGTCTCAAAAATGTCTTTACGAGTTTTTCAACTAACCAGTATTAGGCGTCTACAAGTGAAACTTTTTGGCAATGGAAGGGAGGGGGAGAACATTACGATATAATCAATTTGCTCAATTCAAAGCAGGAGTCAGAAATGCAATTAGGAATCATTGGTTTACCCCAGTCCGGAAAAACGACTGTTTATAAAGCCCTCACTGGCGCAGATATTCCCACCGAAATGTCGACCGGTCAAATGGAAGTTCACACCGCTGTGGTGGACGTGCCTGACCCACGCGTGGATAGACTTTGCGATATGTTCAAACCCAAGAAGATCGTGCGTGCAAAAGTCACCTACGCCGATATTGCCGGGCTGGATGGCACCGCGGGTCGGGCTGGGTTGCCGGGTGTGATGATCAACCAATTGGCACAAATGGATGGCTTTTTGCATGTGGTCCGCCAGTTTGAGAATGCCAGCGTTCCTCACCTTGCTGAGAGTATCGACCCTATCCGTGACATTCTAACCATGGATACTGACTTTATGTTGAATGACCTTGTCATGATAGAACGCCGGTTGGACAAGCTGCGCGAAGAACACCGACGTGGGGTTTCCCGCCCACGGGATGTCATCCAGGCGGAAATTGACCTGTTCGAGCGCCTTGAAACCATGCTGAACGCGGAAAAGCCGCTCCGCCATTTCACGTTCACTCCCGAAGAAGACAAGATTGTTTCCAGCTTTGGTTTCCTCAGCCGCAAACCTCAAATTATCGTCTTCAACCAGTCCGAGGACCAGGCTGCCATCGAATATGTCAGTCCCCATCCGCACACTACCGTGGTCAGTCTGCCAGCAAAACTGGAGTTGGATATTATGGCGCTTGAGCCAGAAGATGCCGCCATGTTCATGGAGGAGTATGGTGTCACGGAACTGGGCATGTCACGACTGATCAAGGTTTCTTTCGATCTTCTCAATGTCCACAGCTTCTTTACCGCAGGCGAAAAAGAAGTACACGTCTGGACCCTGCGTAAGGGCAGCAATGCCCGCGAAGCCGCTGGCACCATCCATTCAGATATGGAAAAAGGCTTTATCCGTGCTGAAGTGATTTCGTTTGATGATTTGATGACCTATGGAACCACAGCCGAAGCCCGCAACCACGGCCGCCTGCGCGTTGAAGGCAAGAACTACATCATCGAAGATGGCGACATCATCGAGATCCGGTTTAATATTTAAAAATTCGTCCACTATCCTGGAACGGTAGTTGTCCGTTCCTTTCGAAAGTAACCCTCTCCAGTTGAGAGGGTCCTTGAGCGAAGTGACCGGGGGTGAGGGTTACGTTATTAGATGGTGACCAAAAAGCTTATGGAAGGGGCTGCTCCTCCCGCCGGATTCCAACCAGATCAAGACAACGGAGGGAGCAAGCCCCCTCCGTACGGTCGGACCTCTGAAGTTTCCTATTTCTCCAACAGCCCACGCAAATCGCCGAAATCGACCCGTGAGGTTAAATCCAGGCTGATAGGTGTGACGGAAACCAGCTTATCGAGCAGCACCGCCCTCAAGTCACTATCTTTTTCGACTTTGGCTTCATCTACGCGCGTATAGTAACCGACTGTCTGGATGCCGGTCTCCGGATTGACCTCTGTGGTTACCTCAAAATAACGCTGACGGGATTGGCGGGTGACCACCCAGGGGGTCTCCGGCGTGGCATCGGAGGGCACATCCACTTTTAGCACATCTACATCAAAAGGCATGTCCAGGCGCAGCAGTTTTTCTGCAAAGTAGTGAGTAAACCAGGCGGCTGTACTGAAATCAACTTTGTCTGAGAGGCTAAAGTGCTCACTGGTGGGTGTTTGAAGAGAAATCGCCAGGGCTGGATACCCAAAAGAGGCTGCTTCCAAGGCTGCTCCGACCGTACCGCTAACAGTAACGCCCGAGGCAACGTTTTCTCCATAATTGATCCCGGAAACCACCAGGTCTGGCTTGATATCCTCCATCACGCTCAGGAGACCATGCAAGACTGCCTGCGCAGGCGAGCCGCCAACCCCATACACTTGCCAGGTTTTTCCGTTAATAACCAGTTCCTGGGCTTCCCGGATCCCATCGGATTCACGCGGTAATGCACGCCCCATGGAGGTCTGCTGTACTCTGGGTGCCACTACGTGCACATAGCCGAGGGTTGAAAGAGCTTCTGCTGCAGCCCATAATCCGGGCGAATTGATGCTGTCATCATTGGTTAGTAAAATTTGAGGGCGATCGTTTTTTGTCATACCTCGATTTTACCCGATGAAAACGGTTTTTCCATTTCTGATCAGCCTGAATGTTATCCTTCTGCTTCTCAGCCAGTGTCTCCAGTATAATTACGCCATGATCAAACTCCTCCACTTTGCTGATGCCCACATCGATATGACCAATTTTGGCTCTCATGACCCTGAAACCGGGCTGCCGGAACGGGTGATGGACTTCCTCCGCAGCCTCGATACGATCGTTCAGGCTGCCATCGACGAAAAAGTGGACCTGGTCATTTTTGCAGGCGACGCCTATAAGGACCGCGCACCCGCGCCTACCTTTCAACGCGAATGGGGTCGCCGCCTTATGCGCCTTTCGAAAGCCGGAATCCCCACCATTCTGCTCACTGGCAACCACGATATCTCTCCCTCTCAGCGAAAAGCTCATGCCTTGCAGGAGTTTGATACTCTGGCACCGGATCATATCCGTGTGGTCAGCAACTTGAAATTACTCACCCCCGTTGAACTGGAAGGTCTGCCCATCCAGGTGATGGCGATTCCCTGGATAACCCGGGCAGGTGTTATGCAAACCATTACCTCCGGTGAATCTGAGGAACAAGACCCCCTGCGTGTCATCGAAGACAACGTTTCGGATTGGATCAACCTCGCTTTCAGCGAAACTGACCCTGATCTGCCGATCATCCTGACCGCCCACGCTTCCGTTGCCGGGGCGAAACTCGGCAATGAGCAGGAGATCAAAATTGGTCGGGATGTCATCCTGCCATTGGGACTGGTCTGCAACCCGCGCTTCGATTATGTCGCTCTTGGTCATATCCACCGCTTCCAGGACCTCAACCCTAATGCCCACCCACCGGTAGTCTACCCGGGTTCGATCGAGCGGGTCGATTTTGGCGAAGTGAACGAGGAAAAGGGGTTTGTGATTGCCAACATAGAAAAGGGTCACACCACCTATGAGTGGCGTAAGCTGCCTATCCGAAAATTTATCGACCGCAGCGTCATTTTGGAAGATGAGTTGAACGTCAACGAGAAGTTGATTGCCGCCCTGCCCTCCCAGGAAGCATTCAAAGACGCCATTGTCCGTTTGAAAATCACGTATCCGCAGGGTTACGAAGTTCTGATCGACGAAGCCCGCTTACATACCTATGCCAAAGACGCCTTCGAATTCAAATTGCAGAAAAATCCCGTCTCAGCAGCCCGCACCCGCCTGCCTGATGGTCAGGAAACCAGCTCCCTGAGCCCGCTGCAATTGTTGGATTTGTTTTGGAAAGAAAAACATGAGGAAGTAGGCGAGCGTGAACGTCTTCAGTCACTCGCCCAGGACCTGATCAACCAGGTTCAGACCGGTGAGGAATAATCAATGACCATAACCGTTGAAGAGGCAAAATCCTGGTACGAAGAGGCAGATGAAGTCCATAGTTTCGAGCATGTATTGCGGGTCAAGGCGATGGCTGAACGGATTGGCAGAGCTGAGGGTGCTGATCTCGAAATCATCGAAGCCGCCGCCTATCTGCACGACTCCCGCGGTGCCAGCCCGGCTGAGGGTGGTAAGGCCAGAAAAGAACATCACATCGCTTCAGCAGAATTTGCCGGTGAAGTACTTGCCAGCAAAGGCTGGTCACAGGAGCGTATTGAAGCCGTTCAACATTGCATCCGTGCCCACCGCTATCGCCACAACGGCGAACGCCCGGAGAGCCTGGAAGCACAGTGTCTCTTTGATGCCGATAAGCTGGATGTTCTGGGTGCCGTTGGCGCAGCCCGCACCATTGCCTACGCCGTTTTGGCTGGGCAGCCGGTTCTGAGCGAACCCTCTCAACAATTTCTTGATAGTGGCGTAAAGGAGCCGGGAGAACCCCACAGCTCCTATCACGAATACCTCTTTAAACTAAGAAAAGTCAAGGACCAGCTGTTTACCAGGACTGGTAAGCTGATTGCCGAAGATCGCAATGCTTTCCTGACCGAGTTTTATTCCCGGTTGTTGGCAGAATACAAAGGCGAGCGCTAAGTTTTTTGCTTACTTCGTCGCGCAGGCGATGCAGGGGTCAAAGGCACGCACTACGCGTCCAACCGCCCGTCCCAACTCGCTGCTGATTCCATCAGCACTGACATAGCGTTTGGCAACTACCATTAATGCCCGCCGGATTGCCAGCATGTTGTGTACTGTCGGAATGATAAAGTCAGCGTTCTTGATCAGACCGTTCTCCACTTCATAGTGGTGGATCAGTGGTCCCCGTGGGGCTTCAACCAGTCCGTACCCCACCCCATCCCGGGGCGTGTAACCAACTTCAGTTTCGCCGTGTTCCAGGTCAGCTTCCAACATCAAACGTGCTTTCTCGAGCGCATAGACCAACTCGATGCCACGACAAAGATCGAAGAACATAATGGCATGCGCTGGACGCCCAAAGGTTTCAACGAATCGTTTCAGGTAAGCGTCCGCCTTCGGTGTACCAAAAGAATTGGTCAGATTGATGCGAGCCAGGCTGTTGGCGCGCATGATCTGCCCCTGGAAACTGCTGGTGCCAGCATAAGAGTAATCACTTTCTTCTACTTGAAGGTACGATTCAAATTCGTGCGCATCAAAAGTCTGACATTCCTCACCCTCAGGATGCATCAGCCTTAATCGCTTGCTGTTCAGGCGGAAGTTGTCGCGTTCGGTGGATGCCAGGTAATAGGTAGGTTCGTCGTCTCCCCATGAGCCTATACGGTTTCCCATCTCCATGGACATTTCCCAATAGGTATCAACCAGGTCATTTGCCACCGGCAGAAGTTCGTCGATGGTTTTGATCATCACGTCGGCTTTTTGGCGGGGAATTCCGCTGGTAACGCCGCCAATCGTGGTTTTGATGGGGTGGATAAACTGACCACCAGCCAGGCTGATCAAATCGGTGCCGATCTTACGAATTCGCAACGACATCTGTGCCAGTGAAAACTGGCGTTCCTTATCTGTTTGGGAATCTGAGATCTCAAACAACGAGCTGGCATTCACTCGGTCGGGCATCGTAAAAATAAACAATGAAGTAGCCTGGTTCTGGATCAATTGACCGAGCAACAAAACTTCACGGACTTCTTCTGCCAAGGGTGGTGGCGTGACACCAAAAACATCTTCCAAAGCTTTGACCGATGCCACCTGGTGGGCGGTGGAACAAACACCGCAAATACGCGGTACGATCACCGTGATTTGCTCGGCAGGCACACCCTGGACGTAATAGCTAAAGCCCCGCATTTCCATTGCCTGGAAATCTGCGCGAAATACTTCATCATCATGGATGTCGATCACGACACGGGCATGCCCTTCAATTCGACTGAGTGGGTAGGTTATGGTGGTCATCAGATCATCTTTTCTTTCGTCCGCAAAGGCAGGGACTCATCCTGGGTATAGTCGGTAAATTGATCAAGGAAGAGTGACAGCCAGGGAGATTCCAGGGCTTCATTGACCTCTTCTTCAGGAATATCAGTCATGCGGGTAAACACCCGCCGCAGATTATCCAGCACAAATTTGGGCTCTTTGTTCAGATAAGGGTTAGCCGGACCGCGGCAGCCAACACAAGCATGCCCAGGCCGAGTGCAAAGTGCGCCACAACCTCCGCGGGTGGAGGTTCCAACGCAAAGGTAGCCCTGGTTGACCAGGCAGATATCCGGCAGAGTCACGCCACTGCGCATGCCTGTTATTGAAGTTGGGCGCATATCCTGGAGTTTCTGACGACCACATTCCTGGCAGACGATAGATGCGATTTTCGCGTTTTCGCCCTCGGTCAAAGCCGTCATAAACAGTTGCGGCGTGGGCGGGCAGCCTGGCAGGTAAAGATCGACGTTGACAAAACGATCAATCGGAAAAGCGCGTGGCAGCATATCCGGCAAGCGCAGTCTGTGCGAGGACAGCAAATAGGTATCCCGGGCCTGGTGCGTTTCACGGATCTGGGCTACCCCGCCAGAGAGCGCGCATGTGCCCACCGCGATCACTTTTTTCGAGCGCGAAGCGCCTTTGCGCAGGTTGTGAATGTCTTCGTCCGTGCGAACTCCCCCTGATACAAGCAGAACTTCTACATCGTCAGGGATTTTATTGGTCGTTACAACCAGGGGCATGTACACCAGGTTGAAATTATTGATCCACTCATCCGAATTCAATAGGGAAACTTCACATCCCGAACACCCGGAAAGTTGCAGAACGGCAAATTTTGGTAATTCTTTTTTGGATTCCATAGGGCTCCAATCCACAGAAATATGGGACTTATCCACTAATTATAGTGGAAATCTCCACAGATGGTCCTGCCTTTAACCACAGATTATCCACAGGTCACTGAACATATGAACAGAAGTGAAAGGTTGAAAGCCGCCAGAGTCGGGTAGAATCTATTCAGTTAAAAATTTGGAGATAAAATGCAACCCACCCTTGAACAAGTCGTAACCTGGACAACCGAAGCAGCTCAGATTGCGCTAAAAATGCAGACCGAACAACTCGAGATGCACTATAAAGCTGCTTTTGAATTAGTGACAGAGGCTGATGCCGCTGTCGAGAAATATTTGCTGGAAAAGATCCAGACAGCCTTCCCCCACCATTCCATCAACGCAGAAGAAAGCGGAGAACAGGACCGCCACAGTGACCATAAGTGGTACATCGACCCAATTGATGGAACGCTCAACTACGCTCATGGCTTTCCAATTTATTCTGTCTCCGTGGCTTATGCTTACAAAGGCGAGTTGCAAATTGGCGTCATTTGCAACCCGGCTGCACAGGAAACCTACTCGGCAGCCAAAGGACAGGGAGCATACCTGAATGGGGCGCCGATCCATGTCTCTTCTGTTGACCTAATGAGAGATTCCATGCTTATCACCGGTTTCAGGCAATTCCTGATCGACACCCCCCGCTCTAACATAAACAACTTTGTTCGCCTCTCCCGGCACGTGCAAACCATCCGCCGCCTGGGTTCAGCCGCACTGGACCTGGCCTATGTAGCATGTGGAAGAGCAGAATCTTTTTGGGAAATTGAATTAAACCCCTATGATGTAGCCGCTGGGATACTGATTGTTCGCGAAGCAGGTGGGATTGTAGATAGTTTATATGGCGATAGTGAGCTGTTGACCGGAAAAGTGGACATCTTGTGCGCCAACCCCTACATCTTCCCCCAAATGCGCACAATTTTGCTCGAAGAAAGAGCCAAGCTTTTATAAAAGTCGAGTGATGTGTCTTTTTGTAGGCCGGGTTCTGTTGTAGAACCCGGCATTTTTGTTTTTGCTTCAAAACGTATCTGTCATCCTGAGTCTCTTTCCACAGGACCCTTCGAGTGCGAAGGATTTAATCTGCAGCAGTTAAGATTCTTCACTACGTTCAGAATGACAAGACCATTCCGCTACGAATTTTTCATGATCACCGAGCCGATCATGTCAGCTACATGTTCACACTGATCGCAGATTTTCTCAAACCGGTCAAAAATCCGCACCCAAACCATGATTTTTACAGGATCCTTTTCCTTGGTGTAAACCTCTCTGATCACCTTGAAATAAAGGCTGTCGGCTAACTCCTCGATTACATTCACTTCAACAATCTTGTTCGCAATCAGATCTGATTTCCGGAAGTGTTCGAACTCATCGAAACAGGCTTTCATCGCTTCCGTGCTGCGCACGATCAGGTCGACAAAGTCAAATGCGTCTGGTCGCATTTCCTTCACGTTGTACATAAAAAACATCTGGTAGACCTCTTCGATGCTATCCAGGACGTCATCCAGCATATAAGACAAGGTCGCAATATCTTCGCGCTCAATCGGGGCGATGAATTCTGCAATCAGGCACTTCATCATCTCGTGTTTTTTCAAGTCAGCCGCATGCTCAAGTTCGTGCATGGCTTTGTTCTGCTTTTCAATTTTTTCGGGATTGTAATTTTTTACGGTTTTTTCCAGCAGGTAAGCCGCTTTGATCGCATCACCGGCAATTTCACTGAACATGTTGTAGTAATTGTTTCGTTTTTTAGCCATTTTTCTCCTCTACGCGAAAACCTGAATAAGCACTCTGGTCACCACGTAACCCAACAATCCACAACCCGGGAATGTTAACACCCAGGCAAGCACCATCTCTTTGACCACTGTCCAATTGACTGCACTCATCCTCTTTGATGCCCCCACACCCATGATGGCGGTGGTTTTGGTATGCGTTGTAGAAACAGGCAGCCCATTCCAGAGGGATGCCACCAACAAAGCCAACGAAGCCGCCAGGTCAGCACTGAAACCCTGGTATGTCTCCAGTTTGACCATATCCATGCCGACCGCCTTGATGATCCGGTAGCCGCCAATTGATGTACCCAATGCCATGATGACTGAACAGAACAACATCAGCCCGATCGGTATGTCCATCGCTCCTGTCACGTTTTGCCCTTTGGCAAGTGCCATCCCGATCAGAAAGACACCAATGAACTTTTGCCCATCCTGCGCGCCGTGCATAAATGCCATGGCGGCTGCGCCACCAATTTGGGCGTTCTTGAAAAATTTATTGGTCTTCCGGCGGTCTTGATGTCGGAAGATCGCCTCGATCAGCCTGGTGATGCCCCACCCCAAAGCAAAGCCACCAACAGTCGAAAGAATCAATCCGAAAATCACCTTAACCCATTCTGCACCATTGACGCCTTGAAAGCTGTTGTAATATGCCACCGCTGCACCGGTCAGCCCGGCGATAAGCGCGTGGCTTTCCGAGGTGGGTATACCAAAGTACCAGGCTGCGGTTGCCCAGATCACGATCGATGCGAGCGCTCCGCTCAGGGCGATGGAACTGGCTCTGATATCGGTTCCGAAATCGACCATGTTGCTGATGGTCATGGCTACACTTTTGTTGACCATTGTCATCAAAAAAACGCCAAGGAAGTTGAAGAAAGCTGCCATCAGAATGGCTTGCCGTGGTTTGATTGCCCGGGTCGAAATACAGGTTGCGATCGCGTTGGGTGCATCAGTCCAGCCATTAACCAAAATAACACCAATGGTCAGAATAACTGTCACCAACAAGGCTGGATTTGCTAAAATGTCTTGAATAAATGCCACAGTTTATTCCTCAAGATTTGTTAACAAGATTATAGTTTTATTCATGCTTTCCGGGGGAGTTTTTCTTATTTTGGCAAAAGGTCAGTCCTGTTATTTTTTAAGGCAACGCAATAAATCACTCCTGTCAATACGTATTTGCTTGTGCTGACCAAAGTGAATACCCACCACACTTCGTGATACACTTTCTTCGATGAACCCGAAAAGTCTGATCTTACTTGAATTTCATAAGGTGCTGGAGCATTTGAAAACCTATGCCAGTTTTGATTTGTCTGAAAAACTGGCGGCTCATCTTCGCCCAACCAGCAGCCTGGAAAAAGCACAGATTTACCAGGAGCAAACCCGCCAGGCGCGTTTTCTGTTGAGCCTGACAGATGCACTTCATTTTCGGGGAGCGGTCGATATGCGTCCTTTTGCGGACCAGGCTCGCCGGCAGATGACCCTGGAAGCTGCCAACCTTCTTGCCATTCGCAACTCGCTGGTTGTCTCCCGTGATGCCCGCCGTTTTTTGCTTGAAAAGTCCACCGAAGCCCCCCTCCTTGCGGAGATGGCTGTTAGTTTGTCAGATGGGCATGGCTTGATCGACTTAATCAACAAAACCATCAACGATCGTGGCGAAGTGCTTGACAGTGCCTCTCCACACCTGGAACAAATCCGCTCTGATCTTAAAATCACGCATTCGCGCTTGATGGATCGCATGAACCGCTACCTGACTGACCCGGGCAGTTCTCGTATGTTACAGGAATCCCTCATCACCCAACGAGGCGGACGCTACGTCTTACCCTTGAAAGCTGAGCATAAAGGGCAGATCAAATCCATTGTGCACGACCAGAGTTCATCAGGCGCTACCCTCTTCGTGGAACCCCTGGCTGTGGTGGAGTGGAACAACAAATACCGCCAGCTTGAATTGGACGAGCGTGACGAAGTCTTGCGCGTGCTGCACAACCTGAGTGGTGAAATTGCTGGCTACGCCGAAGAACTGATCCAAACCAGTGAAGTGATGGCGGAACTGGATCTGATCCTGATGAAAGCCCGTTATGCCGACGATCTGCGCGCCTCCGAACCTGAATTGGTCGCTTTTGAGAAACGCCCCGATTCTAACCATCCTGGCAGCCTGATCCACCTCATCCGGGCTCGTCACCCATTGCTGGCGCCTGACAAAGTGGTGCCGATCGATGTCGAGCTGGACCGCAAAACCTTTGCAGTCGTTCTGACCGGACCCAATACCGGCGGTAAAACCGTAACGTTGAAGACGATCGGGTTGATGGTTCTGATGGCACAGGCGGGTATGCAGATTCCGGCACGTTCCGGTTCACGCATTAGCGTTTTCCAGGATGTTTTTGCTGACATCGGAGACGAGCAATCGATTGAACAATCGCTCTCCACATTTTCAGGGCATATCAGCCAGCTTGTTCGCATTCTTCGGAAGGCAAACTCGCGCTCGCTGGTCTTGCTCGACGAATTAGGCTCTGGCACTGACCCACAGGAAGGTTCTGCCCTGGCTCGGGCGGTATTGGACTATATGCTCAAACGACAGATGACCTGTTTTGTTGCCACTCACTTTCCGGAGCTCAAAAGCTATGCGCATGGAACAGCCGGGGTAACCAACGCCAGCCTCGAGTTTGATCCGGAAACGCTTATGCCCACGTACCGTTTGATGATCGGGCTTCCTGGACGCTCCAATGCGCTTGCGATTGCAGAAAGGTTGGGGCTGGACCCCGACATTCTGGAAGCTGCCCGTAAAGAGATCAACCCCGATGACCTTCACGTGGACGACTTGTTGGAAGAGATCCACCGCCAACGCAATTTAGCTGCCAAAAATTTCACTGCCTCCGAAAAAGCCCTTCTTTCTGCGCAGAAGAAAGAGGCCGAACTGGAGAAGCGCCTCGAAAAACTCGAAAATGAACGGGATAAGATTTTGGACCAGGCTCATAGCCAGGCTGAAGACGAGCTGGAAGCCTTGCGCGACCAGGTCCGCGATCTGCAAAAAGTAATCAAGCGTCTCAGTACTGAACCAGCGAAAAAGGTGGAGTTGGCAGCTGTCGAGGAAAAGCTGGTGGAGTTGGAGCAAAGTCACACCGAAAAGCAGCTCCATCGCCGCAAGCAAGCCAACCTGCCCCATAAAGTTACAGGCCCAATCCAGGTTGGTCAAAAAGTAAAAATCAAGAAGTTGGGGGTCGAAGGCACGGTTACTGCTATCGACGGTGACCAATTCGAAGTCCAGGCGGGTGCTGTGCGGTTGCGTTTGATGGCCCAGGACATCAGCCGAAGAAACGTTGTTGAGGAAAGCTTGCCTGTCCAGGAAAAGCCGGCTGAAAAAAAAGGGCGAACAATGTTACCCAGCATTGCCGGGGTACCCATGGAGTTGGATTTGCGAGGTCTGCGGGTTGAAGACGCGCTCGACAAACTCGATCACTACCTGGAGCAGTCCTTTAGCTCCGGTTTACCCTTTGGTCGTATCATTCACGGCAAAGGCACAGGCGCCTTACGCGAAACTGTTCGGGACACCTTGCGTCATTCTCCTTATGTCACCCGTTGGGAAAGAGGAGGAGATAACGAAGGTGGAGACGGTGTTAGCGTAGTATTCTTCCACATTCCGGATTAAAAAAAAGATTGCCACTAACTTGCTCCCCAATTACTGGCAATCCTTCCGCACCGGTCCCCTGCCACCGGCGCCAATGATCAGATAATTATTTATTGAGTATAGCACGAACCAATTACAATTTCAACATTTTTAGGAATATTTGTAGTGGCAACATGATAATGTCCTAAAGTAGCAAATTAGAAATGTCCTAAAAAGGCATGAAAATTAACTACATGAAATGGACAATTCAAATGACCCAAGAAGAACTGAAACGCAAGACCTATTTGGACAAAGCCATCGATCGGCGAATGACACAAAAAGCAG
>Ga0209270_1000442_pt1 | contig 90143 bp, 65 predicted proteins | sample MTBAKSrepl1MetaG_FD_187456 | JGI IMG/M metagenome (GOLD analysis project Ga0209270, IMG submission 187456) | Enrichment culture microbial communities from Arthur Kill intertidal strait, New Jersey, USA, that are MTBE-degrading - MTBE-AKS1... | ecosystem: Environmental > Aquatic > Marine >...
CGGTGGTGGCGTGCATGCGAAAACTGCTGACCATTCTCAACACGCTGGTGGCCAAGAATGAAAAATGGAAGCCAAGAATCGCTTGACAGCCAAGACAGTCGCTACCTGTGCACATCGGGTAGATCTTGTCCAAGGAACCATGATACCTCTTGGCCGGCTGTTGGTCAAACACCATCCGGTGGATGATTTTCTGGCAGAACGGCATGAAGCAAGGCCGCCTGACGACGTTCTTTTCCCTTAAGGGAGTTGGTCGGGTTGACGCTTGACCATCCAGAGAAAAACGAATAGGCACACCTGCCACAGGACGACAGGTAGAGTGTACACCAGGCGGATAAGCGAGTAGAACGCTGATTGCCTTTGCCATGCGTGATTACGAATCACCAAGTAAGCGAGTGAGAATGTAATTTTGTCTCTGCTGTCCCACCACTGCACGAAGGAAAGGACGATTCCGAGAAGCCATATGACACCCAAGCTCGCGGCCAATAGACGTATCAGGTTGAGTTGGGGATTCGGCAGTTGAAAACAGCGGGCGGCTCTTGATGCCACAATATAGCAGGAGATGATCCCAACGGGCGGCAATACGAGCAAGCCTATCGGTCGCCATTGAGATGTACCGTAGGCCCCACCCCCGGTAATCAGGATGAAATGATAGAGGTCAAATCCTCTGAGAACAACGTAGAAGGTCAGCACAGCAACCGCGGCCACAGAATACACCCTGTAGACTTTGGGTTGCAGCATGTGTATTACCTGCCAAGCACCGATCAGGATCAGACAGGCGGTAGTGAGCGACAGGGTGAGGTGGACGAAGACAGCCACAGGCGCTGCTGCTTGGGGCCTCATGAACATGACCATGAGATGGCAAAAAAGCCTGTATCCTCCAAGTGACCATATGACATTTCCGCCAATGCCAAGCTGGATAAGTGTCAATGAGAATCTAAGCCGAGATTTCCCGTATGTCATCATGAGAGGCAAATGAAGGTGTCACCCGTCCTTCCTGGGGTTCCGCGTCTAATCTCCTTGGACCCTATTTAAGCCGGCCTGAACTAATCCGGTGGATCCTGTCCAAGAAACAATTGTACCCCCTGACGGGCCGGCGGTCAAATGCAAACCGGTGGATACTGTTCTGATTAGACGTGAGGGGCGGCGGTCGCTGCGGCCGCGTCGCGCCAAGTACTCACGAGGGCCGGGTCTCGCGGGTCTGGCGCCCCTCGTGCAGGCGGTTGGCCTGACGGCGGGTAGTGAAGCGGTATCAGTAGCGGCTGATCGGCGTACCGTAGCTGAGGTGTGGGTTGAGCCATTTTCTCATCGGGCGTGCCGGGGAGAAAGTTGAGGACGGACATCGCGTGGATGAGGAGGTGGCACCTTCAATCGTCCCGCGTCGGTCTGCGGATGGCAGTCGCCGATTCCCGATACTTCGTTACCGCAGGGCCGGGCCGGGCACTATCAGGGGGAATCGGTGCATTCAGGTGGTTTCCCGTCCATGGACCGGAGGGTCGGGCATGATCCCTATCAGACTGTTGAGAAAGTATCACCCCGGACCCCGGATCGAGTCCGGGGCAGGCTTTGATCCAGGGTGTACGCTCGACGTGTGGTGCGCTCTCTGCACGGAAAGCGTGGATTCCCGCCCGCCAAGGCGCGTCGTCGACTTTCGCGGGAATGACAAAAAGTGCCCGTTTCTGTGGGCCGCACGTTTTTCAACGGACTGCTATGGATGCGTGCGGCCTACGCGGCGCCGGCGGCCATCAGGCATGGCCCGGCCTCCCGCCCTCTGTCTTTGCCGATGGGCCCAACGAACCTCGGCTTGAGACCGTGGGTCGGGCGTTTCGCAGCCGTTCGCGGGGACGATCACCCATAAAGAACCTTGACTGAACCGACGAGGAGTATGCACAATGAAACACGCACGACACGCCACCTTATTGGCCCAACTGTTGCTCCCGTGCCTGGTCTGTGCCACGGTGTGCGCGGAGGACTGGCCGCAATGGCAGGGCCCCGACCGGAACGCCATCTCCCAGGAGAAGGGCCTGCTGCAGGAATGGCCGGACGAGGGCCCCCCACTGGCCTGGAGAGTGGACAAACTTGGCGGCGGCGACAGCGCCCCGGCGATCGCCGATGGGCGCATCTTCCTCATGGCCAATCGCGGCGATGAGGAGGTCGTCTGGGCCCTGTCCGAGAAGGACGGCAGTGAAATCTGGGTAACACCGCTTGGGCCGGCCTTTCGGCAGCGGGCGTCGCAGGGAAAAGAGGGGCCCGCATGTACGCCGACGGTCGATGGGGAACAGCTCTACGTCGAGGGTCTTGGCGGCAATGTGGCCTGTCTGCAGGCCAAGGATGGCAAGATCATCTGGCAGATCAGCATGACAGAGACTTTCGGCGGGCGCGTCCCCATGTGGAGTTACCGCGAATCGCCCCTGGTTGACGGCGACAAGGTCATCGTCACTCCCGGTGGTGCAGACGCGATCATTGTGGCTCTCAACAAGCTGACCGGTGAGACGATCTGGAAGAGCAAGCTGCCCGACAGTCCGGCCGCGGAATCTGAAGGGCCCGGCGGCTTTGGCGGTCGTGGTGGTTTTGGCGGTCGTCGTGGCGGTTTCGGAGGAGGAGGTGGTGGCGGTGCTGCCTACGCCTCGGTCATCGCGGTCGACTTCGAAGGGCAACGCCAGTACGTGCAACTGACCGGAAGCGCACTGATTGGAGTCGCGGCGTCCGACGGCAAATTCCTCTGGCGATACGACAAACCCGCCAACCGGATGGGGATCAATTGCTCGACGGCCATCTACCACGATGGCACGGTGTTCGCCTCGTCGGCCTACGGCGCCGGCTGTGGATTGGTCAAGCTGAGTAAGGGTGCCGACGGAACCGTTAAGGCAGAGGAAGTCTATGCCAATACCGACATGCAGAACCACCACGGCGGCATGATCCTTCTGGATGGTTACCTTTTCGGCGCCAGTGGCGGCAACGAGGGCGGCGCCCTCGTCTGTCTGGACTTCAAGACCGGAAAAGTCATGTGGGACCAACGCGAGAGTGTAGGCCGCCGGGCAAAAGGCTCGCTGGCTTTTGCGGATGGCCGACTCTACTACCGCATGGAGGATGGCACCTTGGTTCTTGTTGAGCCAAATCCGGAGCAATACGTTGAGCATGGGCGCTTCATGCAGCCGGATCGCACCCGGCTGCCGGCCTGGTCCCACCCGGTCGTTGCCAATGGCAAGCTCTACGTGCGCGACCAGGACCTGCTGTTGTGCTACGACGTCAAGGCGAAATAGCGACACCTGCGATCAAGGCAGCCGGTGATCGGGGACGAAGGCAGACAAGGGGTAATGAACTGTCTGTTCAGAGTCCGTGGGGCGCAGAAACAACTGTGACCACAGCCGGCCTGACGGCGGGCGGCGGGGCAGTTCAATAGCGGCTGATCGGCTCGTAGTGGCTGGGGCCGGGGTCGATCCACTCGCCCGTCTTGCGACCGACCCACTGGATGTCCTCACCGACGCCCTGGACGGTGTTGCACCCGACCAGGGGCAGGAGAACCACGGCCAGCAGGAGCACGAGCAATATCCATTTGGTCATCGGCGAACCTCCCGTGTTCGCGTTTTGGTTTAGTAACGACGGAGGCACAATGCGCCCCCTTCGGCCCTTGTATCGGCCGGGACGGCTGCAAAACTTTATCTTTTCGGTCCTTATGAGGATGGGGTTGGCCGGTTACAGGCTTGTCACGTCCGTGGATCGCGGGTCGTCGAGGGGACCGGGGCCATTGGTGAGCCGGCCCTGGATCGCGATTTCGCGGAAGCCCTGCATGGGGTCGTAGAACTCCAGACGCAGGTCCACGGTATGGATCATCGACTCCTCGCGGTGGTCGCCCAGTTGGCCGATGATCCGCCCATCGGGCTGGATGAAGCAGGAGGGGTAGGGGGCCAGCCACGCCGAGGAGTTGCTCATGCTTACCCACAGGCGGTTCGTCGCGGCCCGGCACTGCATGGTCTGCCGCATGATCTCCGAGTGCACACTGGGGGCGGTCTGCCGGGCGTTGTAGAACGATTGCAGCACGACATGCACGCCGGCCTTGTACAGCTCGCGATACAGCTCCGGGAACCGCAGGTCGAAGCAGATCAGCAGCGAGCAGCGAACGCCGTTGATTTCGAAATGTACGAAGCGGTCGCCGGGCGTGTAGTGCACCAGGTCGTTGGGCGTGCCAAAGCGTTTGTCGTAGCGGTCGCGGATCCGCCCATCGGGCCCGATCAGGTACAGGCAGTTGTGGGGTCTGCGGCCGCCGGACAACTCGTGCATGCTGCCCAAGGCCACCCAGATGCGGTTCTCGGCGGCACAGGCCAGAATCGTGTGTGTCTCGGCCCGCAGCCGCTGCCAGTCGTAGCCGTCGAGCGTCGGCAGATCGACGCCGGCGTAGCCGCTGGCCGCGCATTCGGGGAAGTGCACGATGTCCGCTCCGGCCCCGGCGGCTTCCTCGATGAAGCGGCGTATCATGGCGGCGTTGTGCGACACCTCGGCGGTGACGGCGAACTGGCACGTCGCGATCCGCAGGCGGCCCGGCTCCATCCCCGTGTCGTTCGCGTCGCTGTGCGTCATGGCGTCCGCTCCCTCGAGTCGCTACAGCAGGCCCATCGTCTCATCGAGCCCGAACACCAGATTCATGTTCTGGATGGCCTGGCCCGATGCCCCCTTGACGAGGTTGTCGATGGCCGAGAAGCACACGATCTTGCCCTTGGCCACGGTGGCAAAGACGTGGCAGTAGTTCGTCCGGGCGACATGCTTGACGCCGGGCGGCGCGTCCAGCACCCGCACGAAGCGTTCGTCCGCGTAGAAGGCACGATAGAGCTTGTCCAGGTCTTTCTGCGTCACGTCGCGGACTGGGTCCGCGTAGACCGAGGAGAGGATGCCCCGGTCGAACGGCCCGACGTGCGGTTGAAACAGCAGGCTCACCGGTCGCCCGGCCACCTCTGAGGCGACCTGCTCCATCTCAGGCATGTGGCGGTGCGTGCCGACCTTATACGCGAAGGCGTTCTCGTTCATATTCGGGTAATGGAACACGCTCGACGGGTTCTTGCCACCGCCGGAGACGCCCGTGAGCGCGTTGACGATGATGCCCTCGGTCCGGATGAGGCCCTGCTTGAGCAGGGGGGCGATGGCCAGGATCGCCCCGGTGGGGAAGCAACCGGGATTGGCCACCAGCCGGGCGTCTCGAATACTCTCGCGGAACAGCTCCGGCAGACCATACGCCGCGTGGGCCAGGTTATCCGGGTCGGTGTGCGCCTGGTAGAATCGTTCGTAGATAACCACGTCCTTGAGCCGGTAGTCCGCGCTGAAGTCGATGACCTTCACGCCCGTGGCCAGTAGCTTCGGCACGAAGCCCATCGAGACCTTGTGCGGCAGGCAGCACAGGACCACGTCCGCCAGGTCGGCGAGCTTGTCGAAATCCAGCGGTTCGATCGCCAGTTCGCAGCGCCCCTTGAGCCGGGGAAAGACCTCGGATGCCCGGCCACACTCTTCCGGCAGGGCGGTCAGGTACGTGGGTTCGGCCTGGGGATGGTTCAGCAGGATCTCGATCGAATCCAGCCCCGTGTAGCCGCTGGCGCCGATGATGGCCACTCGAATCATGCTCGGTCCTTTCAATCCTTCCGTGCTGGGTTGGGCACCGCTGCTAGCCGTTTATATTACCGTCGCGGGGACCCCTGTCACCAGAAATCGGGTGCCGATTCGCGGGTTTGCGGAGTCGGTCGTCCTTACCGGATGGGACAACAAAAAAGGCCGCCGGACGGGTCCGACGGCCTCGATCCACCATTCTGATCCAAATCAACGTTTGGAGAACTGGAACCTGCGTCGGGCGCCGGGCTGTCCGGGCTTTTTGCGTTCGACCATGCGGCTGTCCCGCGTGAGGTAGCCGCCATCGCGAAGCGGGCCCACCCAGTCCGGTTCGTAATTTGCCAAGGCGCGGGCGATGCCGAGCATGGCCGCCCCCGACTGGCCGGTCGTGCCGCCGCCGTTGACGTTCACGAAGACGTCAAACTGCTTGGCGACGCCCAGTGCCTGCAGCGGGGCGGTGACGGCGTTGCGGTCCTGGGGCTTGTCGAAATACTCCTCGACGCCGCGTTGGTTGATCTTGAGCTCGCCGCTGCCGGGCCGGATACGTACGCGGGCCACAGCGCTCTTGCGGCGACCCGTGCCCCAGATAAAACCGCCCTGATCGGGCTTGGCCGCGGGCTTGGCCGGCATGACCGCGGTGGTGCCCTCGGCGCCGGAGGAGGACTCGGCGTTTTTCTTGTGCAGGATGTTCGGGTCGATCAGGGGCGTGTTTTCGGTTTCCGCCATCATCGTGGTCTTTCCTTGGACAGCTTATAATTCCATCGGGACGGGCTTCTGGGCCGCATGGTCGTGGGCCGGGCCGGCGAAGATCCGCAGTTTCTTGAGCATGTTCCGGCCCAGGGCGTTCTTGGGCAGCATCCGGCGAACGGCCAGTCGGACGATCTCCTCGGGTCGGCGGGCCATCATCCGCCTGTACGGGATGATCTTCTGGCCGCCCGGATAGCCGCTGTAGCGCTGGTAGGTTTTGGTCTCCGCCTTTCGGCCGGTGACCCGGACCTTCTCGGCGTTGACGACGATCACATGGTCGCCCACGTCGACGTGCGGCGTGTAGGTCGGCTTGTCCTTGCCCATGAGGGTCACGGCCACGCGGCTGGCCAGCCGGCCCAGCACCTGGCCGTCGGCGTCCACCAGCCGCCACGTCTGCGAGGCGTCCTCTTTCTTGGCCATAAACGATTTCATGATACAACTCCGCTATTATCCTGATTAGGTGAACACGGGATTATACGCTTCTGGACGGGCGTGTCAACCACGATACGCCGGAAAAATCGCGAGAAACACGCACACCACGTGGGCTCAAGGGTTGCCGGCTGGTGATTCTAGTTTGACCAGGGCCAGTCGGCGGTGGGGCGCGTCGACGCGGAGGGTAAACCGGCCGAGGAAGTCCTGGCCAAGCAGATTCTGCTTGAACAGGCCGGCCTTGAGGTCGCGGACCGTGGCGTCGCCGAGCCGGACCTCCGGCAGGACGACTTCCTTATGCTCGGTGACCTGGTCCTGCTTGATGTCGACGATGCGGACGGGCGAGGAGGTCAGCACGGGCTTTTCGGGGGCGAAGAGCCGGTCCAGGTCGTCCGAGCGGATGAGGGTATTGCTGGCCCCGGTGTCGAGGATGAAGCGGTTTGGCCGGCCGCTGACCGTGGCCTCGGCGACGATCAGCCCATCCTGGATCGTCAGGGGCACGGCGTCGTCCCTGGGCACGGCCACACCGCGGCCGATCGTGAGCCGCCGGGCCGCGAAATCCAGCTCGTAGGGCAGGGCATTGAGCACGTTGCCGCCGAGAATCCCATCCAGGTCCGTGTGGGTCCAGTCCTGGATGTGCTGAAGCTCCAGGATCAGTACATCGAAATCACGGTAGGTGACCTCGCCGATTCGCAGGGCCCGGGCCCGGAAGACGTCCACCTCCGAGACGCCGAAGTTCATTTGCAGGTGGACCGGGCGGGGCGATTCGACGCCGATCGCGCGGGCGAACCGGCGGGAGACGGTCACGGCGCTGGCGCCGGTATCCACGAGGAACAGGCCGGCCCGGCCATCGAGGTGCACGTGAACGGCCATGAGCCGCTCGATCGGCTCATCCGGCCCGGCGACCGATTGCAGGGGGTACAGGGGCACCTGGGTGCCCGCCGACCGCAGGACGTGGGGCTTGAGGTGGATGGTATCCTGCTGAACGTACAAGGTCACGATGACCACGGCGAACACCGCCAGGGCCGCCCACGTGGCTGCCAGGATCAGCAGGATTCGTTTCAGGGTTCGGCTCACCGTTCAGGCCCAAGGAGATTCGTGTCTTGGCGGCACCATCATACCACGGGGCACACCGGCCGTCACAGCCCGGCGGACAGCAAGATGTACGCACGCAGGGGGAGATGGTTTGCCCGGGATCGGCGGCGGCGGTCAAATCCACGCCGCAGCGTGCCGGATGAGAATAATATACCGGATCGCGTTTGACCATCGACCGGCCTGGGGATATAATGGCCTTTCAGACAGGATTCGCAGGATTGAGGCTAGCAACCAAGGCCAAAGGAAGCACCACCAAGAACAAACGCGCCAACAATTGGTAACTGCCCCAGGTTTTTCAAGAGATGACGGTGAAGAGATTTCTGTATCCGGTGTTATGGAGTTGGAGTATTTTAGTATGCACTGCGTTTCTTCTGCTACTTCTTCACTGGCCTTCGGGAACTGTCGTCGCCACGTGGCAGCAACCCTCCAGCCTCCAATACGATGGCCGGGGGCCGTATTGCCTGTCGATTGTTGAAAGGGATATCGACTGGCTGCACTTGCCGCCCCGCCGCAAGTACCGCATCTACGCAGGCAGGGATTCAGGATCTCCTGACTACGGGCACTGGATCGATTTTTCATTCCACACCGTCGAGGATCTGGCGAGTTTCCTGGGCAAGGCGAAGGTCACGTGGACTGCCGAGGGGGTAGAACTGGACCTGGAGAGCGGGCATCGTCTCTTCATACCGGCAGACATGTTCACTGGCGGGCGGTAGGGTGGCGATGCCGGCTTTGGGCTCATCCTGGAACGTATCGTAAAGACGCTTGTGCGCCCGAAACCGCCCATGTGTGCCGTAAAGAAGCTGCGATCAATATGAAGCGAGTGGCCCTCAAGGAGGTGGCACTGGGCAGGCCGGTCCTGTTATCGATCATGGTCTTTATTCTGTTGCTCTCTTGTTTCGTTGTCGTTCTTACGGTCCGGGGAGAACAAAAAAAGACCCCGTCAACCGACGGGGTCTTGATGCCTGTCGTGAATCACGCCGTCTGCATTCACGGCCGGACGTTTGTAGGGGCCTACCGATCACACAAGGCTGTCGCCAAGGACCGTATTAGGCTCTGCTGCGCCTGCGAAGGAGCGCCAATCCACCCAGGCAGAACAACGAGAGTGTCGTCGGCTCAGGAACGATGGAAATGTCGTCATAGTAAATCGACGATGCGCCATTTCCAAAGAGGTCAATCGCCTGTAGGTATCCGCCCGCGTTGCCATCATTGATGTCATGCCAGGCGTGGGTGGACAGCAACGCGCCATTGTAGTACTCATCGACGGTGTTGTTGTCCAGATCGATGGCGAACTTCAACTCGACCCACTGGTCCTTCACCATCGCCACGGTGGCACCGCCGCCATTATCCGAAATGATCGTGCCTGCGTTCATGTCGCAGTTCAGCTGCACCGACCATGCATAAACACCCCCACCATACCGGTTCATCAGGATGAAATAGCTTGCGCCCGTGGCATCGCCGGGAATGTACTGCATTGCCGAGAACTCAAGCGTCCCGCCGGCGAAGTCGAATGCGTGTACGAGGTCGGCACTGCCAATGATCTCGACCGAATTCGGCAGACTGTACGCCTGGGCACTCGATACCGGAGCGCTTGCCCCGTCCCATCCGTCCCAGCCCTCCCATCCTCCCTGGCCGTGCAGCTGACTGCCCGCGGCATAGGCATCGAAACTCTCCGCGAACAGGCTGGCCGACGCGACGGACGCAACGCCCGTCATTGCCAGGAGTACTACTACGATCTTCAGATTTCGCATTGCATAGCCTCCCTCAAAAATGTGAACAAGAAGAGAACGCTTGATCACACAGGGAAGGCCCTCCTTGAACCATCACACCTGCTCCTCAAACCGCAACACTTCAAACTGAGTGTAGTCGTGGAACCGACGGTAGTCAAGCAGAAAACCGGATTTTAATTCGCTCCCCGAGGACTGGCCGTACCCGAGGACTCGGGCAATAGGCTTGCCGGCGCAAGTGCCTGTAAAAAAAGAGACTTCTGCGTCCCCTCCGGCTGCGTGTGCCGGTGCTGGGCTATCCTGGAGAATTAACAAGCGTCGTGGAGACGGAAGGCCGACGCTCAGGCCTGTTATTCCCGAACCTCCAGGTCCGCCTGGGCAATCGCCGTCATCAGCCGGGTATCAGCATCCCCGCATGCGTGGAGTGCCACGATACGATCGCATGTGATAAGGTGACTTGGAAAAAGGCACGGGTTGCCCAGATCAGCCCATCCTGGATCGTCAGGGGCACCGCGCTGTCCTTAGGCACCGCCAGGGCCGCCCACGTGGCTGCCAGGATCAGCAGGATTCGTTTCAGGGTTCGGCTCACCGTTCAGACCCAAGGAGATTCGTGTCTTGGCGGCGCCATCATGCCACGGGGCACACCGGCCGTCACACCCCGGCGGACAGCAAGATGTACGCATCGGAGGGGGAGATGGTTTGCCCGGGATCGGCGGTGGGTCAAAACCGGCACCGCAGCGTGCCGGATGAGAGTAATATACCGGATCGCGTTTGACCATCGACCGGCTTGGCGATATGATGGTTCGGGGAGAGGATTTGGACGATTGACAGAATCAGGTACGGCCAAGGCAGGCACCGCTGAGAACAGACGCGCCAATAATTTGGTCACTGCCCCCGGCTTTGCAGAGCCGCGGGGGTGTAAATGATCGCACCAAAGGAAAGGAGGTGACCGGATGGGGTGGAAGGATCTATTCCGGTGCCTGGCGCTTGGCCTTTCTATACTCTCTGGTACTCTTGGTGCGATTGTGCTCACGTCAGATCTTTACAAAGGCATGGATGCCCCGATGATTCGGCTGGGCTTGCCCGTGTGGATTGACATCCCGCTTATGGTCCTTGCTCTTGCTGCAGGCGCGACGCTGGGCTTCATGGTTCCGTGGATCCCCTATTGGGTAATCGTTACGCTTTGTGAGGCTGCCAGAAGGCGAGGGGGGAAATGAAGCAGTCATGTCCCTCCAATTCGCGCATGGAGCAGAGTGGGTGACCGAACCTGTACGTCCATGGTTGCCGTTTGGATTTGCGGCACGTAGAGCTTACAATCGCACGCTGGGGATTGAGGGGCACGCGGTGTGAGGTGTGGGATGACGGTGCGGCGGATTGCGGTTGCGGGGCTGGTGGCTGCGTTCCTGGGGTTCGCGGTTGCCGGGGTGGCGCTCGGCGGGCAGGGTGGGCGGTCCTTCTTTGTCAGCAGCACATCGGGGGATGACAGCCATGACGGTCTTTCACCGTCGGCGGCGTGGCGCAGTCTGGCGAAGGTCAATGCCGCGGCGTTGGTGCCCGGGGACGAGGTGCTCTTTGAGCGAGGCGGATCGTGGCGCGGCACGCTGGTTCCGCGAAGCGGCCGCGAGGGGGCGCCGATCACCTACGGGGCCTATAGCCGGGGGCCCAAGCCCCTGTTGCTCGGGTCGGTCGCCCGCAGCGAGCCGGATGACTGGCGTGAGCAAGGCCAGGACCTCTGGGCGACCAGCAGGGCCACGGTTGTCGATCTGGGGCTGCCGGCGGTGTTGGCGGCGCCGGCGTGGTCCCTGTATACCGAGGGTGGGGCGAGGGCCAAAATGACGCTTCGAGCGCAACCGGCGGGCTCAACGGCGGCGCTGCGGATCGAATGTGCCGCCAGTGGGGAGAGAAGCAACCATATTCAACTCATCGTGGCCGGGCTGGCGATTCGCGAGGGCGAGGGGTATCTGTTCACGTTCCGCGTTCGGTCCACGGAGACGTTCACGATCCCGCGGATCGCGCTGATGAGGCAGAGCGCGCCGTGGACCTCTTATGGCCCGAGCGAGCCGGGCTCCATCGCCGTCGAGACCGATTGGGCCGAGCGGCAGGTGCGATGGACGGCCGACCGCACGGCCGACGATGCGCGGATCACGGTCTTCCTGGGCGGGGCCCTGCCGGCGGGGGCAACGCTGGACCTTGAGCCCCTCTCGTGGAAACGCATCGAGCGCGATGCCTCGGCGGAGCTTGCGGTGGACGTGGGTAACGTCATCTTCGACGGAGGGCAGGCCGTCGGCGTCAAAAAGTGGAGGCTCGAAGACCTGCGGCAGGACGGTGACTATTGGTATGGCGCGGCCACGCGGCAGGTGACGATGTATTCGAAGGGCAACCCCGCCCGGCGGCATGAGAGCATCGAACTGGCCCTGCGACGGCACATCGTGGACCAGGGGGGCAAGAGCCACGTCGTCTACCGCGACCTGGCGCTGCGGTCCGGGGCGGCACACGGGTTTGGAGGCGGTGGCACGCATCATATCACGATTCGCGATTGTGACGTGGCCTGGATCGGCGGCGGCCATCAGTTCACGCGGCCCGATGGACGGCCGGTACGGTTCGGCAACGGGATCGAGTTCTGGGAGAACGCCCACGACAATCGGGTCGAGGGCTGCCGCATCTGGGAGGTGTACGACGCCGCCCTGACGAACCAGGGCAGTGCGAACAACGCGCAATTCAACATTACGTACCGCGACAACGTCATCTGGAACTGCGAGTACTCGTTCGAATACTGGAATCGAGGCCCGGAATCGCGGACGGAGAACATTCGGTTCGAGCACAACACGTGCGTGGGGGCGGGCCGCGGCTGGGGCCACACGCAACGACCCGATCCCAACGGTCGCCACCTGATGTTCTACGTGAACTCCGCCCGGACGACCGGCGTGTACGTCGTCGGCAACATCTTCTGTGACGCCACGGACAGCGGCCTGCGGATGGAGAACGACTGGACCTCCGGCCTGATAATGGATCGCAACTGCTGGTGGCAGGAGGCCGGCACGCTGATGCTGTATCTGCGGGCGCCTTTCACCGTGGACCAATTCGCGGACTTCCAGCGGCAGACGCACCTGGACGTCCATTCAATCGTCGCAGACCCGGGGTTCGTCAGCGCGGAGGCACGAGACTTTCGCCTGTCGCCCGCCAGCCCTGCCCGCACCGTAACCGATGATGGCCGCCCGGCCGGATCGGGCAAACGGCTGGTGGACTGAGCGATAAGGCGCGTTGAGGGATGGTGTAGGACACGAACACCAGGACCCTTGGTTCCTTGTGCCCGCCTGTGCCTTTCGGAGCCGGTCGATCCGGCGAGACGAGGGCAACGAGGCCGACGGTGAGAATTGGGGCGCGTCTGGCGGATATCACCGGTCCTGGGAAGGCTTTTCGGGTTCACTGCAAGCACACCCACGGTAGGTCAAGCGTAGAAACAGCAAGGCCACTGAAGTGTCGACGTTGTCGTGTTGCAGTGAGCGATGAAAGCGAGGTGATGCCATGGGACGTGTCATTGCGCAATGTTCAAGATGCGGGAAAACGATAACCCCTGAAGAAGTGGAGATTGGCATATCGTTGGTGTGTCCGCGCTGCGAACCGAGGCGGGCCAAGAAGCGCCAAGAGGGGAAGGCGGTGCGCCGTTCGCGGGACGTGAACAAGGGGCGGTCGTCTTGAACGGCGCCACCCGGTCGGCGTGACGGCGTGGGTTCGAGGTGTGGCGCCCAGTTTGCATGGTAAGCGTGGATTCCCGTGGGAGTCCCCTTACCCCCGACGCGATCGGGGGAATGACATGAAGAGCCTATCCGTGCAGTCCGTGCACGTTCAAAGGACGGACAGTCTCCCTTGGTTTCATGTCCCCATGATATGACGCCCGCGGGTTTGATTTGCACCATGGTTGCATGGGCGTGGCCAATCGCGCGAGCGAGGGGGCAGGGGGGCAGTGGATCTGGATGGCGTCTTGCCGGGCTTGGTCACTGCAGAGGGAGGGGACGATTTTAGGTTTTTGTGCAGCAGTAGACCAGGGCGGGGGGGAGGTTGCGCCAGACGATCCGGCTGGTGGTGACGTCGGCGAAGAGCCCGTCGATTCTGCGGCGGAATCGCTTGGCGGCAGGCAACAGCAGACTGTGGGCATAGGTGAACGTGACGAAGCGGCCCTGCGGTTTGAGTGCCGCCACGGTCGCGGCCAGCAGCCGATCCTGCAGGTCCTCGTCGAACGATGCCCACGGCAGCCCCGACACGATGCAGCAGGCCGGCGGCAGGCCCTGCTCTTGTAGGATTCGCCCCGCATGCTCGACCGAGTCGGGCATGATGCATAGACCGGGAAACCGCCGTCGAAGGATATCGCACAGTCGCGGGTTGTGCTCGATCGCCACCAGATGTGCCTCGGGGGGCATGGCATGGAGGATGCTCGCCGTGAACGAGCCGGTCCCGGCGCCGAACTCAAGGATCACGCGGGCCGAGGCCGCGCGGGCGTGCGCGACCATCGCCTCGGCGAGGTGCCGTGAACTCGGCGCGATCGCCCCGATGGAGCCGGGCCGTCGGACGAACTCCCGGAAAAAGGTCAGGCTATGTCCCACCCGGTGCGGCCGGCGGGACGGGCTTTTCTCTGTGTCGCAGGTCGTCGGCATAGGGTCCTCGTGAGGCTGCATCCAATGGCGGGTCACGCCCGAACAACACGACTCTAGCGGATCGGCTCGCCGGCGTACAGCGAAATCGGCCGGAGCTATCCTGACCCCAGTCCGTCATTCCATGGTCCAGTCTTGCCGCGGCCCTGGTGAGCGGCGCCGCGGCGAGCGTTATCTTCTCCCTGTAAACTCGTTTCATGGGCATTCTTGCCTGGTCGCCGCCCCGCAGAGCGCCCAGGACTCTACCAGCGAAGGCCCGCGACGTCCAGCCGCGGACCACGCGTGGCGGACGCTTCGCATCAAACGCAGAGGGCAACGACCGGACATTTCTATTGACCTGCGACACCGCTCGTGAAACGGGCTGGACGGTCTGCAACGGCTCTGCTACAATAGGAACATCTGGATGTGGGCCCATGCGGGCCTGAGCCGTCCTCGTTGAGAGCCTGAAAAGAGACAATGAACAGCGAGGAGTCTGATCGCGTTGACGGATTTGCGGATCATAGACTCGCGCCGTGGTGGGCTGCTGTTTCCGTTCGTTGACCATGAGTGCTCCACGGGGCGAGTTGCTTTGGACGGTCGGTCGGATCATCGCGAACGATGTGACCCGATTCGTGTTGTGGCTCCGCCGCGACGGTTCCGCGGCTTCGACCCGATTCAGAAGCAGGCCTGGTCTGGCCAGCCGGTTGGCGCGGGCCCGATGGGCGCCACGGCAACCGTCGGAGGCTGCGCGAAGTCTATGGGAGGGATTTCCTTGACAGTGCCGTCGCGTCGCACGCCGATCCTGTCGCATCAACCCGTTCTCTCGCTCGCGCGAATGGTCCGTTTGCCCGGTTCGCACCGTCGGCGACCGATCCCTTGAATCGCCCAGCAGGGGTGCACCATGCGACAACACTCGGTCACGGCCAGGAAAGAGGCGGCACTGCGAGAACGGATCAAGGAGCTGACCTGCCTGTACGGCCTGGCGCGGATTGCCAGCCAGCCCGAGCGGAACCTGGATGACATCCTGGGGGACATCGCCGCCTTGTTGCCGCCGGCCTGGCAGCATCCGGAGGTCGCCGTGGCTCGACTCGTGCTCGATGGGGTGTCGCACGCGACGGGAGCGTTTCCGCCGGGCTGTCCGACGCAGTCGGCCGACATTGTGCTGCGCGGCACGACGCGCGGCCGCGTTGAGGTGGGCTACACGGAGTCCAAGCCCACGCTGCACGAAGGACCGTTCCTTACGGAAGAGCGCAGCTTGTTGAATGAGGTGGCCAGACAGACCGCGTTCATCATCGATCGCCAACAGGCCGAGGAGGAAAGGGCGGTGCTGCATGGGCAAATCCGGCACGCGGATCGACTCGCGACCATCGGCGTTCTGGCGGCCGGCATCGCGCATGAGCTCAACGAGCCGATTGGCAACATTCTCGGGTTCGCCCAGTTGGCCATCAAGAGCGCCGCTCTGCCCGACGCCGTAAGGCGGGACCTTGAGAAGATCGAAAAGGCGTCGCTGCACGCCAGGGGGATCATTCAGAAGCTGTTAATCTTCGCTCGGCAGGTCCCCCCCGAGAAGAAGTGTGTGGATCTGAACACGGTGGTCGAGGAAGGGCTCTACATCATCAACACGCGCGGGGTCAAGGAAGGGGTGGCGCTGGTGTGTGATCTGGGCCCCGATCTGCCGCACGTGGTCGCGGATCCGCTGCAACTGCATCAGGTGCTTGTAAATCTCGTCGTCAATGCCCTGCAATCCCTGCACGGCGCGGGCACCGTGACCATTCAAACGCGGTTCCGTGACGGCGCCGTCTGGCTGATTGTGGAGGATACCGGGCCGGGCATGGACCCGGCCGTGGTTGACAAGATCTTCGTTCCGTTCTTCACGACGAAGGACGTGGGCCAGGGAACCGGTCTTGGCCTGCCGGTCGTGCACGGCATTGTCACCGCGCACGGGGGGACCATTCGGGTCATGAGCCAGATCGACCGGGGCACGCGGTTTGAGATCCGGTTGCCCGTCCAAGAAGACCTTCACCCGGAGGAATTACACTGAGATGTTGTCCTCACCGCAGACAGAACGTGTCCTGGTTGTGGATGACTCACCGGACACGCTCGAGGTTCTCCAACGGCACCTGATGTCGGCCGGTTACTGTGTATTCACCGGCGAGAGCGTGGCCGAGGCGCTGGAGGTCTTGATGGCGACGCCCGTCGACCTGGTGATCACGGACCTGAAAATGCCGGGGATCAGCGGCCTGGATCTGGTGCGGCATGTCCGCGAGAACTTCAAGAATACCGCCGTCATGATGATCACCGGTTATCCCTCCGTGGAAGGCGCGGTCGACGCGATCAAGACAGGGGCCGAGGAGTTCTTGCCCAAGCCGTTCACCGAGGCGGATCTCCTGTCCGCGGTGCAGCGGGTGTTGAATAAGGCGCGCCTGCGCCGGTGCGCCGCGGGCGCAGAGCCCACCGGCGCACCGACGCACAAGGGCCTCTTGGGCGACTCCGAGGCGATGCGCCGCGCGTTCGCGCTGATCAGCAAGGCCGCGTCGACGTCGGCCACGGTGCTCATCAGCGGTGAGAGCGGCACGGGCAAGGAGCTGGCTGCCCGCGCGCTACATTACGGAGGCGCGCGGTCCGCAGCTCCATTTGTGCCCGTCAACTGTGGAGGGATTCCGGAGAGCCTGCTGGAGAGCGCCCTGTTCGGCCACGTCAAGGGGGCGTTCACGGGGGCCACGGAATCCCGGGCCGGCCTGTTCCACGTCGCCGATGGGGGGACCATCTTCCTTGATGAAATCAGCGATATGAGTATGGCCATGCAGGTCAAACTCCTGCGCGTCTTGCAGGACAAAGAGGTTCGCATGGTCGGGTCCGACCGACCGCGCAACGTGGACGTGCGGGTGCTGGCCGCCACGAACAAGGACTTGCAGGGCATGGTGAAGAACGGCCTGTTTCGTGAAGATCTGTTCTATCGCGTCAACGTCGTGACCATCCACATGCCGCCGCTGCGGGAGCGGGGCGATGACATCCTTCTGCTGGCCAACCACTTCGTGCGGAAGTTCTCGGCCGAGATGGGCAAAAGGCCGCCGCGATTCCTCGATAAGGCCCTGGAACCCCTGCGGTACTATGACTGGCCCGGCAATGTGCGGGAACTGGAGAACATGATGCAGCGGCTGGTCGTGATGGCGGATGGGGAGACCATAGACGTTACGGACCTCCCGGATGGCTGTCGGTTCTCGGCCCTGCCGAGAGCGGGGTTCACCCGCACGCTTGCACAGGTGGAGCGGGAGTACATTCGCGGGGTTCTGGCCAGCGTTCATGGAAATAAGACGAAAGCCGCCTCAATTCTCGGGATCGACCGCAAGACGTTGCGCAAGAAACTCAACGAATGTCGGTAGTGTGTGCGGGGAGGGGAAAGGCCGGGGAGCTTGTCCCCAGTGGCCCATGATTCCCCGATGATCTGCGATATGGTAGGGTGCCGACCGCCAGGAAATCCGGCAGGGCATACAATTCTATCGCGACTAATCCTGTGCTTTTTCAGGCCTCCCGGTCGCTTTTCCGCGTTCTCGCTGCGCCCTGACCGGTATGCCCTTCTCCAATCCTGATATTCCGGCATGGGGATTGCATTGCGTCCTGCCGTCCTGGCTGGCTCCACCGTCGAGGGAATGGAGCCGGCCACCTTCGGGCACGAGAACGGAAAGGCATCGAGCCATGAGGAACGATTCACAGCCTGATGTGAACGATACGTGGGCCGTTATCCGCGATGTCCCCCCAAGACCTTCGTATCGTCGTCTCTGTGTCTCATGCAGGCACGCCGGCCACTGCGTGTATGAGAGGGAGAGGGGGCGGCGACAGCCTTCCTTCTTCTGTGAAGAATTCGAGATCGATTCGGCCACTTCGGACCAGCGAGGCCCATCCTGTGCGTCACCGTCGGCCGTCGCATCACGGGGGGATGGGGACGCGGGGGTATTCATCGGACTGTGTGGTAACTGCAGGAATCGCAAGACATGCGTCTTCCCCAAACCCGAAGGGGGTATCTGGCACTGTGAGGAGTACGAGGTAGGATGAAACAGGAGCAGCCCGTGTCCGAGGGGGGCAGTGTTCGTTCACAGCCGGCGGAGTCCACCGGGATCGAAGACCTCGTTGAGCAGCACGGCCATCAGCGCGGCGGGCTGATCGCCATTCTGGAAGCGATCCAGGCTGAACACGGTTATCTTCCGGAGTCGCTGCTGCGGGCCGTCAGTGCGCAGACCGGACGCTCGCTCGTGGACATCTATGCCGTGGCCACGTTCTACAGGTTCTTCAGCCTGCAGCCGAAGGGCAAACATGTCATTTGCGCGTGCTTGGGCACGGCCTGTCACGTCCGAGGGGCCCGGCAGATTGTCGCGGCGTTGGAGCAGCAGTTGGGGATCAAGGCCGGCCAGACCACGGCGGACCGCCAGTTCACGCTGGAAACGGTCAACTGTCTCGGCGCCTGTGCCTTGGGACCGGTCGTTGTCATTGACGGACGCTACTTCTCGAAGGTCAGACAATCCCAGATCCCGGCGCTCCTGGAGCAGGCACGCGCGGGATTCGATCGGTCCGGGTCGCATGAAGATGATCGCGCGTTTCCGGTCGAGGTCGTGTGTCCTCACTGCCACCGCCGTCTGCGGGATGAAACGCACATCCTCGATGAACACCCCGCGATCAGCATGAACGTGACGTTCGAGGGGCGGACCGGCTGGGTCAGACTGTCGTGCCTTTATGGCCGTCACAACCACTCGACTGAGCTTGAAATCCCGGACGGCACCGTGGTCGGTTTCCGATGTCCCTTGTGTGATGCACCGATCCCGAGTCCATCGGATTGTCTGGAATGCGGCGCTCCCATGATCTCGGTGCCCGTCGAGGGAGGCGGGCAGCTCAACATTTGCACGCGCCGCGGCTGCCCGAGCCGTCGATTGGATCTGGTCTCGTCCTTGTAAGGTAGTGACATGCCACGATTGTTTTCCCTTCACGATCTGGATGCCTTGCGGGCCGCCGTCGCGGCCTCGGCAGAACCCGATAAACCGTGCATTGTCATTCCGACGGGGACCTGCGGTCTGGCCAGCGGGGCCGGCGATCTTGTGCGGGTTGCCAAGCGCCAGATCCTGACCCAGAAACTGGGTCGGAAAGTCGGCCTTCGCATCACCGGCTGTCACGGCTTCTGTCAGGCCGAGCCCTCCGTGCTGATCGAGCCCGGGCGGATATTCTATCCGCATCTTGAATCCGACAAGATGGCGCGCGTCGTGGAGGCGGCGGCCAGGGGGGAGGTGTTGAACGACCTGCTGTACGTGCATCCCGAAACCGGTGAGCCGGTGGAGTGCCAGGACGACATCCCCTTCTTTCAGAGGCAGGTTCGCCGGCTGCTGGCCGGAAACGAGAGGGTCGACCCCATCCGAATCCATGACTACATTGGAGGCAGCGGATACGCGGGGCTGGCCGAGGTTCTGGCCCGGCAGGATGCCGGCTGGGTGGTGGAGCAGGTCAAGCAATCCGGCCTGCGGGGTCGCGGTGGCGGCGGATTCCCCACCGGACGGAAATGGGAGATGCTGGCCCAACAGCCCGGTCGCCGCGGCAAGTTCCTGGTCTGTAACGCCGATGAGGGCGACCCGGGCGCCTACATGGATCGCAGCGTGCTGGAGGGCAATCCGCACAGCATCATTGAGGGCATGCTCATTGGCGCCTACGGCACCGGCGCAACCGAGGGCATCATCTACGTTCGTCACGAGTATCCCCTTGCCATCAAGCACCTGACGATCGCTTTGAAGCAGGCACGCGACCTGGGGCTTCTGGGCGACGACGTGCTCGGTACGGGTTTTCCATTTGATATCCAACTCGTTCAGGGGGCGGGGGCCTTTGTGTGCGGCGAGGAAACCGCCCTGATCCGTTCCATCGAGGGCCAGCCCGGTGAGCCGCGGCAGCGGCCGCCGTTCCCCGTCCACAAGGGGATTGCCGGCAAACCGACCGCCATCAACAACGTTGAGACCTGGGCCAACATTCCCTTGCTTTTCCGCTTGGGGGCGGAGGAATTCGCCAGGATCGGCACGGCGAACAACGCCGGCACGAAGATATTCAGCCTCGTGGGCAAGATCCGGAATACGGGTCTTGTGGAAGTACCGATGGGAACCCGCATCGCGGACATTGTGTACGGCATCGGTGGAGGGCCGATGGGCAAGGCGAGGATCAAGGCGGTGCAGACGGGAGGCCCCTCCGGGGGGTGCATTCCCGCCTCCCTGTTCGACTTGCCGGTGGATTATGACAGCCTGACGGCCGCCGGCTCGATCATGGGCTCGGGCGGCATGATCGTGATGGACCAGAATACCTGCATGATCGATCTGGCCAAGTACTTCATGGGCTTCTTGAAGGATGAATCATGCGGCAAGTGTTTCACGTGCCGCAAGGGCACGCAGCGCATGTACGAGATTCTCGACGACATGTCCCAAGGCCGGGGCACGTCGGGGCATATTGACCTCCTGCGGGAACTGGCCGAGGTGGTCAAGGACACGACGATGTGCGGCCTGGGCCAGACGGCTTCCAATCCGGTGCTCAGCACGCTGCGGTACTTCCATGAGGAATACATCGACCACGTGGTCAATAAGCGATGCAGCGCCTTTGTCTGCAAGGGACTGGTGGGCGCACCGTGTCAGGCCGCCTGTCCCGTCGGTACGGAGGCCTGGCGTTATGTCGCCTTGATCGAAAAAGGCGAGTACGAAGAGGCGTACACGGTCATACGGCAGGCCAACCCGCTGCCCTCGGTGTGTGCGAGGGTGTGTGACCGCAAGTGTGAGACCCGATGTAATCTGGCCGTCAGCGGCGGTGAAGCCGTGGCCATTCGGGCGCTGAAACGCTTCGTCGTCGATCGCGTCGCTCCCTCGGCGTACACGCCTGTGCGGGCGGGCGAGCCTCGTACCTCTCGCGTGGCCGTTGTCGGCGCAGGGCCCGCCGGGTTGGCGGCGAGCCATTCGCTTTCGCTCCTGGGCTACCCGGTGACGCTGATCGACGCCAACGAGGAGCCGGGTGGCATGCTGGTCAGTTGCATACCGACCTACCGTTTGCCGAGGGAGGTGCTGTGCCGGGAGATCGCCGCGCTCCTCGATGATGAGAATATCACGCTCAGAAACGGGACGGTCCTGGGGCGTGACGTCACACTGGATGAGCTCCTGGCCGAAGGCCACGAAGCCGCCTTCCTGGCCCTGGGCGCCGACAAGAGCCAACCGGTGGGCCTGGCGGGGGAGACGTGCAAGGGCGTGTATTCCTCGATGGAGTTCCTCAAGGCGTTCCACCTGAGGGGACAGGAACTGGCCAGAGGCCATGTGGGCATTATTGGAGGCGGGAACTCCGCGGTGGACGCGGCGCGGGTGGCCATTCGGCAGAAAGACGTCGCCAGCGTCACCCTGCTTTACCGCCGCACCTGTCAGGAGATGCCGGCCTATGCCGAGGAGGTGGAGGCGGCCATGGAAGAAGGGATACGGCTGGAGACGTTGGTCTCGCCGGTCCGGATACGTTATATAGAGGCCGCCCAGGCCGAGGGGGTCAGGGTCGAGACCTGCGTGGAGCCTGTGGTCATCGATGCCCGAGACGGGCGATTGGTCGATATCCGCTGCATGAGGAACAAACTCGGTGACTTTGACGCCAGCGGGCGCCGGCGGCCACTGCCGATACCCGGCAGTGAGTTTACGATTAACCTGGATACGTTGATCGTCGCCATCGGTGAACGCCCGGACAGCGCGTGCCTGGCGTCGATGGGGCTGGACGTGGACAAGAGCGGCAGGGTGAGAGTCGATCCCCGGACCCTTCACACGAGCCGGGAGGGGGTGTTTGCCGGAGGCGATCTGGTGACCGGTCCCAACACGGTCATCGATGCGATCGCCGCCGGAAAGCACGCGGCCGCCGTCATCGACCGCTATCTGCGCGGGCAAGAACTGGCCGCGCCGCCCGAACCCCGGCTGCCCGCGGTCTTCGTAGAGCCCGCCGCATTGCGTGCGGAGGAGGATCATGACGCTGTGCGGGCGGAGCCGTCGATGCGGCCCGCCGAGTTGAGGATGAAGAACTTCGCGGAGGTCGAGATGGTGCTGTCGGTTGAACAGGCCAGGCGCGAGGCCGGACGATGTCTGCGTTGCGATCTTGCGTTCACCCAAGTCGAAGAGGACGGGCCGTCCCGGTCCGCCGTGGAGGAGAAGTCCGCATGATTCATCTGGTGATAAACGGCGTGAACGTGTCCGTTGAAGAAGGCAGCACGGTGTTGAACGCCGCGCGGTTCATGGGATTCCCGATCCCCACACTGTGCCACATGGAGGGGTTGTCCCCCTACGGCGCCTGTCGGCTTTGCGTGGTCGAGATCGGCGAGGGGCTGCGCGCCAAGTTGGTCTCGTCGTGCACGTATCCGGCGGAGGAAGGCTTGCACGTGCGCACCGCCTCGGCCCGGGTACTGAGGGCACGCCGGATGATTCTCGAATTACTCCTGGCGTCGTGCCCCCAGTCCAAGATCATCCAGGATCTGGCCTCCGCGCACGGGATTCGGCGGCAGCGTTTCAGGCAGGAGCACGATGACTGCATTCTGTGCGGCTTGTGTGTGCGCATGTGCGAGGAGCAGATGATGGCCAAGGCCATCGGCTTTCGCGGCCGGGGGGAGAAACGCAGTATTGGAACACCGTTTGATGTCCCTTCGGAGGTGTGCCGGCAGTGCGGCGGGTGCATGTACGTGTGTCCGGCCTGCCAGCTTCGATGCACCTACAACGAGCCGGAGAAGGCCATCTGCGGGGCCTGCGCCAACCTGACGCCACCTTGCGTCGAGAAGGAGTCGTTTGATGACATGATGTGTTACATGGATCCCTGTGTTGCGTGCGAGATCAAGAAGGACCAATAGACCCGGTACGGTTATGGAGCCCCCTCTATGTCTATGGCGATGACATTTTCGAAAGTGAACGCCTCCGCGGCGACGTTGACCAAGAACAGAACGGAACACTCCGTGGTGCCGGCTTCCGGTATGTGTGTGACGTGCGTGGACGGCTGCATCGGAATGTGCGAGATCGGGAAAAGCGCGTACCGGGGGCACGAGGTGATCTATCCGCAGCCCTTCGGCATGGTCACCACGGCTGCGGAAAAGGCGTATCCGGTCGATTATTCGCACTTCAACATCATGGGTACCGCCGTGGGGGCGCATGGGATTGAAGCCGACAGCGACAAGGCCATCTTTCCGGCCGTCAATCTGGAGGTCCGCTTCGGCCACGACCACGGCATCCGGTATCGTCTGCCCTGGCACATCCCGGGGATCGGGTCCACCAACATCGCCAAGAACAACTGGGAGGGCCTGGCCATGGGGTCGGCGCTCGCCGGGACGGGCCTGACGATCGGCGAAAACGTGGTGGGCATGGACCCGGAGGCGGTTATCAAGAATGGCCGTGTCGTGGACACGGTCGATTTGAAGCGCCGGGTCGCCCTCTACAAGGCCCATCAGCGCGACGGCTACGGCGCCATCATCGTGCAGGCGAACGTCGAGGATACCCGGCTGGGCGTCCAGGAATACGCCATTGAGAAGCTCGGGGTCGAGTGTGTGGAGCTCAAGTGGGGACAGGGGGCCAAGGATATCGGCGGCGAGGTCAAGATCGCGAGCCTCAAGCGGGCGCAGATGTTGCATGAGCGAGGCTACGTTGTGCTGCCCGACCCGACCGATCCGAACGTCATCGCGGCCTTCGAGCGGGGCGCGTTTAAGGAATTTGAGCGACATTCGCGGGTCGGGATGGTCACCGAGGAGTCCTTTGCCCGGCGGATCGAGGAGCTGCGTAAGGCCGGCGCCCGCTACATCTTCTTGAAGACCGGTGCCTATCGGCCCGCGGATCTGGCCCGGGCGATCCTGTTCGCCTCGCGATACAAGTTGGACCTTCTCACGGTGGATGGAGCCGGCGGAGGCACGGGTATGAGCCCGTGGCGCATGATGAACGAGTGGGGAGTCCCTCCGGTGTATTTGCACTCGCTCTTGGTTCAATACGCCAAGCAGCTTGCCGACAAGGGGGCCTATCTGCCGGCGCTGGCGTTGGCCGGGGGGTTCACGTTCGAGGATCAGATCTTCAAAGGTCTGGCGCTGGGTTCGCCCTTCGTGAAGCTGATCGGGATGGCCCGTGGTCCCATCGCCGCCGCCATGGTGGGCAAGACGATCGGACGCACGATGGAGGAGCAGCACATCCCCGTGTACATCGAGCGGTTCGGAAATACCAAGGACGAAATCTTCGTCACGGCCGGCACGTTGCGCAAGGAACTGGGAGATAAGGACTTTGAGCGTCTTCCGACGGGCGCCCTGGGATTGTACACCTATTACGAGCGTCTGGCCCAGGGGCTGCGACAGCTCATGGCCGGCAGCCGGAAGTTCGCGCTGGACTGTCTCGCGCGGGAGGACCTCGCGGCCCTGACGCCTGAAGCCGCCCAGGTCAGCGGGATTCAGTACATCATGGATGTGGATCGGGGCAAGGTGGGGCGGATTCTGGACCTGTAGTGCGGACCCTGCTCATCACTTGGGAGGGGGTGAGACCCTATCTCCGTCCTGCGGGCATCGACGGCAGCTTTGCACCGGCGAAAACGGGGCGCTGTCTCGCCCCCCCGCACAAGGGCACCAAGTGGACGAGCGCCAGCGGATTGTGTTCGGGGCACGCGTTGTGGCCGACCTGGCCATGGCCGAGGGAGTTCTTTGTAAAGCCAGTAACAGAATTGACTTGGGGCTCGTAGCGCGATCGGAAGAGCAGGGGAATCAGAAAATCAGGTAGACTATATAATTTTGCGCCAATGTCGTCGAATCAATGACTTGGTAAGTGGCAAAAATCGCAAGGTTCCCAGATATCGCACCTTCTGGTTGTAGTCTTTGGTGGAGTTATAGCTATGTTATCTACTTATTTCTGAGCCCTGTGAAATTGTGAGCTTTCGCACTTTTTCGTGGCCCCTATGCTGCGGAAGCGAGGGCTTCAATCAGGAACTCGGTATTTTTGTCATGTACGGATGCTGTCTCGAACATTCGATTTATTCTCGGACGCCACAGCACGCGGCGCAGGGCCGCCAGGGCGTCGACGAAGCTGGGCGTGCGCTTGTCCGGGTACCAGGGACTGGATCGCAGCCGGCGCACGAGGCTGAAGCGTCGACGGCATTGCCGAAGGTACCAGAGCCACACCAGCGAATAGAGCAACAGACCAATCGTCGCCGCCCGTTCGGGGCCCCGGCGTGTCCAGGTCTGCGGCTGCTGGGCGCCCAGGTGCTGCTTGGTGTTCTTGATCGTCTCCTCGATACACCAACGCCCGGCGTAGCCGCTCACGACCTCGGCCGGCGGCAACGACAGGTCGGTGGTGAAGAAGAAATCGTCCTTCTGTCGGCCCTGTGGATCGCGGCAGAGCACCAGCAAGATCGGGCTCTTGCGGACCCGATACCAGATCACGGGGCGGGTATAGACCAGACGTCGGACCGTGTGGCCCCGTTCGTTCGTGGTCAGGGCCGTCCAGGCGCGGACGTGGGCGGCCATGCGCTGCGGAGCCCCCAAGCGTTGCCCCTTCGTGCGGGGTCGGCCCCGTCGTCGGGCCGGTCGTTTCGGCGGCAGGTCGTGCACGACCGCATCGCGTCGTATCCGGGAGACCATCTCCATCCGGGCGGGCAGATCGCCGGCCAGGGAGCCGTAGAAGCCATCGGCATGCACGCGAAATACGCGATCCGGGAACCATGTGGTGACCTCGGCCAGCATCTGCCAGGCCAGGTCCGTCAGCTTGAGCCCGTCTTTGCGATGCAATCCGACTAAGGAGGGACAACCGCAACGGCATCCCACCCCAGGGTGGGGTCACCCGCAGCGTGAGGATCACCAGGTTCAGGCCCCAGACTGTCACGATGCACGTGGTCGTGGACCGGACCGGATCGCGCCCCCAGCCGGCGCCCTCGACCTTGCGTCCGGCGCGAGGGAAGACCGTATCGTCCAGATCCAGCAGGATCGTGCCGTCCGGATAGAAGGCCCGGATCAGGATCTGAGCCAGCACTCGCCAGAGGGCCCCCGGGTCCCAGCAGGCATCGGGAAAGAAGCGATGATAGGCATCGTGAGCTCGCACCCCGTCCGAGTCGGCGAAGGCCAGGAGGCCGGTGATGGTCCGCCGGGTGGTGCACAGGACCCACCCGGTCAGCAGGCGGGCGAACAGCGGGCCCGTGGGCGCCGTGAAAAGGGGAAAAAACTGTTGCAGCAGGTCCGCCCATGCCGATGGAATAGAAGTAGCCATACCAACCTCCCTGTCGATCACTGTTTACCAACAGATACATCGGATGGTTGGTATGTCTGCGCTCACCAATCACGCTCAATCCCCGCCACAAAGAGTGCGAAAGCTTACTCCATGTCCAGCAACGAAGCCGCCACCCAGGGAACGGGAAAGCCGCAGCCCCTTGGCGTGACCGGACGGCGGATCGCCCGAGTGTCGCCCTCGGGCCCCGTTGCTGTGGTCCTTCTGTAGCAGTCGCTCGATGCAAGCCCTGATGGGTTGCGATGACGAACGATTCTCAGTATCATGAGAATATCAGATGGCAAGCCGCCCGGGGCCCGCTGAAGAGGCAGGTCGCAAGCAGAAAAGACAGGCGGGGGAGGGACCCCCAGGGAGTCCGCCTTCATTGTGCGCGGGTGCAAACAGGCAGGCGTCTCGAAATCCGGGGGCCAAAGGTCCTCGCTGTACGAAAGGTGGAGTGTCGTGAAAATGGATCCATTCGGGTACAGATCATCCGTCCTTTTCTCTTTGGTGGTGGCGGTTTCGTTCGCGGGTCCTGCGCCGGCGAACGACGCCACGAAGGCCGAAAATGCGGCCCTTCCGGTGATCGAGAATGGTGAGGCGCAGATCGTCAAGCGTTTCGAGGACCCGGACATGTGGATCCGCCATGATCTCTGGGTGGAGACCGAGTTTGACTCGGACGCCGACGGGAAGCGGGATCTCGTGCACGTGGCTGTCACCCGACAGCGTCAGACGGAAACGGAAGGACTCAAGGTACCGGTGATCTACGCCACCAGCCCGTATTACGCCGGCACCAGCAGCCCCGTGCATGCGTATATGTGGGACACGCGCCAGGAACTGGGGGCCCGCCCGCCCCGGCGTCAGGAGGCACCGCCGATCGAACGCACGGGCGAACGGCCGATCATCTCCAAGTCGTTTGCGAAGGAATGGGTCCCGCGCGGCTTCGCGGTCGTGCATTCCTCCTCGCCGGGGACCGGCCTCTCCGAAGGATGCCCGACCGTCGGGGGGGACAACGAAGCGCTGGCGCCCAAGGCCGTCATCGACTGGTTGAACGGCCGCGCCACGGGGTACACCTCGCCGGACCGACGCGAGAGGGTCACGGCCTACTGGTGTACGGGTAAAGTCGGCATGACGGGGACCTCCTACAACGGGACGCTTGCGCTGGCCGCCGCGACGACGGGCGTGGAGGGCCTGGAAGCGATCATTCCCGTGGCGCCCAATACCTCGTACTACCACTACTACCGCTCGAATGGCCTGGTCCGTTCGCCCGGCGGATTCCACGGTGAGGACATCGATGTTCTATACGATTTCATTCACAGCGGCAATGACGCCCGACGCGAGTACTGCGACTGTGAAGTTCGTGACAAGGACATGCTTCAGAACTTCGACCGTGTGACGGGAGACTATAATGCGTTCTGGGCCGAGCGCGATTACCTGAACCATCTGGATCACCTGAAGGCGGCGGTGTTGATGTCGCACGGGTTCAATGACTGGAACGTCATGCCCGAGCACAGTTTTCGCATCTACCGCGCCCTTCGGGAGAGAGGGGTTCCGGTACATATATACTACCATCAGGGCGGACACGGCGGCCCGCCTCCGATGACCATGATGAACCGCTGGTTCACCCGCTACCTGTATGGCGTTCGCAACGGCGTGGAGGATGAGGACCATGCCTGGATCGTGCGCGAGCACGATGACCCGTCCAAACCCACGGCCTACAAGGACTTCCCGAACCCGGACGCCAGGCCCGTGAGACTGTTCCTCATCGCCGGCGCCCCCGAGCGCGGCAAGCTGTCCCGGCGCAAAATCCCGGGCCAGGGCCGGGAGAGGCTGGTGGACAGTTTTTCGTTCAGTGGCGATGTCCTGGCGCAGGCCGAGTGGACCGACCACCGTCTCCTCTATGTCACCCCTGAACTGAAGCGCCCCCTGCACCTTTCGGGCACGGCGAGCGTGTCGATCAAACTGGCGAGCAACAAACCCGCCGCGAATCTCTCGGTCTGGCTCGTTTCGCTTCCCTGGAAGAAGGGCCCCGACGTGAAGATCACCGATAATATCATTACGCGAGGCTGGGCCGATCCGCAGAACCGCCGGTCCATTCGCAGGAGCAAACCGCTGGTTCCAGGCAAGTTCTATCGGGTCGCGTTCGATCTTCAGCCGGATGACCAGATCATTCCCGCGGGCCAACGCATCGGGCTGATGATCTTCTCGAGTGATCGTGACTATACTCTTCGGCCGGATCCGGGCACAATGCTCACCATCCAGTTGGATACAACCCATATCCGGCTGCCTGTGGTCGGCGGGTCCGATGGCTATGTGAAGGCGTTCAAACAAGACGTCGACGGGGATACGGCGGACGAAGCCCCCGCAGAAAACGGGGGTGCTTCCCCAGGTTAGGCCTGTGAAGAGAGTTCCCGCCCATGGCACCGTCTTGTGGCCCTCCTCTATCGAAAGACAGCAGGCCCAGGGAATGAAAGGCATGGCCAACCCTCAGATGTGACGTCGCGGAAAACTCAGTAGAAGCATGCTCACAGGAAAGAGTTGTAGTATGTTCATTCGACGAAGGTCGATCAGGTGCAGGTCGCGGTCGAGGCCGGTCGCATCGGACCCGACAAGATCACAGGGCTTGCGGATCCCCGGGTTATGGCGGGACAGTAAGGTCTCGGCCAAACCCATCTTGTGAAGGTCCTTGCCAGCAGGCCCGGCACGGCCTACAGTGGGTGGCACATAGGTCGATAATGAGATCGTTCGGGCATTTATCTCGTGGTGCTGAATTCGTGGGAGAGATCTATGGATCGTCGGACATTTCTGGCTGCCGGAGTCGGAGGGCTGACATGGTCGGCCCTGAATCGGGGATTGTGGGTCCATGGGGCCACCGCCGCCGGCCGGATTCAGAGAGGCGAGATGGCCGGATACCTCCTCGTCCCCACCGAGAGGGTCCCGGAGACGTATAACGCGGGGTTCTCGATGTACGTGGCGGCCTGGCCTCTGCTGGAGGAGTATCCGGGGAATCGTTTCCAGACAGGCCTCTTCGGCACCTGGATGCACCCCCAGTATGACGAGCGGCCGTCGGAAAAGTTGTATTCCGATATCGAAGGAGGCCTGGGCTGGTGGCGCGACACGCGGTTCGCCACGGAGACGCCGAAGTTCATCATGGGTGGGGTGGCTCTGAACTTTTCCGCATGGGCGAACGGCCCCGGGGCCGGCAAGGGAAGAGACTGGAGCAGGCCGCAAGGCAAGTACGGCGTGGCACAACTGAGTCCGTGGGTGCTGTGGCCTCCGGACGGCTTGAATCTGAGGCAAGGCACCTGCGGTCAACTGTTTGGCTATGGGTACCTGCCGCTTCCGCTGACCGAGCCGAAATCCACCACGGCCGGCAAGAACGTGCCCACCGGCAACCACTGCTGGACCCTGTTCCTGAACACAGGCAACTTCAAGGGGCCGGTGGCGTTCTTCACGCCCTATTTCTGGTCCCGGCCATCCGTGGAGGACCCTCGCCTGGCGGGCATGTTTCTGGACAGCCGTCCGGCCGACCCCAACCGAGCTTTACAGATGGAAACCCAGTACGTCCCCAGCGCCCAGTCTGTGGACGTCAAGGGGGATACGTACGGCCGCGTGGCGGCCACCTCGTTCCCCAGAGGTCCCCAGGGTGATTCAATCGTCGTGCACCGTGTGACCTCCTACACCAAGCAGGCGCTCTGGGATGCCGTCGAGGCCTGGTTTCAGGGCGGGCCCGCGGCCAGCGGCGTGATTGACTCCTCGGCCGCGGCGCTGCATACGTTCCCAGGACGCGGAGGAGCCACCTGGAAGATGTATCCGCAAGGAATTTCCCGCGAAGAAAGAACGCCTATTCCCTGGAGTTCCTTTGCGACCCCCGTGGCCCCTGATCCGTTCAGCTTCGGGTACCGGTGGAGCGACGCCCTGGTGACGAAGCAAGACACCCCGGATGGCCCGCTGGTAACGCTGCCTGAGTACTATCGCCTCGTCACGGAGGAGGGCAAGCAGCCGCGCTGGGTAGCCGTATCACCGACCGATGTTCCAGCCGAAACAGGGCTGGCCGATGTGCGGTTTGGTCGGCCTGACGCCGGGCCCTTTGAGCCCTACGTTACGCCGGACGATCCGGAAAGCTGCTGGAAGAAGCCCGGGCCGGTGGCGGGTCCCTTCCAGGCCCGTCCGGGGGACGGGAGTGTCGTGACCTACTATTGGTACCGATTTGCCGATCAACCGGCATTGCTCAACGCCGACCTGACGGATGACGAGCGGGAGAGGCTTCAGACGCGCGTGGAGGAATTGCACCGGCACTGGAAGAAGGATCGGGACTACTTGCCGCCGCCGGGGGTTGGAACGCTGGCGGATATCGACCCAGCCTTGATTGTCACACCGCCGCCGGGCCTGGAGATAGGCTACGTGCCCATCGCCACGCGACAGGCCGCGGAGGAAGAGGCAAGGAATCCATGAGCCTCCGCCGCGTTTGTACTTTGCACGGTCGCCATACCGCGAGGCTCTGATTAGCAGTCGTTGAAAAACGTACGAGCCGAAGAAACGGGTCCTTGTTGTCATTCCCCCGAAGGTCGACGACGCACCATGGCGGGCGGGAATCCACGCTGTGCGGGCAGAGACATACCATACGCTGAGCGTGGACCCCGGATCAAAGCCTGCCCCGGACTCGATCCGGGGTCCGGGGTGATACGTTTTCAACAGGCTGCTATTGATCTTTCCGGGCGGCGCTGAGCACGGCGAAAAAGGCCTCCTTGGGCCGGTAGTCCCGATCGAACAGGAGGGGAGATCCCCCAATCCAGGAGGCTCCGTCGTAAACGCCCCAGAATGTCACACGCGTGACATCCTTCCTGTGCTTGAGAAGGACGGAGAAGATCTCCGCGTACTTCTGCGCGAGTCTTCTTTGGGTTTCGGCGGCGTCCGCACTCGTATCCTCTGTACTCCGCCGGTTGACCCGGCTGATGTCAGCGCCGCGATACCCACGGGTCCGCGTACGGATGTCCAACTCGGTAATCATCACCTTGACGCCGGCAGCCGCCAGACTCGTGATGGCGTACTCGAGGCCTTCGACGCTTGGATGTTCCAGGCTGGCATGCAGTTGAATGCCGACACCGTCGATGCGGACCCCTTTGGACTGGAGATGCTTGACCAGGGCGACGGCCCCGTCGCACTTGGCCTTCGACGATTCGAGACCGTAGTCATTGTAGTACAACTCGGCGTTGGGGTCCGCCTCGTGGGCCCAGCGGAAGGCGCTCTCGATAAAGTCGTACTGCTTGTCCTGGGAGCCTTCGCCGATGATTCGCAGCCACGGGCTGGCGCGCAACGTGCCGTTCTCGTTGAGGGCTTCATTGACCACGTCCCAACCTTTGACACGGCCTTTGTAACGACCGACAACGGTTATGATATGGTCTTTCATGCGGGCCAGCAGGGCCTCTCGTGTCAGGGTGTTTCCCGCATCGTCGCGAAACAACCACCGCGGAACCTGGCTGTGCCAGACGAGGCAATGGCCGATCGCCGCCATCTCGTTCCGCTCGCAGAACGCCACGAAACTGTCCGCCACATCCCAAGAGTACCGGCCGGGCCAGGGATTGAGAGATTGCCACTTCATGGCGTTCTCCGCGGTGGCCGTGTTGAAGTGTTTCTCGGCGATGGTGGCCGCCCCGAGGTCGTGTCCCGTTACCACCCTTCGATTCAAGGCCCCTCCGATCAGGAAGTGGTCCTTGAATACGTCCTTCAACGCAGGCCCATCCTGTTCGGCCGCCGATGCAACCACGCCGGCCACAAGAACCGCCAGGCTCACGACCATCGTTGTTCGCCCTGTTCTCACTGTCTGCTCCGTTGTACGGTTTCTACTCAGCGAAGATCTCGATGCCGTTGATCGCCGGATTTTCGATGTTCGGCGTAAAGGTAATCCGCAGCTTGCCGTCGGTCACTTCAACGCCCTTGTACTCGCGCTGGATCGCCTTGTACATGCCGCCGGCCTCTTTGAAGATGTCGAAATCCTTCTCCGGTTTCTGCCCCTGCACGGCGAATGAATAGACCCGCTGGCCCGGGCCGGTGATGCCCGTGAAGCACTCGGCGAAATGCAGGCGGACGGTGTACTTGCCGTTGGGCAGATTGAACTCGTACGCGCTCATGCTGTAGCGCTCGGTCCGGAAGATCTGCGGGAACGCGACGTTCGGAACCTCAAACTCCTCGGTCCGTTCCACCGTCATGCCATCCGGCGGGGTCAGCGACGCGCCGGGGGCTTTGACCTGATCGGGCAGCCAGAGGTTGCCATCCTTGTCCGTGTACGGCTGATAGGCCCCACACGCCACACGGATCACCAGCTTGCCGGCAGCCGGGGGCGCCGAGGGGACGGCCAGCTTGGGCGGTGCGGCCTTGAAAAGGTGTTGGGCGAAGAGATACAGGTTGTTGGCCCATTCGGTCGCGTCGTGACCATGGGAATCGACATGCCAGATGTGCCGGACACCCTTCTCTTTGAGGTAGTCGTGGAGACCCCGGCTGATGCGGATCAGGCCATCCTTGTTGCCGCAACCCAGCCACAGCAGTCTCAGCTTCTCCCTGGCGGCTTCCGGATCGGGAACGAGCTCGGCGGGAGCCTTGGTGTTCGGGGCGGATGAGAAGCCGCCAACCCAGGCAAAAACGTCGAGGTGACCGAGGCCGAAGTTCAAGGCCTGGCCGCCGCCCATCGACAGGCCCGCCAGTGCCCGATGCTCACGGTCACCGTAGACGGAATACCTGGCCTCGATGGCGGGAATCACATCATTGAGCAGGTCACCCTCAAACGCGGCGAAGGCCGGCGCGGTGGCAAAAACATTGCCTTCGGCCCGGTCGTTCTTCTGGGCCCGGCCGTTGGGCATGACCACGATCATCGGCTCAATCCGGCCCTCGGCCAGCAGGTTGTCGAGGATGTTCTCCGGGCGGCAGAGACGCTGCCATTCCGTCTCATCCCCGCCGATACCGTGCAGGAGGTAGAGAACCGGGTATTTGCGGTCGGTCGAATAGCCGGGTGGCGTATAGACGAGCATCTTTCGACGGGTTCCGACGGTCTTGGAATCATACTCGACCATCGTCAGCTCCCCGTGGGGGACATCCTCACGTCGGGCATTGAACCCGTCGGGTGGATCGGAAAAGGCGGGTTTGTCGTCCGGTCCCGGCTCGATCGGGGCGCCGAATCCACCTCGTTCGCCGCCTCTGCGGCCAGCCGGTGGAGCCAAGTCACCGCGCTGGGGCCGGGTCGGCTCGGCAGACTCGGTCGGAGAAGCGGCGGCACCCTCGTTGAACAGGAGTGGGGCAAACTCGCGCAGGCTTCGCCGCCAGCTCTGGAACTCGTGGGCCGTGTCCGGCGAGACGTAGAACACGCTGTTGATGCCGGCTTCTTTCAACGCGTCGGCGTTGGCCCTGGGGTCGCCGCCGAAACCACGACGGCCGCCGTCGAGCTCGCGGCTGCCATAACTGACGAATACCAGCTTGACATTTTCTTTAAAACCAGGCGTATTGTTGACGTCGTCCAGGGAGATGGATCCGCCGCTGAAGAGGCCGATGTGCGAGAACTTGTCGAGGTGCTTCAGGGTGATCGACTTCGTCTCCATGCCACCCATGGACAGGCCGGCCATAGCGCGATGGGGCTGGTCCGCCAGCGTGCGGAAATGGGCATCGACGTAGGGGATCAACTCGTCGATGAGAACCGTTTGGAAGGGGCCAATATCGAAACTCCTGAGGCCGCCGAACCGGATTTCATTCGTCATGCCGTAGGTCATCACAATGAGGAAGGGCCTGGTCTTGCCCTCGGCGATCAGATTGTCCATGATCAGGTTGGCCCGGCCCTGGTTGGTCCAGGCCGTCTCATCCTCGCCCCAGCCGTGTTGCAGGTACAGCACCGGATACCGTTTGGTCGGGTCCTGGTCGTAGTCAGGCGGGGTGTAGACAAAGGCCCGGCGTGACGTGTTCGTGCTCTCGGAGGGGAAGAGAATCTGCTGTACTCGGCCGTGGGGGACGTCTTTGAGGGCGTAGAAGTCCTGGTCGTGAGCGGGGATCTCAATGCCGCTTTCCCAGCGGGTCGAGCCGTAGAAGTTCAAAGTGCCGGGATCGTTGAATGTGCCCCCATCGACCGTGAGATGGTAGTAGTGGAAGCCTTCATCCAGCGGCCGGGCCGTGGTGCCGACCCAGGCGCCATCCTCTGCCTTGGTGAGGGGCGTGCCCCCGCGTCCGCCCAGGCTCACACTGACGCTTTGGGCCTGGGGCGCCACGATGCGAAAACGGGCATAACCCTGAGAGTTGACCTGCGGGTACGGCTGGCCGGGCTGATTCAGGGTCGAGGGTTTGAAGTCCTCTGCCACCGCAGGCGCCTCGGTCTGAGCCAAACAGAGGCCGCCTGTTATCAGGGTGAACAGCAGAACCATGCAGAACCTGTGGTCCATGTGATATCCTCCTAAATCGTGTCGTTCGTTGTAACGACGCCTTGACTTGATTCCTTGGTCCATGGGCCCAAAACAAAGATCACGCCGATTCCATGCGTCTAGCAGTCCGTTGAAAAACGTACGGCCCACAGAAACGGACCCCTTTTTGTCATTCCCGCGAAAGTCGACGACGCGCCTTGGCGGGCGGGAATCCACGCTTTGCGTGCAGAGCGCGCCACACGTCGAGCGTGGACCCCGGATCGAGTCCGGGGTGACACTTTTTCAACAGCCTGCTAGCCGACTCCCGTGTTGTTGGCCAGAAAAGTCCATATTGAGGCGAGGCCCTTCTAGCTTCCGCCGCATCGGCTTGGACCTCGCAGAAACGCTGTCTCATCGATAGAACACCGCTGCCACGCATTGAATGTGAGATGAAAAACGGAATACTCGCAAGGTTTTTCACCCCCGTGCGGAGAATCGCCAAGGTATAATCTACGCGGTATTCCTGATGGCGCAAAAAGTCCCTCCGCTGCCGGCAGTCGCGGGCCGGTCCTGATCGGCGTGCACCGGCCGGGGGATCACCGGGGCCAGAATCGCACGCGTCTCGTTTTTCTGGCGTTTTTCGTCTCTCACTCATGGGATTGTGTCGGTGAATAGTGGGATGGTAACCAGAATCGCGCGGATTTGACATGGATCAGGACAAGCGTACCTTAGACTTCCTGAGGCTCTTTGTACGGCATCAGCAGGAGCTTTACGCCTATATTCTGACCCTGGTGCCTCACGTGCACGATGCGGACGATCTGTTCCAGGATGGGATGAAGGTGATGTGGCAGAAGTTCGACCAATTCCGGCCAGGTACGAATTTTGCGGCCTGGGGCACCCAGATCCTGAGGTATCTGATTCTTGACTACCGCCGACGCCTGGCCCGCAGCAAGCAGGTCCTGATGGAGGAGGCCTTGTTTAAGGCATTGATGGACCATGTGCCCGCCATTCAAGGTGAGCTGTCTTCGCGCATCGAGGCGCTGCGCGAGTGCCAGAGGCGCCTGAACGAGCGGTCCCGGCGGATTCTCAAGATGCGCTACGAACGGAATATCCCGGTGGAGAAGATCGCTTCGTACCTGAAGGTCTCCCGTCGCCACGTGTATCACATTGTCGGTCAGATTAACGGCGTCCTGCTGCGGTGCATGCGACGAACCCTGGCGCAGGGGGGGCATGCGGTATGAGCAGGCCGGCCTTCGCATCCATGGATGAGCTGTTGCAGCGTTTGCTGGACGGTGCGGTTCAGCCCGACGAGATGAAGCGCCTCGAGAAAGCGATGCGTGAGGACGTCCGGGTGCGGGATTACTACGTCGACAGCATGCTGGCGGCCGCCGTGATCCGCCGGTCCAGCCAGGTGACCGGGGAATTGGGGGAGTCGGATCTGATCCAAGCCCTGTCGGGTAGCGGAGGGCGAAGTGGTTCCGATCGCACGATGCGACGCCTTTATTGGAGTGCGGCAGCGCTGATCTTCGGACTGCTCACCCTCACGGTGGTAAGCATGGTTCGGCATGTGGCCCGCGGGCCGGCCGTCGGTACGCTTGCGGGTGCTTATGAGGCTCAGTGGCGCAGCGGACGTCCACGTCTTGGCGAACCCTTGTACACACGTTCCTACGACCTTCGGGAGGGCGCAGCGAGGATGGAACTGGGGTCGGGGACGAGCCTTCTGCTCGAAGCGCCTTGTCAGGTCGAGCTGACCCGTGCGGACGAAGTGATTCTGACGAGCGGCAGGCTTGTGGTGGCGGCTCCCTCCGGGGCAAACGGGTTTCAGGTGCGAACGCGTACCGCCCTGATTACGGACCTGGGGACGGAATTCGGAGTCATCGCGCATTCTGACGGAAGCACCGAGGCCCATGTTCTGAATGGTCGTATCCGTATAGCTCTCGATCCGGGTCAATCGAACCGCCCGACATCGGTGGTAATCACTGAGGGCCAGGCCGGCCGGATCGATGCGAGCGGGCGGACTGTCCAAGACGGGCTGACCGCCCGGCCGGATTTCTTTTTGATCGAACTACCACTGGCGGGTGAACCCGCCGGACCATCGGCACGGTTGAACCTGGCGGATATTGTGGGCCAAGGCAACGGCCGCGGAACCGGCATTCTGAATCGGGGCATCGACCCAGCGACGGGCCAGGCCTTCGAGAACCCCGTCACCCGGATCCGGCGGGCTCGACAGAACCAGTTCCAGCCGACACCGCAGTGGCCCGGCGTTGATGGCGTGTTCGTTCCCAATGGGGCCGCGGGTCCGGTCGTAATCAGTTCCACCGGCCTGACGTTCGCCGAGTGTCCCGATACCCTGGGAAGCTACTATGGCGGCCCGGCCAACAGTGGCGAGATTTATGACATTCCGAGCCAACAGGTCTATGCAGCCCGGCTCAATGGCATCCGTTACGGGACCTCCAGACATCCGGCCCTGAGCCTCCATCCCAACGCCGGAATCACCTTCGACCTGGACCAGATTCGCCAAGACCATCCGAATGTCCAGATCGACCGGTTTACTGCGGTGTGCGGCATACCCAAAGATCTGCCTCAGACGCCGTTCAGTTCCGCGGATGTCTGGGTCCTTCTGGATGGCGTCGTTCATCGGCACCTCCGCTATACCGTGGATCGCCACGTGATTGAAGGCATCGACGTATCGATTCCCTCGCGGGCGCGGTTCCTCACGCTGGTAGCGACCTGCACCGGGCGCGCGGACTACTCCTGGATCTTTTTCGGCGATCCCTTTCTGGGGCCGGCCAGGACCGTGCAGACCGGCTCGCTGGGGGGGCAGCGTCGCGTGTTCACGGATCGACGGGGTTTCCGCGGGACTGTCCTGAGTCGCGGCGGGTTCAGCGGCGCCGACATTCGGGGCGGGGCCTTCGGGGCACACAGAGGTTCACTTTTTGGGAGTGGAAAATGACGGGTACACGTTCAACACGTCTTGCGTTGATTCTGGTCCTGGCCGGCGGTGTGGCGATAGCGCAGCCGCCTGTGGAGCCGCTGAGCCTGTGGTACCGCCAGCCGGCCGAGCGGTGGGTAGAGGCACTGGCGGTGGGCAACGGCCGGCTTGGAGCGATGGTCTTCGGTGGCGTGGCGCAGGAGCGGATCCAACTGAATGAAGACACGCTCTGGGCCGGAGGACCGTACGACCCGGCGAACCCCGATGCGTTGGAGGCGTTGCCGAAGGTGCGGGAGCTGATCTTCGCCGGTCGATATCGGGAGGCACACGATCTCATTGGCCGGAGGATGATGGCCAAGCCCTTGACGCAGATGCCGTATCAGTGCGTGGGAGACCTGCTGTTGCAGTTTCCCGAGGCCGAGGGGGTGACCGAGTATCGGCGAGACCTGAACCTGGACACGGCCGTGGCGGCCGTCGCCTATACGATCGACGGGGTACGCTACACGCGAGAGGTCTTCTCGAGTCCCGTGGATCAGGTCATCGTGATTCGCCTGAAGGCCGACAAGCCGGGGAAAATCACGTTTACAGCCCGCATGCGAACCCCGCAGAAGGCGCAGGTGCGCGTGGAGCCCCCCAGTACCCTGGTCATGGAGGGCGTCAATGGGGGCTCTGCCGGTGTCGCCGGCGCCCTCAGGTATCAGGCCCGGGTCGCCATCGCGGCTTCGGGCGGACAGGTTGCCCCGGGCGAGGGGCAAATCGCCGTCACCGGTGCGGATTCCGCGCTGCTGCTCATCGCGGCGGCGACCAGTTATAAGAGCTATAGGGACGTGACCGGCAACCCGGAGGCGCTGACCAAAAGCGCCATCGACAAGGCGGCGGCGAGGTCCTTCAACGCGCTGCTCACGGACCACGTGGCGGCTCACCAGGAGCTGTTTCGACGAGTCACGCTTGACCTTGGGACAACCCCCGCCGCCCAACGTCCGACGGATGAACGGATTCGCGATCTCAACAAGGTGAACGATCCGCAATTGGCGGCCCTCTATTTTCAGTTCGGCCGTTATCTGCTGATCAGCAGCTCGCGGCCGGGCTGTCAGCCGGCGAATCTCCAGGGCCTCTGGAACGAAAGCATGAATCCCCCCTGGCAAAGCAAGTACACGATCAACATCAACACGGAGATGAACTACTGGCCGGCCGAGCCGACGAACCTGGGTGAGTGCGTTGAGCCGCTGGTGGCGATGGTGATGGATCTGACCCAGACCGGCGCCCGCACCGCCAAGGTTTGCTACGGGGCCGATGGGTGGGTCACGCATCACAATACCGACCTGTGGCGGGCCTCCGCTCCGATCGACGGTCCCCAGTGGGGCATGTGGCCGACAGGAGGGGCCTGGTTGTGTCTGCATCTATGGGACCATTATGATTATTCCCGTGACAAGGATTACCTGGCCCGGGTCTATCCGGCGATGAAAGGGGCCGCGCAGTTCTTCCTCGACGCGCTGGTCGAAGAGCCTGACCATAAGTGGCTCGTGACGTGCCCGTCGCTTTCGCCGGAGAACGGTCATCCCTTCGGCACGAGTATCTGCGCCGGGCCCACGATGGACATGCAGATCCTGCGGGACCTGTTCACCCACTGCATCCGCGCGGCGGAGATTCTGGGCGTCGATGAGGACTTCCGGAAGAAGGCGGCGGCGGTACGCGAGCGTCTGGCCCCGAACCAGATCGGCGCCGCCGGACACCTCCAGGAATGGCTGGAGGATTGGGACATGCGGGCGCCGGAGCGGCATCACCGCCATGTCTCGCACCTGTACGGCCTGCATCCCAGCGATCAGATTCACGTGCGGACCACGCCCGACTTGGCGGCTGCGGCGCGCAAGAGCCTGGAGATCCGGGGCGACGAGGCCACCGGCTGGGGCATCGGCTGGCGTCTGAACCTGTGGGCACGCCTGCACGACGGTGAGCATGCCTATAAGATCCTCACGATGCTGTTGCGGCCCGAGCGGACCTATCCGAATATGTTCGATGCTCATCCCCCGTTTCAGATCGATGGGAACTTCGGCGGCACCTCCGGCATCGCGGAGATGCTCCTGCAAAGCTGTGCGGGTGAGATCGAACTGCTGCCGGCCTTGCCCAAGGCCTGGCCGAACGGCTCGGTGACGGGCCTTCGCGCCCGTGGCGGGTTCGAGTTGGATGTCCGGTGGGAGGAGGGGGAGCTTGTCCATGCAACCGTGCGTTCGCGGGCGGGCGGATCCTGCCGGCTTCGTTATGGCGACATCACGCGCGATCTGAACCTGGCCCAGGGCCAGAGTGCTCAATGGAACGGAATTCGGTGACGAAAGCCCGCCGGCATGTTTGAGGCTATTCTCCGGGAAAGGTGTGCACGATGAACTTTGCAAATGAACGATTCACCCGTTTCATCACCATCATGGTGGCCGCTGTCGGGGTCTTGTGCGCCTCCGGGGCGACCGCTGACTGGAAGGACGAGGCCAATGCACGCGTCGCGCGTCTCCGCCAGCGCGACGTGCACATGCGCATCGTGGACGAGCAGGGCGGTCCTGCTGCCAACGCCTCGGTCAGCATCCACCAGGTCCGTCAGGCCTTCCCGTTCGGAGCCGCCATGAGCCGAACCTTGCTGCGCAGCGAACGGTACGCCGAGTTCTTCAAGTCGCACTTCAATTGGGCGGTCTTCGGCAATGAGTCCAAGTGGTATTCCAATGAACGCATCCAGGGCCGGGAGGATTACCGCGATGCCGACGCCATGCTTGCCTGGTGTGAGGCGAACGACATCCCGGTGCGAGGCCACTGCATCTTCTGGGAACCCCAGCGATGGCAACCGAGGTGGGTCCAGGGGCTCTCCGACGATCCGCTTCGTCAAGCGGTCGAACGCCGCCTGACCAGCGCGGTGACACACTTTCGCGGCCGGTTCGTCCATTGGGACGTGAACAACGAAATGCTTCACGGCTCCTTTTTCAAGGACGGCCTGGGCGAGGCGATCTGGCCCTGGATGTTCAAACGCACCCATGAACTGGACCCGGATGCGAAGCTTTTTGTCAACGACTTCAATATCCTCTCCGTGGATCAGAACTTCGAAGAGGTGCAAACGGACGAGTACGTGGCCGCCGTTCGTCGCCTGATCGAGCAGGGAGCGCCGATCCATGGCGTGGGAATTCAGGGGCACATCTGGCGTGAGGACATCGTGGCCAACCCCGGCGTCTTGAAAGAACGGCTGGACAAGGTGGCGGCCCTGAATCTGCCGATCTGGATCACGGAATTCGACGTGGCCGACGAGGACCAGACAAGTTGCGCCGACAAGCTGGAGTGCGTCTATCGTATGGCCTACAGCCATCCGGCGGTCGAAGGCATCATGATGTGGGTCTTCTGGGCGGGCGATTCGTGGCGCGGCCCCAACGCGGGCCTGGCGCATCGCGACTGGACGCTCAACGAGGCCGGCAAGCGATACGAAGCGTTGATGGATGAATGGTCCACTGAGATCACCGGTACGACCGATGGAGACGGAGGTCTGCGGTTCCGCGGTTTCCATGGCGATTACGAGGCCAAGGTGACATACGCCGACGGCGCAGCGTCACGTGCCACTTTTTCGATTGAGAAGGGCACGGATCTGCAAGAGGTGCGAATACCCCTGCAAAGCACGTCAGCCGCCTCGGCACAGTCCCGGTCCGACGCGACGTCAACGCCAGGTGCGAACACCCGCCCGACGCCGTTTCCAACGCCGCTGAAATGGACGTCCAGTGGGGTCCTCGTCAGTCCCCTCTCCGACGAAACGCACGATATCGTATCGGTCAAAGACCCGACGATTGTCCGTTACAATGACCGGTGGCACATCTACGCAACCGTCTTCTCCAACTCCGCGAGAACCTGGAGTATGGTCTACCTGAACTTCGAGGACTTCTCCGATGCCCCGAAAGCCAAGCTGCACTTCGTGGATGTGAATCCAGGACTGAAAGGGTATCACTGCGCACCGCACTTATTCTATTTCCGCCCGCACAAGAAATGGTATCTGGTCTTCCAGTCACAGCAGCCGCAGTATTGCACCACGGACGATATCACAAGGCCGGAAACCTGGACGGCCCCGCAGAACTTCTACCGCAGAATGCCAGCCGGCGCGCCGAGGTTGCCGATTGATTACCACATCATCTGTGACGATACCCACGCCTATCTGTTTTTCACCGGAGACAACGGATGCTTCTATCGCAGTCGGACGAAAATCGAGGATTTTCCCCATGGGTTCGGCGACATCGAGATAGCCATCCAGGACCATCGAAACAACCTGTTCGAAGGGAGCATGACCTATAAGATCAAAGGGACCGATACCTATCTGACGATCATCGAGGCCTTGAGCCCGGCACGTTATTACCGCGCCTGGGTGTCCCAGGATCTCAACGGAGAATGGACCCCTGTACCGGGCGCCGACTCGTGGCAGACGCCGTTTGCCGGAATCAACAATGTGACCTTCGAAGAAGGGGTAGCGCCCTGGACCCGGGACATCAGCCACGGAGAGTTGATTCGCGAGGGCTATGATGAAACGCCGACCGTGGACCTCAATAACCTGCGGTTCCTTTACCAGGGCCGCGATCCATCGATCAACGCCCGCTACGACCAGTTGCCCTATCGACTCGGGCTGCTGACGCTGGACCGTTCTCACCCGGAGGATTGATCTCATGATTGGCGTTTCGAAAGCGACTCTGGTGTCATTGGCCGTTGTGATGGTCTCTTCCACCTTCGCTGCTTCTGGGCCTTTTGCGGTGTCGCCCGAGCAGCCGGTGGAGCTTTTCCCGTTAGAAGACGTGCGATTGCTGGAGGGTCCTTTTCTTGAGGCAGTGAGGACCAACCGTGAATACCTGCTGGCTCACGATCCCGATCGATTGCTTGCGCCGTTCCGGCGCGAGGCGGGGATGGAGTCCAAGGCGCGGCCGTACGGCAACTGGGAGAGCAGCGGACTCGACGGACATACCGCCGGACACTACCTTTCCGCACTCTCGCTGATGATTGCCTCAGGCGCCGATATGGATGGCGAGTTGCGTCGTCGCCTTGACTGCATGGTCGATGAACTTGCGCAAATCCAAGAGGCCAACGGCAACGGTTATCTGGGGGGCATCCCAGGCAGCAGAGACTACTGGAAACGTATCGGTGAGGGTGACGTTGCGCTCATATGGAAGAAGTGGGCTCCCTGGTATAACCTTCACAAGATGTACGCGGGGCTACGAGACGCGTACCTTCACGCCGGCAACAAAAGGGCTCTGGATCTGCTCGTCGGTTACGGCGACTGGTGCGCAAGGCTTACGTCGGGCCTCAGCGACGCACAGATGCAGCAGATGCTCAGTAATGAGCACGGCGGCATGAATGAGGTGTTGGCGGATCTCTATGCGATTACCGGGAATGAGAAGTACATCGAGTTGGCCAGACGCTTCAATCACCGGGCGGTTTTCGAGCCCCTGGAGAATCACCAGGACAGGCTCACCGGTCTGCACGCCAACACCCAGATTCCCAAGATCATCGGCATGGAACGTATCGCGGCCTTACTCAACGATGAAGCATTGCACGCCGGCGCCCAGTTCTTCTGGGAAACCGTGACGCAGCACCGTAGCCTGGTCTTTGGCGGCAACAGTGTCAGCGAGCATTTCAACGATCCCAAGGACTTCAGCGGTGTAATCCAGCATCGAGAGGGACCCGAGACGTGCAATACCTACAACATGCTCAGGCTTACGCGGCAACTCTTCACGGCGGAACCCAGGGCAGCCTACGCGGACTACTATGAGCGCGCCCTTTACAATCATATTCTGGCGTCCATCCATCCCGAGAGGCCCGGGTACGTCTATTTCACACCCGCCCGTCCGGACCACTATCGGGTCTATTCACAACCTGAGCAGTGCTTCTGGTGCTGCGTCGGTACGGGGATGGAGAATCCCGGACGGTACGGCGAGTTCATCTATGCCCGCGCCAGGGACGGATTGTATGTGAATCTCTTCATCCCGTCGGAAGTCTCGGTGCCTGATCACGGAATGGTCCTGAAACAGGAGACCGCGTTTCCCGATGAGGCGAGCACGCGACTTCGTCTTCAACTCCGGCAGCCGACCGCATTCACGCTGCATGTTCGCCATCCCACCTGGGTCAAGGCGGGCGATTTCGTGGTCCAAGTCAACGGTCGATCCGTTGACGTCGAGTCAACCCCATCCGCCTACGCGGCCATTCGACGGGAATGGGAAAACGGCGATACGGTCGAAGTGGGGCTGCCGATGCACACACGTGTGGAGCGGTTGCCCGACGGTTCCAATTGGGTGGCCATCCTGCATGGCCCGATCGTCTTGGCGAAACCCGACGGTACTGAGAACATGGACGGTTTGTTCGCTGATGATGGCCGCATGGCCCATGTGGCGCAGGGTCCGTTGGTTCCACTCGACAAGGTCCCGGTTCTGCTCGCAACGGAGGAACAAGTGCCCGGACATGTGGTTCCCGATCCTGCCGCCGGACCTCTGCACTTCCGTATCGTGGACGTGGTCGAGCCGGCTGGGCTCGAGGGAGTGCCCCTGATGCCGTTCTTCCGACTGCACGAACGACGCTACCAGATGTACTGGGAACTCACGGATGCCGAACAGATTGAGGCGAGAAGGGAGAAACTCGCCGCCGAGGAGCGCGCCCGCGCAGCCTACGAGGCGGCAACGCTCGATTCGGTTGCAGTGGGTGAACAGCAGCCGGAGGTGGAGCATGACCTCAAAGGGGAAGGGATGGCGTCGGGTATGCACAACGGCCGGCGCTGGCGTCACGGCGCCTGGATTCAGTATCGACTGGACCCGCGGGGAGCAGGGCAGGCAACTCTTTCCGTAACGTATTCGGGTGACGACCGCGGTCGGGAATTCGACATCTCCGTGAACGGCACGGTCATCGCTACCCAGAGGCTGACCGGCGAAAAACCGAATGGCTTCGTTGAGAAACGCTATCCGATTCCCTCCGAGATCCTGCAAGCCGCTGGTGACGGCCGAGTCACAGTTCGGTTCACCGCAAAACGATGGCTTGCTGGAGGACTTTACGATGTGCGTCTGCTCAAACCTGATGCTCCCGAACTTCCGGCTTCCAACTGAGAAAGCGGTGCGCATCACGTGTCAGCAGAAAGGAATTTGTTGTGAAATGCCGTCCTTATCGATCACGCCCGAGCAGGAGGAAGCGGGTCGGTGACTGCTTCCTCGTCGGGGCTTTGTGCCTGGCCGTCTCAACGGCTTGCGCCAGTTCAGTCGAATTCACGATCCAGGCTGCAGGACCGGGTAAACCGATCAGTCCGGACCTCGTAGGCGTCTTCTTTGAAGACCTCAACTACGCCGCGGATGGCGGCCTCTACGCCGAGCTTGTTCAGAATCGTTCCTTCGAGTACAGCGCCGTCGAACAGAGTCATTGGGGGCCGTTCTTCTCCTGGGACCTGCGCAAACTGGGAGGCGGCGACGGTTCTTTGGGACTGGCCAACGTGCGTCCGATCCACCCGAACAACCCGCACTACGCCCTTCTGACGGTAGTCCGGCCTGGGGACGGGGTGGGCATTGCCAATGGAGGATTCGACGGGATTCCCCTCCGGGCGGGTGCAACCTACGAGGCGTCCTTCTGGGCCTATCAGCCGTTCATGAACGCCAAATGGGGCCCCAACAACTCGATCGAAGGACACCCCATGCCCGTGACGCTGCGACTGGAGGGCAGGGACGGTCAGGTGCTGGCCGAAGCCGAAGTCGAGGTCGTCGGCCGTGCCTGGACACGTTACAGCGTCAGACTCACGCCGTCCGAAACGGAGAAGCAGGCGCAACTGGTCCTGCTGGCCCACGCCCGGGGCGGTCTGGCCCTGGACATGATCTCGCTCTTTCCACAGGACACCTTCATGGGTCGCCCCAACGGCCTTCGCAAGGACCTGGCCCAGGCCATCGCCGATATCAAGCCGAGGTTCGTGCGTTTCCCCGGCGGCTGTCTGGTGCACGGCGGCGGGATTCACCACTACTACGACTGGAAGGATACGATCGGCCCGGTCGAACAGCGCGTCGGGCAGCGCAATCTCTGGGGTTATCACCAGACCATGGGACTGGGCTACTTCGAATACTTCCAGTTCTGTGAGGATATCGGAGCCATGCCGCTTCCCGTCGTCGCCGCCGGCGTCTGCTGCCAGCATGGCGGCGACACCCCCGGCCAGGGGCAGGAGGGCCTGCCCGTGGACGAAATGCCCGCGTATGTCCAGGATGTGCTCGATCTGATCCAGTGGGCCAACGGGCCGGCGACATCGGAATGGGGAGCGAAGAGGGCGGCCGCCGGCCACCCGGAGCCTTTCGGGTTGAAGTACGTCGGCGTGGGAAATGAGGATGCCATCACCCCTGTCTTTAAGGAACGTTTCAGGATGATCCATGAGGCAATCCGCAAGGAGCATCCTGAAATCACCGTAATCGGAACGGTAGGCCCATTTGCCGGGGGGCAAGACTACGACAACGGCTGGGCCTTTGCCCGAGAACTTGAACTCCAGATGGTCGATGAGCACTACTACGTCAGCCCGGAGTGGTTCTGGGATCATCTTGAGCGGTACGATGCCTACGATCGCAAGGACTCGAAGGTCTACGTCGGCGAGTATGCGGCCCATGATCGAGGCCGGCGCAACACCCTGCGGTCGGCTCTGGCCGAGGCGGCGGGCCTGACAAGCTTTGAACGCAACGGTGATGTGGTTTGGTTCGCATCCTATGCGCCGCTCCTGGCACGCCGCGGCCACACGCAGTGGACGCCGGACATGATCTACTTCGACAGCACGAATGTGTACCTGACGGCCAATTATTTCGTCCAGCAACTATTCGGACAGAACGGCGGCGACCGCTTTCTCGAGATGGAGTTGGACGCTTCCGATGATATGAAGCTGGCTGCTTCCTCGGTGCTCGATTCCAGCACCGGAGACCGGATTGTCAAGATCGTCAACGGCGCCGATGAGCCTGTGGAAATGAACATCCGATTACTCGGCTTGGCATCGGATGCCCCGAGGAAGGCCGTGAAGACTGTACTCACCGGTCCCGATGCCGATGCCGTAAACGAGGATGGAAAGCCCCTCGTGGTCAAGCCAAAGCATTCAACGGAGACCATCAAGCCGGTCTTCACGTACACGGTGCCGGCCAACTCGCTGACCGTTATTCGCATTACTCGATAGAAGCAGGGAGATTGCCATGAAGACGTTTCGACTGCATGTGCTCATATGGACGGCTGTGATTCTCTTCGCCGCTATCCCCGCCCAAGCTGAATCGGCGACGAACCCGATCCTCTGGGCCGATGTTCCCGATGTCGCGGCCATCCGCGTGGGCGACACGTACTATATGAGCAGCACGACCATGCACATGAGCCCCGGTCTGCCCCTCATGAAGTCCAAGGACCTGGTCAACTGGGAACTGGTCGGCTACGCCTACGACACCCTGGCGGATAACGAGGCCCTGCGGCTGGAAAACGGCCAAAACGCCTACGGCCGGGGTTCCTGGGCCAGCAGTTTGCGCTACCATGACGGCACCTTTTACGTATCGACCTTCTCCAGCACCAGTGGCCGCACGCACATCTACACAACCGCCGATATTGAGAAGGGCGACTGGAAGGAGATCTCATTCGCCCCCTCCCTGCATGACCATTCGCTCTTTTTCGATGACGATGGCCGCATCTACATGCTCTACGGCGTCGGCGACCTCCGACTCGTGGAACTGGAACCGGATCTGTCGGGCATCAAGGCTGGTGGCTTCAACGACGTGGTGATCCGCAATGTCATTGGTAAAGCGGGCCGTAGCGCCGGTCTTCGAGGTGAGGGTTCGCAATTACGCAAGATCAATGGCAAGTACTATGTCATGAATATCATATGGCCTCGGGGTGATATGCGTACGCAGGTCATTCATCGGGCCGACAGGATCACAGGTCCTTATGAAGGGAGGGTGATCCTTCGTGACCAGGGGGTCGCCCAGGGCTGTCTGATCGACACGCCGGACGGCACGTGGTACGCCCTGTTGTTCCAGGATAACGGATCGGTCGGCCGCAGTCCCTGGCTGGTGCCGGTGAAATGGGAGGATGGCTGGCCGGTGTTGGGTGTCGATGGCAAGGCCCCCAGGACGCTCGACATTGATGACACCGAGAAGGGGCTTGGCAATATCGTGACCTCGGATGAGTTTAACCGAGGGCCCGACGACCCGCTGCCCTTGGCGTGGCAGTGGAACCACAACCCCGACCACCGGCACTGGTCGATCGGCGAGCGCCGCGGTTACCTGCGGCTGACCACCGGACGGGTGGACCAAGAGGTCCTCCAGGCCCGCAATACGCTTACCCAGCGAACCTTCGGCCCGGTCTGTTCCGCGTCGACGAGGATCGAGGTGGGCGGCATGAAGGACGGCGACTGCGCCGGCCTGATCGCCCTGCAAAGGAAATACGGTTTTGTCGGCGTCAGGATGGAAGGCGGCCACAAGTCAATTGTCATGGTGAGTGCCCAGTCCAATCGGCCTGAGGAGATCGAAGCCGTTCCTCTCACGCAGCCAGCGGTGTATCTCAGAATCGACTGCGACTTCAGGAACCGCACCGATAAGGCCCGCTTCTACCATAGTCTCGACGGCCAAACATGGACGAGAATCGGCGAAACCCTCCAGATGGCCTACACCCTGCCGCACTTCATGGGCTACCGCTTCGGCCTCTTCAATTTCGCCACGGGAGCCCCCGGCGGATACGCCGACTTCGACTACTTCCGCGTGAACGATGAGATCAGTGTCGAATAGCCCTATCACGAAGCCCTTACTCCCTTATTGAGGTTCTATCGCCGTAAACGGGTGGGCGATTCTCGCGAGGGCGGGGAGTTAAACTCCTCCGCAGCACCGCGGAGCCGGCCCTCGTTAATCGTCCTGCTCACAGAGATGGTACACGCCCACCGTGGTAGCCGACGCCTGATCGCGAAAAGCCTTCACGCGGATCTCGCAACGGCCGGGTTCGGTCAACGCAATGGGCTTTTCGTACAGCGGTGAGTCGGCCGTGGGCTCTGAACCGTCCAGGGTGTATCGTAACGCCATCGCCTGGTCCGGCGACACGACTTTGACGTGAAGAGGAACGCGATATGAACCTCCCTTGCCCGCCGGCTTGGCGTCGGTGGTCAGGATGGGCAGACCCGAATCCCCCGGCGGCAACCATTGACAGACGCCCGGCTTCCAGGGATCGCCCCGATAGATCAGGCCGACATGACAGGGCCCGGTGCGTTTCATGGGCTGGACCAGCACTTGTTCCCAACTTCCGCCGTCGGAGGACACGTACCCGGCGACGAGATCGTCGCGGCAGACCAGCCTGAAATACTCGCACTTGGAGGCACTGCCCGCCTCCGGTTCATAGGCCGTGGTGGGTTTGGATCGTTCGTTCGATTTGATGACGCCCAGAATCCTCCCCTCGAAAGACCCCAGTCCCACGCGGGGCGAGAAATCATCCAGGGTTGAACTGGCCATGAGGGCCAGATCGGCTCCGGGACTCACGTCAAAGCCATGGCAGACGAGATCGGCGGTCTCACGCATCGGCTGAAATAAGAAGGTCCCTTCCAGGCGGCCAACCTGGCGGGCCAGGTGCTGTTTGCCAAACGTGAAGCCGCCATCATCGTGGCTGACGGTGGCCGCGTCCTCGACGGGCCCCAGGACGGTCAAGGCCCACCCGTCAGGCAAGGAATCCGGTTCCTCGGCCACCAATAGCTTGAGCTGCCGGCTGGCGTATCCGCCGGTTCCATCCGAGAAGATGAAGTGCACACGGTGGACGCTCGGGGCATCTTGCGCGGGTATCGTCGCTCTGAAAAGGTCGCCGTCGATCTCGCCCATCTCTTCGGACCAGCGATAGATGGAGACCGGCAAGCCTTCCGGATCGTGAGCCTTCAGCGGGATGGATACCGTCTGGCCGGGACGGCACCGCAGGGCGTCCCCGATCAGGCCGAGGTCTACTTGGGGACGCCGATTCACCGTGGCGGGCAGACGCTTCAATCCTTGCGCCTCGATCTGCCGGCGGATCTCGGCGGACAACCCGCCCATGGGGAAGTAATCATCGGCCTCGTTCTCCTCAGGCCAGTAGAAGTTGATGAAGACGGGGTTGCTGGGCACGGGCAGGCCGTTGTTCGCCGTGCAGATGATCGGGATGCGCCCCTTGGGCAAGGTGGTGTCGTGGGTGACTTGGATGAGGAAGACCCCCGGATGCTCCTCCCGGATGAAAACACGCTTCTGGTGGGGATACAGGGGCCGGCACTGGAACTCGAGCGTCCTGCCCTGCAGATCGTAGCTTCGGTTCAGGTTGATCCGCACCTCCAGCGTTTCATTCGGCCCTCCCCAGAACCGCATGTTGGTCAGCGAGACACACTTGACCCGTTGGGCCAGGCTCGCTCGATCCAACACAGTCTGGGCCGGCGTCCGGACGGTGAAGCGTTCCAACTCCGCGACCGCCACGGGCGGCGCGGCCTCCAGCCCACGTGCCAGGTCCATCATAGTCTGGAGGTGGCGTTGCTCGTCGTAACCGTGATAGTAGGCATTGGCCGGGCAGTAATGCACATGGGACGGGGTCCCATGGGAGCTGTAGGCGGGCCGATGACGCAGTTCATGCTCAAAGGGCAAGGGATGACCTTGGTCATCCGTGTAAGGCAGGGCGGCCTTGAAGATCGTCAGCAGGGCGATGGCGTAGGCCCCATGCTTCTTCAGGAGGTTCTTCGTGGTCCGGGGCATACACGCCCCGGCCACCATCATCTTGTACAGGGCGTGCGCCTCACTGCCGGACTGGCCCACCGTCTGCAAGGAATGGGCAAACAGCCCGTCGTAGAAATCGGTGACCTGCTCCGCGTCCACGTCCTTGTAGGACACGTGCGCGGGGGTGGCCCGGACACAGTTGGCAAAGAAGAAGTGGCGCTCCGTATTGAGGTTGTTAAAGACATCGTCCACGATGGCGCGCCCCCGGTCGGCATAGGACTGACTGGTGAAATTCACCCCCAGTTGGAGCAAGGTCTGCACGTCCTGTTCCGTCCGCATCGCTCCGGCGTCGATGAACTGGTTCTTGAGAGCGCCCATCCGCGTGTGATGAGCATCCAGGCTCATGTAGACGTCGTCCCAGAAACCCGCCAGCGGGCTGTTGCCCAGGCGCTCCAGTGTCAGTTCGCCGGAACCTCTTCTCGGGCCCAGTATGGGGTAGGTCCGCGACTCCACGGGGGGCGGCTCAAACGTGCCCTTGATGTGGGGCTTATCAAGGGTCACGGGCGAGGGGTCGATGGCCCAGAGCTTCCACGCCGGTTCGGCGTAGTAGGGATTCATGATCGTCCGCGGCACGCGCTCCGGCAGCGGCAACAGCCCGCTTAGAACTCGGTTCGCCTCAGCGTGCTGAGGCGGGGTCTCTTGACCGGCCTGCAGTCCGGCACGCATGGCCAAAGCTGCGGTCGCGATCCACAAAATAGACCGAAATATCCTGCAATGCATCGCATGTCTCGCTCAGGTGTCTTAGCCTGCTGCAGCACGGCTAACTCATGTATGCCTATAGGATTTTGGGGCATTACTGCCACCACAGGGTGACGGCTGCCGGATTCTTCGGCACATCCGCTCGAGCCGGATACCCCGACGTGGCAAATCCCATAAGGGTGTACTATACCATGAAACGGCAACCCGTGCACCGGATGGATCAGGGCAAAAGTTCTCATGTTTTTTGAGTGATCAGGTGGAGCAGAAAGTCGTGATCCCATCCGCCGAGCTTTCGTTTCTGTCGGATGCTGGCCTTTCGCGTGGTGTCGGCCTTGAGTAAACCCAGGGCGATATGGGACAACCGCACATAGTTCTCGTCGGCGTGGCCCTTGCGAATGCGGCGCTGATCCTCGGAAAACACCACATCCATGCACCAGTGCAGTTGGTTCTCCACGGCCCAGTGGCCCCGCGGCAGATGCAGTAGCCGGGCGGCATTTCGGCCCGACAGGCTGGAGAGGCAGTAGTGACGCGTCGTGGTCGTTCGATCCCCGATCTGACGGCGGCGCTCGACGCAGACGACACGGGCCAGCCATCGGCGCCGCAGATCACGGCGCAGAGGGCGATGACGATCATGTCCGGTAGATGATGTCGTTTGCCCTGGTCGCGTCGCGGATCGGGCAGTTCGTACAGAAAGCGCAGGGGGTCCCTGGGGGCTTGGGTCGTCATGCCGAAGTCCTTTCTGGGTACGTGAGTTTCGTATCCCTGCGCGGCCGCCACAGACGTTTGAAACAAGGCTAAAAAGACTCCAGAAAAAGCGCAAGTAAAATCTGGGCGGAATTCCAAAAAAGCCTCTCCCCACAGAGAATGCGTTTGCCCTGAGTTTGCCCCTGATCTTCTTGCAGTACTGCCCAGTGGGATGTAAAGTAAGGGGGAACTTGTCGGACCGTGTTCGTCGTACAGCCTTGGGCTTTGGCTTGGCGGACGCTCCCGACAGCAAGCGGAAGACTCGAGTACACTTGGGAGTCACAAAGCGGGCGATTGGTTGCAGTCCGGGATTGATCGAACGGGGAGTCGTTCCGTAGAAGGAGAAGTAGGTAGGGCCCGTAGCTCAATCGGTAGAGCAGGGGACTCATAATCCCTTGGTCGCAGGTTCGAGTCCTGCCGGGCCCAGTTTTATAAGCCATTGTTAGACAAAGAATTACGGGAGTTCGCGGGCTTCATGTTGGAGGTGGCTAGGTCAGGATCTGGAGAATCTTGTCGCCCATCTTGCGCAAACCAGGGGCGGCGTGACGATGGGCTTGCGGGTCGCTTCCGCCAAGGGCCGGGCCGTTCCGACTCGCGGCCCACTGGTCCGGCGCGGGCGACCGGGTCCTCCGACGGAAGGGGCAGGTGTACGATGTTGACCGATCTCACGAAGAACGCGGAACGCTTCAGCCTGATTGTGCTCGTCATGGCGAGCCTGCCGGTTCTGGCAGGTCGTACCCCCGGCCATGAGTCATCCAGGTCGTTCGCCGGCCCGTCTTTGGCGGGGCCGCTCGTCCCGCCCGCCGAGGCGATGATGCCGGAAGCCGAAGGGGCTGAGCAGTCCAGGGCCGGTGGCAGGCCGCCCAATGCTCGGGACCGGTTTATGCCGCGGACCCGCGTATCGATCCGAGAGGGCCGATGGTATCTCAATGACCGGGTCACGTATCCCGGTGCGGCGGCCGAGGGCCTGCTGATGAACGTGCGGATGGTGAATGCGGTCTTCGAGGATCGCAATCGCTCCGACTTCGACCCCGAGGCCAATACCGATCGATTCATCGCCCAGATTCCCGAGTACGTGGCGCAGGGCGTGCGGGCCTTCACCATCTGTCTGCAGGGCGGCATGCCCGGCTACGAGGGGGCGTTGAACTCCGGCTTCAACCCGGACGGCTCGCTGCGGCGGTCCTACCTGCGACGTGTTCGCCGGGTCATCGAGGCGTGCGACCGCCACGGGGCGGTGGTCATCCTTGGCCTCTATTATCAACGCCAGGACCAGGTCTTGGCCGATGGTGATGCCGTCCGCGCCGGCGTGGTCAACGCCGTCCGGTGGATCACGGACAGCGGCTTTACGAACGTGGTTCTGGAAATCGCCAATGAGTTCGGGCACGGGGGCTTCGACCATCGCCTGCTGAAAACGGCCGAGGGGATGACGGACCTGATCAAACTGGCCAAGGCGACCAGCCCGGCGCTGCTGGTATCGACCAGCGGGCTGGGCGATGGGCGATCGTCAGAAGGTGTCGCCCGCGCCAGCGATTTCTTGCTGATTCACTTCAACAACACGCGCTTGGAGGACATCGGCGCCCGGATCGCCGCCCTGAGGAGGTTCGGCAAACCCATCGTCTGCAATGAGGACGACAAGACCGGCGCCGAGGGCGCCAGGGTCCTCGAACTGGCCGTGGCCCATGGGGCATCATGGGGTCTCATGCTGGTCGAGGTGAACCAGCACTATCCCTTCACGTTTAAAGGAGCGGCGGACGATCCGATCATCTACGCCGCCATGCGGCGAATGACCTCGATCTCCCAGAAGAAACCTTTCTCCGGCATGATGGGGTCGACAGAAGACGGACGTTGAATTCGACAGGAAGGGGGAAGGACATGAATCGCGTTTTCCGCTGCACGCTGGGCGTCTTGCTACTCCATGTCGGCGGTTCTGTAGCGGATGCCGGTTGGCAGGTGTGGACGGTGACCGAGACGCGGCACGTGTTGCGCAGCGAGCCGCCGGGCGACGGCCACGTCGTCCGAATGGGTGCCGCGCGCAACGAGTGGGTGGCTTTTCAGATCCTCATGCGCTCGGACTCGCCGGTTAAGGGGGTGCATGTGGCAGCCGGCGATCTGCACGGGCCGCAGGGGGCCGTGTTGCCCCTATCCGATGCACGATTGCACCGCCAGCATCAGCTCCATCTGGATGTGGGAACCTATCGCAACGAGGCCTTCCGGCCGGACGGGTATCCCGACCCATTGATTCCCTTCCGGCATCCGGTGACGGGCGGGGCGCTTGGACCCGCCCGTTTTGCGGCGGTACCTTTCGATTTGCCCGCCGACCAAACGCATGGCTTCTGGATAGACCTTTATGTTCCCCCGGCGGCTCCGGCAGGGGACTACCGGGGCGTTTATCGCGTGACCGCCGAGGGACGCCAGGCGATCGATATTCCTGTCACCGTGACCGTGTGGGACTTTACGTTGCCCCAGACGCCCACGCTGGTGACGGCATTCGGCTCGCCGGCCCAGCGCATGCGTGGCTACTGCCGCGAGCGGGCCCGCGCGGGCAAAGAGGCCGAGCCGGCCGATTGGGAGGCTGTCGAGGTCCAGTGCGCACAGTTGTTGAGCGAACACCGCATCAATGCTACGCCGCCGGCTGAAATGCTTCGGCCCTTCGCACAGGACGATGGTTCGTTCCGGATCCCCGCCGAACAGGTGCAGGCGCTACGGGAATTCGTGGACCGGTATCACGTCAATGCGGTTCCAGTCCCGCATCCTTCCAGTGTTGTCGACGACCCTCAAGGGCAGCGCGAACGGTTGCGCGCGTGGCTGGCGGCGTTCGATCATGCCGCGAAAGAACTGGGTCGGCCTCATGTCGTCTTCTACACCTACCTGAGGGACGAGCCGAACACGGAGGAGGACTATCGTTACGTGCAGACGTGGGGCCGGGCCGTCCGCGAGGACGAGTCGGTTGTGCAGGTCCTGGTGGTGGAGCAGACCTGGACGGAACCGGGCAAGGGCGGCGCCGACAGCGCCTGGGGCGATCTGTACGGCGCGGTGAATATCTGGTGTCCCTTGTTCTCGCTGCATCGGCCGGACAGTGCGGCCAAACGGCGGGCGCTGGGTGAGACGATTTGGACCTATACGGCTCTGTGCCAGGGCGCACCCACCCCATGGTGGCACATCGATTACCCGCTGCTCAACTACCGCGTACCGGCCTGGATGGCCTGGCGGGACGGCATAGAGGGTTTGCTTTACTGGGGCGGCATGTCGCACTGGAGGCAGACGGATGACCCGTGGGTGCAGGCGCCTGTTTACATCGGCCGGGGCGCGTTGCAGCAGGGCAGGAAGGACATTGTCTTCAACGGCGAGGGTTCACTGGTGTATCCCGCACGTGCGGTCGGGTACGATGGCATCGTGCCGACGCTGCGACTCAAGGCCCTCCGCGATGCGATTGAGGACTACGAGTACCTGGCCATCCTGGATCGCCTGGGCCAGTCCGTGCAGGCCGGGCGGATCGTTCGTCGATTGACGGAGTCCTGGTTCCAGTGGGACAAGGACCCGGCGGTCTACGAGACCGCCCGGGCCGAGTTGGCCGCCCTGATTGTCGAGACCAAAGCATCCGGACAATAGTCCTGTCAATTCGTTGAACAGCGTACGGGCCGCAAAGACGGGCCCTTGTCGTTGCCACCGCGGTTCGAGTCCGGAACAGCCTCCGGCGGAAATCTACGGGTGGCTAAGGTTCCTTGTGGGTCAGCTTGAAGCCGGGCATATCGGCGCGCGATGTTTCGAGGGCCCGTTTGTGACCGGCCTCGATGGCCCGCAGCATCTGCATATAGTCCGGGTCCGAGGTATCGGAGAACAGGGGGATGGGTTTGTCGTCCGTGGTATGGTCGATGCCGCGGCCGCCTGCGGACGGGGCCAGGTGCGCCGTCAGGGCGGGGCTGAATCGCGGCCGGATCAGCCGGGATCGTTGCTGGAGCGCAAGGGAGAAGGCGTCGTCTTGCGTGCGCAGGGCTGTTGCATCCCTTCGGCCCGCGGACTATAGTGAGCGTCGTGGCCGGGGGGCGGCGCGTTCGTTCGCGCCACAGAGGCCCGGACACACGCGGTCTTTGGCGAAAGGAACGTCCTATGAAACGTCTCATTAAACTCACGGTGATCGTGCTGGCTATCGCAGCGCTCGTGTCATCAGCGATGGCACAGGGCAGGGGCAGAGCCAACAATGGCAAGGCTGCCGGAGGTGGGGCGGGGGGCGAAAGAGGCCCAGCACAGGCCCAACAGGCCGGCCAGGCCGCCAGGAACCAGGCTCGGGAAGCCCAGAAGGAAGGGGCGCGACAGGCGGAACAGGCTCAACGACAGCAGAAAGGTGGGCAAGGCCAGGAAACAGCCCGAGGACGCGGTGAAGCCGCCAGGCAGGAGGGTCAGGGGAAGGACGCTGAACAGGAAAGGGTCCGTCAGGCCCAGCAGCGCCGAGAGGAAAAGGGCCAGGGGGTCCAGGATGTAACGGGAGAACAGGCCAAGGAGACTCAGGAGGCTGAACGGGAAGCGGTCAAGAAGACCCAAGAGGCTGAACGCGAAGCGGCCAAGAAGGCCGAGGAGATGAAAAGGGAGACAGCCCAGAAGGACCAAGAGCGGGAACGTGAGAAAGGCCAGAAAACCGCCGAGTTCAAGCGGGAAGCCGCTCAGACAGTCGCCGAGATGGAGCGCGAGGAGGCCAAGCACCGCCAGCGCATGGCCAAGCTTGAAGTAATCCGGGCCAAGCTGACGGAAAAAGGCAATACCGAGGCCGCAGCACGGGTCGGCGAGGTGCTTGAGAAGGAAAACGACCGCTACGCGCGGGCGATGGAACGACTCCGCCAGCACAATGAAGAAGCTACCCAGCGGTTCCAGCGGAAGATGGAGAAGCTCGCCGAGCGCGAGGCCGCCCGCCAAAGGGGTCCGGCCGGACAAGGCTCCAGAGGCAATGGCGGAAAGGGGCAGGACGGTGACGGGGAAAAGGGTGCCGGTGGAAACCGCCCGACCAGAGGAAACAGGGATCGTGAAGTGAAGAAGACCACCGAGGATAAGGGCTGACATGACTGTGGCCCCTGCGCCCCCACGAACAACCATCTCATATGGAGAAAAGGTCATGAACCATACGCTGCTTCGTTGGATTACGGTGCTGACCGTGATGGTCATGCTGGTCGCCGGCTGCTCGGACAAACCCGCCGAGGCGCCGAGTGCCGCCGATGACACCACGAGCGTCAAGACCATGGACGAGTATCGGGCCGAGGCCGAGGAGGAGATCGCCGAGGAGGACGCCGAGGCACAGCTCGACGATCTCGAAAAGGAAATCGACGCCGACCAGTAACGGCCAGGCCATCCCCTACCAGTCCGTTGAAAAAGGTACGGGCCCAAGAAACGGGCCCTTCTTGTCATTCCTGCCCGCCTGCGGCGCGTTTCCACTCCAGCGGGAATCCACGCTTTGCGTGCAGAGAACACACCACACGTCGAGCGTGGACCCCGGATCAAGTCCGGGGTGACACTTTTTCAACAGGTTGCTACGGTCCGAAGAGCCCTCGGATGTTGTGTCGCGGTGGGTGATCAGCCGAACGACAGGCCCAAGCCGGCCGCGACGGACCGCAGATGGTCGGCGGCGAGCTTGTACTCCTGCTGGTTGGGCAGGTGTTCGAGCATCAGCGGGATATCCGGCCGTCGGGCGAGCTGACGGAGGAACTCCGCGTAGTCCAGTTGCCCCGTACCGGGCCGGCACTCGCTCAAGTGCGGGGTGTAGACCTTGTCATCCAGAAGGATGTCCTTGCCGTGGCAGGATCGGATGTGGGGGCCGAGCCTGTCAAACGCCTCGCGGATCATGCGCCCATTGAAAAAGCACACGCGGGGGCTGGTGACGATATTGACCGGGTCCAGGTGCACGGCGAAGGCCTTGCGGTCGATCGCATCGAGCAGCCGTACGTAGGAATCGACGGAATCAGGGAATGACCACGGCATGCACTCGAGCGTGAAGAAGGTGCGCGTCGGCTTGACGGCGTCGATGATCCGGCGGGTTGTCTCGACGACCAGGTCGAAAGTGTCGTCCGTGAGGTTGTCGGGGTGCGGCCCGGCCCATTGCTCGGGGTGGCGGCTGCCCGCGACGTTGACGCAGCAGTTGGCCTCGATACGCTCGGCCAGGGCCAGTTGGCGGGTGCAGTGATCCACGGCCTGCTTGGCTTGGGTTTCGTTGGGGCTGATGGGGTTGGACCAGGCGCCGACCTCGGCAATGACGATATCGTTTTGATCGGCGGCGTGGCGGTAGGCGGCGACGACGTCATCGGAGGAATCGGCCCCGATGGGGCAGTAGGCCGCACGGTAGCCACGGCTTTTAAGTTCTGTGATCCAGGCATCCGGGTCCGTGGCCGGCACGGGCCCACCCAGGCGCAGGGGGCGCTGGGAAGATCGACCCACGTCCTGGGCCATGGCAGGAAGAACGACGGCGCAACAGGCCGCGGTGCCGGCCTGGGTCAGAAAACGACGGCGGGAGACTCGTGCATCGCTCATCTCATGCTCCTCAATAAAGATCACTTCCAGGATAACCGATGGGGCGATGGGGTTCAAGAAGCGGCGTGAATCCTCCGCGGCGGCCTGTTATCATGGTGAATGTCGATCATAGCATGCGGGGTACTTGAGGACAGCGAAGGGAGCGGAGCAGATGAAGCGGTGGCTGATTGCCGGTAGTATCCTGGGGCTGGCCGCGGGGGCGGGGGCGTTCAATGGGCATATCGTGACGGAAGGCCCCATCCGTATGGAAATCGGTCCCGTGGGGCCGGCGACGGCGTACAATACACCGTACGATGTCGAGGTCACGGTGGGCAACCGGGCAGAGGAGCCGATCCAGGTACATCTTGAGCTGAGCGGTCTGGTGGATGAATGGCACGCGGTCGGGTCGACGACACGAACGTTGAAGGTCCCGGCCGGGCAGTCGAATCGGACCACGTTTCGCATCGCCGCCGCTGTCGGCGCGCACTCGGCGTTGTACCCCGTGCACGTGTATGCCCGCTTCACGCATGGGGGGCGGGATTACAGGGCCCATGCCGTCCAGGTGTTTGAGTGCCGTTTCCCGCCGTCGCCGCTCCCCGCAAAGGAGGTGGATGAGCTGACCAGCGTGCCCGACCGGGGGGTGGTGGCATTGACGGCGATCAGAACGCACCGGGTAGGGTGGCGGTATTTCGACCAGCCGCTGGTCATGATGCCGCCGGGCTGGACGGGATCAGCCGAGCCGAGTCGAGCCTCGTTTTCCGTGCATCCGGTGGACCGGGGCGGCACGAAACAGGCGTTCAACATGCATCCGGCCTGGTATGGCGGGCCGGGGACGGTGTTCGCGGAGTACCTGCTGCGGCTGCCCAAGGATGGGCCCGTTGTGTTGTCGTTCGCCAACGCCATCCGCGACCACACCGAAAGCGAGCCACCCAGCGACGGTGTCACCTTTCGCGTGTGGGTGGATGAGGATAAGGTGTTCGATCGGCACACGGACAGCAAGATGTGGGTCCCGGGACAGGTGGACCTGAGTAAGTATGCCGGGCAGAGGATTCGGCTTCGGCTGGAAAGCCACCCGGGACCGAAGAACGATACGACCTGCGATTCATCCTTCTGGGGTGACCCGGTGATCGTCGCGGGGCAGATGCCGTCCCAAGAGCAGTTGCAGGCCGACTGGGAGCGGCGAAGCCAGCAGGCGTTACGGGGCGAGGGGGTTCGTCTGCCGCTGGCCGATGGGTACTCGGCGACGGTGGTGCCGGGGCCGGGTGGCGTGACCGATGCGGCAATCGCGCCGAAGGGGCCACAGGGCCGGCAGGTGTTGATGAAGGGCATTGCGGTGTCTGTGCTGGAGAGGCGCCTTGGCGCGGGAGCGGCGGCGCTGCCTGTTCAGGAGGTCAAAACGCGGCGGGTGCAGGGGGGCCTGGACATTGTACATGGCCTGAAGGACGAGACGGGGCCGTTCGAATTGACGGCCGAGATTAGGGCCCGCGGACCGGGTTTGCAGGTGACCGTCCGGTGTCCGCGGCGGATCACGGATATCGCCGCCGGCCCGATGGACCAGAAGGCCGAGCGCGTGTATTACGGGCACGGCTATGTGATCGAGGAGCCGCAGGCGTTTCGCGCGGGCTTCGGCGGGCACAATCTGTCAACCAGTCACGTGGGGTTTGACTTTGAGCGGGGGCTGTCGCTGTTGTTGGCCGTCGACAATCCGCCGGACTACCTGCACGTGGACCCGGCGACGCGGACGTATACCCTGCATACGCACATGGACGCCGTGTTGACGTTCGTGCCCGCGACCGACGGGGCGTTCGACGCCGCACTGCGGTATCGGGCCCTCGACGACCGCCAGCCCAGCCCCGGCTTTACGAAGAAGGCCGGCCGGTTCGTGTTCGACATCTGGGGCGGCTCGTATACTGAGAACGCCCGGATCATGCAGCGCATGATCGACTATGGGCTGACGGATTCGCTGTTGACGCTGCACGTCTGGCAACGATGGGGTTATGACTATCGCCTGCCGGACATCTACCCGCCCAACCCGGATTTGGGGGCGGTCGAGGACATGCAGCGGCTGGGCGAGGTTTGCCGTGGGGCAGGCATCCCGTGGGGGCTGCACGACAACTACATCGACTTCTACCCGGATGCGACCGGATTCAGCTACGAGCACATCTGCTTTACCGAATCGGGCCAGCCGATCAAGGCGTGGCTGAACACCGGCCGCGATGCGCAGAGTTATCGCTTTCGGCCCGATCATATCATGCCGTTTGTCCAGCGCAACCTCGAACTGATCGGGCCGAACCTGCGGCCGACGCACTATTTCATCGATGTGTTCACGTCCATTGACATGTTCGATTTCTACGACCGGCAGGGGCGGTTCCATTCGTTCCTGGAGACGCGGGAGCACTGGGGCCGGGCCTTTCGCTGGATACAGGACTATCTGGGCGGGGCGATCACGACCTCCGAGGCCGGCGACGACCAACTCGTGGGCGTCCTGGATGGGGCGGACTGCCAGCATCTGTATCTGTCGCCGGAGCCGCGGCGGTTCAACCTGCACGTCCGGTGCAAGGACTGGCAGCGTACGCCATGGTACGACGTCGTCCTGCATGACAAGTTCAGCCTGCACGGGGTGGGCTATCCCGGCCGGTACGAAGGCGGCCGCGGGCGAGTGGAGCACGGCATCGAGAGCGATGATTACATCAGCGATGAAATCCTGCTCGGTCACGCCCTGATGATCGACCGGGGCGGTTTTGGCCGGGGAGCGATCCGCAAGTACTGGCTGGCGCAGGATTTCATCCGGAGCATCGCCACCGATACGATCGCGGACGTGCAGTTTGTGGACGGAAACATCCATCATCAGAAGGTTCAATGGGCCGGTGGAGCGATTGTCTATGTCAACCGGGGCGAGGCCGACTGGGCCGTGGCGGGTAAGGTCTTGCCGCGGTATGGGTACTATGCGGTCAACGGGCCCATCGAATCAAGCATCGAGCGGATCGACGGCGTGATCGTCGAGCAAAGTGGCCGTGGCCGCGCGCGGTACGTTAGTGGGCGGGGCTTCGCGCCGGACGACCGGCTGCCCATCAGCCCGGCGGTCAAGGCGGTGGAGTACCTGGGCGGGCGGCGGTTTCGCATGCCGCTGGAGTGGACCGCCCAGCAGCGGGCCCCGAAGGATTGCACCGTCTTTGTGCATTTCAAAACGGATCGCTCGCCGCGGTACGACAGGATCGCGTTTCAGGCCGACCACGGACCCGATGTGCCGACGACCCGTTGGCAGGGGGTTGTCGTGACCGCGGCCGATCGTGTGATTGAGATCCCGGCGGAGTTCGGCCCGGACACGTACGACATCCACGTGGGGCTGTACGACCCCTCGGGTGGTGGGCGGCAGGGGCTGCTCGGCCATGAGACCGGCCAGCACAGTTACAACGTCGGCCGACTGCGGGTCGACGGTGACGCCCGGACAATCACGGGCATTCGACTGGTGGATGTGCCGACCGATCCGTTGCCCAAGCCCCGCTGGAACGTGGATCGCCGGGCCATCACGTTCGGCCGTATCCGCACAAGCGGTGCTGTACGGCTCGAGCCCAGGGGCGATGCCGATCGACTCATTCCGTTGCCTGATTGCGGCGGGTTCGACGTGGCGGTGCAACCCCCGGCCGGGCGGCAGGTAGCCCGCATCGACGTCGTCGACCCACAGGGCCGTGCCCAAGAACGTATGGACTGGAAAACGCGCGATGGCTGGTTGGAGTTCACCACCCGGCCCGGCGACTTCGCCTATGACATCATCTATCGGCAGGCTGATTGAGGAGCGAACGATGAGGAATGTGTTGTTGTCCTTGCTGTCTCTGACACTGACCGTTGCAGCAGGCGCGGCCGACCCGCGGCCCATGACGCCGGACGATCTGATGGCGATGCAGCAGATCAGCGACCCGCAGTTGTCGCCGGATGGCGAGCGGATCGTCTTCGTCGTGCGGTCGGTGGACCTGGAGGCCGACCGCGGCCGTACCGACCTGTGGCTCATCGACGCCGACGGGACGGACACTCGGCGGCTGACCACGCATCCGGAGAACGACTCCAACCCCCGATGGACGCCGGATGGGGCGTGGATTTACTTCCTGTCCACTCGGGCGGACAGCAGCCAGGTCTTCCGCATCCGCCCCGATGGCGGCGAGGCCGAGCCGGTGACCAATCTGCCGCTGGACGTGGGCAACCTGGTCGTCTCGCCGGATGGCGAGTGGCTGGCGTTCAGCATGGAGGTTTTCCCCGGCCTGGGTCCACAGGAGACCAAGGACCGGCTGGACGAGATCGAACAGCGCAAGGCCTCCGGCCTTATCTATGACACGGTCTTCGTGCGGCACTGGGACTCGTGGAAGGACGGGCGGCGGTCGCACGTGTTCGTGATGCCGATCGAGGGCGGCGACTGCCGCGACGTGATGGGCGACATGGACGCCGACTGCCCCTCGAAGCCGTTCGGTGGGCCGGAGGAGATCGCCTTCGTGCCGGAGGGCGGGGGGCTGGTGTTCACCGCGCGGGACGCGGGACGCGAGGAGCCCTGGTCGACCAATTTCGATCTGTACCTCGCCTCGCTCGACGGGTCCAGTCCGCCGAAGAAGCTGACGACGGCGAACCCCGCGTGGGATACGTATCCGCTGTTCAGCCCGGATGGCCGGACGCTGGCGTATCTGGCGATGAAACGGGCGGGCTACGAATCGGATCGCTTCCGCATCGTGCTCCGCAACTGGGCCACGGGCTACGAGCGCGTGCTGACCGAGGACTGGGATCGCAGCCCCTCACAGATGTGCTGGTCGCCGGATGGCCGGATGCTGTACGCCACGGCGATGAACCTGGGCCAGCGTTCGCTGTTCGCCATCGACGTCGACGATGGCCGCGTCCGGACCCTCGCGCGGGATGGCCGCATTTCGAGTCCGCTGGCCGGCCGGGATCGGGTGTTCTTCGGATGGTGTCATCTCAAGGGCCCCGTGGAGTTGCACGCGGTGTGGACGGACGGCTCGGGCCTCAAGAAGCTGACCGGGCTGAACGATGAGCTTTTGGCCTCGCTGGAGCTGGGCGACTACGAACAGTTCACGTTCTCCGGCTGGAACGATGAGACGGTCCACGCCTACGTGGTCAAGCCGCCGGGCTTCGACCCGGCCAGGAAGTACCCCATCGTCTTCCTCATCCACGGCGGGCCCCAAGGCTCGTTCAGCAACACCTGGCACTACCGGTGGAACCCGCAGATTCAGACCGCCGCCGGGTACGCGGCCGTGATGGTGGACTTCCACGGGTCGGTGGGTTATGGGCAGGCGTTTTGCGATTCGATCCGTGATGACTGGGGCGGCAAGCCGCTGGAGGACCTGCGTAAGGGCTTGGCCGCGGCGATCGAGCGGTACCCCTGGATGGATGGCGACCGCGTTGGGGCGATGGGCGGCTCGTTCGGTGGGTACATGGTCAACTGGATTGCCGGGCAATGGCCGGACCGCTTCCGCTGCCTGGTCAGCCACGCGGGCAACCTCGATGAGCGGATGGCCTACTTCGATACCGAGGAGCTATGGTTCCCCGAATGGGACCACGAGGGCACGCCCTGGACGAACCCGGCAGCCTACGAGAAGCATAACCCCGTGCGGTACGTCGAGCGGTGGAAGACGCCGATGCTGATTATCCACGGGGCCAAGGACTTCCGCGTGGTCGATACCCAGGGCCTGAGCACGTTCAACGCCTGCCAGCGGCGGGGCATCCCCAGCAAGCTGCTGTACTACCCGGATGAGGGCCACTGGATTCAAAAGCCGCATAACGCCATCCAATGGCAAGAGACCGTCCTGGCCTGGCTCGACCAGTGGCTCAAGTGATCCCTGTGCCGGCGCTGGGGTCACCCGCCGCCGCCTTGTCCAGGATCGACAGGATTCTTTCAAACTCCGCGCGGATCTTCCTTTTCGTCGGCGCGGTCATCCACCCACGCTTGCCCTGCCTGTACCGACTCTGCCAGTAGTCGAGTTCACAAAGCCTCTCGAAATCCCTGGACAAGAAGCACTCATCCCTCGGTGGCGGGCCGAGCCGAACACGGTTCTTCTCTACCACCACCTCCAATTCGGACGGCACCTTCAGAAACGCACTCAAGAATATGCCCGTCAGGGCAGGCTCCCAAAAACCTGACCAACTTACGCGATTGGACACCTCCAAGCTCAGATCGCGCAGCACCTTCAGCACGTCCTCGTTCTGACAGTGAATCGCATAATCCCTGATGTCGGACCACCACCCGTCTATACAAACAAGCTCAGACTCTCCCCGGCCCTCCCAGTCGAGGTGCACGATGGCCAGAACGTAAAGGATGACGGATTGAGGCGCCGTGCACCCATCGTGGTGGTATCGCCAGTCCGCGTTCGCAGCGGTTGCCTCGGCGGCTAGGCCTAGGAAGTCGTGGCCTCCCGGGATGTGTTTCCAGCCCGGACGGTCTGCGAATAACTCGCCCTCAAGCAACTCAACGAACCTCTCCCGAATGAGCGGGACAAACTCCGCCGTATCGGGAAACACACGGGCGAACTTGACCACCTGCTCAAGGAGATAAGCCAGCGACCTGCCCGGGTAGAGCAACCGGGCCACGTACAACGGATAGTCACGCCACGCACTCGTAGGCGCAGATGCTGCTTTCACCTTCGACGCTGGCAGCTTGACTCTGCTGGGGGACATTGTGTCAATCCTGTCTTCCCGCTGATGGCGTTCGGCACGCCGTTTTCTGCGTGATCGCCTATCCTATGTATCATACTTGGCCTCTTCATCCTCCGCAAGGGCATTTACAGAATACCACCGGTGGGGAAGCGAGTCAAGTGGGCTGTCCAGTGCCAAGGCCCCTCGACTTCACCCCGGTGCGCGAGGGCTCAGTGGCTGGCGGGCGCTCGCGTGGCGTCTTCTTTTATTGTTGGTGGGATCCGTCCGTGTCCTGCGGCGGGGCTGGCTTGCTATCGGCCTGATGGGCCAGGAGGAACTGCTGCAACCCCGGCAGGTCGTCGGTGTTGATCAGGTCCACATCGGCGGACAGGAGCTCACGCCACACGGCCTCTCGCGCGGGCGATGGCCGATCCGGCGTGGCCCAGAATCGCACCCTTCGGCCGGCCCGATGGGCTTTTTCAACGATGTCGTGAAGCCTGCGCCGCTCGTCGGGCGGGATCGGCCCGGCGCCCCTCCACGTGAAATGCCGACCCCAGTGGTCGCTGATCATCGGCATGACCTCGGCCGACACCTCCGAATCCAGGTCGGACAGGCGGCCATCACAGGCGGCGTAGCGAGGCTTCTGCGACCGGATCATCGCGAGCGGCCGGTTCCCGGAGACAATCGCCACCACCGGCCCATCGGGGCAATCCTCGCCGAAACAGGCAAACACGTCGGAGTACTCGGCGAGCATCTCGTGGAGTCGTCGATACGTGGCCTCGGCGTCGGATTTGATATCGATGAGCAGCGTAAACGGCGGCCCATCGGGGTAGACCGAGCCGCCGTGCTGTTGGATTCGTTCTCTAAGGGGATCGAGGTACAGCGCTCGCAGGGTCCGCTCCGGCCGGATGTCCCACCGATCGTGGGCCACGTAGAGATCATCATCCACGAGGAAGATGTCCGCCTCGACACTGGTGAACCCGCGGGCGAGGGCATCGTGCAGGGGCCGGGCGTGCCGGTAGTCGTTGTGCGCGTGGGCCCGAGGAAGCGGCGTGACCGGCCCGTTGGTGGGGGGAGGCTCGCATGCGGTTAAGAACAGCAGCGTGCAGCAGATGACGCCGCTGGGACGGTTCCATCGTGCCAGCCGTTTGCGATCAATCGTCATGGGTCAAGCTCCCGTATACAGCGATGGTCCATCCAGTTTAGCAGCCCATCAGGAAATGCACAACCGAAGGACCACAATGGCCCGGAGGCAGCCGCAGGGCCGAACTCGATGGGCGGCGCGCCGGCGATCGTCACGTTGACAGAACGGGTCGGCCGGCCTATGATGCCGCCGATGGGACGATGAGACGCCTTCAGGGAAATGGGTGCGCATGCCGAGTCACGAGCTGGCAAGAATCGAGATCGACGGTCTGGAAATCGTGGGCTATTCGGTGGCCGGCGAGGAAACGGTCGTGGCCGTGCCGCAACTGGATGTGTGCTTCGACATCGGCAAGGCCCCGGATCAGCTCATCCCGATCAACCACGTGCTGCTCACCCACGGGCACATGGATCACGCGGCCGGATTCGCCTATTACCTGTCGCACCGGCAGTTCTGCGGCCAGAGGCCCGGCACGATCCTGGCGCCGGCGAACTTGGTGCCGGCCATCCGGCAGATCGTCGAGGCCTGGGGCCGGCTCGATGGCTCGCGGATCCCGGTGGAGCTGGTGGGGGTGCGGCCGGGCGATGAGTTCGCCGTCAAGCCCAACCTGCTGGCGCGGGTTTTCCCCACCAAGCACTGCCGCGGCTCGGTGGGCTACACGATCCTGGAGACCCGTAAGAAACTCCGCGAGGAGTATCACGGCCTGTCCGGTCCGGAACTGGTCGCCCTCAAGAAGAAGGGCGTCACCATCGACCGGCCCATCGAGGTCCCGCTGGTGACGTACCTGGGTGACACGCAATACGTGGACTACAGCCAACTGGACTACGTGGCCCACAGCCGGATTCTCATCGCCGAGTGCACGTTTTTCGTCGAGGAGCACATCGATCGGGCCGAGGCCGGCCGGCACATGCACATCGACGAGTTCAAGCGGCTCATCGAGGGCCTGAACAACGCCCACGTGGTGGTGACGCACCTGACCCAGCGGACCGGCCTGCGCGAGATCGAAACCATCCTTCGCAAGAAACTGGGTGAGGCGCTCTGTCAGAAGATCACCGTGCTCATGGCCCACAAGAATCGAAGGCGGCCCCGTGCGCCGAGTGCACCGAAACCCCAAGAATCCCTTGCTCTGGAGGAGGACAACCGATGAAGGTACTGTGTTTCCATGCGATGATGGCGATGTTGTTGGCCGCCGCGGGTCTGTCCGCTCAGGAACCCTATTGGCCCTGTTGGCGGGGCCCCAACCACGACGGCAAGAGCACCGAAACCGGTCTGCTCAAGACCTGGCCCGAAGAGGGCCCGCCGCGGTTGTGGAGGGCGACCGGTCTGGGCAAGGGCTTCTCCACCGTGGCCGTGGTGGGCGATGCCATCTACACCGCCGGCGATGCCGACTCGGACCTGATTCTGGTGGCTCTGGATGCCGACGGCCAACCGCGCTGGCGGCAGCGCGTGGATCGGGCCTGGACCGACAGTCCACCCGGATCCCGCGCGACGCCCACCGTCCATGGCGACCGGGTTTATATGCTCAGCGGTCACGGCGTGTTGGCGTGTTTTGAGGCCCAGCAGGGCAGGCCCGTATGGAGCCGCGATCTGCGCGAGCTGGGGGGACGGCCGGGCGGCTGGGGTTACGCCGAATCGGTCCTGATCCTCGGCAACCTGGCGATTGCCAAGCCCGGCGGCGAGAATTGTATCGTGGCCTTCGACAAAAGCGACGGCCAGGTGATCTGGAAATCCGCCGGCTTCCGGGCCGGGCCGGAATACATCTCGTGCGTTCCGGTGTCGCTGGGCCGCGACATGCTGGTGGTTACGGGGACGAGCCAGGGGCTGTACGCGGTCGATGCCAAGACCGGGCGCCGTGCCTGGTCAAACGATTTTGCCGCGGGCAACACCGCCAACTGTCCCGACCCGGCCTATGCAGGTGGGTACCTCTTCTGGGCGAATGGATACGGCAAGGGGGGGATCTGCCTGAAGCTCAATGAGACCGAGCCCTTTGCCGAGCCGAGGCAGCTCTACCATACCCAGGACATGGACTGTCATCACGGTGGGTACATCCTGCATGAGGGTTACGTCTACGGTAATGACGGGGGCGGCTTCAACTGTCTCGAACTGTCCACGGGCAAGCTCATGTGGCGGATTCGCGAGCCGGGCAAGGGATCGCTGACGTACGCCGACGGGATGCTGTACCTTTTCGGCGAGAGCGGGGGCCGGGCGGCTCTGGCCACGTGTTCACCTCAAGGCGCGCGAATCACCGGCCGAGTGGCCGTCGAAGGGTCGGGCCCGAGTTGGGCTCATCCGGTTGTCGCCGGAGGACGGTTGTACCTGCGATATGACGACAACCTGTATTGCTTTGACGTCAAAGCCCGATAGATACGCGAGCGGCTCTGGTTGTGTAGTAGATTCCCGGTAGAGCCTGTCCCTTGTGATGGCAGGCACAAGAGGAAGGGGCGGCGCAAGGCCAACCCCTTCCCGGAGGGGGAGAAAAGCTCACTGGGGGCCGCCCTGTATTCATACGATGTGCGGTGTTCTCGGGTGCGTTGGATTCTCGAAGCCCGGACGCGCCCCGATGACCGGATGGACGCCGGTGCAGAACGCCGGGGGACGGGACATAACAGACACCGTGTCCTCAACCCACCTCGACGGGTTCCGGGTCTTCCTTTTTGAACGATTTGAGCGATTGCGGTTCGGCGACCTTGCGGTACCCAAGCGCCTTGATCACCTCAAGCACCTCGGTCCAGGTGGGGAAGGGCCGCTGGTTCTCACGTTTGTACTGGTCGATGGCCATCAGGAACTCGAACTGCTCATCGCTCATCTGGCCTTCTTCGGCGTCCCGGCGTTCCTCGCTGCGGCGTCGCCCCGGTCCACGACGGCGGTCGAACCCGATGCGGCGGTCTATCACACTCTGGCGGCGTTCCAGGAAGCTGCCGCCCTTGGATTCATGATCACTCATGACAGGTCCTTTCCTCCGATATGCCTCGGGGGCGATCAGAAGTCGTCGTCCAGCCCTTCTTCGTCCAGGACGTAGTCCTCGTCGGCGTCGTGGAACACCATGTCGTAGAAGTCGCTGCACGCGCCCTCCGACTCGATGAGGATATGGGCCTCGTCGATATGATCCTCGGGCACGAGAACCGCGACGCCGGCGAAGGGGCTGTTCGGTTCGGGGCTGGTGCGCACGGCGGCGGGGATGTTGTGATCGTTCAGAAGCCTCTTGTACTGCTGAGCCAGGTCGATGTCTTCGGCGAACGCCACGGTGACGAACTCCTTGACCGAGGTGGCTTCGGTCTTCTTCTTGCGCTTGTGGGGCATCACAGGTCTCCCTATTCGGTACAAAAACTCGTCCGGGTGACGGTTCCGTGCCGCCTACATCGTCCGCCGGGCCGGCCGGATTAATCGAAAAGGGGGTAAAAGCACCGCCCCGGGACGGTCTTGGGGGGCGAAGGGGGCGGACGTAGGGTCTTTTGGGGTTATACGCCTTGTACATGCAGGGTTTTGGCGGTTGAATCCCATTTTTTTGTTGCAAAGTCTCCGAAAGACGATCACAATGCCGCCGGCTTCGTGGACCGGCGGCCTGACGCCGGCGGTTATTGGAACTTCTGCTGCATGGAGGTGATCGAGATGGCTAAGAGGGCCGCGAAGAAGAGAACCGCCAGGAAGGGCGCGGCCAAGGAGCCGCTGGTCGTGGCCAGCAAGGTGAAGAACTACATCCGCAGCAAGGGCCTGATGTGCTCGTCGGAGGCGGTGGGGGCCTTGAGCGACGAGGTCTACAGGCTGCTGGACGCCGCCCTGCATCGCACCCAGGCCAACCGTCGCAGCACCGTCAAACCGCAAGATCTGTAGGTGCCGGCCGGGTTCCCGCCGCGATGGGGGACGCAGAGGCGACAGATCAAGCCGTTTCATATTGTGGAGCGGCTTGGTGTCTTGATGGTTAGGACCGATGATGTATGGCGGAAAGTGGAATGAATCCCCTTAAAACGGCTAAGGTAGAGAAGGCTTCGTGCCGATATCGCCCCTCGACAGGAGCCTTTGACCGCTTCCGGGACGAGAGATGCGGAGGCGCGGGTGGTCGGGCGGCCTCGGAAAGGTTTTTTTTGCGGGTTTGCTTGTTTTTTTAGTGGACGGTCGTTCGCAGCGAAGTCTATAATGCGACCATGTTTAGGATGCGCCCTGAGCGAGGGACGCAGCGGCCGAAGGGCCGGGCGGGTAAAATGGAGTTTGGTGGATACCAGAACGTAGCGAGGAGGTTTTCGGGGGGCCAGGGATGAAAGTCTTCATGCTCGGCTGGGAGTTTCCCCCGTTTATCAGCGGTGGGCTCGGTACAGCCTGTTTTGGGTTGACCAAGGCGATGAATCAACTGGGGGTGGACGTCACTTTCGTGCTCCCCAAGTGCGTCGATCCCTCGCTGGCCACGCATGTGCGCCTTCTGACACCGGGGGCGCTGGCCTCTTCATCCTCGACACAGGCCCCGGCCAGTGGGCTGGAACACGTCACTATCCGGACGGTCGACTCGTTACTCGATCCCTATGGGCGACCGAGCGAATATCGCCAGCGTCTGGAGGCGATTCTGCACGAGAAGGAGCGCAAGCACCGCATCAGCGCCGAGCACGGGCGCGACGTGCTGGCCGCGTTTGAGGCGGGCGGGTTGGGCTCGTTTCCGGCCGTTGAGCACTATGGTGGGGACATGTTCGCCGAAGTGCAGCGCTACGCCCGCGAGGCGGTGCGCCTGGCGATGGAATGTGATTTCGACGTCGTCCACGCCCATGACTGGATGACGTACCCCGCGGGCATCGCGGTGGCCGCCGTGACGGGCAGGCCCTTGATCGTCCACGTGCATTCGACGGAGTTCGACCGTAGTGGCGAGCACGTGAACCAGGGCATCTATGACATCGAGCGCCGCGGCATGCACGCGGCCGATCGCGTGATTGCCGTCAGCCACCTGACGCGGAACATCATCCTGACGCACTACGGCGTGACGGGGCAGAAGGTGGAGGTGGTGTACAACGGCGTCGAGCGCGAGGGGCGGGCACGCACACCGTATGTGCCGACCCCGATCCGCCGGGAGGAGAAGATCGTCCTGTTCCTCGGCCGCATCACCATGCAGAAGGGGCCCGAGTACTTCCTCATGGCCGCCAAGAAGGTCCTCGAGGAAATTGAGAACGTCAAATTCGTGATGGCCGGCTCCGGCGACATGATGGAGCGATCCATCCACCTGGCCGCGGAGATGGGCATCGGGCATAAGGTCCTCTTCACCGGGTTCCTGCGGGGCGAAGACGTGCAGCGGGTCTACCAGATGGCCGACCTGTACGTCATGCCGTCGGTGTCGGAGCCGTTCGGCATTGCGCCCCTGGAGGCCTTGAATCATGACGTGCCCGTGCTGATCAGTAAGCAGAGCGGCGTCTCGGAGGTGTTGACCCACGTGCTGAAGGTCGATTTCTGGGACGTGGTGGAAATGGCCAATAAGATTATCGCCGTGCTGAAGTATCCCCCCTTGCAGATGACGTTGCGCGAACACGGCAATTTCGAGGTCCGGCGGCTGCGGTGGTCGGACGCGGCCCAGCGGTGCTTGTCCGTGTATGAGGATGTGTGCGTTCGGGTCTGACCGGGCGCAGATGGCGAGCGGAAGACGATGCCGAGTGTATGCTTCTACTTTCAGGTTCATCAGCCGTTTCGATTGCGGCACTACACGGTCTTCGACCGATCTGGGTCGTACTTCGATGATTTTAAGAACGGGGGTATCTGTCGCAAGGTCGCGGCCAAGTGCTATCTGCCGACGAACCGCCTGTTGCTGGAGACGATCCGTCGCTTCGAGGGCCGCTTCCGCGTGGCCTACAGCATCACGGGCGTCTTGCTGGAGCAGCTCGAGCGTTACGCCCCGGAGGTCCTCAGCACGTTTCACGCCCTGGCCCAGACCGGATGCGTGGAGTTCCTGGCCGAGACGTACTACCACAGCCTCAGCTTCCTGTATTCGCCGGCCGAATTCGTCGAGCAGATCCGGCTGCACGTCGAGACGATTGAGCGGCTCTTCGGCCAGCGACCGCGGGTGTTCCGCAATACCGAGTTGATCTACAACAACGCGCTGGCCCGCACGATCGACGCCATGGATCAGTTCGACGCGATCCTGACCGAGGGGGCCGATCATATCCTGGGTCATCGCAACGCCAACTTCGTCTATCGCCCGCCGGATACGCAGCATCTGCGGCTGTTGCTGAAGAATTACTCCCTCAGCGACGATATCGCGTTTCGCTTCAGCAATCAGCACTGGAAGGAGTTCCCGCTGACGGCCGACAAGTTCGCCGGCTGGATCAACTCGGTCAACGGCAACGGGCACGTGGTCAACCTGTTCATGGACTACGAGACCTTCGGCGAGCACCAGTGGGAGGAGACGGGCATCTTTCAGTTCCTGTCGCACCTGCCCGAAGCGGTCCTGCGGCACCCGGACAACAACTTCCTGACGCCCCGTCAGGTGGTCGAGACCTATCCGGCCATGGACGTGGTGGATGTTCCCCATCTCATCAGTTGGGCGGACACCGAACGGGACCTCTCGGCGTGGTTGGGCAACCCCATGCAGTCGGGCGCCTTGCACGAGGTCTACCGGCTGGAGCGGTTCATCAAGCAACTGGGCGACGAGACGCTCCTGGCCGACTGGCGCCGCCTGCAGACCAGCGACCACTTCTACTACATGTGCACGAAGTACTTCGCCGACGGCGACGTCCACAAGTACTTCAACCCCTACGATTCTCCGTACGATTCGTACATCAATTACATGAACGTGCTCGACCATCTCAAACGGCGCTGCAATCTATTGGCCGCGGAGCGAGCCGCGCAGACGCACCCGACGGCGCAGCACGTGTAGGGGCCCGGTGCGCCGTCACCGGAGGCGGCGCAGGGCGGAGGAGCCGATCCAGGGAAGGAACGTGCATGCAGACCTCCAGTTACGACGCCAGCAGACAGGCCTTGACTTTTCCGTTGCGGGGTCGACCGCTGGAATCCCTTCTGGACACCGAGTGGCTCCTGACGAACAGTCGCGGGGGCTTTGCCTGCGGCACGGTGGCCGGCTGTAACACGCGGCGGTACCACGGCTTGCTGGTCGGCACGCTCAATCCCCCGGCCAATCGCATCGTCGCCCTGGCGAATCTGCGCGAGGTCGTCACCACGGCCGAGGGGTCCGTTGAGTTGGGCAATTTCGAGTTCGAAGGGCGTCTCTCCGACACCGGCATGCAGGGGCTGACCGCTTTTCGACAGGATCGCGGGGTGCACTTCGAGTACGCCCTCGATGTGGCCGACGTGACCCGCAGCGTGTATCTGTTGCCCGACGCCGACACGGTCGCCGTGGTCTATGAAATCGCCAACCTGCGGGCGCCTTTCGAGATGTCGGTGCGTCCGTTGGTGGCGCTGCGGGACTTCCACGGGCTGCAGTACGCCCACACCGCCATGCGGGCCGTCGCCCACGGCGACGCTTGGGGGGTCCGGACCGATGCCGGCTATACGGGCGAGCTGCTGCTGCAATCCCGGCAGATGCAGTTCGCGCAGGACAGCCAATGGTGGTACCACTTTCATTATCGCGTCGAGCAGCGACGGGGGCAGGATTGCCGCGAGGACCTGTGGTCGCCCGGCGTATACCGCTGTCGCGTCGAGGAGCCCGGACAGGTCATTCTGTGGGCGTCGCTGGCCGAATGTCTGGACCCGGCGGATCCGGCCGACGTCGAGCTGGATCCCGACATCGCCCTGGATGCACTGATGCTCCGCGACCGGGAGTGGCAGGGGGCCGAGCGCCGGTCGGATCACGTGTGGCGGCGGCTGTGCAGTGCGGCTTCGCAGTTCGTCGTCGAGCGGCGGATTAGCGGCCGGCGAACACCGACGATCCTGGCCGGGTATCCGTGGTTCCTGGATTGGGGACGGGATACCTTCATTGCGCTGGAGGGATTACTGCTCTGCACCAAGCGCTTTACGGAGGCGGCCGGCGTGCTGACCACGTTCGCCCGGGCCGTCGATGAGGGGATGATCCCCAACCGGTTCGACGACTACGGCAACGATCCGCACTACAACAGCATCGACGCCTCGCTGTGGTTCGTGCACGCGGCGTTTACGTTCCTTCGCGCCGGCGGCGACGAGCCGACGTTCCGCAAGCGCCTGTTGCCGGCGATTCGGTACATTGTGGAATCGTACCGCAAGGGGACGCGATTCGGCATCCACGCCGATGAAGACGGCCTGATCACGGGCGGTGATGACCATACGCAGTTGACCTGGATGGACGCCAAGCGGGACGGCGTCGCCTTCACCCCCCGGCACGGCAAGGCCGTGGAGGTCAACGCGCTGTGGTACAACGACCTGTGTTATCTGGCGGCGTATTACCAGCGCCGCAATGCGGATGAGTCGCGGTTCTACGGGGATCTGGCCGAGAAGGTGGCCCACAGCTTTCGCCGCCTGTTCTGGAACGCCTCGACCGGTTACCTCAACGATTGCGTGCTTCCGGATGGTTCCGTCGACACGGGTCTGCGGCCCAACCAGATCTACGCCGTTTCACTGCCGCATTCGCCGTTGCCGTTCAGTTGGCAGCAGCGCGTGGTGGACGTGGTCGAGCGGGAGTTGCTCACCCCGTACGGCCTGCGTTCGCTGAGCCGTCACGACCCCCGATACATCGGCCGGTACGAGGGGGACGCCTTTCAGCGGGATCGGGCCTATCACCAGGGCACGGTGTGGTCGCACCTGATTGGGCCCTTTATCGAGGCGTTTCTGCGGGTGCGTCGCTCCGACAAGAGCGGCCGCGCCGAGGCGGCCGAGTTTTTGCGGCCGTTGTTGGATCATCTGATCCACCAGGGCTGTCTGGGCAGTATCAACGAGATCTTCGACGGTGACGAGCCGCATACGCCGCGCGGCGCCTTTGCCCAGGCCTGGTCCGTGGCGGAGGTCATGCGGGCCTACCGCCTGATCCATGGATAGTTCTCCGACAGGCCAGGTCTTGGTCATCGCAAAGTCGCCTCTGACGGCCGTTCTTGACGGGCGGTCTTGACAGGTTGCACCGAACGTGGTTGAATGCCCGTGCAGAATCGGGCGACATCAACATCGGCAGTTTCCCTTTCGGTGGACCCATACGATGGATCGTAATTCTCGTGTCTCCTCGGCATTTCTGGACGGTCTGACCGAGGCGCAGCGGCAGGCCGTCTGCCACGTGGATGGTCCGCTGCTGGTGCTGGCCGGGCCCGGCAGCGGCAAGACCCGCGTGATCACCCACCGGATCGTGGCCCTGACCCGCAAGGGGGTGCCGCCGTATCACCTGTGCGCGATCACGTTCACCAACAAGGCCGCCGAGGAAATGCGCCAGCGGGTCGCCGCGATGGGCCTGCGGCGGGGCGTACACATCAGCACGTTCCATTCGCTGTGCGTGCGCATCCTGCGGCAGTACGCCGAGGCGGCGGGGCTGCGGCCAAACTTCAGCATCTATGACGACAGCGACCAAAAGCGCGTGATGAAGGGGGCTTTGGCCGCGGCGAAGGTGGATACCAGTCGCTTCCAGCCGGCCCGGATGCTGGCGGCGGTCGGACGGTGCAAGAATGACCTGGAAGACGTCGACAGCGTCGCCGAGCGGGCCGACGATTTCTACACGAAGGCGCTGGCCCAGGCCTACCGGGCCTACCAGTCGCGGCTGGCGGCGAACAACGCCGTGGATTTCGACGACCTGCTGGTCAAGACGGCCTTCTTGTTGCGCGACCATCCGGACATCCGGCAGGCCCTGAGCGATCGCTACCGCTACCTGCTGGTGGACGAGTATCAGGATACGAACCACGCGCAATACCAGATCGCCAAAGGTCTGGCGCTGGCGCATCGCAATATCTGCGTCACGGGGGATCCGGATCAGTCAATCTATCGCTGGCGGGGGGCCGACATCGAGAATATCCTGGTGTTCGAGAAAGACTGGCCCGATGCGATCGTGGTCAAGCTGGAGGAGAACTTCCGCTCGCGGCCACACATCCTCCAGTGTGCCGACCGGCTTATCGCATTCAACCAGCGGCGGAAGGCCAAAACGCTGATTCCCACCCGCGAGCCGGCCGAGACGGCAGTGGTCGTTCATAGCGCCGATGATGAATACAGCGAGGCCGAGTTTGTCGCCGATACCGTGGCCGAGCGACTGGCCCAGGGCGTTGATCCCGGTCAGATCGCGGTTTTCTACCGGGTCAACGCGATGAGTCGGCCGGTCGAGGAGGCCCTGATCCGCCGACGTCTGCCGTATCAGGTGGTCCGCGGCGTGGAGTTCTACAACCGCAAGGAAATCCGCGATATGTTGGCGTACCTGAAGGTGGTCGCCAACCCGGACGACAACGTGGCCTTTCTCCGGGCCGTCGGCACCCATCCGCGGGGCATCGGCAAGACCACGCTCGACCGGCTCCAGGCGTGGGCGGAAAAACACGGGTTGAGCCTGGACGCCGCGGCCCGTCGGGCCGGGAACGCGGACGTGCTGCCGGCGGCGGCGCGAAGCAAGCTGGCCGCGTTCGCGGCGATGATCGAGGGCTTTCGCGCCGAGGCCGAGGGCCCCGTGGCACCGCTGATGGAGCGGGTGTTCGAGGAAAGCGGCTACGCCGTCTACCTGGCGGCGGCGGGGACGAAGGAGGAAAGCGCCATTGAGAACGTCGAGGAGCTGATCAATGCGGCGGCCCTGTACGACCGGACCGTGGAGGCCCCCAGCCTGGCCGACTGGCTCCAGACGATCGCCCTTTACAGCGACACCGACGCCTATGAGCCGGGCAGCGGCAAGGTGAGTCTGATGACGCTCCACGCCGCCAAGGGGCTGGAGTTTGACAACGTCTTCATCGTGGGGCTTGAAGAAGGTCTGCTGCCCCACGAGCGGTCGATGGATGATCCCGAGCAGATGGAAGAGGAGCGGCGGCTCCTGTTCGTCGGCATCACGCGGGCCCGCGAGCATCTGGTGCTGGTGCATAGTCGGTATCGCACGATTCACGGCCAGTTTCTGGCGACGGCGCCGTCCCCCTTCCTGTATGAGTTGGGTTACACCGGGCAGGAGGAAGAAAACTTCGAGGCGGAGCCCGACGGGGATGACGGGGTCAAGCCGATTGAGAAGGCTGCGCCGCGCAAGGAACCAGCCTTTCGGAAGAATCAGCGGGTTGAGCACCCCAAGTTCGGCCGTGGCCGAGTCGAGCAATTCATCGACCTGGGTGCCGACAGCATCGTGGTGGTCCGGTTCGGCTCAGGCGGCACCAAGACCCTGCTGTCGCGCTATGCCAAGCTCGAGGCCGTCGCGGACTGATCCATCGCCCGATTCTCGCCTATCGAGGTCACGATTCCCTTTTCGAGTAGTCGATCTCGCCGCTGATGCAGACATCGTGTCCAAACGTCTTGATCTCCGGATCCATCAGGTTCGTGGGCCGGCCCAGAGCGGCCATGGCGTCGCTGAGCGGCTTGTGTCCCTGATCGCCCAGGAGAATGGGCGCGATGTAAATGCGGACCGCGTCGGCCAGACCCTCTTCAAGAAACGCGGTGATCAGCGTCGGCCCCCCCTCGACGAGCACCTGCTGCACTTCGCGTCGGGCCAGCTCGGTCAGTACGGTCTTCAATCCGCAGCGGCCCTGCACCGCCGGCACCACCGTCACGTCCACCCCCTTGCTGAGGATACGGTCGATTTTCTTGTCCTGTCCGACGACGCCTGTCTCGGTCGTGAACAACAGCGAGCCGAACCGTCGCGTATTCATCACCTTTCGACGGAGCAGGATCCGCAACTGGCTGTCAAGGATGACCCGCAACGGGCTCTTGCCCTTGGGCGGCCGCGGTGTCAGCAGGGGGTCATCGTCGAGGATCGTATTGACGCCCGTGAGGATGGCCTGGCTGGCGCGTCGCAGGCGGTGCGCATCGCGGCGACTCAGCGGCCCGGAGATCCATCGTCGGCCGCTGTCGGGTTTCCAGGCGAGCTTGCCGTCGAGGCTCTGGGCCCACTTGACGATCACGTAAGGCCGGTGCGTGCGGGCGTATTTGACGTAGGCGGCGTTCAAGAGCCGCGCGTAGTGCTCGCACAGCCCGACCTCCACGTCCAACCCCGCGCCGCGAAGCTGGCGGATGCCGCGGCCGTTGGCGTGCTCGGCCGGATCGGACATGGCCACGAATACCTTGGCGATCCGCGCTTCGAGGATGGCATCCGTGCATGGGCCGGTCTTGCCATGATGGCAGCACGGCTCGAGCGTGACGTACATCGTCGCCCCCGCCGGGTCCTCGCCTCGGACGCGACAGTCGGTCAGCGCGTTGATCTCGGCGTGCGCCTCGCCAAACTTCTTATGGTAGCCCTTGCCGATCACCTTGCCATCGCGGACCAGCACGCAGCCCACAGCGGGATTTGGCTCCACTTGGCCGATGCCGAACGCCGCCAGCCGCAGCGCCATCTTCATGTGCTTCTTGTCTTCGTTCACATCACACCTCAACCGGCTGAGATCAGCTTGCGAAACTCTTTCTCGTCGATGATCCGCACCCCGAGCTGGCGGGCGCGGGCCAGCTTGCTGCCGGGCTCGGCCCCGGCCAGGAGGTAATCGGTCTTACGGCTGACACTGGACGACACGTGCCCGCCGTGATCACGGATAATCTGCTCGATCTGCTGACGGGTGCCCGATTCGAGCGTGCCCGTCACGACAAAGGTCTTGCCCTCCAGGGAACCGGATGCGGCGGCCGTGCGTTCGGGCGCGGCCGGCGAGACGCCGGCATCGAGCATGCGCCTGATAACCTCGACGTTTCGTGGGTTCTGGAAGTAATCGTGGATACTCCGGGCCATCACCGGGCCGATCTGGTCGATGGCCTCAAGCTCCTCGGGCGAAGCCTTCATGAGGGCCTCCATCGAGCCGAAGTGCCCGGCCAGGATCTGAGCCGATTGACCGCCCACATGGCGGACGCCCAAGGCCGCGATCAGCCGCCATAGGGGTTGCGTCTTGCTCTTCTCGATGCTTTCCAACACGTTGGCCGCGCTCTTGGGCCCCATCCGCTCCAGCGCAGCGAGCGTTTCAGCGTCCAGGTGGTACAGGTCGGCGAAGTCCTCGACGTACCCGCTGGCGACCAACTGCTCCAGCAGGGCCGGGCCCAAGCCTTCGATGTCCATCTGACCCCGCCCGACGAAATACTTAAGGCGTTCAAGCCGCTGGGCCGGGCACGCGGCGTTGACGCAGCGGACGGCCACGCCGTCGGGATCCTTGCGGACCGGACCCTCGCAGGCCGGGCACCGCTCCGGAGGCGAAATGGGCTTGAGACCCTTCGGCCGCAGCTCATGCAAAACCGCGATCACCTGCGGGATGATCTCGCCGGCCTTCTCAATGACGACCGTGTCGCCCGGACGAACATCCAGCCGTTCGATCTCGTCGAAATTGTGTAGCGAGGCCCGTTTGACCGTCGTCCCGGCCAGATGCACCGGCTCAAGGTTCGCCACGGGCGTGAGCGTACCGGTCTTACCCACCTGAACGTCGATACTCAGCAGTCGCGTCTGGGCCTGTTCGGCGGCGAACTTGTACGCGATGCACCATCGCGGCGCCCGCCCGGTACTGCCCAGCCGCCGTTGATGGTGGTACCGGTCGACCTTGACGACCAGGCCATCCACGGCGTAATCCAGGGTGCCGCGGGCATCCTGCCAGGAGCGGCAGGCCTCGATGACCTCGTCGATGTTCGCGGCCCGCCGGACGTGTGGATTGACGGGCAGGCCGTACTCGGCCAGGACTTGCAGGCTGTCAAAATGCCCTTCGGCCAGGGGTCGGCTGACCTCGCCAAGCCCGTAGGCGAAAAAGGCCAGCTTGCGCTCGGCCGTGATCCGCGCATCGAGCAGCTTCAGCGAGCCGGCCGCCGCGTTGCGGGGATTGGCGAACGCCGGCTGCTCCTGCTCCTCGCGGCGGCGATTCAACTCCACGAACGCGGCCAGGGGCATGTAGATCTCACCCCGCACCTCGATCAGGTCGGGTACATCGCGACCCAGTAATCGCAGCGGGATGGCCCGGATCGTCCGCACGTTCTCGGTGACGTTATCGCCCGTGGTGCCGTTGCCACGCGTGGCCGCCAGGACGAGCAGGGCATCTTCGTACCGCAGACTCACCGCCAGACCGTCGATTTTGATCTCGACAACATAGCTGTAATCGTCGGTGCCCAGCCCCTTGGCCACGCGCTGGTCGAAGGCCCGCAACTCCTCCTCGCTGTAGGTGTTGTCGATGCTGAGCATGGGTACGGCATGACGGACGCTCTCAAAGGCCTCGATCGGCTGTTCCGAGACCCGCTGCGTGGGCGAATCCGGCGTAATCAGCTCCGGGTGCTCGGCCTCGAGCGTCCGCAACCGCTCGAAAAGCCGGTCATACTCCCGGTCGGAGATCTGGGGGGCGTTCTTGACGTAATACAGATAGTCGTGCCGCCGGATCTCTTCCCGCAAGGTCTCGATTTGCCTGGCCACATCCCGCTTCATGGCCGCAAGGATAGCGTCCGCGGCGGATTTTGCAAGGCCGGCGTTGTTCACTTTTCGGCTTGTGGAGCCGCGCAACGCCTCGAAATCACTCATTCTGGGCTGGTCGTACGCACTACCTTTTGGGCGTAGGCCAAATACCGGCGTCGTCTGTGGCCGCCTCGCCCGTAAGGCCGAGAAAGTCGATCAGGGCATCCGGCTCCAGGCGAAAGGCCGATCCCCGTCCCTGAAAGAAGGCGTGTTTTCCGATCAGATGGATTGATACATCGGTCCATTGCAGCGCTTGGCCGGTCTCGGAGCGGCGGGCCGTGGTGATCCGCTTGCGGCACCGCGCCGGGTGCGGCCACGGGCAGACAATCAGGCCCTTATGCTCCTCGGCGCGGACTTGCAGACCGCCGGCGTCCACCCAGGCGCCGAGGCGGCCCGTGGCGGCCGCGGTCAGCTCGGCCATACGCTCCGCGATCCGCTCGCATGTCAGCCCACGTCGGGCCACCGCGGCGCGGTCGGCCTCGATGATTTCGGCAAGGGGGCGCCGATCCGTGCCCAGGAACCCGCCCCGGACGATCCGGCCCCCTCGCAGGATCTGTTCGAGCCGTACCATGTCGGGCGATTGCTTCATCAGGCCGCCTCCTCGATCAGGCGAATTTGTCGTAGTAGATGCGAGCCTTGTCGATGCCCAGCGATTTGACGATTTTGATTGCGGCATCGATCATACCGGGGCTGCCGCATAAGTATGCCTCATAATCGGCCAGGTTGTCGAACTCTTCGCTTACGGCCTCGGTCACCAGACCGCGGCGCCCGTCCCAGGACTCCTCCGGCCCCGGCTCGGCGACGACGGGGATGAATGTGAAGTCCTTCAGGTGTTCCTCGAAGCGCTTCATCTCATCCAGCAGACATAGGTCGCGCACCTGATTGCCGCCGTAGAAGTAGCGCACCGGCCGCGTGTCGTGGGCGTGCTCCATCTGATGCAGGATCGACACGAACGGGGCCATGCCGGAGCCGCCCGCAATGAACAGGGCGGGTGCGGGGTTGTCGCTCAGGCGGAACTCCCCATAGGGCCCGTTGATCCGAACGGCCTGGCCTTCCTGGAGATGCTCAAAGCACCACGTGGTGCAGATGCCGTTGGGCACGCGACGGATGATCAGGTCGACCCGCCCCGTCTCGGCCGGGTCCGACGCGATCGAGTACGCCCGGTAGACCTCCTCGTCGCTGCCGGGATAGGGCGGGCACAACAACTGCACGTATTGACCGGGCACGTAGTCGATATGGTCCGGCTCCTGCAAACGCAGGATGAATCGCTTCATGTCGTAGGTCAGGTCCTCGATCTTATCGCACACGGCGGTGTACTCCCGGACGCTGAGCAACTCCTCGGGGATCTCGATCACCAGGTCGTTGCGAACCTTGACCTGACAGGACAGCCGCACGCCTTGTTTTTGCTCGTCGGCCGTCAGGAAGGGTGTTTCGGTCGGCAGAACGGGACCGCCGCCTTCGCGGATGGTCACCTTGCAGTAGCCGCACGTACCGCGTCCACCGCAGGCGCTGGGGATGAACAGCTTCTCCTCGGTGAGCACATTGAGCAGAGACTTGCCGCCCTCGAGGGTGATTCGCCGCGTGCCTTGGTTGATGTCGATCGTGCAGGAGCCGTACCGCGCGATGAAACGCTCGGCGACGACGAGGATCAAGGCGAGCATCGTCGCCACGCCGCTGACAGCCAATACCGCCAGAACCGCCTGACCCATCAGCCCAGCACCCCGGAGAAGCCGATGAATGCCAACGCCATCAAGCCCGCGATAATCAGCGTGATGCCCGGCCCGCGCAGGCCCACGGGGACCCGCGATTCGTCGAGCCGCTGGCGGATGCCGGCCATCGCCAGGATCGCCAGCAGCCAGCCGACGCCCGCCCCAAAGCCCCACCCCAGGCTCACGAGCAGCGTGTAGTCCCGGATCACCATGAACAGCGACGCCCCCAGGATCGCGCAGTTCACCGTAATCAACGGCAGGAAGATGCCCAGATTCTGGTAGAGCCGGGGCGAGTAGCGGTCAATGACCATCTCCACAAACTGCACGAACGCGGCGATGATGACGATGAACAGCACGAAGCGGAAAAACTCCAGGTCCAGCTTCACCAGGAGCCAATGGTACGCCATCCAGTTGAGCACGACCGTGCAGGTCATCACGAAGACGACCGCCCCGCCCAGACCCAGCGCGGTGCGAACCTCGCGCGAGACCGAGGTGAACGGACACATCCCCAAAAACAGTGTCAGCAGGATGTTCTGCGTGAACACTGCCGAAAAGCACACCACCAGGGCCGTCTGCAGCTCCTGCGACAGGCTCATGTCGATTCCTTTCGCGCTTGCAGCCCCCGGGCGACCCAGATCACGCACGCCAGCGTGAAAAACGCGCCCGGCGGCATGACCATGATGACCCAGGGGTCCCAGATATCGACGAAGTAGGGCACGGGATAGCCCAGGATCGTGCCCATGCCCATGAGTTCGCGCGGAACGGCGATCACCAGCAGCACCAGCGAATAACCCAGCCCGCACGCCAGGCCGTCCAGCAGCGACGGCAGCGGCCGATTGGACCCGGCGAAGGCCTCGCACCGGCCCATGATGATGCAGTTGGTGATGATCAGTCCCACATAGGGGCCCAAATTCTTGCTCATCTGGGGCCAATATGCTTTGAGCAGGATGTCCACGACGATGACGTAGGACGCGATAATCAGCGTCTGGACCATCATGCGGATGTTGCGGGGGGTCCAGTGCCGCAGCAGCGAGACCGTCAGGCAACTGGCGGCGGTCACCAGCGTCAGCGAGACGCACATGACGGTGGTGTTGAGCACCTGATTCGTGACCGCCAACGTGCTGCAGATGCCCAGGATCTGGCGAAAAACCGGGTTATCGTGCCACAGGCCATCCAGGAGGATCGCGCGGCTGGTCTTGGGCGTGCCGTTCATGGCGTGGCCTCCGGTGCGTCCTGGGCAGCCTGCCAGCGGCGGATCGCGTCGTTCAGGATGTCCTCCAGCCGCGTGGAGGTCTGCGTGGCCCCGGTGATGGCGTGGACCTCGTTATCGGCCGTCGATTGACCGGGAGGCACCAGCCGCAGCGGCCGGCCATTGGATTGGATGACCTTGCCGTCAAAGGCATTCCGGAAGTAGGGTTTGACGATTTCCGCCCCGAGGCCGGGCGTTTCGCTCTGGTCGTAGAAGCCCAACCCCGTGACGGTCTGCCGGTCCGGCTCAAAGCCGATGACCCCGCGGATCGGCGCCCAGAAGCCCCGCCCCTCGAAGGGCACGGCGTAGCCGGTGGTTTGCCCATCCTCCTGAAGGACGTACACGGTGCCGAAGCCCGGCTGTTCGACCTCCTTGAACCGATCCTGGAACCGTTGGTGGAGTTGCGCCGTCGATCCCTGGTCCAGCCCGTGCGAGGCCAGAACAGCCCGCTCGAAGGCGAATTGCTGGTTGGCCTCAATGCGCGGGTTGGCCCAGGTGCCCAAGCCGATCAGCACGCCGCCGTAGACCGTGGTGACGATAAACATGTACACCGGTGGAAAGAAGAGTCGCTCCTTCATGCCGGACTCTCCTGGTTGGCGGGCCCGGACGCGTTGCCGCTTGACTTCGCCTTGGCTGCCGCGGCCCACGCCTTCACCGTGTAATCGATCAGCGGGGCGAACATGTTGCCCAGCAGAATCGAGAACATCAGCCCGCCGTTGAAGACGCTGAAATTCCGGATGACCGTTGTGCCGGTGCCGATGATGATCCCGTAGATCACGCGACCAATCTCGGTTCGCGGGCTGCTGATCGGGTCCGTGGCCATGAAGAAGGCCCCGAGCAAAAAGCCGCCGCCCAGCACGGGCGCCAGCGGGCCGTAAAAGCGCGGCACGCCTGCCCACGTGAGGGCCGCGTTGAGGGCGGCATACGTAATGACGACCGACAGGATAATCGTGCGGCTGGCGGTTTTGGTCCAGAACAGATAGACCCCGCCGATGAGGATGAGCAGGGCGCTGGTGACGCCGCCGGTGCCGCTGATCCGCCCGAACGCCAGGGACCGGATCAGGCTCGAGCGCTTGATGTGAACCACGTCGTCCCGCCCGATCTGGAAGGGGATCGCCGTGGCCGCATCCGGCTCCGAGGTGGGGACGATCCGCCCGGCCTTGAGATGCGCCATCGGGGTGGCGCTGGTGATGGCATCCGGGCCCGTCACGGTGGACCAGCGGCCCAAGGCGCCCAACGGGCCCTGCGCCGGCGGGGCCCACGTGCCCGTCAGGGCGACCGGAAAGCACACGTACACGAAGCATCGTCCCGCCAGGGCCGGATTGAAGATGTTCCGCCCGAAGCCGCCGAACACCTCTTTCGAGAACACCACGGCAAACGCGATGCCGACGATCAGCACGTGCCAAGGCACGGTGGGGGGCATGACCAGCGTAAACAACAGGGCCGTCACGAAGACCGCCTCGGAAACGGGTTCCTTGCGGGCCCGACAGAAGAGCCCCTCGGCCAGGAAACCCACCGCGGCGGCCACGACGGCCATCGCCGCACAGCGCCAGCCGAAGTAATAGATGCTGCCGAGCAGACACGGTACCAGGGCCAACAGCACCTTCCGCATCGCCGGCTGCCGCCGCAGCCATCTCCTTGTGCCCTTCCCACCCGGCATCGTCCCTGTCCTCGTCCGTGCATTTCCGTACAACGCCGGTTGCCATCATAGCTCGCCTAAGGCGGATTGCAACGTATTGCGCGGCTTTTTCACAGGGCTGGTGGGCCGGCCTCAGAGGACAAGTCCCGTCGAATCAGTAGACCTCCGTATACGAGGCGGCGTCGTACTGCATCACGATCTCGGAGACGAATCCCGCGGGAAGCTGGTCGATACCCGAGCGGTTGAAGATCAGATCGGCGTTGCCGCTTAGCGTCATGGGGGTGTCGGCGTAGTTGATGACCGATCCGCCGATGACCCCGCCGGCGTTGCCGAAGAACGTCACACCATTGGCGGCGATCGCGCCATTCAGCGTGTCGAAGTTGCCCCCAAACGACACGCCGAAGCCGGGCGCCATCACGAACGTGCCCGTCTCGGTGCGAAGATCGTAATAGGCGCCCGCATCGCCATCATAGCATATGTACTGCTCGTCATCGGCGGGCAGGTCCGCCACGGAGGTGCTGCTCACGTTGCCCCGGGAAGATAAGCTGGTTGGTCTGACTGTCGTCATCGGGATCCCCTTCGGCGACGATGATGCCGGCGATGTCGCAGTTGCCGCTGAACGTGACGACGTTGGGTTGTTCGATGTAGATGACGCCCTGAAGGGTCACGTCGGCGTTGAACGTGGGGTTCATCCCCGCGGGAATGCGGACGTTCGTGTAGGTACCGCCCGTCACATCTGTCAGATCGTTCTGGACCCACTTCTCGAAATAGGTGGGGTTGGGGTCGGGGAACTGCGTCTGGGGCACGCCGACGGTCACGTGGTTCTCAATCGCCGCATCGCCCGTTTCGCCGCCGATGGAGGCCTTGCCGCCTTGCAGGTCGACCTCGGCGTCAGGATTGACGATCTTCACGTCGCCGGCGATCTGGCTGTTGCCGATGATCGAAAGGGCGGTCTCATGGAAGAGGCTTTCGAGGTACACGTCCGCCTCGACGGCGATGTTGTAGCCCGTCAACTCGATATTGCCGGACAGCGACAGGGGGCCGCGGCTGGCCACGCCGAAGTCAAAGACCGAATCCTGTCGCACGCCGAACGTATAATTCACGGCGATGGTGCGTCGGATGTCGCCGCTTTGGCCGGTCATTTCCACCCGGACGGTGTAGGGATCGATGGAAGAGACGTGTCCCCAGAAACGCTCGTTTCGGGAGGGATCCAACACGATGCCGCCCGTGGCCGCCGAACCGACCCAGAGCTCGCCGTAAAGGAGGGTCTGGTCAATCCCGCTGGAGGTCATGTCGTCATACAGGTTATTGACGAGGTAGGAAAACCGCTGTGTGGGGGGAATCAGCCCGGACATGTGCACGCGGCCCATCCAGTACTTCATGAAGTCCACGCCGGATTCGGCGGCGGACCTGGCGCGGGCGGCAACGGCCTGATTATTGGCCATTTGGACGTTTCGCGAGGACTGTGTCATCATGGCCAGAGAGAGTGTTCCGAAGACGGCCACAAAAACCAGCGCCAGAATCAGGGCGATTCCACGTCGACCGGATTGTCTTGCGTACCTTTTCATTGTCTTCATCCCCCCTATGCGACGACAAACCTCCGCCACCATAGAATATAGGAAACAATCCGCCCATGGGCCACACGGGTCAAGGAAACGCCAATCAAAGAGGGGTGCCCCCCACATAGGGTGCCGTTCAACGTGATTATCGGACGCCCGCCGGTGCCGCGGCGCAGATCCTGGGCCGGTACAGGGTTGACAGCCGCCGCCGAACTATGTATATATAGGACCCAATGATACGGTCGATTGGCGGAGATGACGGGGCGCGATCATGAACACAACGGCAAGGCGCGGGCGGTGGCGGTGCTGGTCGGCGCGGGTGGCGTTGTTATTGGCCGCTTTGGCGCTGGCGGGGGTGCTCGGGGAGGTGATCGTCCGGCTCACGCCGCGGCTGCGGGTGAACATGCTGGTGTCGCAGTCAGACGCGGCGCTCGGGGAGGTGTACCGTCCCGGGCAGCGCGTCCGCTACTCCATGCCGGAGTATGATCACGTCGTTGCCATCAACAGCCATGGCCAGCACGATGTCGAACATACCTGGGCTAAGCCGTCGGGGGTGTATCGCATTCTGCTTCTGGGCGATTCGTACGTCGAGGCGATGCAGGTGCCGGTGGAGCAGATTTTCTACCGGCGTCTGGAGGAACACCTGAACGAGGATGCCGGGGCTCAGGGGGTGCGGTACGAGACCATCGGCCTGGGGCGCTCGGGCTGGGGTACCGCCCAGGAGCTGGTGGTTCTGGAACAGATCGGGTGGCGTTATGAGCCGGACCTGGTCGTGTTGTGCTTTCTGCCGGACAACGACTTCGTGGACAGCTACCTGCCCCTCAAGCGGTATCCCTCGATGCCGTATTTCGAGCGGATGCCAGATGGGCGACTCGCGCCGATCCCCGCCATCCCGGACCCATTCAAGGATTCGTGGCTGTATGGCCTGTGCAAGCGATCGCAACTGGTGTGTTTCGTGCGGCAGAACGTGGACCTCCTGCAGCAGATGCGGGCCGATGCGCGCAGAGTCCCCTTACGGTATCAGGTGTTCATGGAGGATAAGCCCGTTCCCTGGACCGAGGCGGTCGAGACCACTCTGGCCTGCGTGCGGCGGATGGAGGCCGTGTGCCGCGAGCGGGGTGTTGGGTTCTTATGCGTGGGGTTGACCTCCAAGGTGACCCTGGGCCAGATGGACCTGGAGGACGAGGCACAACGTTATCCGGCCATGCGACAGGTGGCGTTCGACCCGGCCTGGCCGCATCAACTGCTGCAGGATCGCCTCGGCGGGGTGGTGCCCTATGTGTCGATGGTGCCGACGTTCAAACAGCACATGGACGCCATGGGCACGCCGCTGCATTTTGCCAGAGACGGCCACTGGACGGCCGAGGGCCACGCGGTGGCGGCCGCCTTCTTGTACGATTTCCTGACGGCAGGCGGGCTTGTGCAAAGGGCCGCCGGATCCCGGTGAGAGAATCGACCGGCCGGTCCGATGCGTTTCCGGACAGTCGGGCGCAGGATCCTTGTCGATTCATGATGCCGAGCTTGCGTCTCGCGGGTCGATCAGGTCCAGGACGATCCGGCGCAGTTGCTCATGGCGGAGGTAGGACGGGTCGTCTTCGGGCGACAGATCGGCGGGGAGCATGACGAATGCGCGTGTTTCCCGTGGTCCAATGCCCCCGTGCGATCCGTTCTCGATGGTGAAACTGTAATACGGTTTGCCGGGGCCTTGGTAGCCACACAGGATCAGGTCGCCGGCGTCCGGGTGCGTGCAGGTTTGGATGAAGTCCGAGACCATTTCCTCGTAATAGGGCGTGGTGCGGTCGAACCATGGGCCGGGGTCCTCGGGCATGACCCATCGCTGGTCAGCCGTGTAGGCGATCACGCGATCGGGCGCCTCCGGCTCAAAGACAATCGGCACGAGATGCCGGTCCAACAGCGCACGGATGAGATCCCCCTTGCGTTGCCGCAGACCCTCGTCGAGAAGATACACGTGTGCCATCGGCGATAGGGTGGCCGTGACGACCCGCGCCTCTTCAGGGGGCCGGCCCACGGCGAGACGAATCGCATTCAGGGGATTCCGCAGGCCGATACGTTCCAGGAACGTGCTCTTGCCCCGACGGGAAAGCCCTCGTGGAATGCACAAGTCCTCGCACACCTCGGATACCGCGGTTTGGATGGATTGGCCCATGGCCTTCTCATAAGGGACCACATTCTCCTGGCCATGGTCGGAATAGATGCAAACGTGGTAGTTCCTGCGGGTCGAGGACCGGGCCCGTTTCCACATGCGCCGCACGGCGCCGTCCATGCCGCCCAAGGTCCAGCGGGCGAATCGCGAATCCGCGCCACGGCGATGAGACTGCTCGTGATATCCCATCAGATTGGCGTGAATAACGGGCAGCCCGCGCGCCGCATCGACCTGCACGCCGATGACGGTGAGTTCCCGCAGCAGAACACACATCCCCACGCGGGATGGAATCAGCATAATCTCCCCGATCAAATCATGCCCTGCGATGATGCCGCGCAGACAGTCCACCAGGGCCAGGACAATCTCTAATCCCAGATACGCCGCCGCCCGAACCAGGGCGGGGATCTGCATCAGCACCAGAAGCAGGTACCCCAACGGCGGCGGGCTGCGGAGCATCTCTCCGAAGCCCAGGCTGGCGATGCAGAAATGGGGCTCTCTGGCACCGCCCGTGAAGATATTCGAATAGGCGCTGCCTTCGTCCAGCAGGGCGCGGCCTTGCTCGGAAAGCCGTGCTTCGACGTGATGCGCATCATCAGGATGGAACATCCAGCGGAGTGTGCCCTCTTGGCGATCGTAGAAAGTAAACGCCGGAACGGCTGCTCCGACACCATAGAAGAGCCGCGCCTGAGCGGCAGGCGTATTGCAGGGCATCCCTGGGTAGACCCTATGCAGACGATAATCCTGTTTGGCCAGGAGTTTTCTCAGGAACGGCATGCGGCCTGATCGCACCGCCTCGACCAGCCGGTCGTAAGACAGCGCATCCATCTGAATGAGAATCACGCCATGGCGGTCGTCCGGCTCCTGGGAGGGGGATAATCCGAGCAGCCGGACCATCCATTCGGTCAACCGGATCGCATTCCAGAGGCGGCGCAACGCCCGGAGGATCGGGTTATTTCCCACCCGCATCGGGTTCTCCGCTCACGGCCCGGCTGATGGAACCGGCCAGATTGCTCAGCAAATCCCACTCCGCTTTGATTCTATCCATGGCTGCGGTCCAGGGGTCTTCATTCCGTGATCCCGGTGTTTCGCCGAGGAGACGCTGATAGAGGTCCAAAACCCGCTTACAGCACCTCTCCATGCTGTACTCGTCGGCGGTCTGACGTGCTCGGCGACGCATAGACCGTCGGG
>Ga0209270_1000444_pt1 | contig 89780 bp, 74 predicted proteins | sample MTBAKSrepl1MetaG_FD_187456 | JGI IMG/M metagenome (GOLD analysis project Ga0209270, IMG submission 187456) | Enrichment culture microbial communities from Arthur Kill intertidal strait, New Jersey, USA, that are MTBE-degrading - MTBE-AKS1... | ecosystem: Environmental > Aquatic > Marine >...
GAGTGCCTCGCTGCACACAGCATCAGGCATTGTGACTTCGAGCGGCTCGAACCCGAAGCCGACCGGGTCCGTTACAGCTGCGAAGATTGCGGCGCGATTATAAGCGTCCTGAATTCGAAGGACATATTTTCCGGCTGAGCCGATTGTCTCTGACCTGGTCCAGAGGGCAAGGATTTCCACGTCACATCAAAAAGGCCCCCTACCGTCATGGCAGGGGGCATGGTATTTCGTACAGAAAAGCTATTTCGGGTCTGTGATCCGCTGCTCCGACGGTTTGAACATATTCTTGGGCACAACGTAGGAGACCTTGGGGTGCGTTCCCTGATCCGCCAGCAGCTGTTTCGATTGCCAGAGTTTCTTTCGGATACCGCTTTGCGGGTCATCCAGGTCCCCGAAAGTCATGGCTTTCGAAGGACACGCCTCCACGCAGGCCGGGGATTTTCCCTGGTCGATCCGGTGCACGCAAAACGTGCACTTGGAGGATTTTCCAGAAAGTTGAACCCGGAAAGCCGCCGCGTTTTTCTCGAAAGGAAGCGTTTCACCGGGAAAATACTGCTGGTCCGTGTTCAATCGAGGAACCCCATAAGGACAGGAGTCCACACACCCTCCGCATCCTACGCACTTCTTCTGGTCGATGAGGACGATCCCGTCCGCACGTTTGGTGATTGCCTTTGACTGGCAGGCCTCCAGGCAGGGCGGGTCGTCGCACTGCATACAGGCATGTCTTACGTAGGTGATATGATCCAAGGCTGCGTTCTCGATCTCCATGATCCTGTTCCACTGCACTCCCGGCCGCGTGAGATTTTCCTGTTTGCAGGCCAGAACACAGGTCATGCAACCCGTACAGGTTTTCAAGTCAACAATAAGTCCGTATTTTGCCATGGCGTAATCCCCTCCTCTCTAGGTTGATTCTCGTTCATGCCTTTCTTACCTGAACGGGGACCTCTTTGTACGGCGGATAACCGGAAATGGGGTCGAACATTCGAGGGACAAGCTCGTTCACATTGGCCTTTGCCCATCCATGCATGATGCCGACCATCCCGGGCATGACCATGATCGACGGTTTGGCTTTCGCCCGGAGCTCCCCCCATTGTGAGCTGAGGACAACTTCGTCACCCTTCTTGATGCCCCTTTTGGCCGCATCGTCGGGGTGAATGGTCAGCGTTGCCGAATTCTCGAGCTCCAGCAGCCATGGCGAGTCCTCCCGCCATTTGCTGTGTGTGATGTAGGGAATCCGGCCTCCGGAGAGAAGCTGCAAAGGGTATTCCTTGGAGGTCTTCAGACCTTCCTTGTATTCCGGAAGAGCCGTAAACCCATGCTTCTTCAGGATCGTGGAGACCGCCTCGACCTTGCCCGAAGGCGTCGGGAACCCCGGCTTTTTGTCCTGCCTCATCCTGCCCGTCTCGTACTTCTTGTAGGAGTCGGGGTTCCGGGGTGGAACTACCAAACCTTTTTCGCCCGCCACCCTCAGGGCCTCGTAGCTTACTTCCCACATCCTCAGGATATCGTTGCATGCACCTTCGACGCTTCCGTTGAAGAAGACGTCCGGGTGCCCCAAACGCACGCCGATCTCGAGCGCGATCTGCCAGTCCTCCTTGCATTCGCCAAGGGGTTTGACCGGGGTGCGGCCGAACAGCTTTCGGCCGTGCACGGCGAACGGCGCCAGCCTTTCGTAATTCACCGCGCCCGGCAGAATCAGGTCCAGGTGGGGATGGGTCTGGGGGCGGTAGAAAAAGTCGACTGCCATGGAAAACTCAAGACTCTCGATGGCCTTCTGGTACTCATGGGTCTGAGGCCAGATCATCATGTTGAAGCCCCAGGCCAGGAATGCCTTGACCTTCCCCTCCTTGATGTGCTCTATGATGCGATTGGCCTGCACGTCGAAATTCACTTTCGCCCAGACAGGGAAATCTTTGATATCCATCCGGTGCTCGCTCATCCCGTCCATCTTCTTCCGCATGCAGAAAGCAGGGGGGCCGTTGAACCAGCCTCCACCGAATCCTTCCAATGGATTGGACGGCACCTCAACCCCGCCGGGCACATCGAGGTAGCCGCAGATGGCCGGGATCATCAGGATGGCCCGGTGGTTGTTTGCGGCATTCAGATCGTGCGTGGTTCCCTGCGCGCTGAGGGTCATCCCGCCGGGTTTGCTGGTCGCATACAGTCTGGCCGCATCGACTATTCGTTTTTCCGGCACCCCTGTTATCGCCTCCGCCCTTGCCGGGGTGAAGGTCTTGACATACTCCTTGAGCTCATCGATGCCGTTGATCCAATTGCTGCAGAATGCTTCATCGTGCAGCCCCTCCTTGAAGATGACGTGCATCATGCCTGCAGCCAGGGCCGCCGTGGTGCCCAGTAGAGGCTGGAGATGGATATCGGCGAGAGTGGCGGCCGTCGGGGTGTTGCGGGGGTCTACGACGATGAACTTCACCCCCCTTTCTTTGGCCTGCAGCAGGTTCTGCCAGGCCTTGGCCGGTCCCGAGTAGGGCGGGTTGGTCCCCCAGACCAGCATTGACCGGGTCTCCTTTGTCGGCGGGCTTCCGGTCGTGCCGAACCCGTATGCCAGAACCTCGGCGGTGTAGGCGCCTTTGCGGCATGCTACCGAGCTCTCATCCCCATAATTGGCGGAGCCGAAAGTTGCCGCCAACCGCTGGACCGACGCCCTGGGCTCCTTGGGATCGCCCACGTAGAAGAAAACCGTGTGAGGGCCGTATTTTTCCCTGATCCTCTTCATGTTCCCCACGATCATGCCGTAGGCTTCGTCCCAGGAGATTCGTACGAACCCCGGGTCGGCCGACCCTTTCGGCTTGGTCCTTTTCATGGGGTATTTGAGTCTATTGGGATGGTAGATGCGCTGAAGCGTGCCATAAGCCTTTGAACAGATGGAAGCGGTGGGAAACCCCGGCCATGGTTCAATGCCGGTTATGATATCCCCTTTGTGGGAAAACTTGATCCCGCAAAAGGGAACCCCGTTGCATGCATCGCAAAAGGTATACCCTGCCGCTTCCTTATCCGGTGCAACTGTTTGTGAAAGGGCCTGAGAGACCAGCAACCGGTCGCTCATGGCGAGCGCGGCCGCTCCGGTTCCGGCAACCTTCATAAATTCTCTTCTGCTTATCCCTTTTAATTCCATTTCAGCCTCCTTACTTGTTTTCCGGGATAAATCGAATTGTGTGTTTCCCTCCTTCGCTATCGAAGTCTGGGCTTAGATGTCCTGAATCATGGATTTTATCAGCTGATTGTCCGCCTTGATGTACCCGTTCAAGAGGTGAGCCATCCCCTGGTACAAAGGGGATTGGGTCGATTCGAGGAGATCCCTGGAAAAATCAGGTATCCAGGAAAGGAGGTGCTTTTCCAGAAACTCCTTCTGAAGAGTAAGGTAGTGAGCCTGACGCTCTCGGCTCACTTCAACAGCTTCCTGAGTCAACTCGCAGAGCCTGGCCATATAGCCGAGCTCCACGGCGATATGGTCGTCCGGTTCATGATATCCCTCACTCTTGGCCATTCCGATCTCCCGGTACGCCTGCTGTGCCTCGAAGTGGCTTGACTGGAAGAGCCTGCGGGCCTCGCCTCTATAAATCGATTCACAGGGTGAAACCGTTCTTGATCCCACACCGAGGAAAAGCGATGCATAGCATCTGGCCAGCTCCGCTATAACGTCCGTATCGTCCTCATGCCGTGTCTGTTCAAAAAAGGCCCTGAGAATCTTTTTCCCGGTCTGAAAGTTTTCCTCAGGCGGAATTTCCAGCAGATCGAAAGCCTCGATGAGAGCTTCCAATGCTTTGTCGATGGACTTCAGCGTGTCCCTGTCCAACTCTCTGCTGAAGCTTTTTGAAAGAAGGAGGTAGAAACTCGCACGAAATTGGTTGAGGTCTGCTGCCGTAGCGGTGGGCTCTTCAGTCACGTGCACTCCTCTTGTGGATCTCTCCATAAATCACCTGGTGATTAAACATCTGTCCCATAAATCATCTGGAACAACCCATCGATGACTCTTTCCGTCTTCGAACAACAGGGACATTGAGCTTTCGTGTGCGGGCTCAGAAAGGAAGTTCGACATTCCGGGCACATATGGTTGTAAAACCGTTTGATCACTGTCACTGTTTCGCGAGCAACCTTTTCGAGCTCCACTCCGGGAAGGAAACGTATTGCCCTCTTGCCGCATGCCTCAGTGCAAAGATCACAGCGTGAGCAGTGGGCAGCTCTCCAGAGCAATTCGGAAGAGTCTCTGGTTTTTTTCACGGAGAGTGCCCCTGTTGGGCAAAGAGCGGCGCATACGCCGCATCCTGTGCAGCTCTCCTCAATGTGGATCTCACGAAGAAACGGTATCGTTTTTGAGGAGGATGCATTCGCCCCGTTGCACTGTGTGAGAGCAGTCACGCATTGCATGGTATCGGTCGGCCTTGGCCGGGTGGTGAGAGCACTATCCGTTTCTTTTGGCAGCTCTCTTTTTACCATCCGCTCTCGGAAATGGAGCAAGAGGTCCCTTCTTGAAATCGCATTCTTCTCCTCAAGATATTTCCACTGCTTGTGGACAATTTCCAAAACGTCCCGCTCTTCCTTGTCAGTACCGCGGGTTGTGACCAATGGGAGATCTCCGATCCCGAGAATGGACAGGAGTTCATGAATTTCTCTCTCCCGCTTCCTGAAAGACGACTCACCTTGCTTCATCTCGCAAAGTGCACAAGACCTTGTGGCCACTTTCAATGGGGATTTCTTTCGAAGGACCCGATCCAGGATCATCCTCGGTGGGATGGAGCCAAGGCACGGTATGATGGAGGAAGGCAAGTCGGCCGGGATCTTCGTTCCTCGGGGGATCATGGCCCAACAGTAAAGGAAATCGGGTTGTTCGCTCTTTTTCCGTTCCGCGCCCGACGATGTGGAAAACACCTCATTCGGACAGGAGGCGACGCAGAAAAGGCATCCCGTACATGAAGAATTATCGATCTCCAGGATATCATCCCCTATGTGAAGTGCGCCGGCCGGACATGCCGATAAACATTTTTCACAATGGGATTCGGAGAAGCGGATCCTGTTGCAAAGTTCATTATGAATATGCGGCCTTCGATCAGCGCCGTTGTGGTCTCTCATAACAGCCCATCCGCCGGCCGTCGAACCGGCCGATTTGATCGAAGAGAAAACATCCGTAAAAAACAGTATGATCATCATGAAGTTTCATGAATCCGTTTGATCCTGCAAATGCATTTCGTTCTCAAGTCGGGCTCAGGCCATCGGTTGGATCATTCATGTGCGTCAAATGAGAGCAGACGCTGAAAACGTGGGAAACCCATAGGCCCTTGCAGACCGTTTCTTAAAGTTCTGCAGCAGGGCTTGGGTCATCCTCCGATACCTGTGCCTGCAAGCTTCCTCACGCAATTTTCATGCCCGGCCTGGATTCCATTGAACATGCGAGACGTTTTGTTTTTATTGTATTTTTGAGTTTGCCGCGTTCAGGAAAGGGAGATGCCGCTGCAGATTGTCTCCTCTTTGTTTACGAAGTGTCTGCAGGGAGTTTCCAATCAGAGAGTTCATGACGTGACACAAGGCAAGAGCCCTGACGCTACTGTTTTTTCGCTATGGCTCGCGCAAGCTCGGCTTTCGACATTTTCGACCGGCCTTCGATTCCCAGCCTCTTCGCCCGGTCGTAAAGCTCCTGCTTCGTATTCCCTTCGGCATCAACGCCGCCGAATGTTTCGCCTTTGCCACGCCGCTTCTGATCTGTCGTTTTCTTGGATCGGGGATCGCTTGGGCCCCGTCTCTTCTTCGGCTCCCAGTGATCTCCGACCTTCTCGAAGCTGTGCTTGAGCGATGCATATGCAGTCCGGTGGGCGCGTTCCCCCTCCCCGTATTGTTCGACTGCGCGGTCGTGCGTCTTTGCCCAGGTCTCCTGGGCCTTCCTGGGTGACCGCTTCAGCGTTTCGGGAAGCTCCGAATAAATAACCCTGCCGCTTGATGTCATCGTTGGCATGAAACACCTCCTGCCATAATCTTGAAAACAACATATTCACTGAAAATGCGTGCACAAGAGGCTTGTTTCGTGGACGGGAACTCCTAAAGGAAGTTGCTCATCGTGGAAAATGTGTGTTATCTCTTACCTTCACGAAACGATTCCTCGAGGGATAATCGGTGCAAGGAAGCAAGAAGTACCCGAAGGTGATCATCATTGCCACGAACCAGGCCCTTGACAACGACGCACAGATCCGGCGGCGCATGGCCAGCGTGGAGAAGGCTCAGGCGCGCCGAACCTCCGCGTTTCAGTCGCTCGATCTCGGCGCCATGCAAATGGCGGTAAACCGCAATCTGCTCAAGCTGCTCCTCCAACTGGAGGGCCGATACCTCCATTTCTTCGACCTCCTGAACTATATAAAGGATAACCGTCGAATCCCCCGGCTCACTCCCGAGAATGCCGAGCAGTACTACACACTGGCGAACTCGGTGACCCTGAACGGCATTTACCTCTACCAGTATCTCAAGGGGGAAGGCTTCGAACCGCACCTCATCCAGAACTATGCCACCGGCAACCTGACCGACTTGTTGAAAGAGAAGCCTTTGGCTGTATGCCTTTCATCCAACTTCGTCTACATGGACGACATCAGAGAGATGGCGGAGCGGGTGAAACAGCTGGCCCCCGAGGTTGCCGTGATCGCCGGCGGCATGCTTATCAAGCGGTTACTGGACCCGGGCGATGATCTCTCCCCCAAGACACTGAAGTTCTTCGCATCCTTACAGGGAAAGGTGGACGCCTTCGTTGTCGAGGCCTTGGGCGAGCAGACCCTGGTAAAGCTCCTCCACTGCATCAACCGGGGGCATGATGCGGAAAGCGTCCCCAACCTGGCGCTCTTCGATTCCGGAGGGAATCTGTTCTTCACCCCCCGCCTGCGGGAGCATATCCCCATAGACCGCACCGTCATTGCCTGGGATAGAGTCCCGGAGCCCTATCTGAGAAGAACATTACCCGTCAACACCAGCAGGGGCTGTGCGTATCGATGCCGGTTTTGCACCTATCACTGGATGTTCCCCCAGGTCCGCTTCAAATCCCTTGATGCGCTGACCGATGAGATGCGACGCATCCAGGGGCTGGGCTTTGTCAAACACGTCCGGTTCACCGACGACAATTTCACCGCCAATGGGGCAAGGCTCAAATCGGTCCTTCAGATGATGATCCGGGAGAAATTCGATTTCACCTGGTCCTCCTATGCCCGCGCAAGCGCCGTGACCCCGGACCTGGTGGCCCTGATGAGGAGGTCGGGCTGTGAGTTCCTGGACTTCGGCATCGAATCCGGCAGCCAGACCATTCTGGACCTCATGGACAAGCGCCTCCAAACTGAACGGGCTCTCGAAGCCATCAGGTTTTTGAACGACAATGGCATATGCAGCCGCGGGACCTTTATTGTGGGATATCCGGGCGAAACCGAGAAGACCTTTGCCGAGACCGTGGACTTCATCAACGAGAGCGGGCTCACCTACTATCATCCCTACCTGTTCAGCTACAGCAAGCGATCGCTGGTACACCGGGATCGCGAACGATACGGACTCAGGGGCATCGGCCTGACATGGCGGCACAACACCATGGACTCTGTCCAGGCCTCCGAACTCATGGCCCGGATGATCCGTCAAATCGACCGCAGCTACACCGATGAAGCACATATAGTGGAGATGTTCAAGCTTCTGCGTGGAGAAGGGTATGGACCGGAGCAGATCCTTGATCTCTTCAGACTCAAACGGGAGCTGCAGCTCGCCGTGGAGGTTCACGGCCAACACCCACCCTTTGCTCCGGAAGTGGATCGTATCCTCTCCCGGTTCGAGTCCGCCATTCGAGGGAGCCGACGATCAGGAAGTCGTCAGGATGCTTCCAATACTTCTGTGGGATGACTCTGTTCATCAGCCGACAATGTCCAGCAAAGTCCCCAGCATCTCATCCTCTGTTTTCAAGATCTTCAGATTGGCCTCATCGGATCATTCAACAAGAAACTTTAGGGAGGAGGTCCTCTACAGCTTTCAGCAGTTCCATTATATTGAACGGCTTTTCCATAATCTTATCCGCCCTCAACCCGCTTGCTCCAATAGCGTAACCCTCCCCACCGAATCCCGAAATTACAATGGTCCTTGTCTTTGGATATTCCCGGCGAACCCGCCTGATCAGCTCGAATCCGTTCAAGCCGGGCATTACAAGATCGGTTATTATCAAGTCAGCTTCACACTCGGCCTGAAGTCTCAATGCTTCTTCCCCTTCAGAAGCCTCGATTACCTCATGCCCGGCCTGCTCCAGAATCTTCTTGATCACTTCTCTTATTGTTTCCTCATCATCGACTATTAGAATCTTCGCCATCGGTTTACCCCTTGTGGGCGGAGGAGCCCAATAAGTCTTGACTGCCCCATCTTCGGACCCGTGTCGCAACGGGACCTGTCCCTCTTGTAAACCACAAAACGTGCCAACCCCGGCCAGGCAGCTTCACCTGTTGAGTTTATTCAGTATTTTTGAAGCTCGGGGTACAACAGGACGGTTAGGGAAAATGTAACGTTTTACATTCGTGTAAAGTTACACATGTGTGACTTGCCGAATGATCCAAACAATAGCATGGGTGGATAGGGCTTTTATTGCATGGAGGAAAACCTGGTCCTGTGGGCCAAGTCAGAGACCATTGGCTCAGCCGAAAAAGGGTCCTTCCGGTTTGTCCGCGCCATAAACTTCACCCCTCTGGGCTCAAGTCAAAGCCGGGTCCTCTGTGCCCGGATTCTTTAATGGAAACCCGAACCTTCCTTAGGCGGGATGGGAAAAATGTTCAGTATCTTGCATTGGGTCAGCCGTCGATGGTCGCGAAAACCCATTCTGGTATGAAGGCGGATGGAGACGTCCCAGTTGCTGTACATTCCAGCGACCATGTGGCTGAATCCCTGATCGCGAACGGCCATAAGCAGAGATCCCAGCAGATAAGAGCCCACACCCTGCCCCGCAACGGCCGGGTGCACAAAAATATATTCCAGATAGGACCAGCCGGGAGGCAGTTTCAGGGTGTACCAAAGCGCCATCTTGAAATCGCGGAAGGTCGCCCAGGCAAAAGCCCGCAGCTGTTTTCCCTCTTCCAAGAGAAGGCAGCGGTCCCCTTTGCGCAGGGACTCTTCCATGAAATCGGTCTCCTTGACAAAGCCCTCCAGAGCGGCGATGGCAAAGAGGTCTCCTTTTTCCGCCCACCGCATGTGAAGATTCACCGGCGGTTTTCCGGGATCGATCGGCTCGCGAAGATCCCTCTTCATCTCGATCCACTCCTCGCAGGCCTGCATCTTTTGCGCAATGCGTCTTATGGATTCCCCAAACAACGCCATCGGTGTCACCCCGGTTGTTTTTCAATTCAGTTCTTCAAATACGCAACCAGTTGAGCCAGACCTTCCCTCATCCGATCGAAAAGGCCGACCTGTTCCTCCATACCGCTGTCGGAATCGGTCTCGAGGTTCTTCCAGTATCTCCTGCAGGCGCGCTTGACCCGCCAGAGGACAAAGTTCATCCTTTTCCGGTTTGCCGTCGCCGCCATCCCTGCCGGATCGGTGAACTGCAATCCAGCCAGTTCTTTCAGCACCTCCCGCACAGAATCCTGGAGCCCTTCGAGGTCATAGCCGCCTTCAAGGGCCATGACCACCTTGCCTTTGCAGCACTGCTCGGCAATCTGGAGAATAGAACGTGTCATCGCCCCAAAACCTTTCGGAGTTACCTGCATGCCGCCCAGGGGGTCCCGGTAGTGGATATCGAAACCGGCACTGACCAGGATGAAGTCCGGTTTGTATTCAAAAGCGATGGGCTTCAGGATTTTCTCGAACAGGGTCAGGTAATCACCGTCTCCGAAGCCCGGGGCGAGGGGGATGTTCACCGTATAACCTTTTCCACGACCCCTGCCGACCTCCCGAAGCCTGCCGCTTCCGGGATAGAAAAAGGAGCGGTGAATGGAAAAATAGAGGACACCCGGATTGCTTTCAAAGCAGTGCTGGGTGCCGTTGCCGTGATGAAGGTCCCAATCGACGATGAGGATGCGCTCGATGCCAAGGGAATGCTGGGCGTAGCGTGCGGCGATGGCCACGTTATTGTAAAGGCAAAAGCCCTTGGACTTATCCCGCTCGGCATGGTGGCCGGGAGGCCGGACTAGGGCGAAACCATTATCGAGGAGACCTTTCTCGACCTGTTCCACCGCAAGGCAAAGGCCCCCCGCGGCAAGCAGGGCAGCTTCATGGGAAAGAGGAGATGTGCGGGTATCCGGGTCCAGGTAGACGCTCTCCTTGCCCTCGGTGGCTTCAAGTCGCCGGATGTGGTCCGGAGAATGAACCAGGAGCAGTTCGTCGTTTTCGGCCCTCCGGGGGGTGATTTCCGTGAAAGAACCCTGCAATTCGGGCTCATTGAGCATGGCATAAATCACCTCGAGCCGTGCCGGGCATTCCGGGTGGTCTTTCTCCATGCAGTGACCTGCGTATCTCGGATCCTTGATTATGCCGGTTCGATTCCTGGCACTCATCCTTGTCGCTTTACCTTATTTCTCCGGCTCCGGCAAATAGATGCCCCGATGCCGTCATTCCGTCTCCGTATACCAGATCAAACTATTTTGAGACGCTTCTTTCTTCATTACAATCACTTTTCGTGTTCAGCCCCAATGCCGTAACTTAAGCTCCTCAGCATTGAGGTTGAGCTACCAGGCAACCCCTTGCTAAAAGACCCTTGGCAATGTATTTTGTCCATGAATGGTAGACAGTCAGGAATCCAAAGGCAATGGGATGCCCGCTTAGATCCTGATCAATGTCGAACCAAATACCTCCCAGAGGAATGCGTTATGGCAGTTGGATGGTCCCGCGATGAGGGGGTGCAGGAACAAATAGATGCCACAGTGGAATCGGCTGTCCAGCTGGCTAAAAGCCGATTGCCGGATGGCGAAAGCCTGACTCACTGTGAGGAATGCGGGGATGCTATTCCCGAAGCGCGTCAAAAAGCAATAGCTGGAGTTCGATATTGTGTGAGATGTCAATCGGAACTCGAAAAAAGGCTGAAGACCACTGAACTCTACAATCGCCGCGGCAGCAAAGACAGTCAACTAAAGTAAACATCGTAAGTCCTGTCTCCCCGCTTAAGAATCTCAAGGACATCCCTCTAAACGGACGGCAGCCTGAGCGAAAGAGGGCATCGCACAGTCGATCAGGCGCGATACCCTCTGTGAACTGCGAAATGAGAAAGGGGGGCCTTTCATGTTGCAGTTTATTCTACGCAGATCCTATCTTTATTGGTATCCCAGACCTTCTGACCGATCCCCTTCACCTGCATGATGTCTTCCGGCTTTTTGAAGGGGCCCTTTCCCTCCCTGTGCTGAATGATTTTTTCCGCATTGCTCTTGCCGATACCATTCAGCTTGCACAAGTCTCCAACACTTGCCGTGTTGATGTTGATCTTGTCATTGTCTGCGGCATTGACCACCGGAAAGAACGCAACCAGCAGAGCCACTGCCACCGCCCATACCAGAATCCTTCGAGTTCTTTTCATAGCCTCCCTCCGCATGCCCCCCCTTTCACAGCGGCCATACCTGAGCAATATGGATGCCATATTCTTCCGTATTGCTCTTCTATGCCGAAAGACGGGCTATTCTGAAGGGTTATGGCCGGGAGGAGATGCCTTGTTGCATTGGGGAGGCGCAAAGAGCCTGGACCGATAGGCACAAAAAAAAGTGCACGATGCACAGATCCTTGTGCATCCTGATGGTGTCAGCCCCGACCCGGAGTCTGTGTTCTTGACATCCGGAGATGAAAAAGTCCTATTGAACCCTTGGGTTGGCTATGCCCTTTGCCCTATGCGCTATGCGGCTTTTTTACAAACCAGATCAACACGGCGGCCGTAAGAAATGACACACCCAGGTACCCAAAGACCTGATCGAAGCGCCCGCCGGTCGCATCCAGCACGTAGCCGCTCAACCAAGGTCCGAAGGGCCCGGCCACAAAGCCATAGGCCGTAAACACCAGTCCAAAGATGGCGCCGAAGTGCTTCATCCCGAAGCAGTCGCTCGCCAGGGGGGCGGACACTGCGAACAAGGTCCCGAAGGCAAGACCCACAAGAGCGGCAAGAATGGACCAGACGAGCAATCCCTCCACGGAGGAGAACAATCCATAAGCGCAGCCTCCAGCCAGGAATGTCACACTCATGGTCTGATTCCGGCCGATCCGGTCGGAGACATGGCCGCTCAGGTAACGCCCCAATCCATTCGTGATGTTGAAGGCCGTCAGGAGGAGGACGGATTCTCGCGCGCCGAGCCCCATGGAATGGCCGAAGGCCGTGGACAGGGTCACCATGGCGATGCCTCCTGCGCCAGCCAGGACCCATGCGAACCAGAGCAGCCAGAAGGCTTTGGTCTGCAAGGCCTCTCTCACGGTCATCCCCTGGATCATCCCTGCGATTGGAGCATGCCTGGGTTCGAGCGGGGCAGTCCGGGGCATGCGGACAAACCAGGCGGCGAGCAGTCCGGTGCCCAGACTGAAGAGACTGACCATCCGAGTCGTCGAACCGTAGCCCCAATAGAGGAGCAGGCTGGCCAATACCGGCGACATCAGGGCTGCGGAGAGCCCGAAAACCATGCTGACCATGCCGGTGGCGTCTTTCTCACTCCGAACGTGCTCGGCTACATGGTCGAAAAATTCCACATTCGACCCATCTCCCCTCCGGAGGACGATTTGAAGGAGATCCTCGGGTGAAAAACGGGACCGGGCCGCCGTTGTTCGACGCTCCCGATCGAAGGACTGAAGATTCCCTTTGAGCAAGCGCTTCCACACGATCCAGTCTGCACAGTTTCGCAGAACCAAGGCGAAACCTGGGCCTTCGCGGATACAATCATAATCCCGCTTGACGTTGGTAACGCCACGCGTTACTATGCCTCATGATCATATCGTTCAAGTGTGCCGATACCGAAGCGCTCTCGAAAGGGATACGCGTGAGGCGGTTCCTGAACATCGAGAGAATCGCACCGAAGCGGGTGCAGAGGAAGTTGAGATCGTAGATTACCCTTGAGGAGTCAATCATGAGCAAGGTCAAACCCGTGACCCCCGGTGAATTGCTGGAAGAGGAGTTCCTCAAGCCGATGGGGGTGAGCCAATATCGTCTAGCCAAGGAGATCGGAGTTCCTGCTCAGCGCATCAGCGCAATCGTTGCCGGTAAGCGCTCTATCACCGCAGATACCGACCTTCGTTTATGCCGGTTTTTCGGTCTGTCGAACGGTTACTGGTTGCGCGCCCAGGCTGCATATGACACTGAGGTTGCAGAGCGCAAGTTGGGGCCGAAGCTCGCCAAAATCAGGCCTTGGGCTGCGGCTACAGACCAACGAAACGGTCGGGCGGACGCTTAACCCCGATGAACTGCTGATGGGCAGTGTCCTTTTCGCCCACCGCGACCGATGGCGAGCCCTCCTTCAAGACAAGGCGCTTCCGGATCTCTGTAGACGGGACATGCGAGATTCCCCTTCACGAAATGTCCCTCCTTCCGATATCAACCGGATGCGAAGCTGAACATTCCCATTTATCTCGATGAGGAAGTTCAGCGTTCATGGATAAAATCGCTTCCAAGCCTCGATCGATCCTCGGTGGTGAACGACCTTCTCCGAGGTGATATGAAGCAAATGAGGCGTCGGAGTGATTGCCGTCGAGAAGTAAGCGGCCGCTTCTTTGCAGCCTCTTTAGCCGCGCAATACACAACCGACCTTCAATCGTGAGATATAAGGGGCCTGATGGAGAGAAAGCCTTTGGAGTCGGTCATTTCTCTCCCTCCTCCTTGCCTAATAGGAGGAGGACAACAGGGATCGTCCATGAGCTTATGCCCCTCATGAGGCCGTAAATTGTTGACAGAAGCAGTGTCTGGCTATATCTTGACTTGTCAAGACAAAGGGAGACAAACCATGCCTTCAGTAAAGATCAGTTCAAAGATTGAAGAGAAAGTGTGGAGTGATCTGAAAGATCTTGCGAATGAAACGCATCAGAACGTCTCCGGGCTACTGACTGAAGCAGTTCGTGAGTATGTGGAGCGGCGGCGGGTGCGCCCCGTGGTGCTCAGGTATCTTGAGGACTCAATGGAAGAAAACGAGCAACTGGGGAGACTCCTTGCCAAGTAAGATCGTTCACCACCTCACTCTCGATGAGGTTCTTGCGATCCATAAAGGTCTGGTTGAAAGGTTTGGTGGATTGGATGTCGCTTTGCTCTTGCCATCCTTAGTGAATAACCGCCTTTTTACCGTCAAAAACGCATTATAGGCTGTTTTGAAGGGCTGTTTTCGTAATATCCGGTGCAGCATCAATCAGTTCCCGTGGCCCCCGGGCGGTGCCTTATCGTCACGGAAAATCGCGGTCCTTTGGATTCCCCGAAACATCACATGATGTAGCGCCCCTGGCGTATCTATCCGTGCTTGACGTGGCATTCACCCCTTCTATTCAAAGAGGAGAACAAGTCAAAAATTCACGAACGTTATCCCGCTTATCTCACATGTTGAAAGTGAGGTCCTGCCCTTTGTCGACGAGCACCAGTCAAATCTTAGCTGCACACCCAAACTTCCAAGAACCGAAGACCTCAAACCTTATCTCCTTATCTTGACAAAAATCTTTGATTTCAGCCGAAGCAAAGGCTAACCTGAACAAGCGGTCTGCACTATACCCAGGACAACACCATGGCAGGTAAACGGACAGCCGTCAGGAGGTCTCTCCTTCTAAAGGATTTTCATGCCGCACTTTCGATTTATCGATGTCTCTCCCGTCCCTCAGTTTATTCTCGATGGGGAACACCGGATCATCCTGTGGAACCGGGCCTGTGAACTCCTGACGGGGTACCCGGCCGGGCAAATGCTTGGTACGACACGCCAATGGGAGCCCTTCTATCACAGTCGCCGTCCGACTCTGGCCGATGCGGTCATGACCCAGGACCCAACGTTCATTCTCAGGGCATTCGGTACCAACCAAGCGGTCAAATCGTCGTTCCTGCCGAACGCCTGGGAGTCAAAAGCCTATTTTCAGGGGGTGGGGGGGAAGGAAAGATATTTTCATCTCATTGCGGTCCCGATCTTAGACGAAGAGGCCAAAGCCCGGGGTGCAATCGAAACGCTTATCGATATGACCGAGCAGAAAAAGGCTGAGGAGTCCTTGATGAAGTCGCAGGAGGAGTACCTCACCCTTGCAGAGAATTTTTCCGACGGGTTTGTGCTGGTGCAGGATGGGAAGTGGGCGATGGTGAACAAGTCTTTCGCGACTCTGCTCGGGTACTCGAACCCCGAATTTTTTACGGGTAAGAGGCCGGAGGAGTTTATCGGGGAGACACACCGGGAGCGGTTCATCCGGAACTGCGAGCTCATCCTGAATGGAAAGGCACACGAACGGATAACGCGCTGGCCCCACCTGTCCCGGGATGGGAAGGAGGTTTGGTTGGAGGGTCATCCCAAGGAGATCGAGTGGAAAGGTCGCCCGGCGATCCTTTCGACCCTCTTTGACATGACCGAAAGCCTCAGGCGGGAGATGGCCATGCAGAAGGAGGCTGACACCCTCCGGCAGGAAAATCTCACCTTAAAGTCGACCATGAAGGAGCGATACAAGCTGGGCCATATCATCGGCCGGAGCCCGGCCATGCAGGATATCTATGAGATCATCATCAAGGCGGCAGCGAGCGATGCGAGTGTCGTCATTTACGGCGAGTCGGGAACGGGAAAGGAGATCGTGGCGCGGGCCATCCATGATTTCAGCAAACGCAGGGAGCATTGCATGGTGGCGGTGAACTGCGGTGCGATACCGCAGGAGCTGCTGGAGAGCGAATTTTTCGGCCACAAGAAGGGGGCTTTCACCGGGGCGTTTGCCGACAGGCAAGGCTTTCTCGACCTTGCCGACAAGGGGACGCTTTTCCTGGACGAGGTGGCGGAGCTCTCCCCCAACATGCAGGCAAAGCTCCTGCGAGCCTTGGACAACGGCAGCTACACGTCTCTGGGGAGCTCCGAAGCCAGAAAAACCGATGCCCGGATCATCGCGGCAAGCAACCGAGACCTGAAAGAGCAGGTCTCGGCAGGACGGGTGCGGGAGGATTTCTTCTTCAGGCTCCATGTGATCCCGATCCGGCTCCCCTCCCTTCGGGAGCGAAAGGAGGACATCCCCCTGCTGGTCGAGCACTTTGTTTCCCTCTACCAGCCGGGGAGCGAAGCGACCTTCCTCCCGGACCGGGTGATGAAAGCCTTCTTCGAATACGACTGGCCCGGGAACGTGCGTGAGCTTCAGAACACCATCCACCGCTACCTGACCATCGGTACACTGGACCTGATCTATCACAAGGACCCATCCGGGGGGATGCCCAGCTCGTTGTCCTTTGTCGGCTCGGGCCATCTGAAAACGGCCATAAGCAAGGTCGAGGAGGAGATGGTTCGAAATACCCTGGTGCAGACCAAGGGAAACCGGACCAGGGCCGCTGCGCTGCTGGGTCTCTCCCGGAAAAGCCTCTACCGGAAGCTCTCCAAGTGTAACCTTCTCGACACAGAGTGAGTCAGAATCGCCCGCATCTTGATTCTTCTCTAATAAAAGCCCCTTGGCGTGATTCCTCCAATAGGGTGTAACCCTTCCGACACAACGGTCCATGCATCCTCCCTGGGTGGCAAATCGATTTTAGCCAATGAAATCGTTGGGATGTCATGTATTCCTATCTGGCAGATCTTTTGCACTCCATTGGTTAAATCGTGAGGGCCGGGAAAAGCTCAACCTATGAACCGTAGCTGTCTCCTTTCTGAAGGAGAGAACCGGCGACCGGATCCAAAGGCCGAATCAGGGGTCGTACAATGATCACTCGAATCGATCTTCAGAAATGCACCGGATGCGGCACCTGCTTCAAAACCTGCGCTTTGGATGTCTTTCGGCTGGATACCCGTCAAAGCGGATGCTCTCCCTGCCGACTCGCTTGTCCGGCCGGCATCGACATCAGAGCCGCCAATTATCTCCTGCAGCAGTCTCGCATACAGGAAGCCGCCGAGCTTTTCAGAGATGCGAACCCGTTTCCCGCAATCACGGGGAGGATCTGCGCTCACCCCTGTGAGAGTCGGTGCTCCAGGCGTGAGGTGGATGAGTCCGTAAACATCAATGCCATCGAACAGTTCCTGGGGGACCACCTTTCCAGGAGAAAAGTCAAACCCCCGCCGCGTCGTCACCTGCACAGGACGGCGGTCGTCGGGGGGGGGCTTGCAGGACTCTCCTGCGCCCATTTTCTAGCCCGGAGGGGGTACCCGGTGACCCTTTTCGAGTCGGGTCCCAAGGCGGGCGGAATGGCCAGAACAACCATCCCCGAGTACAGACTGCCGGAAACATTGATCGACGAACAGATCCGGCAGCTCAAGGCCATGGGAGTCGTATTCGAGTGCAGGACCACGATCGGCCGCGGAAAAGACCTTTCTCTCGAGGATCTCTGCGCTCGAGGGTACAAGGCCGCATTCCTGGCTCTTGGGGCACAGAAGAGCCAGAGAACGCAGGTGGAAGGTGTGGAACTCGGGGGGGTCTACTGGGGGCTGGACTTTCTCCGGGCCGTGAAATCCTGGAAGTCCACCCCGCTCGGACAAAAAACGCTTGTGATCGGCGGGACCGATGTGGCAGTGGATGCCGCGGTCTGTGCACTGAGGCTCGGCGCGCGAGAAGTGGATCTGGCGTGCCTGGAAGACAGAGCCAATATTCCGGCCAATCTGGACAATGTCACGGAAGCCCTTGCGGAAGGGGTGAAGTTCCATTTCTCCTGCGGGCCGGAGCGCATTGTGGGCAAGCAAGGCCGCGTATCCGAGGTGCTGCTGGCGAGGTGGTTCTCCCCCTGCGCCAGGGACGGGAATTTCCGCCCCCCTCTCGATGAAAAGGAGACGATATCAATGCCTGCGGATGCGGTCATTTTCGCGATCGGTCAGGTCCCCGAGACCTCGGCCTTTGCGGAGGATCTGAAGCTTACTCCCAGCGGCACCATTGCGATCGATCCGGTAACTCTCGAGACCTCCATGACGGGTGTTTTCGCGGGGGGGGACGGTGTGACCGGGCCGGCTTCCGCTATCGGGGCCATTGCAGCAGGTCGCGAGGCCGCTGAATCGATCGATCGCCACATCCAAGGGCGTGATCTGCATTCGGTGCGGAACGCTCCGACGGTTCTTGCGGGGAATTTGCCCTGTGAAGGGATCGAAAAGGCGGTCAGACGCGAGCGCACCTATCTCCCTCCGGATGATCGGCTCAACCCGTTTACAGAGTTCAGAAGAGGGTTCGAGGTGGATGATGCACTGCGGGAATCGCTTCGCTGCATGACCTGCGGGAGCAAGGCCTACGTGGCCTACGACGACGACTGCATGACCTGCTTCACCTGTGAGCTGTGGTGCCCGTCGGGGGCCGTCTACGTGCATCCGTTCAAGGAAGTCCTTCCCCGAACCATCAAGTACCCTGCCGGAGGAAGGTAGACAATGGAGTGGGAGAGCGATGTCCAGGTGTTCAAGACCGACGTGCTGATCGTGGGTGGAGGCGTCGCAGGATTCTGGTCGGCTCTCCGAGCCAGACAGTTCGTAGAAAATGTGCTCATTGTCGACAAGGGGCCGAGGGATTGGGGCGGTCTGGGCTCGATGTCGGGTGGGGACATCATCGTTCTGCAGCCCGAGGACAGGGTCGAAGATCTTCTGGATGACCTCGTTTATTACTACGACGGCCTGTGCGACCAGGAGGTCCTCGAGGATCTGCTCATCAACTCCTATGAGCGATTCAAGGATTACGAACGGTTGGGCCACACGTTCGCCAGGGACAAAGAGGGGAAGCTCCTCTCGATTCCTCAGCGCGGATTGGCTCACGTCCGCTGCTGCCTGTCCAGGCCCTATGGCCACGGGGGGCTCAACATGACCCGGGTCCTCATCGAGGAAGCGGACAGGCTCGGCGTCAAGCGCATCGGCAGGAGCCTGGTGACCGAGGTCGTCAAGGACGGGAACACCATCGTCGGGGCCTCAGGCTTCAACACCCAGAGCGGTCAGCCCTATCTCTTCCAGGCTTCCGCCATCATCCTGGCCACGGGGATGGGCGGCTGGAAGAATTCCTACCACATGAACACATCCACGGGCGAAGGCGCGGAGCTCGCGCTAAAAGCCGGGGCCGAGCTCAGGAACTGCGAGTTCATCAAGGTCTGGAATGTTCCCGAGAAGTTCACCTGGGAGGGACAAACCGGTTTGCTTCCGAAGGGCGCGCGCTTCCTGAACGCCAAGGGAGAGGACTTCATGCGCCGGTACTCGCCGAAACTCGGCGCCAACACCGACACCCACTATAATGTGCGGGGCATGGCCTTCGAGGCACGGGAAGGCCGCGGCCCCATCTACTTCGACTGCAGCCGAATGAGCCGGGAAGACGTGGAAATGATGCGGCCCGCCGGGGGCTGGATGAAGTCCAACGATATGAAACTCCTCGATATCGGCATAGATTTTTTCAAGGACAGGATCGAGTGGATGCCCCAGGTGAATATGGCTCTCTGCGGCATTTTGAGCGATGTCAAAGGCCGGACCAGGGTGGAGGGGCTGTTTACCGCCGGAAGGGCGCGCAGCATCGATCCCACCGTGTACATGGGCGGGTGGTCCCTGTGCATCGCCGCGGTGACCGGATATGAAGCCGGTGAGAGCGCGGGAAAATTTGCGGCCTCCCGCGGCAAGACGCGGTTCAACCTGGACTCCGGCATGGCCGCGCTGAAGAAGATCGCGACCCCGCTCGGCAAGGAAGGTATCCTGCCCAAGGATGTGGTCCGTGCCGTGCAGGAGATCATCGCACCTTGGGATGTCAGCATCATCAAGAGCGAAAAGAGCCTCACCCGAGCGCTCGACAGCCTGGAGGAGGTGAAGGCGGAAGCCTTGCCCAGGATGACCGCGCCGGACGCTCACTACTTGTTGAAGCTGGTGGAGGCCCGCTCCCTAGCCCTTCTGGCGGAGATCTACCTGAAAGCATCCCTGATGAGGAAGGAGACACGGGCGGGGCATTTCAGGGAGGATTTCCCTGATCATGACGACGCCGACTGGCTCCGCTGGATCATCGTAGAGCAGAAGGAAGGGGCGATCGCTTTCCGTACCGAATCGGTTCCGGTGGAACGCTACAGGATCAAGCCGTACCGGTTCTACATGGACCAGTTCAATTACCCCAGAACCATTAAACGTTGAAAGGAAGAGGAGAGAGCAATGAAAAGAATAGGAATGTTGATGGCACTCGTTTTTGCGTCCGTTTTCATAGGGGCTTCCGTCACCCTGGCGGCGCCGATCACGCTCAGCCTGAGCGATCAGAACCCGGACACGAGCTGGGGTCCCATGCACTCTACCCAGATCTGGGCCAAGAAGATCGAAGAGGCTACCCAGGGGAAGGTCAAGATTCAGATCTATCCCAACCAGACTCTGGCCAAGGGAAACAAGAACTGGACTGCGGTGAAAGATGGGATTGCAGACATGTCCTGGAACTCCATGACCTTTTACACGGGTCTGGCGCCTTTGAGCGAAGTGATCTCCCTCCCAGGTCTTCCTTTCAAGAGCGCCGAAAAAGGGTCGGAAGTCCTGTGGAAGCTCTACAGCACTTTCCCTCAGGTCAAGAAAGAGCTCGAGGACAACCATATCCTCATCTTCTACACGAGCGACGTTTTTATGCTTCAAACCAGTAAGAAGCAGGTGAAAACTCTGGAAGACATGAAGGGAATGCAGATCCGAACCGTAGGCGGTCCTATCGTGGACGCGATGAAGGCGCTGGGTGCAAGCCCGATCGCGCTCTCCATGCCCGATTGTTACATCGCCATGCAGAAAGGCACCATTGACGGCATGATGTCGGTCTGGGAAGCGATCCCGGGGTTCAGACTCTACGAAGTGGCAAAATACGTCACGACCAATGTGCCCTTCTGCGCTGCTCCTTTTTCCGTGGCGATCAACAAGAAAAAGTGGGCCTCCCTGCCGAAGGATGTCCAGGACGCGGTCACCGGCCTGAGCGGGATGGAGGGCTCCAAGTTCTTCGGCCGTGGCTATTTCGATTCGGCTGTGGCAGAGGTCCCCCAAATTGCCAAGGAGAAAGGGTATGAGCTCAACCTCTACGCCTTGCCCGAAAAGGAGCGGCAGCGCTGGATCGACGTCGGCGTCAAGCCGGTGTGGGAGGCGTGGATCAAGAAAATGGAGTCGAAGGGATACACCGATGCCCGCAAAGTCCTGGAGTTTGTTCAAAAGGAGGGCGCTCAATGAGCGTTTCGGCAGAAGATCAAGCCGCTGTCACGGAGGGGCCTCGGGTCGAGGCCCCTCCCGAGGGGACGGTCATGAACCGGTTCATTAAGGCCTACCGCTTTTTCCTTCGGGCCTTTGTGGCCGCCGCAGCGGTCTTTCTCGCGGCCATGATGTTCATTACAGTGGCAGATATCGTCCTCCGTTATGCGCTGAAAAGACCTATTATAGGAGCTTACGAAATCGTGGAGTCGATGATGGCCTGCGCCGTGTCCATCGGAGTCGCCTATTGTGCATACAAGCGGGACCACATCGTGGTGGACGTTATTTTCGACAGGCTGCCAAAACAGCTACAGAACATCCTTGCCGTACTTACCAACCTGGTAACCGTTGTCTTTCTTGTGCTGCTTACGTGGCAGAACATCCTTTCTACGATCGAGATGTGGGAATCCCAGCTCACTTCGACAGTGCTTTTCATCCCGCAGTATCCCTTTGTGGGGGTCGTCGCCGTCGGGTTCATTCTCTTTTCCCTCTTCTTTATCTCCGATGCGGTGAAGATGGCAGGAAGGCTGGTGCGGAAATGAGCCCCGTTGCCATCGGCTATATTGGAATTGGCGTGCTCGTGCTCCTTCTTTTCTCCCGGATGCAGATCGGGGCCTGCATGGCCGTGGTCGGTGTAGTGGGCTTTGCCTTTGTCAAAGGGGACATCGGTCCGGCATTCGGGCTGCTGAAGTCGGTGCCTCTGGAGACCTTCATGCAGTACAACCTGAGCGTCATACCGCTCTTTCTCCTCATGGGCGCCTTTGCAACCCAAGCCGGCCTGAGTGAGGAACTCTACGCGGGGGTCTATAAGCTGCTCGGCAATCTCCGCGGGGGATTGGCCATGGCTACCGTGGCGGCGTGCGCGGCGTTTTCGGCGATCTGCGGATCCAGCGTGGCCACCGGCGCTGCTATGGCCGCAGTGGCGCTTCCCCAGATGGAACGATACAAGTACGCACCCTCCCTGGCAAGCGGTTGTCTCGCGGCCGGGGGCACGATTGGCATACTGATTCCCCCGAGCACTGTCCTTATCCTGTATGGGATCATCACGGAGCAGTCGATCGGCAAGCTCTTCCTGGCAGGCTTCCTGCCCGGGATTCTTCAGGCCGTCTTCTACATCGCCACTATCGGGTTGATGACTTTCATCAACCCGAACCTGGGGCCGAAAGGGGAGAGTACCAGTTTTCGGGGAAAGCTGATGGCCGTTACAAAAACGTGGCAGACTGTTGTGCTCTTTGTCATCGTAATCGGAGGGATATACCTCGGTCTTTTCACTCCCACCGAGGCAGCGGGATTCGGGGCATTCGGGGCCTTCTTCGTTGCCGTCATGAAGAGGAAAATGACCTGGAGGGGATTCCGGGAGAGCTTGGTGAGCACGGTTGGGAGCTCGGGTATGATCTTCATGATCCTCATGGGGGCCATGATCCTCGGGTACTTTCTTTCGGTGTCGAGGGTCCCCTTCGAAGTATCCGAGTTCACGGCCGGCATCCCGGCCAGCCGCTACGTAATTCTCAGCATGATCCTGGTCCTGTTCATCCTGCTCGGGAGCATCATGGATTCGATGGCCATCGTCCTGCTGACGGTCCCCATCTTCTTCCCCGTGATCATGAAGCTTGGATTCGACCCCATCTGGTTCGGCATCCTCGTCACACGGGTAACGGAGATGGGCCTCATCACGCCCCCGGTCGGGTTGAATGCTTATGTGATCAAAGGGATCTCGGGCTATTCCATGAAGACGATCTTCCAAGGGGTCACGCCCTTTATTGCCGCAGACGTTTTTCATGTCGCCCTGCTGATCGCCTTCCCCCAGATCACCCTCCTCCTTCCCGGCCTCATGGGAGGTTGATCGGGTGCAAGTACAAGGCACAAGGCAGACCGAATCGGCGTGGGTGATTTCACATTCCAGCCGAAGGAAGCCGGCCCCGAGTGGGGGGCCGCCATTCGGCCGGGCCAGTGACGAGTCGAAGGCGGATCGCTCAGGGTGAGGCGCATTCCTTTTCCAGAAAGATTTTCAGATAACAAAGGAGACAAAAAATGAGCAACGGGGACCTCCGCGAGTGGTTGAGCAGATTGGAATCTGAAGGTGAGCTTAAAAGAGTCAAGACCGAGGTCGATTGGGACCTGGAACTCGGATCAGCAACCGCCATCGCCAGGCAAAAAGGCCTTTCAGGGCTGCTGTTCGAGAACATCAAGGATTATCAAAATGCCCATTGTAGGAAAGTCTTCACCGGATCATTAGTAAACAACAGGCAGATCTCCCTGATGTTCGGCCTGCCGAAAGACAGCCATCAAAAGGAATTGGTGAATACCTTCAGAAAGAGATTCAGAAACGGGATTAAGCCGATCATCGTGAAATCCGGATTGGTTAAAGAGAATATCGTCAAGGGAAAAGAGATCAATGTCCTGGATTTTCCGGTGCCGCGACTGAATCATCTGGATGGGGGGAGATACATCGGCACCTTGGCCGGGGTCGTGACGAGGGACCCGGACAATGGGATCCATAACCTGGGTCTTTACCGTGCGATGGTGTTGGACAAGAACCGACTGGGGATGTTCATGAACCCCATGTCTCACGGGGGGCAGCATCTCAGCAAATATGCCGGCAAAGGGAAAGTGATGCCCATTGCCCTCGTCATCGGCTGGGGCCCGAGCATGGCGTTCTGCGGATGCGCACCGGTCCCTAGAGACACCTGTGAATACGACGTCATGGGCAGTATCAGTCAGCAACCGGTCGAACTGGTCCGGTGCGAGACTTCCGACCTGGAAGTCCCGGCCTCTGCCGAGATCGTTCTCGAAGGCACCATGTCCGCCGACCCTGCAACTTATGAGCTGGAAGGCCCCTTTGGGGAATACACCGGATATTACTCATGGCGAGACACGAAGAAGCCGGTCATGAACATCGATTGCGTATCGTTCCGCAACGATCCCGTCTTTGTAAGCACCCTGGCCAGCGCTCTCCCAGGACAGCGCGGAGAGGGGGCCAATATGATGAACATCGTCTGGACCGCCATGGTATGGGAAACGGTGGAAAGGTCCGGGGTGCCGGGTCTGCTGGACGTGCGCTTCATGCCGCCGAGCTGCGAGACCACGGTCGTGCTCAAGATCCACAAGACCTACAACGGTCAGGGGAAGCATATCGCGATGACGCTGGTCGGCTCCAGCCTGCCGTTTCAGAGCTGCAAAAACATCATCGTAGTGGATGACGACATCGATATTTTCAACTACGAATCGATCTCCTGGGCCATCGATTATAGGGTGAATCCCTCGGAGAACGATGTGATCGTGTTGCCCGAAATGCCCACCATTCCTACGGATCCGAGCGTCCGGGCGGAAAGACGGGATCCGGCATTGACCGGAGGGGTCACTTTTACTAGGACCATCATAGACGCGACCAAAAACTGGAATTACGGGAGAAAAGAAGGCTGGGACGAGGATTTCTACCCGCCTGTGAATAAAGTCTCCGAGGAGCAAAGGGCATTGGTGCTAAAAAAGTGGAAGGAGTATGGATTAGACTAGAAACGTTCCCCTTCCCATGACCGTTGCCCTTGTCCCGTCGTACTAGCCGTATGGTCTATCCGGCTAGTATGACTCGGAGCATTAGGGGACAATCCTTTACAAACTACACTTAGAGCGTTTCATAATCAGGGCTATGGTGCCTTGTGTTGCCCGGGGTCGCCCATTAACTTCTTGATTATCTGATAATAGTGTCCCAGAAATAGGTGTTTTTAGCGTCTATATTGCTTTTTTGAACCCCGAAAGGAGCGTTATACGGTGCCGCACCCTCTCGGAGTTGGTACCCCTCGTCGCTTTCTAAGACATTTCGACCTTTAGCCCATCTTCCGCAGTTACAGATTTCGAGAATAGCAAATACAGATACTTAGGATCAAAATGAGGCATTTTTCTGCACTACATTTTCGACTATTCTTGGCCTGTTTGGGAGTGGGATTTTCATTCTTTGAAGAAGCACCTTTAGTGGCTGTGGGGCTGTTGCTACCACTCTAAGCCTGATGGTTTTGTCCCCTTGCAGGCAGGAGGACATCGAGCGATCTCAGATCTCGCATTTCTTCCAAGAGTTTTCTCGGAGCGCTCCCCAGTCCTGATGCCTTCATCCACTGCTGCAGGGTTCGCCACAGCACCAGGGAAAGAAAACACACCAGAATGTGAGCCTGTGTTCTGTCCTCCTTATGGTGGAAGATCGGCCTCATCCCCAAATCATGTTTTGTGGTGCGGAAGGCGTTTTCCACCTCTGTGAGCTGGATGTAGGTGCTCCACAAAACCTTGGGATCGGTCTCGGTCCAGTTGGTACGCAAGATATAACTGCCGCCGGTTTCCACGGCCCACTCATAACGTTCTTGGTTCCTTTTAATGTCGATACAAACCTGACCCTCCCTGTCGACGACAGTGACTGTGAAGAGGGAGGCGGCCCTGCTGTTCCTTTCCAGAAGACGTCCGATCTGCCGTTCCAATTTCTGCTTGTCTTTGATCTTGCCCTGTTCAGCTCGTTCGGCCATTTTCGCAAGTTTGTCCCCGAGCCGGGTCACGAAGCGATCAAGGATGGCATTTTCCTTCTCTTTGCGTCCCAGGGAGCGGCAGAGTACAAAGGTCTCCTCCGTCCCTTCCGGTGATGGACAAAGCTTCACCTCGACCCCTGGCTGCACTTCCTCCCAGCTTTTATCCAAGAGGTGCCGATCAAACTTTTTCAGGAGGGATCGGGGAGTGCCCACCAAATACCGTGCGCCCGAGGTTCGCATAAACTCCAGATTCTCTTCACTCACCATGCCTCGATCCATCACCCATACACGGTTCGCCTTGCCGTACTTGCACTCCATCATCCGGACCATTTCCTGTGCAGTGGTCACATCCGGGCGGTTACCATCAAAAATCTCAAAAGCGATCGGTAACCCTTCCTTTGTAGCCACAAGCCCGATGCAGACCTGAGGACAATGGGGACGACTGTCTCGACTGTACCCTCTCCTGGCCTGATGGTTGCCCTCCGTGGTGCCCTCAAAATAGGTGGAGGTGATGTCGCAAGATACACATCACCAAAATGGCGCAACCGCTCCACACTCACCCTATTGATGTTGACCGTAGCCCATGCTGGAGGCTCTTCGTATTTTTCAAATAGACTCGGTTGTGCAGGTTTGCCATCCAAAATCCGTCGGATCTCTTCCCATCCAATTCGCTCTTCCTTATCAAGGCCAGGAAGCTTCCCAACGGTAGCTACAATCCTTTGGCGGGGGCCTCGGGCGGTCCGGACCGACTCCACCAACGACCAGTAGCCATAATCTTCACCATCAACCTTCTTTGAGTGGCGACGCAAATACATGTGCAGGACACTACTTGAAAACCGGAACCCTCCTCAAGGGGGTTTTCTGCACTACATCAGCTTTCTGCAAATCAGGGCTTGATTTCGCTATGGAATTGCAGAGGACCACCGGCAAAATCATGTGATTTTAGAGTTCAACTGCGGAGGGTGGGCTAGCGGGGCTGCAGGGAGCTTCAATTGGAAAACCCTGAACTTCATTTGCGCTATGCCCTATGCGCCATGCCCTTTGCGTCCCTTTGGGTTGGCTATGCCCTTTGCCCTATGCGCTATGCGGCTTTTTTACAAACCAGATCAACACGGCGGCCGTAAGAAATGACACACCCAGGTACCCAAAGACCTGATCGAAGCGCCCGCCGGTCGCATCCAGCACGTAGCCGCTCAACCAAGGTCCGAAGGGCCCGGCCACAAAGCCATAGGCCGTAAACACCAGTCCAAAGATGGCGCCGAAGTGCTTCATCCCGAAGCAGTCGCTCGCCAGGGGGGCGGACACTGCGAACAAGGTCCCGAAGGCAAGACCCACAAGAGCGGCAAGAATGGACCAGACGAGCAATCCCTCCACGGAGGAGAACAATCCATAAGCGCAGCCTCCAGCCAGGAATGTCACACTCATGGTCTGATTCCGGCCGATCCGGTCGGAGACATGGCCGCTCAGGTAACGCCCCAATCCATTCGTGATGTTGAAGGCCGTCAGGAGGAGGACGGATTCTCGCGCGCCGAGCCCCATGGAATGGCCGAAGGCCGTGGACAGGGTCACCATGGCGATGCCTCCTGCGCCAGCCAGGACCCATGCGAACCAGAGCAGCCAGAAGGCTTTGGTCTGCAAGGCCTCTCTCACGGTCATCCCCTGGATCATCCCTGCGATTGGAGCATGCCTGGGTTCGAGCGGGGCAGTCCGGGGCATGCGGACAAACCAGGCGGCGAGCAGTCCGGTGCCCAGACTGAAGAGACTGACCATCCGAGTCGTCGAACCGTAGCCCCAATAGAGGAGCAGGCTGGCCAATACCGGCGACATCAGGGCTGCGGAGAGCCCGAAAACCATGCTGACCATGCCGGTGGCAAACCCTCTCCGTTGTGGATGCCAGAACTGAACCACGGTCAAGGTGGGGATGTACACGAAGGCGGAGGAAGCACCGATCAGAAACGAACACCCATAGACCACGCCCATACTGCTCGCGCCGCCGAGGATCCATGTCGAAAAGGCGCAAAGGATTGCACCCAGGGCAGCCACCCTGGCATGACCGATACGAGCCTGCCAGCGGCCTGTCAAATACATGAAAATCCCGGTCCCGGCCAGAATGAAGAAGAGCGTTTGGCCGATTGCCGAGCGATCCACCCCAAAGGCCTGCCTCCAATGCTGTCCCGCGATACCGGGGAATCCGAATATCATCGCCCCAGGCCAGAAGACGGCCCCGCAGGAGCCAAGAAGCGCTCCGATTCCACCCTTCTCGTCTTTCACCTAGCCCTCCATGATACCCGTCCCATTAGTCCTCATTCTTACCAGCCGCTCCACACCTCTGATCCTGCTTATCGTCCATCGTCCTAGCGACTGCCCGCTATGGCGCGTCACGAGGGCGTCCATCGTCACTCGGCTGCTTGATCTATACATCTTTTCCATCAAGGCATGGATCAAAATTGTAGCATTGAACTGAGTTCTTATAGTCTCTTACCAGCTATGATAAAGGGTCTAGGTATCTTCCGTCATCTCAGCTCGATGCCCCCGGCGCAGATCATGCAAGGAGGTGCCAAATTACTCTCTATCTTCAAGGAATCTTTTGAAGGGAAAATCCTACACCGACTAAACATCGTGTTCTTAGGGGCTTAGCGGGAAAGTGGCTTTCTTCAGTTCCATCCTTATCGTATGGAAAACCCTTCATGCTCACCCCATTCTTCCGTGCCTCGCATGAGCATGCTACTGATTCTAAAGACATTTTCTCCCCCATCATTGGTGGCACGCGCTTTGCTTTTTGTAATCTCTTGAACCGAAAACAGCGAGCGCTAACCGGGCGGCTTGCCCCGGAGTTGGCGAGCGATCCAAAATAGCAAGGTTGCATAGAAAGAAACTCGCTCCGTTCCGTAGATCCCGAGTGCTGTATCGCGGTGGACCTTACCTGGAAGGCGAATGGAAAATTGGAGGATCTGGGCACTGGTGATTTCGCTCTCGGCGTTTCTCTCGCTCGATGCAGGGAAGAATGCAACGGCGGAAGCGCAGGTCACCATGGAAGTCCGCGTTCCTTCCCCCTTACTATTTCCAGCCCCACCGCAGGTAGTGGTGATCCCTGGGACATATGTGTATGTGGTTCTGGATTTTGATATGAGCGTCCTTTTCTATCATGGTTCTTGGTATTGTCCACAGGGAAGACAATGGTACAGAGCCGGTCATTACAATGGCCCCTGGAAGCGTCTCCCTCCGGGTCACGCACCTCAAGCCTTGGTAAAACTCCCGATCCATTTTCGCCGTGTGCCTCCCGGACGCTACAGGATTTCTTACCGAGATTTGCAGGCGAACTGGAGGGAATGGGAACGCAAGAAACACTGGGACAAGGATAAGGATTGGCAGGCTGGATTGAAATAGCAAAAGGGAAAGGATGGCTAGACCCCCAATCTGACCTTCCCACTTTTTGAGCGCCCTGCTCACGCCCGATGTTTGCCCACTGTGCAGGAAATTTGGGAACGCCCTTCACTTCTGAAGTTACTCCTAGCAAAACAGCAAAACTACAAATGTGAAGGGGGTCCCCCTCTTCACACACACACACGGCCTTTATGACGACAACGGCGAGCTCGTGAACTAATGAAATGATGTACGTATTCTTTCCAGCCTAACGGCCTCTGATTTTACCGACCCTTTTCCGAACCACACGCCCTTTCTCAAGAACAACTAGGGGGGTATTCGTTCGCTCCGCTACTTTCCTGGCTTGACCGGCTGCTCTTCGCAATGCGGTGCCCACCTTTGCCAAGTCTTCATCACGTACGACCTTTTTGGTCTTTTTCATTCTCTCTCTCCTTCATATAACAACACCGGCTTTTCGCCTGAGTTATCATAGACGACCCATGAGTCAACCAAACCCTTGTAGAGTTGCTGGAAATTCCTCCACCCCGCGACGTAACGACGCCTTAAGATATCCTCCGGCACATCATGCCCACCTTGTTTGACGCGTACACGAACGCGCTCGATAGCCAGTTTCACGTCTGCCACGAACAGGAACACCAGTTTGACGGTATAGCCCGTGCCCTGCCATCGAGGAATCATCCGAGCATAGCGGCGACCACTCAATGTCGTCTCAAACGCAAAACTCTCACGCTTTCGCACGTGAGACTCGATCTCCTCGATCATCAGACGGCCCGCCCTGATATTCGCTGATCCAGGCGCGAAAGGGGACAAGCCGGCGGCGATGAGGTCGGCGTTGACGAACAAGGGGCATCCTGCCTCTCTTGGGAGAAATTCCCGGGCAAATGTAGTCTTTCCAGCCCCATTCGGCCCAGCTATGATAATGATCTTTTTTTCCGGCTTCATGTCGCCTCAGTCTTATCGATCCTTAAAGGCGAATACGCCTTCCCTTTCTTACCCACACCCCTCGACCAGCCCGAACCATGCAGTGATGACAGGGCATCGAGTAAGACTACATGTCTCACCGGCCTTGTCAAGCATCCCTTGGTATATCATTCAACGGTGGATATCGACGGCGCTCTCACCAGCCGGGCACTCGATCTATCTTCATGGAGGATTTCAGGGTTTTCATGGAGGAAGCCGTTCCGGCGAATCGGCGGATGTTTGACTGGCACGATCCTGTCCATGACCCGGATGGGAAATACACCCAACCCCATCCTGGTGCATGCTCTACCCACCGACGATAAAACCAGGGATGCTACCATTACTCTGCTTCAATTTGAAAAATGGGGCCTTACCTTCCGGTCACTTGTGATCTTTGAAGATCAGGAGCAAATCAATCGAAAGGTATTGGCTCGCTACAGCGACGTCAGCGAGAAGCAGTTCTCAAGCCTGGGGCAAACTGGGAAAGGATCAAGAGGTATCTGGAAGAGCCCTATCCCGGAGTGATCCGAAATAGCGAGCGCATACCGCGCAGCTCGTTTATATGGGAGTCCCGATTGCCCGCGAGCCGATGCAAGTCAACAATGAAACTACGTCCCCGTGTCTCCCCGCTTTCGCCCGAAGTCCGATAATTTCTGAAGGACTGGAAAGTCGTTGAATCAATGGCTAATGTCCAGCTGGGCAAAGATTTGGGAAAGGAAGCGACCGGCATGGATGAAATGGCCAAATCTGTTCGTAGCGGCGAAGGGAGGAAGTGAGTCTCGCATGAACCTGCCGATTATGCCTCACATTGCCCCGATGCTCGCAAGGCTTATCGAGGACATCCCCCGGGGGGAATATGTCTACGAGCCCAAGTGGGACGGGTTCCGCTCGATCGTCTTTCGCGACGGGGACGAGGTCGAGATCGGCAGCCGCAATCTCCGACCGATGACCCGCTACTTCCCGGAGCTCGTAGCGGCAATCAGGTTGGGCCTGCCCGATCGCTGCGTGATCGACGGGGAGATCGTCGTGCCCGATCCCTCCCTTGGGCGCCTTGACTTCGAGGTCCTGCAGCAGCGGATCCATCCGGCCGAAAGCCGAATCAAGCTGCTTGCCCGGCAAACCCCCGCGCACTACGTCGCGTTCGATCTGCTCGCCCTTGGCGACCGTGACCTCACCGCTGAACCGTTCAGGGTGCGACGCCGCATGCTCGAGGAGGTCCTGACCGGCGCTCGATCGCAAATCCACCTCACTCCCATCACGTATGATCCCGAGGTGGCCGAACGGTGGTTCAACGAGTTCGAGAGCGCGGGGTTTGACGGCATCGTCGCCAAACCGCTCGAGGCGAGCTACCAGCCGAATAAAAGGGTGATGTTCAAGATCAAGCACGTCCGAACGGCCGACTGTGTGGTAGCCGGCTACCGGCCATACAAGACCGACCCGCAGGCTGTCGGCTCGCTGCTGCTCGGCCTCTATGACGACAACGGCGACCTCGTGAACGTAGGAGTGGTAGCAGCGTTTCCTATTGAGCAGCGCCGCGAGCTGTTCAAGATATTCCAGCCCCTCGTCACCACATTGGAGCGTCATCCGTGGAACCGTGCCGGGGAGGAGGCGACGACCCGCACCCCTCACAGCGCCGAGTTCAGCCGCTGGAGCGCCGGCAAGGACTTGGCGTTTGTGCCGCTCAGACCGGAGCGCGTCGTAGAGGTCCGATACGACCACATGGAAGGGAATCGCTTCCGTCATACCGCGCAATTTGTCCGGTGGCGTCCCGACCGAAATCCACGCTCGTGCACCTTCAGCCAGATTGACGAGCCCGTCCGGTTCGATCTCTCCGACGTCCTCTAATGAGAGCATCCGCCGAGTGAGAAAGAGGGCAGTTTATCTTGAAAAATCAAACTCTATATTTGATATTTCAATAATAAGGGGAGTCATGGGAATATGCTTGCCCAGGGGGGCAGAAGAGTGGAGGATCCTAAGAGTGTGCGATGTTCCGGCATATCTCTAGAGACAAGTACGACTTGATTTCTGAGATGGTAGCAGCCCTGATATCCGGTCAATCCAGGTATTCTTTCACCTTCTCCGGAGTGTAGGGTGCGCGGCGGCCTGGACATCGCTTTTGCGTGCAGAGGAGGCAGCTCACGAATCCCTTGTCGTTGGGGAACAGGATACCGGATCGTGACTTGAGGGGTTTCATAAGGCCGCTTGCGGTCAATGTCACCCCCACTTGCTCTTCAGCGCCGTCGAACAGCTCAAAGAGCGGCTTCTGCGCAGTGATCGGCCAGTCTTCAATCTCGCCGGGGTTCATGTGTGCCACATTGCCGAGTCGGTATTTCTCTTTCAGGGACTCCGCCAGATAATCCACGGCTGAAACCAGCGCCAATGTCTTGATCCCATCCAGGCAGAACTGCCTCATGATGTTGCCGGCTGGGACAGAAAATTCATCCAGTTCCTTTCCCACAGTGGCTATAAAAGGGAAAACCGTGTCCTGATCGATCAGGTTTCTGCTCAGTGCCCGGCTGGTAAAGCGGGTGTTGCCGATATCCACCGTATCCCGGTCAATCACCCGGGCGCGTGAAACGCGGTAAACCGCCTTCATGTGGGCCATGGCACGCGACCTCTCAAGGAGTTCGGAGACCATCGCCTCATGCCGGCCGTCGCTTTTGGGAAGTCTTAGACGCTTGACCACGGAAGCATGGTCCAGCCTGAAAGGGATTTCGACCAGATAAATTTCATCTTCCACGGGTGTACTCAGCGGCTTCTTTCATGTGAACAGAGAGAGTCCCGGCTTTTCCCATCATTCAAAGGCGAGCAGTTGGATCAGCTCCTCTCGCGTGAAGGTCCTCAGGAAAGCAGGGTCGTTTTCTTTGACCACACTCTCCGTCAGCCGTCTCTTCCTCTCGATGATTGCGGCAATCTTCTCCTCCAGGGTCCCTTCCGTCACCAGCTTGAACACCTGCACACCCCGGCGCTGACCGATCCTGTGGACCCTGTCCGTGGCCTGGTCCTCCTTGGCAGCATTCCACCATCGGTCGTAGTGAATCACGACCGAAGCGGCCACGAGATCGATCCCTGTGCCTCCGGCCTTAAGGCTCCCCACGTAGACCTTGCAGGAGGGATCTTCATTGAATCTGGAGACGATCTCGCCACGATTGCGGCTCTTCCCGGTCATGGTGGCAAAACCGATCCCTTGGTCCCGCAGGTACTCTTCCATCATCTCCACCATCCCCAGGAATTGGCTGTACACGACCACCTTCTGGCCGCTGTCCAAACATTCGGACAGGATCTCCGTGAAGAGATCCCACTTTCCGGAAGCGCAGCTCCTGCGGTCCGGGCCATCCTCTCCTGAGAGCAGCGCAGGGTGGTCGCAGATCTGTTTCAGGAGCGTGAGGAGGGCGAAGATATGGATATAAGGGATCTTCTCCCCCTTGCTCTTGAGTGTGGAAAGAAGGACAGGGGCACGGCGATCGATGGCTTCCCTGTAGAGTCTTACCTGGTCCTCACTGAGGGTGCAGATTCTGATGTCTTCGATTTTGGGCGGAAGATCCTGGAGCACCGTCTCCTTTCGTCTGCGAAGAATCACCGGTGCGATAAGCCTCCTCAGTTCCTCTATCCTGTCGCCTTCCGGCTCTTTCTCTATGGGTGTCAGATACCGGGTCCGGAAAAGGCTGTCACTTCCGAGATAGCCGGGCACCGTCAGGTCCAGAAGGGCTTTCAGCTCCTGAAGGCGGTTTTCCATGGGTGTCCCCGTCAGCCCCAATTTCATGACCGCCATGATTTCCCTGGCGCACCGGTACCCTTGGGTCTCAGGGTTCTTGAGGTACTGGATCTCGTCGAAAACGGCCAATCCGAATGGAATGGTTCTGAGCTTGTCGATGTCGCGGCGGAGAACCCCGTATGTCGTCAGGAGGATCTGGGATTTGTCCAAAGCCTTCCCGAGGTCCCTCGATCCCCCGTGGTATACCGACGCATCGAGTCCCGGGGCATGTTGAGAGAGCTTGCGTTCCCAGTGGCTCAGGACCGTTGTGGGGGAGACCACCAGAAAAGGGCCGGCGGTTTTCTTCTGCTCGAGAAGACCCGCGGCAAAGGCCATGGCCTCATGGGTCTTTCCAAGGCCCATATCATCACAGAGGAGTCCGCCCAGGCTGTTTTCAAAAAGAAACCCCAGCCATTCCACTCCTTCCTTCTGATAAGGCCTCAGGGGAGTGATAACCGCTTTGGGCAAAGGAAAAGGCTTCAGGGGCTTGAGCGCCAGGATGGATTCGAGGAGCCGCTTGCGTTTCAGGTCGCCACCGATCTCCATCGTGCCGCGGTTGAGCGCCTTGAATCTGAAGAGGTCGAGCCGGGAGAGCCTGAGGGCGCCCTTCTCGAGCTCCTCGGACCTGGAATCAAAAAGCCATTCCAGCCCATCCAGACTCGAAGAACTGCAATCCACCCAACCGTCCTCGATGCCCGCGTATCTTTCTCCGCTTCTTCTGGTTCTAAGGATATCCTGAAGGGATAACCGGCTTTTGCCGAAACCGTATTGTACCGAAAGCCAGCACCAGTCCCGATCAACGGTCTCCGGGCTGATCTCTACCCTCTCCCATTCGCTGAAAACCCTGATGCCCTCAATCCCTCCTTCCACAAGATGAGGACCTTTGAGAATTTCCTCACCAAATTCCTGAAGGAAGCTCGGGACCTGTGATTTCTTGAGGACCATTTTCCTGGGGGCTACGAATTTCCTTTGTAGGTGCCCGGGCTTCTCCAGTTCGGCAACGATCCCCAACTCCCTGATGTAGATGAGATCCCCATAGCGGAACCGTTCCAGGTCTTCTCTTTCGTAGAAATTTGCCTCACCGCTTTCCTGGATGAGCTGGATCATGGGGCGAAGCTCGAGGTCCATCTCGGTGTCCAGGGTGATCTTGAAGATGGATTTCAGAGGAAGGGGATAAACCTCCAGGTCGTGCTGGTTGGGAAGGTAGGGGCGCAAGCCGTCCAGTACCATGCGGACCTTGCTTCTCGGGACGAACAGCCGGAATCGTCCGTTTCCTGAAGCGTCGCGGCAGACAATCGTGAAGGACCCTGTTGCCTCTTCGACCTCAGGCCTCAGAGAAAAGCCGTCCAGCCCCAACTCCCGAAAGGCGTGATAAGCCAGGCGATGCCAGAAACTGCTTTCAACAGAAAGGCCCCGGGTCTGGAAGCCCCTTTCCGTGATCATTCGCTCGTTGGTGGAGAGCGTAAGTCGGGCGAGGGTCTGCAAGGATGAAGCGCGATGGGAAGGCGCCCCCTTTACCGACTGCCCGCAGCGATCAAGAAACCGGATGGCATCGGCATCTCCGGAAACATAGAGGAGAAGATCTTCGCCGTTGGCGCCGGCCACCCTGATGGATCGGCCATTATCTCGTTCGCTTCCGCGGTTTTTTTTGAAGCCACCGGGGTTGGTGGTGAAAAAAGAGAACTGGACCGATTCCATGGGGAACGATGAACCCTCAGCCAGGATCCCCGCAAGGCGCCGCCAGAGGCTCTTTCTGAATGTCTCCCAAAGGGAGCTCAGCCCGTTCTCGCCGTTCTGGGACCTCCAGATCTTGGAGAGCTCGAGAACATGCCGGCATGTGCGGCTCTTTGAGACCGGGCAGGAGCAGAACCGGCTGACCTCTCCCAGACCCCGGTCTTCCACCATCACGGCCACCCCCGGTCCCTTGTCTCCCGGATGAGGGACCAGAGCCACCCCATGGCGGTGAAACTCCACCCTCGACAGATCCGCAGGCCCTACTGCCTGCAGATCGTCCTTTTCGCTTTTTTTCCTTGCGCGTTCTATTTGCCTGCCCTTTCGTTTCAACATAGCAACCCCTAAACCCTTGGATCACAGGGTCAGATCTAAGGCTTGACGATCAATGCCACAATCCGCAGTGGAGCACCGCTGCCGCCTCTGATCTTCATCGGGAGTGCAATGATCCAGGATCCCTTTGCCGGGAGGCTGTTGAGTTTGCCACCACTCCTTCACCCACAAGCTGCTCGACCGGGACTTTTTCGACACTGTTGGCGCCTTTCGCAAAATGGATCGGAGCATCGAAATGGGTGCCCCCGTGTTCTTCGGCGCTGAACTTGAAGGAAGAGTAATAGTACCCTTTATCGTTCATCCCTTCGAAAACCGTTTCATGACGGAACGGGATATTCGTCGGCCAGTAAACCGATTGCTCATCGAAAGACCAGGTCAGATCGATCCATCGGCCTTCCTTCAGAACGGACAGCCGGTCCCGATGGTGAGCGCAACCAACAATCAGGATCAATCCAATTAACAAGACAGTTACTCTTTTCATGGCATTACCTTAATGAAAAAGGGTGTATGTGTTATGCCGCGAATATAGCTTTTCCGTCTCTTTTGGCCTTTCATGATCGGTTGAGCCATTGGTTTACATCCCCTGTATTTCCTGCCGTGTATCGTCAGCGTTTATAGTATCCCCACTCCACCAGCCGCTTTTGCGCATGCTGGGAGTATTTGCCGTTTTTCACGACCTGCAGATACCGGTGGTACTGCTTAGCTGCATCTGACTTTTTCCCCATCCCCTCCAGGGAGAACCCCTTGAAAAAAGGGGTGCTGGGGTTTCCGGGCAATAATTTTTCGTAGGTTCCGAAATCCCGGTAGGCTCCCGCAAAATCGCGGGTTTGGATCCTGGCGAACCCGCTCAGATGATAGGCCTGTGCTTCCTTAGGATACACGGCCTTGGCCGCTTCAGAGTACCGGATGGACTCCGCCGGCTTTTCCTGGATGATCTGGCAGGTAGCCATCATGACCAGCCCCGCATAGTCATCGGGCGCCTGCTTCAGGGCGCTGCGATAATGAGCCTCAGCCTGCCCGAATTTCTTGGCCGCCATCTTTTGCTCACCCTTTTGCAGATCATCGATGGCCCCCTTCATGGCCCGAAGCCGTGCGGTGTGGTCCATATAGCGTTCCCGATGAAGGGGAAGATTTCGGGAGGATGCATATTGAACCTGAGCGGTCTCCACCGCAGTCTGGTAACGCTCATCGCTCATCGGGTGAGTGGAGAACATCATTTCAATGGCACTGGGCTTGGATTTGGAAAGGGTTTGGAGCATCTCCATGAGTCCCACCATTCCCCTGGGGCTGTAGCCCGCCTTGACCATGTACTCCATGCCCAGTCCATCTGCTTCACGCTCGTTGTCCCGGCTGTAGGAAGCCAGCAAAGCCCCGGCGCCGATGTTGCCCAAGGCCCCGGCGACCTGACCAAGCCCCTCGGCCATCACACCGGCCACTGCAGAGACGCTGCCCACCAGGATATTGGTCAGCGACCCCTTGGACATCTGGTGGGCCGTGTGCCGCGCGTTTACGTGGCCCAATTCATGCCCCAGGAGCGCGGCCAGTTCGGCCTCGTTCTCCAGAGACAGGAGGATCCCCCGGGTGCAGGCGATGCTCCCGCCCGGGAACGCGTAGGCATTGACGTACGTGGCATTGACTCCCCGAAAAGAATAGGGCATGTGGGCCCGGTGGGTGCGGCTTGCCAGGTTCCGGCCGACACCATGCACATAGTCGTTCAGGGACTTGTCCTGGATCTGGCCGTAGTCGGCGGAGAACTGGAAAGGCGACTGCTGCCGGTCGATCTTGATCTCCTCCTCTTCGGAAACGAGCATCAGTTGACTTTTTCCGGTCACCGGGTTGGTGGCGCAGCCGATCGCCGCTCCTGCTGCGGACATGGACAAGAGCCACAGAAAATGGCGTCGGGTGAGGATGGTGGATTCTTGTGCGGAAAGAGAAGGATCGTTCATAATTCTTTTCTCCCAGAAGGTGGCTGTGGAATTGGTGATCAGGATTGTCCCCTGACTCCCTTGCTGCATTCCCGCGCTCAGGCGGGCAACAGATCTCCGAGATCGGCGACGACTACATCGGCGCCGTTTCGGCGCATCTCGTCGGGGCTGACGCTGCGGGCCACGCCCAGGACCAGTCCGAACCTGCCGCGTTTCCCCGCCTGCACGCCCGAGAGAGCATCCTCGATCACCACCGCACGGGCGGGTGCGGCGCCCAGCCGGCGGGCAGCTTCGAGAAAGGGGTCGGGATCGGGCTTGCCGGCAAGACCCAGCTCGGCGACGACATTTCCATCTACTTTGGCATCGAAGAGGTCGGCGATGCCGGCCGCCTCCAGAGTCAAATCCGCATTGGCGCTCGAGGTGACAACAGCTGTGCGCATCCCGTCTCTTCGCAACCGGTGCAGCAACCGGATCGAACCGGGATAGGCGTGCACGCCTTTGCTCCGGATGATCTCCTGGACCAGATCGTTCTTAAGGTTGCTAAGACCCCACTCGGTTTCCATACCCGGTCCATCCTCCGGGAACCCCTTCGGCAGCTGGATCCCCCGCGAAGCCAGAAAGTCGTGGGTCCCGTTTTCGCGCGGCTTGCCGTCGACAAACAGCAGATAATCGGTGCCGATTTCGAATGGCCGGAAAGGTTCGCCCAGCTGCCGCTCTCTCCTTTTAAGGAACTCGTCAAACATTTCCTTCCATGCCAGCGCATGCACTTCGGCCGTGGCAGTGAGCACGCCGTCCATGTCGAACAGGACGGCATCGAACCGATCGCGGGGAATAACCGTCTCAATCGTAACGGTCGGTCGTTTCTCCGGCCTGCTTATGGGAAGTGTTGTCGACTCGCCCTCCCGGAGGGTCACTTCACGGCCCTGGTGAAAAAGGGTCAGAACGGTTCCTTTTCGCAATCGGTAGGTCGCCTGATCGTGCACAAGCTCCACTTCCAGCTCAGAGCTGCGGACCCTGAGCGGGAAGCTCATCCCTTCCCACTGGAGAGGAAGCCGCGGGTCGAAGGAGAGCATGCCGCCATGGTCGCGCATTCCGGCCAGCCCGTATGTCAACGCCATCCAGGTCCCGCCGATCGACGCCACGTGGACCCCGTCGCGTACGTTTCCGCCGATGTCCGCCAGGTCCATGAGAACCGCATAGCGAAAGTACTCGAACGCCTCTTCACCGTAGCCGTTCTCCGCGGCGATGATGCTTTGAATGCAGACGGACAAGGAGGAGTCCCCTGTGGTCAGGGGGTCGTAGTAGTCGAAGTTCCGGCGTTTTTCCTCGGCGCTGAAAGCATTGCCGAGCAGGAAAAGCGCCAGGACGACATCCGCCTGCTTGATGACCCGGTGCCGGTAGATGACCAGCGGATGATAATGCAGCAGCAGAGGAAAGTTCGCGCTCGGCTCGCTTTCCAGCTCCCAGAGCTGCCTGTCCAGAAAATTGTCATCCTGCAGGTGGATGCCGAGTTTCTCATCAAACGGGATGTACATGGCCTCGGCGGCGCGGCGCCAATCGTCGGCCTCCTCCGTGCGAAAGCGGGTCCGATCCACCACCGCCGCATAGCGCTCCGGCGCCTCCTGATGCAGAGAAGTCATCACGTCGGCGGCATAGCGCATGTTTTCCCTGGCCATCATGTTGGTGAAGAGGTTGTTGTCGACCACTGCGTTATATTCGTCCGGTCCGGTCACGCCGTTGATGCAAAACTTCCCCTCTTTGTGTTCCGAATAAAACCCGAGACTCAGCCAGAGCCGCGCCGTTTCAACCAGGATTTCGGCTCCGTGGCTCGCAAGAAAATCAGAGTCGCCGCTTATTTCGACATACTTGCGGATTGCGTGTGCGATATCCGCATCGATGTGATACTGGGCAGTGCCGGCTGCATAATAGGCTGATGCCTCCTCTCCATTGATGGTGCGCCAGGGGAAGAGCGCTCCCTTCTCGCCAACCTGAAGGGCCCGACGGCGCGCAGCCGGCAGCATGCTGTGGCGGAAGCGCAGCAGATTGCCGGCGATTCGGGGCGCCGTATAGATCAGAAAAGGAAGCAGGTAAACTTCAGTATCCCAGAAGTAGTGCCCTTCGTAGGTCTGTCCGGTAAGCCCGCGTGCGCCGATGCCGGCGCCCTCCACCCGGGTCGATGCCTGGAGCAACTGGAACAGGTTCCACCGCAGGGACTGCTGAACACGCAGGTCGCCCTTTATCCTGACGTCGCTTCTTTGCCAGAAATCATCCACATGCCGCCGCTGGGATCCACACAGTCTCTGCCACCCCTCGCTGCAGGACCTCGCGAGAGTGCGCACGGAGCGGTCGATAAGCTCCGAGGCCGTTGAGTTGTGGGAAGTATGGTAGGTGATGTACTTGGTGATGCGGAAGCTCTGTCCCGGACGGGCGGCCACCGTATAAACGACTTCTGCGCGATCTTCCCGGCAATGCGATTCGCTGGAATAACCGCATTCGGTTCGGACGACGTGATCCATGCCGCAGGCGATGGTCATTGCGCTGTTGCGGGTGCGGTGTCCGAGAATGATCCTCTGGCCTTCACATCGCTGGAGCACCGGAAGGAGGATCCGCTCGTTGAAGTTCCTGGAGCGTCTGGGATCGATCTTGCCGGGATCCGGCTCCTGCGAAGCGGCCCGATTTTCCTCGTTGCCCAGCGCATCCGGAGGAAGAACCATCTCTGAAATGAGGACCACCGGCGCCTCCGAGTTGTGAACGACGACTTCATAGTCCACCGCAGCCAGGTGCCGGTGCTCAAAAGATACCAATCTGATGGAGCGGATCTCCACGCGCTTTCCAGCCGGTGTCTCCCAGAGTGCTGTTCGCTCCAGACGTCCATCCCTCATGTTCAGAACGCGTTCGAAACGGATGAGGTTCGCATGCTCCGGAACGAACGGTTCGTCGTCTACAAACAACCGCAGGAGTTTTGCGTCCGCCACGTTCAGCATTGTCTGGGCGGTTTCCGCAAACCCGTAAGCCGTCTCGCCATAGACAATGGGCGTTGTTTCGTGGAACCCGTTGATAAAGGTGCCGTTCTGAAAGGCGGGCCGTCCCTCTTCAAAAGCGCCCCGAATGCCCATATACCCGTTGGCGAGAGTGAAGATGGTTTCGCTCTGCTCCAGATATCGCCGCGCGAAGCGCTTTTCGATGATGCGCCACTCATCTACGGGATAAATGTATTCCGGGGCAACTTTGGGCTCGCGGTGAAGCATGATAAATCCTCCTTTGCGCAAATATCAGGGGCAGGCATCCTCAGATCGGAAATTCCATGAACATTCTTTTACCATATCGGTTTTTGGCCAGGGTGTCACCCCTCGCCAGTAGTGCGTCGCAGGTCTCTTTGCTTAGTTTGTCATTCCGGGACCCGGAATCCAGTCTTTCTGCGCATTTGGATTGAAATCCATGCTGGGCGTATCGAGCCTAGGCACGTCGCAACAGCAGGCTATCATCGCCGGAGAAGATCGGTCAGCTGCGGGGTTTCCGGATGAAGCTTTTGTATGGCTTCCATGCCCTTGAGTGCCCGTTTTTCCCATCCCTTACCTCGCGAGAGCAGAGTGTCCCAAGCTTCCTTTAGATCACCCGGGCGTTCTTCGGCAAGGACGTTGTAAAGGAGGTAAGCCTGTCGGAGGTCTTTTGCTTTCTTGGCCTGTTCGATCACCGGGCGCTCCTGCGCCACAATGAGTTTGTGAAAGGCAAACCTGGCAGGGTCAGGAATCTGGACCAGTATCCCGCCTCCATCCACGACAGCGGCAGGGCTGGGGGATTCAATCAGGTAGTCGAGATACTTCAGGGCTTGGGCCGCAGTCTTGAACCTGCGGACATTGATGGCTTTGTATTCCTCTTTCCGGCTTTTGGCTGAGGTTAAGACGTCGACTCGAAGTGGACTCCTGCGAACTTTGAAAGTAGTGGAAGGGTTGCCCGGGTCAAGAGCCGGCACTGGAAAGAATCCCATCTGAAGGCGCTCCAGCGCGTTCGGCACATCGGCCTCCGGCAGATCCGGAACTGCCAGATCGAGGTTCCGCTCCCAGGCGATATCGATGTCCTGGGTTTCTAAGCCACGCTTTTCCCAGCGCCTGCCAAGGACATTGCCCATGACCGCAAAGGCATGGGTTCCGATCAGAACCGCTCCCATCCGAAACACTCCGGCATCGGCCAGAGACTGGAGCACCCTCGCATGAGCGTGAGTCGAAACGATAGCGCCTCCCACCCTCAATTGAGCGGAAAGCCGCTGGATGCTTTTCAAATCGATTTGGAAGTCCGGCCGTTCCTTTTTCCACCTATCCACAAGCCTGTCGAGCTGGGCATTCGCCTTCCCTACATACACCTGCTTCCGCTCTCCCCCCGGCTCGGAATATTGGAAGTAGTAATAAGCTTCCCCTTTGATCTTTTTGGTAGTGAATCCGCCCGGCAAGGAGCCGATAGAGCGTTGCGCCTCAAGGGCAGTAAGCTGCTCCATGAGTTCGGCGTAAAGTGTTTGGGTTTCCAGTGGGATTCTTTCCATAGAGCCCCTCACATTTGACAGTTATACTCACATTATGCTCAACCTGAGTATAACCGCAAGGGGAAAGTTGAGACTTGGGACCTGAATTTAGAAAGGCAAGTGTTAAACGGTGTTGATTTATTGAAACGCTGTGCGGATCTTCTCGATCATCTCGTCGACCGTGAGCACCTGTGCGAACAAAAAGCCCAAGGTCGCAAGGGTAGCCTTTTGAAGCTCTGCCGCGGAACTGTTGCCCATGGGGGCGGTCGCCGTGCCGTCGCTGAGGAAGAAGACATGAAAGTCGCGGACCATGGCCTCGCGCGCAGTGGTCTCGCAGCACACATTCGTTGCTATCCCTGAAATGATGACGGTATCGACGTTGCGGCTTCTCAGGATCAGTTCGAGATCCGTACCGTGAAAAGCGCCGAACCGGGGCTTGTCCAGAAGGATATCGCGGGGATCGACCACGAGACCATTGTGAAGCGCGGCGGAAACGCTTCCTTTGTTGAGGATTCCTGCCTTTGCAGGGGGAGAGGTCTCCCCGAGGACTCCCATGTTCGAGCCGTCCGGCCGCAGCACGAGACTGGTATGAATAACCGGAATGGAGGCCTTTCGACACACTGCAGACAAGCGGTTGATGCGGCCGAGGAGAGTCAACCCGTCAGGGGCTGCAATCGGAGAACCCTCGACGAAGCAGTTCTGCATATCGATATTGAGAAGGGCCATACGCTCGGGAACAACCGCGAAGTCTCCCATATCCGATCCTCCACAATGAAATCAAATATTTAACCCCGTGCTTGAAGCGAAAGCATGTTCGCTACTGATCACGCTAAATAGGTGAATTCGCCAACACGTTCCGGCCTTGGGACAGAAGTGAATTCCCGTTTCGATAACGCAGCATGAATGCCATGCCAAGACCGCAGGCATTCATCTCTTCCACTGTAGCGACACCTCGGCCCTTTGAAAAGTGCTTGATTCCCTCGGCCGCGGGATTTCGACTTAGGGAACGAAGAAGGGCAGATCATAGCCGTTCTTGAACCATAACAGCAAGCGCTAACCCGCAGCTTGTCGACCCTCAGGTTGACGACATGGATGCAAGAAAACCTACAGTCCTTTACCCTGGCTGAATACGAAAGCATTGCAAACGTTGACAAACTGCATTGGCGCCCTAAAGGTCTATAGAAGCCACCGGCTGGAAGATGGATCAGAATGAGGGGCAGGAAGTGTAAGTGAAACGGCAATGCTTTCGAAGAGCTTGTTGATACCCTTAATACTGCTGCCGGCTATCTAAAATACGACTGAGCCTCAATGAGAAGGAAGGTGAAAAACTTGAGCGGTCCAGCTTCCGAAACTCCAGGTACTCAGGCCTCAGGTCATTCTGAATTACTTGACCAACCCATCCGATGAACCGCCTGTGACATCATATCAATATGATTTCACACCTATGCCGATGCTCTGCCTCCAAGCAAGTCCTTCCCCGGGTATGTAGTCCTGAGAACCCATTCAGGGTTGACTGGGATCTTGACATAGGCACATGGGATGTCCGGCAAGGCTCGGATGGTCTCACCTCAGCGCGCCTTCTGCCAATTTGGTTAGAGTACCACAGATCCTGCTATAGAGAGAATACTTCAGAGTAAACATTGCTACGGTTCTGTTATTTATTTTTTATTCAATTTGACTAAATTAATAAAGAACTCATCATGAGTGTCCGCATCATCAAATGCCGACCAGTTTCCCTCTGAAGGAAATCCATTCGACAAAGTGTGCCAACCTGAAGTTTGAAACCATGAGAATCCATCAAAAAGGAAGGTGTCACCATGGCTAATGGAACAGTCAAATGGTTCAATGACGAGAAGGGCTTCGGATTTATAGGCCAGGAAGGCGGTCCCGATGTGTTTGTACATCATTCGGCAATCGCCGGAAACGGCTTCAAATCCCTGAAAGAAGGCGATCAGGTAACTTTTGACGTAGAGAAAGGGAAAAAAGGCCCCGCTGCAGCCAATGTCCAGCTAATTTAGTCACAATCCAAAAAGAGAAACAGGCACCCTCGAATTTGTGCAATACTTTCTTTACCGCTTTGTCTATGCACGAAAGGAGTTTCAATGAATATCTACATTGGTGAACTTCCATACAGTATAACGGAAGACGATCTGACAACCATGTTCACTGAATTTGGAAAACTCGAGGGTGTCAGGCTCATGCTGGATCGAGTGACGGGGCGATCAAAAGGATTCGGCTTCGTGGAAATGGCAGACAACTCGGAAGCGGACCGGGCAATAAAAGCTCTGAACGGGAAGATCATCGAAGGGACGAATATCAAGGTGATTCGAGCCGTTTCCGGCGCCGAACGCCCAAAGCGGCCCAAACCGTTCAACAGCAACAGACATTAATTTCATTGAAGCTCCTCTCAGCAAGCTGCAGGGAAACTTCCATGACGGCGACGAACCCCTGAGCCGCTGAGGCGACCTTCAACCATTCTTTCCCAAACTGAGAGTGTGGAGCATGAGGTAGATTTTGGCACAGATCATGACGACCAAAGAAATAGCCAAGTATTTAAGACTTCATCAGATTACTATCTGCAAATTATCCAAAGAAGGCAAAATCCCTTCCATTCGCATCGGAAGGGTCTGGCGATTTGACAAGGACGTGATCGACGAATGGATCGCCGGCTCTCATGCGGAACATCTCGGGGCGTAGAGCCATAAGGTAGTTCCACTTGAAAGTCTGAAGAATGAAGAATGCCCCAGGTGACGCAATTCAGTTTTGCCTTGGGGGAGATTCCAGGTTCTATATTGCTTTGGGCCAGACCCCAAGGCCCTGAACTTGCCGTGGCGACCCCGGCAGGGGTAGATTGTCTCTTGTTTTTGTAACCTCGCCGTCCCCCGTTTACCTCTTTCTCTTCAGCTTTTTGACATCGCGAAAACTCACAAGCTCTTTGTTGTCCTCATCCCATAGGCTCAGGTCAAGTTCGTCCAAGGAAACGCTTGGATCTGTGATGTTATGGTGGCGTCGGTTCCAGACAGCAGAAAAGGACACATAGGCCTTGAACACATGTCTCCGGGACCTTAAGATCGAGTAATCAAAATCAAGAACTTGCATATCCCAATGCCATCAATATCGCATCCGGAGAACCGGAAATGAGTATAAAGCAGAACTGCTGGGAATTTACCCGGTGCGGAAGGGAGCCTCACGGCGCCAAGAGCGTCGATCTGGGGGTTTGTCCTGCAGCAGCAGATCAGTCCTTTGACGGGATCAATGAAGGGAAATGCGCCGGCAGGATCTGCTGGGCCGTTGCCGGAACCCTCTGCGGGGGGAAGGTGCAGGGGACGTTTGCCGAGAAGCGAGGCGGCTGTATTGGATGCACCTTCTTCATGGAGGTTCAAAGGGAAAGAGGCAATGACATTTCAATGACAAAATTCCTGAGATACCTTTCCGAAGAAAAGCGGGGCATGCTGGGGAGCTTATCCTACAGATTCGTCAGGGCAGGAGAAAGGTTTATCACTCAAGGGGAGGTCAGGAATTGCGCATACGTCATAGCCCGAGGTTCGGGTCTGGTCATTGTGGAAAAAGAGGGAGAATTGCATCCCGTCGGCCATCGAGGCCCGGGTGATATTGTCGGTGTCGTTCAGATCCTGACCGGTGAGCCGCAACACGCCCATGTAGAGGCCGAGACCGACATGGAATTATGGGTGCTCGGGAAGGAACAGTTCCACGATATTTCACAGAAAAACCCTGAATTTCTGGACTTTATTACAGAAATAGCCGCCGATCGCTTCGATTCCAAACGGCCCATGGCGGACCGCATCATCGGTAAATACATTGCGACCGATATCATCGGAAGAGGGGGCTACAGCATCGTTTATAAAGGGATGCACCAGGCCCTGAAGTTGCCGGTGGCTATCAAGATGATGAGGCACAACCTGATAAAAGATCCTGCCTTTCTCGATACATTCCGGAATGAGGCCAAGATCATTGCCAACCTGAACCATAGAAATATCGTCAAGGTCTATGATATCGAGGAGCGGTTCAAGACCATTTTCATCATCATGGAATTGGTTGAAGGGGAATCTTTGAAAAATATGCTGGATCGCCTCAAGACCATTCCGCCGTCGGTGGCGGTGCATCTCCTGGCCCAGACCTGCTCGGGCCTTCACTTCGCTCATCGAAGCGGCATACTTCATCAAGACATCAACCCCACAAATATTTTTGTTCAGCGTGATGATGAGGTCAAGATCCTCGACTTCGGACTGGCCTGTCCTCTGGGCGCTGAAGACAGGTCCATTTTCGACGGCACGGTCCACTACATGGCCCCGGAGCAGATTCGATGCGAACCCGTGGACCAAAGAACCGACGTATATTCCCTGGGTGTGACGGCATTCGAAATACTCACAGGCAGGAAGCCTTATGAAGCGGTGCATCTCAAAACGCTTATGAGTATGCATTGCGATCAGGATATTCCGGACCCTGCAGAACTCGTTCCCGAAATGCCTCAAAAGCTCCGGCGTTTCATTTTGAAGGCATGTGCCAGAGATCCCGCCCGGAGATATCAGAGTGCCGAAGAGGCCCTCAGAGATCTTGAGCCAATGGATCGAAAGGTCCGCCGTGTCTCAAGAAGCAAAGACTCTCACGGTCTGCAACAGACAACTCACCTCTCACTCCACTATCCCCCTGAAAGGCAACCCCAGATCAACCTTTTGATCGATGAGTTCTGCAGCAGGGCCGAAGCCCTCGGCGCCGATCCGAGAGTAGAGGAATCTTAAAATCAGGCCAAAGGAAATTCGGATCTACCCGAGCCCCATCACTGGCGCAGTTCAGCGCCGGGCAAAGGTCTGCAGTCGATGTAATCAATTCCCTCGTCAAGCAGGGGAACAGCGGGACACGGAGAGGGCAAATGCTCGCGCAGCATGCCGTCAATGATGCTGATCCACTCCTTGAAAGTTGCAGGTTTTGCCGCATAAGTGCACTTCCTGAACCGGTTGCATGCTTCAATGTCCTCTTCGCGTGTAGAGGTGGTCAGGACGGCAACAGGGATGTGACAAAGAGACGTGTTCCCCTTGATCTCCTGAAGAGCCGAACGCCCGTCTTTTTCCGGCATGTTCATATCGAGTACGATCAGGTCCGGATCCGGTGCGCATTTGTATTTCCCCCGATGGTGGATATAATCCATCAACTCGACTCCATTGCTTACGCTCTGAAGCATGCCGCGGAAACCGACCTCTGCCAGAGCGCACTTTAGGATCAAGTGATAGTCCAGATCATCATCCGCCATGAGGATGACACTGCCTCGACTGTTCGGGTTCACTTTAACGGCTTCCCCTCTGTTATGGGGGATTGCATCTTTTAGACGGCACATCCTGACAGTCGTTTTCATTCTGTCTCCTTTGTATCGCAATCGCATGTTCAGTCGCTCCCTTGATGTCCGCGTCTGCCCGGCGAGGAAGGAATAATAACACGCACTCATTAAGAGCAAAGGGTGTGCCACTATTCTATGTGGAATAAGCACATGAAAAATCAAAGGTTTTCGCATGCGCGACATGGAAAACGGGTGACATGAAGGGTTTCTCATACAGACGGGCAGGTGTCGAAATACGGGCTTTTCCAATAAGTGCATAAGATTACAAGCTTGGCGGGGTGTATGATTTTCCCTGCACAGACGGACGCCTTTATTCGTAACCTGAGTATAGTTGCAGGGATGAGGGGTCAGGCCCCTTGACATGGACATCATACTGGCCCGGCTTTACCAAGGGAAGTTTCTCGGCTTTCCATCGGACGATATCCCCTTGGAACTGCAGGAGGTGCTTGAAGCCAAGATCACGCATGATTCGCACCGCCTCACCGCTCCGCCTCCCTGTCCGGCAATAGACAAGATACGTCTTTTCCCGGTCGAGTCTCCCGATCTCCCCTTTAAATGCGCTCCCATTGAAGTTGACGTTGATCGCTCCCTCGAGGTGGCCGGTATTGAACTCTTCCGGGGTGCGTACGTCCAGGACGACAAATTGAGGGTTACCCTTGTTCTTCTGGATCAGCGCAAAGGCTTCGGCTGGTTTCATCAAGGGGCTCTCAGAGGCTTCTCGAGGAATGTCCACCGCCGCAAACCAAATGATCGCGACGACCGCCAACCCCGACATGTAATAGGCCCGATTCTTCTTCATCATTGCTCTCCGGATGTCATGTCATTCCTAACATAAGAAGCTGTTCCACGAAGCGCAAGACGGCGGAAAGAAGTGACAAAGACGTGATGCGCCATGGCGCCACTCGGCGCGTTGCAGCGCTGGGGTTGGGTCCGACACAAGGAAGCGGGCGGCTTTTTAGGACCGTTTGGCGAGAGATGTGCTAGCATACAGGCGCCATGCAGAACAATGGGTTTGAAGACATTATCGGCCGCCTTCCGGTAGCCCCTGTGCTGGAAGAGCTTAAAGCGGCGTTGGACCGGGGCCGGAATGTCGTAATGGTGGCGCCGCCGGGGGCGGGCAAGACCACCGCCGTACCCTTGGCCCTGCTGCGGACCCCCTGGCTGAGCGGAAAGCGTACGCTGCTCTTGGCGCCACGCCGCTTGGCAGCCCGCGCCGCGGCCTTCCGCATGGCCGCATTGCTGCAGGAACGGGTAGGGGAGACCGTCGGCTATCGCATCCGCATGGAGAGCCGGGTGGGTCCCCGTACCCGCATCGAGGTCATCACTGAAGGGGTGCTGACCCGGATGCTTCAATCCGACCCCGGCCTGACCGGCGTCGGAATCGTGATCTTCGATGAGTTCCATGAGCGCAGCCTGGATGGAGACCTGGGACTGGCACTGTGTCGGGAGGTTCAGGGAGTTTTCAACGAGAGCCTGCGCCTTCTGGTGATGTCGGCCACTCTGGATCCCGCGCCGGTTACAACCCTGCTGGACAATGCGGTGCTGATTCACTGCGAGGGGCGCTCCTTTCCGGTGGAGACACGCTATGTGGACTTCCTCCAGTCCAAACCCATGGAGCGCGCTTTAACCGATATCCTTTTACGATCCGCTGCCGCTGAAGAGGGCAATATCCTCGTATTTCTCCCCGGGGCCCCGGAGATTCGCCGGGTGGCCCGTTTTCTGGCGATGGCCGGGCTTGGAAACCGGTGGGACGTGGCGCCCCTTTACGGCAACCTGACCCGCGCCCAACAGGATGGAGCCATCGGACCGCCGCCGGCCGGCCGCTCTAAAATTGTGCTGGCCTCGGCTATTGCCGAAACCAGCCTGACCATCGAGCATATCCGGGTAGTGGTGGACAGCGGCCTTCAGCGGGCTCCTCGGTTTGATCCGCGTTCCGGCATGACCCGGCTGGTCACCCTGCCGGTATCCCGAGCCTCTGCTGATCAGCGCAGGGGACGGGCCGGCCGCCTCGGCCCGGGGATCTGCTACCGTCTGTGGAGCGAAACCGCTCATGCCGGTTTGTCCGCTCAGAATCGACCGGAAATCCTGGATGCGGACCTGACCGGACTGGCACTGGAACTTGCCCTGTGGGGAACTTCGTCCCCGGATGGTCTCGGCTGGCTGAATACACCGCCGAAAGCGGCCTTTGAACAGGCCAGAGGTCTGCTGACCGACCTGGGAGCGATAGATGACCGCGGGAAGATTACCGCTCACGGCCGGAGAATGGCTGAATTGCCCCTTCATCCCCGGCTGGCCCACATGATACTGGCCGCCCGGAAGGAATCCATGGGGAGGTCGGCATGCGAAGTGGCGGCCATTTTGAGTGAGCGAGATCCGCTACATTTTTCGGGTGGAATGCGGGATGTCGACCTGCGGTTGAGGCTGGATGTACTGAACGGCTTCAAGGGGCATACCCCCGTAACCATACCCTCTTGCAGCGTGGACAACGAGGCGGTGCGACAGATCCTGAAAGTCGCGGCTCTGCTGCAGCAACGCATGGGTTTCAAAGGGCTTCAAAACTCCCCGCCCGATGTCGGCCGTCTGCTGGCCTGGGCCTATCCGGACCGAATCGCGTATCGGCGGCCCGAAAATGTGGGCCGCTATCTCATGACCAACGGCCGCACCGCTTTTTTCGATCCGCCCGACCCCCTCTCCACTCATGATTTTCTGGTAATCCCGGAGCTGGACGGCGAACGGTGCGATGCCCGCATCTTCATGGCGGCAGCCTATGATCGCGCCACCCTGATGGATCAGTTCCGCCGGCAGGTTCAATGGCAGGAAGAGGTAGTCTGGGACGATCAGCGCCAGGCTGTGGCAGCTGTGCGCCGTTTGACCCTGGGACGGCTGTGTCTGCGAAGCGAACCCCTGGCCGATCCCGATCCCCGGCGGTTGACCGCCGCCACGATCGCCGGCATAAGGCGGAACGGCACCGGTGTTTTGCCATGGACGCGGACCTTGCGCACCTGGCAGGCCCGAGTGATGCTGCTCAGAAAGGTCGCGGCCGGAGGAGAGGACTGGCCGGATCTCTCCGATGCAGCCTTGATCGCCGATTTGGAAGGGTGGCTGGAGCCCTGGCTGGAAGGTATCACCAGCATCAAAGCGCTGGTGCGGCTTGACCTGCAGGCCGCGCTGCGCGCTCGGCTTTCCTTCCGGCAGCAGCAACTCCTCGATAAACTGGCCCCCACCCATATTGTGGTTCCCAGCGGCTCACGCCGGCCCATCGACTACAGCGGTGAGACGCCGGTCCTGGCAGTGCGGCTGCAGGAGATGTTCGGCGCCGTCGATACGCCCGCCATCGCCGACGGCCGGCTGCCGCTGCAGTTGCACCTGCTTTCGCCGGCCGGGCGGACGACCCAGATTACCCGGGATCTGGCCGGCTTCTGGAGCAACAGCTATCCGTCCGTCAAAAAAGAGCTCAAAGGTCGCTACCCAAAACACCACTGGCCCGATGACCCCCTGAGCGCCCAGCCCACGAACCGGGCCAAGCCGCGTCAGAGCAGAGTCTGACACCTTAAGAAACAATGAGGTCTCTTCCCCAGCATTTAAGTCCCTGTTCCAGGCAAATTGGGGTTTGAACCTTATTGAGAAGCAGTTCCGGCTTTTATTTACTGCTCAAGGAACGTGTTCTTATTATACCCATAAAGGAGGGGAGTCCCATGTGTTACAACTGTGGATGCGGCATGCCAAACGACGATCATGGCAAGGGACATGCGGGCGTCGACCCGAATGGAAAAGCGATCACCGAAAAAACCTTCGAGGCAGCGGCCACTGCTTTCCAGCAGAGTAAAAAGGAATCGAAGGAAAATACCGAGAAACTGCTGAAGAAAGGGGTCTGATCGCGGCGGAAACCGGGCAGGTCGGACATGGAATTGCTTTTTCATTCGACGTTGGATGTTCGATGTTGGACGTTCGTCTTCTCTTCTGATCTTGACATAACCGGCCGACAGGAGGTATTGCCGTTTTGACCGTCTCTGTGAGCTTTGCGAAAGGAAAAATGACTCACGAAAGGGCTTCGAATCCTGCGACGATGTCGAGAAGCTCTTCAGTGATCGCAGCCTGTCTCTCCTGGTGGAAACGCATCTGCAGTCCTGCGAGCTGTTCCTTGATATTTTTCTCCGCACCCTGCATGGATGCAAGCCGCGCCGCATTTTCACTCGCCAGGGATTCTGCAAGGGCGCGAAAGAGGGAGATGAAGATGTACTGCCGGATCAAGGCTGAAAAGAGCGCATCCCAATTCATCGTGAAAAAGGGAAGGGCATGGGTAGGCCATTCCTGCCCGGCAAGCCCGTCGAGCCACGCTTCATCGACCGGAAGAAGACGGACCTCTTCGGGCCGGTAGGAACCACCCGACAGGCGTTTCGAATAATAGAGGTACACCTTTTCGATGGAGTGCTCGTGGTGCCATGCTTCGATGGCAGAGAGCATCCCTGTCACCTTTTCCGCAATACCGCCTTCGGAAGCCGGAACGGGAAGCCATGGCTCAATTTTCTGTCCCCGGTCTTTCAGCCTCCCGGCGCCCCTTTCCCCCACAGGCAGAACCAGACGTTCTTCCACGGGGGCGCCTGCATTATCCATTCTTTCCATAGCGAATGCGACCACCTGATCGTTGAGCTGGCCGCACATGCCCTGGTCTGAACCGAAGACGATAGCGCCGAGACCATGGTTCCGCGACCTCCCTCTTCGGACAATCATCTCGGGTCTCCGGCGCAAAACAGCCCGAAGCCCCATCTCCACGGTGCGGCTGTATTCCCCCAGGGACTCGACGGCCAATTCAAATTGCCGGATCTTCACCGCGGCCAGACTCTTCATGGTCTTGACCACTGACTGGAGACCTTGGGTGCTTTCGATCCTGCGCTTGAGCCCCTCAAGGGTTTCCATGGCCGGCTTCTCCAGTTGCCGATTCGGCGACCTGGCGTATGGTCTCGATCTCCTCGCGGGTCAGCTTTTCGCCCTGACTTATCTTCGCGGCCAGATCCCTCATGTCGCTGACGGCAGCCTGCCGTATCCTTTGCTGAACTGCCGCTATCTTCCCCAACGAAATGGAGTCGAAGACACCCTCGTTCACCGCGACCAGGACAGCGATCTGTTCAGGGACCGAGAGCGGCTCATACTGGGGCTGTTTCAGGATCTCCCGCACCCGGCGGCCCCGCTCGAGCGTGTTCCGGGTATCTTCGTCCAACTGCGTCCCGAACCTGGCAAACGCTTCCAGCTCTTCGAACTGCGAGTAGGAAAGACGGAGATCCCCGGCTACGGCTCGATAGGCGGCGAGCTGAGTTTTCCCGCCTACTCGGGATACCGACTTCCCCACATCCACTGCGGGCAGGGTTCCCTTCTGAAAGAGCTCGGGAGAGAGGTAGATCTGCCCATCAGTGATGGAGATAAGATTGGTGGGGATGTAGGCGGATATGTTCTGCGCTTCGGTCTCTACAATCGGCAGTGCGGTCAGGGACCCGCCGCCCAGTTCGCGCTTCAGATGGGTGGAGCGCTCAAGAAGCCGCGAATGAATATAGAAGATATCCCCCGGAAAGGCCTCCCTGCCCGGAGGTCGCCGCAAGAGCAGGGAGATCTCCCGGTAGGCCCGGGCGTGCCGTGTCAGATCGTCGAAGACCACCAGCACATCGCTCCCCTTTTCCATGAAGTACTCGCCTATGCTCATGGCGGCATAAGGGGCTACGAACTGGATCCCGGGAGGGTCCTTTTCGTTGGCAACGACCACTACCGTGTACTCCATGGCCCCGCGCTCCCGCAGGTCGGAGACCGCCCTGGCCACTGCAGAATCCCTCTTGCCCACTGCGCAGTAGATGCAGATCATCCCCTCATCCCTCTGGTTGATGATCGTGTCCAGTGCGATGGCGGTTTTGCCGGTCTGGCGATCTCCAAGGATCAACTCTCTCTGCCCCCTGCCGATAGGAATCAGGGCATCCACCACCTTGATCCCTGTCTGGAGCGGAACCGTTACCGGCAGCCGGTCCATCAGGGCCGTCGCAGGACGCTCCATGGGCCGTCTTTCCACTCCCCGGACGATTTCGCGTCCGTCCAAAGGCCTGCCCTGGGCATCCACGACCCGGCCTAGCAACTGCTCACCTGCGGGAACGTCCAGGACCCTTCCTGTCCGCTCCGCCTCCGAGCCTGCCCAAAGCCCCTCGTGCTCATCCAGGAGGACGACCCCCGTCTCTTCCTCGTCCACGTTGAAGGCCATTCCCAGCCGTCCGTCCTCAAAGAGGATGAGCTCCTCGGCCCGGACCGAGCGAAGGCCCTTCACCCGAACCACTGCAGGCCCGACAAAGGTGACGATCCCCACCTCTTGAGCCCTCGGTTGTGGACGATAGGTGTCCAGAGTCCGTTGCAGGAGACCGAAAGTTTCTGACACCACCGTGTTCAACTGCGGCGAGGGTTCGTTCATCCAGCTCTCACCTCCCTGCCGGAACCCTCATCTTCAAGCGCCTTCTTAGCCTCTTCCTCGATCCCCTCCAGGTAACTCGAAAGGCTCCATGCGATCTTCCTGCCGGGCGCTCGTATTTCGATACCGGGGCTCATCTCCTCGTGCCTTACAAAACGGATTGCCACTTTGCGGTCCGCGTGGTCCTGTATGGTTCGTGCGATTTTCTCCTGCATGGGGGGCTCTACATCGAAAGAGCTTCGAACCTCAAGCCCGTGATCGCCTTCGGGAAGGACATCCTTCATGTCGGATTCCCTCACGCGGCGAAGGAAAACTTCGGTGATCCTCTCCTGCAGGTCTGCGTCGGCCAGATCCCGCAAAACACGGCGGGTCGTGGAGTAGACCCCCCTGCCTGCAAGTTTCTTCAGCTCCCTGAGAAACTCATCCCTTTGGCTCATGATGGATTCCTGCCACTGACGCTGAAGTTCGTCCGCTTCGGCTTTGGCCACGTGGATCAGACTCCTCTTTTTTTCCTCCGCATCCTTTTCTGCAGCGGCGAGGATCTCCTTGCGCTTATGTTCCAGTTCCTCTGTCCTGCTGCGATATCTCTCCGCTTCCCTTCGGCTCTCCTCTTCCCTTTGCTCCGCTTTTCTCAGGCGTGAACGGATCCTTTCTTCTCTCTCGTCCATGGCTTTGATGATGGGCACATAGAGGAACCTCTTAAGAAGAGCCACCAGGATCAGGAAATTGATAATCTGAGCGACAACGGTGAACCAGTCGATGAGCACTTCATCCTCCAGCCCTTTGGACCACCTGATCCCAAAAGGGATTGGCAAAGATCAGGATCATGGAAACGACAAAACAGTAGATGGCGGTGGATTCGATCATGGCGAGTCCGACAAAGAGCGTGCGGGTGATATTACCGCTTTCATCCGGCTGCTGGGCAATCGCGCTCAATGCCTGAGCCACGGCTCGTCCCTCTCCGAGGGCCGGACCGATTGCGCCGATGGCGATGGTCAGCCCCGCGGTGATTACAGAAGCCATCCCGATCAGGGAAATACTGTCCATTCTTCATTCTCCTTTCTCTCTCCGGTTCCCGTGCTCTCCGTTTTTCTCTTCCCGCACACGGGCGGCGGAACCGATGTAAACCATGGCCAGTACGGAAAAGATGTATGCCTGAATCACGCCTGTCAGGAGACCGAGGACCTGCATGACCACCGGGAACAGCAAGGGCGTGATGGCGATCAGGATGCCGGCTATTTTTGTACCGCTCATCAGATTTCCGAAAAGACGAACGGCAAGGGCCAGTGTCCTCGAGAGTTCGCCGATGATGTTGAAGGGAAGCATCAAAGGGGTGGGTCTCGTGTACTGCTTGAGGTACCCCCATAAACCCCTCCTGAGGATGCCGTACAGGGGTACCGCGGCAAAGACGCAAATCGCCAGCCCGGCCGTGGTGGAAAGGGAAGCCGTCGGCGGCACATACCCGGGGACTACGGCAAAGAGGTTGCAGGTGAAGATGAAGAGGAACAAAGTCCCGGCAAAGGGAAGAAAGGGTTTGGAAGGCTGCCGGGCGATATCGCGGATCTGATCCTGCATGGAGGATACGATGATCTCAAGGAGATTCTGCCATCGGCTCAACTCCTCGCCCGAGGAGAGATTTCGGGTGATCAGCCAGGAACCCAGGGCGAGAAAGGCCATGATTCCCCAGGTGAAGACAATGGTTGCGTTAAGAGACAAGACTCCCCACTTCCAGAAAACAACCTGGTCGGGGGTAATCTGTCTCAGGTCGAGGATATCCATACCAGTCCGTTCAATCGGCTTTTCCGGCGCGGGCCGGTCCAGCCGGAGTGGGTCTCAACCGATATATCCAAAAAAGACGGACCAGGAAAAACCCCAGCATGCAGGCGAGAAGATCTGCCAACCCGTTTTTCATGAACAGGAAAAAGACGACGCAGCTCAAGGAGGCTCGCAGAAGAAAACTCGAGATCAGCAGCAGGCCCGAGCTCCTGTCCTTTCCGAGCCTTTGGACCGTCAACCAGAGGCCCCCGAAGTAGAAGGCGCCGGTGCTCATCCCGGCGGCAAAGGCCGGGACCACAGAGATGAAAAAAGCATCAAAAAGAGTCATCAACTCGTCCATAGCTCAAGCCGGGTCCTCTGTGCCCGGATTCTTTACTCCTCCCTCATCTCCCTTTTCACCCAGAACCACGCATTGAAGCATCCCAGGATCACACCTACAAAAAGCAGGGTGAGGGTCCATGAAAAGGATGCCGGCCACTTCCGGTCGAGCCAAAGCCCCAGCATCACCCCCAGGATAGTGGGAACTGCGACCGCCCATCCCACCAACCCGAACATCCCGAACCCGAACCAGACTCCCCGCTCTCGGCTTCGGGCTTTGAGCTTGCGGTCTTCTTTTCTGCCTACTTCATCGTCCATTTTCTCCGGTGGTCGAGCGTCCATGGAACTTCTCAGCGACGTCCCTGGATCTCCAGGAAACGCTTCACGAAGCCGGCTTCTATCCTGGCCAGGGCTGACCGTGCAGCCTTCTCGTTATCATCCCGGATTTCGAAACGCTCCTGCACCATTCTCTTCAATTCTCCAAGTCTCCCTCCCCGGACCGCGTTGCGTGTGGAAACCAGAACCTCCTGTCCCACTTTGACCAGAATGCCTTCATCTATGGCGACAAAGGTTTCTTCCCCCGAAGACTGTTCAAAGGAGAGGATTCCAGGCACAAGGGCCGAGACGAAGTCTATGTGCCGGGGCAAAAGACAAAACGATCCGTTGGCCCCCTCGGCAATGACCTTTTGCACCTCCTGATCGACCAGGATTCTGGCGGGAAGCAGGATCTTGAGCTTCATCCGGCACCCCGGGCTTCATCGATGGATCCGATCATGTAGAGCGCTCTTTCGGGGAGATCCGCGAACTCGTCATTCAGGATCCTCTCGCAGCCGTCAAGGGCATGATCGAGGGGCACCATCTTTCCCTCATACCCCGTGAACTGCTCGGTGACAGAGAACGGCTGTGTAAGAAACCGTTCCAGTCTCCTTGCACGATAGACGGTTTTTCGGTCTTCCCTAGAAAGCTCCTCGATGCCCAACATGGCGATGATGTCTTTTAACTCTTCGTACCCGGCCAGGGTTCTTTTTGTCTCCTGCGCGATGCGGTAGTGCTTCTCTCCCACCACATGCGGGACCAGCATTTTGGACCCGGACTGCAAGGGATCTACAGCCGGGTACAGCCCCTCGCTTGCCCTTTTGCGGGAGAGGACGATGGATGCGGAAAGATGTCCGAAGGTATGCACGGCTGCTGGGTCGGTAAAATCGTCTGCAGGGACATAAACCGCCTGAACCGAAGTGATGGCGCCGGTAGTGGTGCTCGAAATCCTCTCTTCCAATTCAGCCAGCTCCGTTCCAAGTGTAGGCTGGTACCCCAGCCTTGAGGGAATCTGCCCCAGGAGTCCGGATACCTCCATTCCAGCCTGAATGAAACGAAAGATGTTGTCGATCAGGAGAAAGACATCCTGTCTTCTGTCATCCCGAAAATACTCGGCCATGGTCAAAGCGGCATGCCCCACTCTGAACCTGGCGCCGGGCGGCTCATTCATCTGTCCGAAGATCATGACGGTATTTTCAAGCACACCGGCCTCTTTCATTTCCCTGTAAAGCTCCTCCCCCTCTCTCACCCTTTCCCCGATGCCGGCAAAAAGGCTGACCCCCTCATGTCCGCCTACCATGTTATGAATCAATTCCATGATCAGGACGGTTTTGCCCACGCCCGCCCCGCCGAAGAGTCCCGCTTTTCCACCCCGCTCCAGCGGAGAAAGGACGTCGATGGCCTTAATGCCGGTGGTGAATACCTCTGATTTTGTGGACTGCCTGTTCAGGGGTATGGGCCGTCCATGAATGGAACGGTATTCCTCTGCCTGGACAGGTTCCCCTCGATCGATCGTCTCACCAAAGACATCGAACATCCTTCCCAGCACTCTTTCGCCCACAGGTACCTGCAAAGGCCGGCCGGTATCGAGTATTCTAGACCCTTGCGCCAGTCCCTGTGTAGGGGTCAAGGCGATGCCCCGGACCGTTTTTTCATCCAGGTGGGTAACGACCTCGATGACGATCTCTTCCTTTTCGCCGGTTCGAAGTACACTCAAGAGAGCAGGAAGGCGGTTCGAGAACTTCGCGTCCACGACGCTGCTGCGGATGGAGTGCACAGTGCCGTAGTTCGGTTTCTGAAGGGGACCGATTCTTTCCTCCGTCATGAATTCGCCTGTACGCGGCCCTTGCTCTGTAAGGGACAAAAGGCTTGATGTTTCGTGCGTGTTTGTTTTTGTTAAACGATCAATAACTATATCTCCCGATACTTTCCCGGTGAATGGGCTTCATTGTGTATTCTAGTTGGGAGGTCAAGCATCGACGTGTTCTTCCTTCCGGGTCCGGTTCACTGCAAATAAACAAAAGAGTCACTGCAATTACGCGGTTTCCCAATCACCTTTTTGGGAGAGTTCCATCTGCATTCGAGCAAGCTCCGTGATCCCGGCCCAAAGGCCCTTGCTTCCGCGCATACCGTTTGCAGGCTGAAGCAGGAGATGCAGTTTCTTGTTTCGATAAAATACAAGATTGCCCCCGTTCCTGCCAGCCGGCGCCAAAGTTAGGGTTGATTCAGAAAAGAATCAGCATAACCAGAAATAGCGGCAATTTCCGGAGGTGGACAGATGACGGCGTTCTCGCCCGGCCCGGGGGATTCTGCGAGGGGTCGTGCGGGGCAGTGGCTATGTCCAAAACAGATCTCTGAGCGGGCCTGAAAGGACCCGGTGTTCCAGTTCAAAAATAAAGTGACTGTTCCCTTTCGCCAGCAGGCTGTCGTTCTTGGATACGTCATCGGACGTAAGTTGCTCCGACGGAAGAATTATCCCCTGGTTCTCATGTTGGAGCCTTTGTTTCAGTGCAACCTGCGTTGCGCCGGCTGCGGCAAAATCAACTACCCTGAAGAAGTCCTGAAGAAGCGGATGAGTGTGGCCGAGTGCCTTTCGGCCGCGCAGGAATGCGGGTGCCCGGTTGTGTCCATTGCAGGAGGTGAACCGTTGCTGCACAAGGAGATGCCGGAGATCGTCCGGGGATTGATCGGGCGTGGGAGGTTCGTTTATCTCTGCACCAACGGGCTCCTTCTCAGAAAGAGAATGGATGATTACAGCCCATCTCCGTACTTGACCTTCTCGATCCACCTTGACGGAGGGCGCGAACGCCATGATGGCATGGCAGGAAGAGAGGGTCTGTTCGACGAGGTGATCCGCACGATTGAATTCTCCTGCAAGAGAGGGTTTCGGGTTAACGTCAATTGCACCCTGTACAAGGGAATCACCGCTGCGGAATCGGTCGAGCTGTTCGATCTGGTCGCAGGCCTGGGAGTGAAAGGGATCACTGTGACGCCGGCGTTCAGCTATGAAAGGGCGCAGAATCAGCGTGTATTCATGGACCGGACTTCAAGCGCGCTCCTGTTCCGGGATATTTTCAGAAACATCAACGGGCGCAGGCTGATTTTCAATCATACGCCGCTTTACCTCGAGTTTCTGGCAGGCAATCGACACTACCAGTGCACGCCATGGGGAAACCCCACGCGAAATGTGCTGGGCTGGCAGCGGCCCTGTTACCTGCTTCCTGACGAAGGCTATGCAACGAGCTTCAAAGCGCTCATGGAGGAGACGGAATGGGAGAGGTATGGAGTCGGACGAAACGCGAAATGTCGCCACTGCATGGTCCACAGCGGCTTCGAGGCCACTGCGGTGGAGGATACGCTTCGGCACCCCTTTGAGACACTGAAGATCCTGCTGAGAGGTCATCAACTGCAGAAGATCAGAAGGTGAGAAGTTTAAAAGATAGCATGGCCCCCCACGCGCGTCTGAGCGTTTGAAGCGCAACGGCAAGATCCCTGGTCATGACCAGCAACTCAGGAAAAAGGGAAGGCCTCCTGCAGAGATTTCTCCAAAGCACGGGAAAACAAATCCTGCCATGTTGATCCAGGCAGCTCGAAAGATCCGGTTCTACTTTTCTCTGAGGAGGATCGATAACCACGCGCACAACCAGGAACGGCAGATCGGCCTCCGCAGCTGCCCGTGCAATGGAGCTGCTCTCCATGTCCGAGACAAGGGCATGGCTCTTTCGGTACAACTCAGCCTTTTCCTTCGGCGTTGAAACAGGTGACCTCACGGAGACTATCGGGCCTTTTTTCGCAGGAATCCCCTCACCCAGAAGAGCCTCATAGGCCGGCTTCGAGCAGGCGGGACTCGATTCCCAGGATACGGGTTGTTCCTCGTTTTCCTCTTCAATGACCCTGGTGCCGACGATCAGATCTCCTGCTCCCAGGTCGTGTCGAAGTCCGGAGGCGACGCCGACGCTCACCAGGGCGTGGACGCCCTCTCTGATAAGCCGCCTCGCACCTTCAAGACCCCTTTCAATGCCGACTCCCGAACGGAGTGCCACAATCTCAATGCCGCAAGGCAGGGCAGTAGTGCAAACACCACGTCCGTCAAAACGTCTCCAGGCCCGTGTGCCGAGGAGAGACCACGCCTCAGCGTCAAAGGCAATCGGAATGCCGACTTTGAGCTTCATCCGCTTTCCCGTTCAAGGAGGTTACACCCTCCTTGCAGCCTCACCTCATCCTGTCGTGTCTTCCTGCCCGCGCGAAGTCGTCTGTAAACAGCGAGGGCCCAAAGCGGAAAATAGCGGCTGTACCCGTGGTAGCGGAGATAGAAGACGCGAGGGAACCCGGTGCCTGTGAAGAGATCCTCATCCCAGCCGCCCTGCGGATTCTGGGTATTGAGCAGGTATTGGATGCCGCGCTGCACAGTGGAGCTCCCATGCTCGCCGGCCGCCATGAGCCCGAGCAGCGCCCAGGCAGTCTGCGACGGAGTGCTCTTCCCTATTCCGGCCAGCGAAGGATCGTTATAGGTGTAACAGCTTTCGCCCCAGCCGTTGTCCGGGTTCTGGCATGATTCAAGCCATTCGACCGCCCTGCGGGTATAAGGCCGGCTCATGTCTTCACCCGCCTGCCTCAAACCCATGAGCACGGACCAGGTGCCGTATATGTAGTTGACTCCCCATCGGCCGAACCACGCCCCGCAAGGCTCCTGTTCCCTGCGCAGAAATCTCAGCGCCTTTGCAATCGGCGGGAAATCACGGTCAAAGCCCAGCATGGAAAGGAGTTCGATGCAGCGTCCTGTGATATCCGCCGTGCTGGGATCGAGAAGTGCCCCATGGTCTGCGAAAGGAATATCGTTGAGATAGAGACAATTGTTGTCAATATCGAAGGAGCCCCATCCTCCGTCGGAGCTCTGCATTGCCAGAACCCACTTCACGGCCTTGGCGATCCTGTCCCTGAAATGGTCATGGTCCAGACAACCGGCGCGAAGGAGCGACATGAGGACAGCGGGCGTATCGTCCACATCCGGATAGAAATTATTTTCAAACTGAAATGCCCAGCCGCCCGGTTCGATTTCCGGCGCCCGCTCACACCAGTCCCCCCGGCACAGGATCTGCTGTTGAAAGAGCCACTCCACGGAAGAGGCCGCTGCTTGATGTTCCGGTGCAACGCCCTCCTCCAGCAGTGTAGAAAGGCTCAGACAGGTATCCCAGACGGGCGAAAAGCAGGGCTGGCAAAACTCCTCGTCCCCGCGCCGGACGAGAAGATCGTCGAGGGCGGTCGTCCCTCTTGCAAAATCGGGGTGATCCTCAGGAAATCCGAGCGCCTTAAGGGCTATGACGGCGTTGACCATGGCAGGGAAGATGGCGCCTATTCCCCCTTTCCTCTGCATCCGCGCGAGGGTCCACGATATGGCTTTCTTCAATGCCTTTTCCCTGGAAACGCGAGGTGCCCAACCATCTATTCGTTTCAGCAGTCGGTCCAGATGAATGAAAAGGTTCTTCCTTCCTTTTCCAGGAACAGTATGATCGAGACTCACGAGCTCATGCGGAGATTCAACGAACAACTCCTGCACACCTTCTTCCGTCCTCAAGGGGCAGATCGGCTTCTTGTTGAATAGAATCAGCAAAGGAATCATCACCGTGCGGGACCAATAAGACACCTTCTCGACATGAAAGAAAAACCACCTCGGCAGAAGCATGATTTCAACAGGCATGGCCGGAATCGTTCTCCACGGAATCTGACCAAAAAGAGCGAGGGTGATCCGGGTGAAGACATTGACCCTGGAAGCCCCTCCCAGATCCAGAATCGTCCGACGCGCATCGATCATATGCGGTTGTTCAGGGGAGTCGCCCAGCAGCTTCAAAGCGAAGTAGACCTTGGTTGAAGCGCTGATATCCGAAACGCCGTCCTTGAAAACGGGCCATCCGCCTTTCAATAACTGCCTCCTGCGCAGGTACCTGGATAGACCGGTTGCGAGCTCAGTCGGAACAGGCCTTCCCAGAAAACGCTGCAGCAGGACGTATTCTGCAGGGATTGTGCAATCCGCTTCCAGATCGAAGACCCAGTATCCCTCCGCATTTTGAAGGGAGAGAATGTAATCTCTCGCTTTGGAGATGACGGTGTTCAGCCGCTCTACGCTGAAGAGAGCGGCTCTCTGCGGTTCTATTAAACAGCTCCCCCTGTCGAGGTTTTCTTCGACGGTTTTCAAGACCTGCCTCTCATGTGGTTTTAAGCAGCATCCTCGAGCTCTCCCCTTCAGTGAGCTTCAAGGCATCCCTGATTCAGAGGTCGTCGGAATTTCGGCGGCGCCCGTATTTAACGAGGTAGTATCCGTCGTGTTTCATGCATGGGAAATAAGGCGAGAATCTGAAGTATCCCTTTAAGAGGCAGTATTCCTGAAACGATGTCGATACTTTCCTCTGCAAAATACAGTCTCCTTTGTATTTATGAGGAGTTCGCGTTCGAAGTACTCTTTTTCGCACACTAAGCAACGCAACCGCACCGGAGGGGGTAATTCGGGTGAAAATACTGATAACGGGGGCTTCCGGTTTTGTTGGGTCTGCGGTCCTTCGTGAACTCCTGTCATGCGGGCATGAAATGAGGGCCCTTGTCCGGCCGGAGAGCGATCTGCGGAATCTCGCCGAACTGGAGGTAGAGATCGTAGTCGGGGATCTGAGGAATCCTGCTTCCCTGGATCAGGCTCTGGCAGGCTGCCGGGCATTATTTCATGTTGCGGCTGACTACCGGCTGTGGGTGCCCAGGTCCGCTGAAATGTATGAGACCAATGTGGAAGGGACGAAGAACATTCTCCTGGCTGCAGCAAGAAGGGGAGTGGAGCGAATCGTTTACACGAGCAGCGTGGCAACATTGGGCTGTCTGCCTTGCGGGGGCCCCGCCAATGAAACTGCGGAGGCCGCACCGGCAGACATGATCGGCCACTACAAAAGATCCAAATGCCTTGCCGAGATCGAAGTCCGCAGGCTTGTGAACGTGGATAGCCTGCCGGTTGTGATCGTGAACCCTTCCACCCCGGTTGGTCCTCGAGACATCAAACCTACACCGACAGGGAGGATGATCCTGCAGGCGGCCCGGGGCCGCATGCCTGCCTTTGTGGACACAGGGCTCAACTTCGTACATGTGGACGATGTGGCCAAAGGGCACGTACTGGCCTTCGAGCGGGGAGTTGTTGGGGAACGGTACATCCTTGGAGGACAAAACATGACGCTCAAGGAGGTCTTGAATGCGTTGGCGCTTTTTACCGGCCACCCGGCACCGTCCGTATGTCTACCCCACGACCTGATGCTTCCCATCGCCTATATGGCAGAGGCGTTCGCGTGGATGTGCCGGTCCCATGAACCTCTGCTGACGGTCGACGGCGTTCGGCTTTCGAAAAAGAAGATGTTCTTTTCGGACGAGAAGGCACGAAAGGATCTGGGATACAAGCCGGGACCTGCCTGCGAGGCCTTGAAGGATGCGGTGGAGTGGTTCAGGGATAAGGGTTATCTCCGCTAGGGGGCTTGTTCACCGGGAAAGACGAACGTTGAACATCGAACATCGAACGTCCAACATCGAATGAAAAGCAAGTGCCGAACATTCCGTACCGCTGCAGGTCCGACATGGGTATAATGACCCTCGCGCTTAACTCTTTGAAAGACGAACGTTGAACATCGAACATCGAACCTCCAACATCGAATGAAAAGCAACCGTACCGCAGCGGTGATGTCGTAGGTGAAGTTGAATCCTATAGAGCGAGCACTGAAGGGAATCACTCTGGTTCAGACCCGCCATCCTGTGTGGGTCTTATCCCTGGCCCTGGGGCTGGCGGTCCTCTCGATCATCTATACGGTCAGGAATCTCGAATTGCACACTGGCCATATGGATGTCATCTCTCCTAAGGAGCGGTTCAGGCAGACCACTGAGCAGCTGCGCGCCTTCAGCGAGCTGGACAGCTTCATCGTTGTGATCGAGAACAGGAACGATGGCCGCTCTCTGGAGTTCCTGAATCGGCTGGTCCCGCTCCTGAAAGCGGACAGCTATCATTTTCGTCAGGTTTTTCATCGGGTGGATCCGGAACAGTTCAGGCCCTGGGCACTCCTGTATCTTGAGATGGATGAGCTTACAAAGCTTCAGAAAAGCATCCAGGAGCACCGCTCATTTATCCAAGATCTCGCGCGATCTCCTGACCTCGTCCACTTTTTCAAGGCAGTGAATCATGAGATGACCGCCGCCATGGTCGGGGGGCTCTTTACAGGATTCCTCGACGAGCCTGCAGAGGACGGAAAAAGAGACCTTCCGGATCTTTCCTTTCTTGTGGGGATAATGGAGGAAATGAAGAAATGGCTGGATGGAGATGAATCCCTCTCGAGCCCCTGGGAGCCCCTCCTGATGCAGACGTCGGGGAAAAGCCTGTCGGAGGAAGGCTACTTCTGGACTGAGAACAGGCAGTACCTTCTGATCTTCGTCACACCCAACAGGAAAGAAGGTTTCACCGAAGCGCTTCACTCTCTCACCGCGCTCAGGGGGAAAATTGGGGGGCTGAAGGCGGAGTTTCCGGACATCCAAGCCGGTGTCACCGGAATGGGCGCGTTGAATCAGGATGAAATGGGAGTGGCCTTCGAGGACATGAGCATTGCCACCCTTATCTCTCTTTTCGGCCTTGCCCTTCTCCTCATGCTCTTCTGGAGAGGCTGGCGGCTGCCTGTTCTTGAGATGATAGAGCTCTCGGTGGCCCTTTCCTGTACATTCGGCCTGACCACCCTGTTCATCGGTCACCTGAACATCCTTTCGATCACGTTTGCGCCCCTGCTCCTCGGGCTCGGCATTGATTACGGGATTCATTGGCTTGCCCGCTTTCAGGAAGAGGTTCAACGCACAACCGTCTCAAAGGAAGAAGCCGTTCAGACCGTCATGCTGAAGCTCGGTCCCGGTATTCTTCTGGCGGGCCTCACCGCGGCCCTCTCCTTTTTTCCCCTGGTGCTCACTGGATTCAAGGGCCTCGTGGAGTTGGGAATGATCACATCCATGGGAATGATCCTGAGCACGATGACTACCGTCTGCCTCCTCCCGGTGCTCACTCTCCTGTTCGGCGGGACGTTCAGGAGGAAGAATTCGGACCGGTCGAAAGCCGCTGCACGTTTGAGATTCAGCACGGGAAGAGGTTTGGTAATCATTTTTTCCGGGGGGGCGGCGCTGGCGTTGTCCATTTGGGGAGCAGCCTATGTATCCTTTGACCTGAACATGCTGAATCTTCAATCCGAGGAAGCGGAGTCGGTCGTCTGGGAGAAGAAACTCATCGATGGGTCCAGGATGTCCAGCATGGCAGCCTCCATCCTGGTCAATTCTCTTGAAGAGGTGCGGCCGAGAATGGAGGTTCTGGATGGGCTGCCTACCGTATCGGAAGCACAGAGCATCCTGAGCTTCCTCCCTGAAAATCAGGAAGCGAAAACAGACCGCCTGAAGGAGATATCGCCGCTCATTTCCGGCATCGAGCCCTCTTCAAAGCCTCTTCAGAACATGGATCTCGCAGGATTGGATGAAGTGCTGGGACAGATCCGATACAAGATGGTGGAACACGGCGGGTCGGATGGGGACCTAAGCCGGACATTGCGAAATCAGATGGCGCGGGTGAGTGAGTTGATGGACTCAATGCAGCAGCGTTTCCGTACCACGGCTTCCCCATCTTTGATCGACAGTCTGAAAAGGTTTGAAAGGGCTCTGATTACGGACCTCGGGGACAACTTGGATCTCCTGCAGATGAATGTCCATGCGGCTCCCATGCAGATTTCGGATCTTCCGGAACCGCTGGTTCAACGTTTTGTGAGCGAAGATGATCGTTACCTGATCAGGGCCTTCCCGGCCGTGGACATCTGGGACACGGATCTCCTGGGCAGATTCGTTGGAGAACTCATGTCCGTAGAGCCTGATGCCGCAGGAGACCCTGTCGGCTGGTATTTTTTCACCAAGGCGTTTCGGGACGCCTGTATCGAAGCGGCCGTTTACGCGGTCGGCTTCATCCTGGTCGTGCTCCTGTTCACGTTTCGGAATATAAGAACCGCTTTCCTGGTTAACACACCGCTTGTGGTCGGTACGGTCTGGACGCTCGGGCTGATGGCTCTCCTTGACATCGACTTCAATCTCGCCAACACCATCTTCCTCCCCCTTGTAGTGGGCGCAGGGGTCGAATACGGCATTATCATTATGCGTCGCCGCCTTGAGGGGGAGGGGAGCGCCGAGACCGTGGCTCTCCCCTGGTCCACACTCAAAGGAGTTGTCCTCTCCGGACTGACCACAGCCGTTGGATTCGGGAGCCTGACCATATCGAGCCACCAGGGCATTCATAGCCTGGGCATGCTGGCCACGGTCGGGAGTCTTAGCATACTGGCAGCGGCGGTGCTGTTTCTGCCGGCGGTTTTGCAGGTTCTGCGAAGAGAAGACGGTTAATGGTTAACGATTAACTGCTGCTGGCACAGAGGGTCCTTATGAAGAAACATCTTCTACTGGCCGCGTGTTTGCTTCTCCCCGGCCTTGTTCATCCTGTCCATGCAGGGGAACCCACCGAACGGGTCAGGGCTTTGCTCGATGAGGTAATCTCAGTGCAGTCAGACCCCCGGCTTCAGGGAAATGAATTCAAAGAGAAGAGAAGGGCTGCCGTCAGGAGCATCATCGGCGGAAATTTCGATTTCGATCGAATGGCCGAGCGCTCGCTGGGGGAGCACTGGAAGACCCTTGACAATGAAGAGCGCGCCGAGTTCAAGGGGATTTTCAGGGATCTTTTTCAAGATTCTTATTCCTTCATGGTGCTGGAGAACCTGGGGAAGGAAAAAATTCTCTACAAGGATGAAGAAGTGAAGGAGGGGGTCGCTATGGTTAAAACGAGCATGTTGAGACGCAACGCGACCCTTTCAGTGGACTACGAACTGGTGAACCTGAAAGGAGCATGGCTCATTCAGGACGTAACGATTGACGGAGTCAGCATTCTGAAAAACTATCAGGAGTCTTTCGCCAGTGTGATCCGTAGGGATTCTTACGCCGGACTGATCGAAAAGATGCGAGCCAAAAAAAGGGAAGTCGAAAAGACTCCCTGAGGGATACAGGATTCACGATCCAAGATTCAGGATCCAGGATAAAGAAGAAGATCTGTTGCTTATGGACGTCACTCTTTAACTCACCTTCCATCGGCTCAACCGTCCAGTCTTCGATTTGAAATCAGCCGTTGCGAAAAAACTCTTGACAATGAAGCCGAAAGGAATGAACATTCATTCCGCGAGGTGTGCCATGAAAGAAAATTCAAAGCGAGACGACATCATTCAAGCGGCCCTTGATCTCATTGCGGAACGCGGGTTTCACGGGGCGCCGATGGCAATGATCGCGAACAGGGCCGAGGTTGGGGCCGGCACCATCTATCGCTATTTTGACAGCAAAGACGTGCTCATTACGGAAATGTTCAAAGAAATGGAAGAGAAGCTCCTGTCGGTCATGTTGAAAGGGCACGATCCCCAAAAGCCCCTAAGGGAAAGATTCCTCTATCTCTGCGCAACCGTGCTGAAGTATTTTGTTGCGCATCCCAGACATTTCCGATTCATGGAGCAGTACTACTTTTCTCCCTACGGAGCATCCTCTCATAGAGAAAAGATCACGGAAAAATCAGGCAAAACGAACATCTTCAAGGATATCGTAGAACAAGGGATTGCCGAGGAAGTGCTGAAGGACTTGCCCCTGTACGTGCATATCGCTCTGGCATTCGGCCCGATTATTGCTCTGGTACGGGATCAGATTCTGGGCCTGATTGTTCTGGACGAATCCATCATCAAGAAATGCATTGAGGCATGTTGGGATGGAATCAAAAAACAGTAATGCAGTTTCATTAAGCGTGTCGATGGCAAAATATTTCTCCTGATCAACCTGGCGAGATATCAGAGAGGTTGTATGAAGATCATTAAACATCTCAGGCTTGTGACTATGATCGCCCTCCCGGCAACCGCCATGATGTTATCAGGTTGCGGGGATAGGAATGCCACCGGGAACGCTCCTCAAAAGGTGACTCCGGAGGTCGCGGTTGTGACCGTTCAACCCAGGCAGGTTGTCCTGACAACGGAACTGCCCGGCCGCACGTCGCCCTACATGGTTGCGGAAATCCGTCCCCAGGTTAGCGGCCTCATCCAGAAGCGGCAGTTTCAGGAAGGTTCAGATGTCAAGGAAGGAGGGGCGCTCTATCTGATTGATCCTGCTCCTTTTCAAGCGGCGCTCGAGAATGCTGCTGCGAACCTCGCCGCCATGAAGAAGAATGCCGAAAGGGCGCAGGCCGCTCTGGAAGCCAGCATTGCCGGTGTCGCGCGGCAGCGGGCCACCCTGGAGCTCGCCCGGACGAACCGCGATCGGTTTGAAGATCTGATCAAGGACGGGGCCGTCTCCGCCGGCCAGCGCGATCAGGCCGTAACCGAGGCCCAGGTGGCCGAGGCCGCGATGAAGGCTGCCGAGGCGCAGGTGGAGAGCGACAGGAAAGCCATAGGCGCGGCCGAATCGGCGATCAAGCAGGCCGAAGCGGCTCTGGAATCTGCCAAAATCAATCTCGGCTACACCAAGATCACTGCCCCGATATCGGGCCGGATTGGGCGATCCAGTGTCACGACGGGGGCCATCGTGGTCGCCTACCAGCCCCTGGCCCTGGCGACCATTCAGCAACTCGACCCGATTTATGTGGATGTGGTGCAATCCACGAGCGAATTACTGAGACTGAGACGCCGCCTGGAACAGAAGCGCATCCAACGCGATGGAGCAGGCGAGGACAAAGTGCAGCTTGTTCTTTCAGACGGCACACCCTACCCGTTAGAGGGAACGCTGCAATTTCGCGAAGTCTCAGTAGATCCCAGTACCGGCTCGGTCATTTTGAGGGCCGTCTTCCCGAATCCTGATGGAGTGCTCCTGCCGGGCATGTTTGTCAGGGCCGTAGTGAATGAAGGCGTCAGTGATCAGGCCATTATGGTCCCTCAACAGGGCGTCTCCCGGACACCCAGAGGGGAGCCATATGCGCTGATTCTGGACAAGAATGAAAAGGTCCGGCAGCAGATGCTGAAGCTCGAGCGGGCGATTGGGGACCAGTGGCTCGTTTCCAACGGACTGGAATCCGGCGATCGGGTCATCGTGGAAGGAGTGCAGCGTGTGCGTCCTGGCGATTCGGCAAAAGAGATCGCTTTCAACGCAGGCAAGCAGGAAGGGCCGAAAACGGGAAATCAGCCCTCCGAAAAAGTAGGAGAAAAGAAGTAGGGAGAAGATCGATCGTGAGTAGATCGTTTTGGTGTCTTAGAGCCTTCGTGGCAAAGAGAAAATAACGGAGACGCAATGCTGTCAAGATTCTTTCTAGATCGTCCGGTTTTTGCCTGGGTCATCGCCATCATCATCATGCTGGCCGGCGCGCTCGCAATATACAATTTGCCCATAAGCCAATACCCCCCTATTGCTCCCCCTTCCATCTACATTCGCGCCGTGTATCCGGGAGCGTCGGCGGAGACCGTGGAGAACAGCGTGACCCAGATCATCGAGCAAAAGATGACGGGTCTCGAGGGGATGATTTACAACGCAGCTACCAGTGACGGAGCCGGTATGGCCTACCTCACTCTCACCTTTGCCCCGGGAACGGATCCGGACCTCGCCTGGGCCAAGGTGCAGAACAAGCTTCAGCTCGCCATGGCGAGTCTGCCGGAGACGGTGCAGCGCCAGGGTATTGTGGTAGGCAAGGCCACGCGAAACTGGCTGTTGATCGTAGGGCTGGTGTCGGAAGACGGGAGCATGGACAAGGATGACCTCGGAGACTATGCAACATCCAACATCGAGAAGATCCTGGCGAGAGTCCCGGGAGTGGGCGAGGTCGAGCTCTTCGCATCCCAGTATGCCATGCGCATCTGGCTGAATCCCGAGAAGCTTGCCGATTATCATCTGACCATGGCGGAGGTCATAACGGCGCTGAGGTCGTACAACGTAGAGGTCTCAGCCGGTCAGTTCGGCGGCGCACCGGCAGTGCAAGGACAGAGACTGAACGCATCCATCGTGGTCCAGAGCCTTCTCAAGACCCCGGAGGAGTTTGCCTCCATTCCCCTTCGCGTCAATCAGGACGGTTCCGTTGTGCGGATCGAAGACGTTGGTCGGGCGGAACTGGGGACCGAGCTCGCGGACATCAACGCCGAATACAACGGGAAACCTTCCGCCAGCCTTGCCATCCGTCAGGCATCCGGCGCCAATGCGCTGGAGACGGCCGATGCGGTAAAGGTCAAAATGGAGGAATTGAGCCGATACTTTCCCCCCGGCATGAAAGTAGTCTATCCCATGGACACCACCCCCTTCGTGAGGGTGGCCATCGAAGAGGTGGTCAAGACACTCGTCGAGGCGGTCGTGCTGGTGTTCCTGGTCATGTTTCTCTTTCTTGGGAACATCCGGGCCACCCTGATCCCGACCATCGCGGTGCCGGTGGTGATCCTGGGGACTTTTGCGGTTCTCGGGCTCTTCGGGTTTTCCATCAACATGCTCACCATGTTTGCCATGGTGCTCGCCATAGGCCTCCTGGTGGACGATGCTATCGTGGTGGTGGAGAATGTGGAGAGGATCATGAGCGAAGAGGGGCTTCCCCCCAAAGAGGCCACCAGGAAATCTATGGACCAGATAACCAGCGCGCTCATCGGCATCGGCCTGGTGCTCTCTGCGGTTTTTGGACCCATGGCCTTTTTTGGCGGCTCCACGGGCGTGATCTACAGGCAGTTCTCTGTGACCATCATTGCCTCGATGCTCCTTTCGGTGGTGGTGGCCCTGATCCTGACTCCGGTGCTCTGCGCCGCGCTCTTGAAACCGGTGCCGGAGGGGCATGAAGCGGAGAACGCGGTCTTTTTCCTGCGCCCCTTCTTCAGGTGGTTCAACCGCGGCTTCTTTCGTCTGAGACGTCTGTATGTAAAACTGGTGAGACAGACATTTTCCAAAACCCTGAGGTACATCGTTGTCTACCTGCTGATCATGGCGAGCCTGGGCTTTCTTTTTGTCCGGATGCCCACTGCATATCTCCCCGATGAAGATCAGGGGATGCTCTTCGCCCAGGTCATGCTTCCGACAGGCTCCACCATGGAGCAGACCCAGAAGATGATAGAAGAAGTGCGACGATACTTCCTGGAAGATGAGAAGGAGGCGATCGCGGCCTGCATGAGTATCACCGGCTATGGCTTTTCCGGGCGGGCGCAGAATAACGGCATCCTGTTCATTCAAATGAGAGACTGGGAACTTCGGGACAGGCCGGATCTGAAAGCGGGGGCGGTAGCAGGAAGGGCCATGGCCAAGTTTTCCAGGGCGCGAAATGCCCTGGTGTTCAGCTTCCCGCCGCCCTCGGTAATGGAGCTGGGCAGCTCAAAAGGCTTCGACTTTCAGTTGCAGGACAGGAGCGGTTTGGGACACCATGCCCTGATGGAGGCCCGTAATCAACTGATGGGGATCGCCGCCCAGGACCCGAGACTGATGGCTGTCCGGCCGAACGGAATGGATGATGTCCCCCAATATAGGGTTGATGTGGATTGGGAAAAGGCCGGCGCCCTGGGGGTGCCCATCACCTCGATTCACAACACCATCTCGGCGGCATTCGGCAGCGCCTATGTCAACGATTTCATCCAGGGGGGGCGGGTCAAGCGGGTTTACGTGCAGGCGGACGCCCCTTACCGGATGCTGCCGGAAGATCTCCAGAAGCTTTATGTCAAAAACAGCGCCGGGAAGATGGTTCCCTACTCCTCCGCCGCCTCCGGACATTGGACCTCCGCATCTCCCCGTCTGGAGCGCTACAACGGTTTTCCCTCATTGAACTTCTGGGGAGAGCCCTCACCGGGCAGGAGCTCCGGAGAGGCCATGAAGGCAATGGAAGAGGCTGCTATGAAGCTGCCCAGGGGGTTCGGCTTCGACTGGACCGGGCTCTCCTACCAGGAACGGATGGCGAGTTCGCAGGCGCCTCTTCTTTACTCCTTTTCCATGATCGTCATCTTTCTCTGTCTGGCGGCTCTTTACGAGAGCTGGACCATTCCCATCTCCATTCTGCTGGTGCTGCCCCTGGGGGTCATCGGCGGAGTGCTGGCCTCCTCGTTCCGCGGTCTGCCAAACGATGTCTATTTCCAGATCGGGCTTCTCACCACCCTGGGGCTCACCACTAAGAACGCCATCCTGATCGTTCAGTACGCAATGGATAAGATGCGCGAAGGGGAGGGGCTGCTCGAGGCCACCCTCGATGGGGCCAAGCTGAGGTTTCGCCCAATTGTCATGACATCGCTGGCTTTCGGCTTCGGCGTCCTTCCTCTCACCCTCGCCACCGGAGCAGGCGCGGGCGCCCAGAATGCGATAGGCACGGGCGTTCTCGGCGGGATGATTACGGCCACCGTCCTGGTGGTTGTCTTCTCCCCACTTTTCTATGTGTTGATCGAGCGGGTCTTCGGCAAGAGCAGACGGCGTGATGCCGCCACGAACATTGAGACGAAACCTTTAGGGGCACACTGACATGGACAGGAGGCTGCTTTCTCTTCTCACTGGAATAGGATTTCTCGTGGCCGGCTGCACCATGGCTCCAAAATATACAAGGCCGGAAGCCCAGATGCCTGGCGAGTGGCCGACCGGCGCCGCCTACGGGCAGGCTGAGGCAGGGGCCAGCTTGCCCGCGGCGGAAATCCCATGGAGGGAGTTTTTTCCCGACGAGCGGCTTCAACGGTTAATCGACGATGCACTGAAAAACAATCGCGATCTGCGGCTGGCCGCGTTGAATGTGGATAGGGCGCGCGCGTTTTACGGCATTCAGCGCGCCGCGCTTTGGCCGTCCGTGGATGCGGCCGGCAGCTGGTTCAAGGAGCGTGTGCCGGCCGAGCTTTCGAGTACCCGCCAACGGATGACCGCGGAACAGTACAGCGTTGATTTTGGCATCTTTTCGTGGGAGATCGATTTCTTCGGCCGCATCCGCAGCCTCAAAGACAGCGCCCTGGAAGAGTACCTGGCCACGGCAGAGGCGCAGCGCAGTGCGCAGATCCTGCTGGTCTCCGCAGTCGCCAATGCTTATTTGACCCTTGCAGCCGACAGGGAAAGACTCAAGCTTGCGGAGATCACCTTGGAAGCGCAGCAGTCCGCATATAATTTGATCAAGCGGCGCTTTGAGCATGGAATCGCATCCGAGCTGGATCTCAATCAGGCCCAGACACAGGTGGATATCGCGAGGGGAGACATTGCCCGTTTCACGCAGTTGGCGGCCCAGGATGAAAACGTGTTGAACCTCCTGACGGGATCCTCTTCTCCCATGTCGACCGATTTTCTGCCGGCCGAGCTGGACAGCGTCGACCCTCCCCGGGAGCTTTCCCCAGGGCTCTCATCCGAAGTGCTGCTTTACCGGCCGGACATCGTATCGGCAGAACATCGGCTGAAGGCGGCGAATGCCAACATCGGCGCTGCCCGGGCAGCCTTCTTCCCCCGGATCTCCCTCACAAGCACGCTCGGAACCGCGAGCACAGAGCTCTCCAATCTTTTTCATTCGGGCGCGCGGACGTGGAGCTTCGTGCCCCAGATCCTCATGCCGATTTTTGATGCCAGGCTGTGGTCGGCCTATGATGTAACGAAAGTGGAAAAGGAAATCGGGTTGACCCAATATGAGAAGGCCATTCAGACCGCCTTCAGAGAAGTGGCCGATGCTCTCGCCGTGCACGGAACGGTGGATCACCAGTTATCCGCACAGCAGTCCCTGGTGGATGCGGTTGCACGAACCTACCGCCTCTCCACACTGCGATATGAAAGAGGAATCGACAGCTACCTGGGCGTCCTGGATGCGCAACGATCCCTCTATGCGGCCCAGCAGGGGCTCATCTCTCTCCGCCTCGGGAAACTCGTCAATCTGGTGAGGCTTTACGCAGTGCTGGGCGGAGGCGCGGTGTGACTGGTGAAAAGATGAACGCCGAATGAAAGTATGACCGTGTTTTTCTGAAAGGAGGTGAAGATCATCGTTCAGGAAATCGGCTCTGTGGACAGACGATTGAGAGAGGCTGAACAGAAGATCACCATCCTCTGTGAGATTACGAGGTATGTCTCTTCTCTTCTCGATGTACAACTTGTTCTTGACGCCATTGTTGAGCTGCTTTGGAAGGAGTTCAACCTGGATGCATGTTCCATCCGGCTGCTGGACGCTGACGGCAAACTGAGAATAAAAAGTCAAAAGGGACTCAGCAGGGCATTCACCGAAAAAGCGACGAGAGAACCCACGATTGACTGCTATTCGGGGGAGTGTTTTCTCACAGGCAGAATCGTCATTATCAATGATTCCGATCGGATTGAAAAACCCATCTCAACGACTCGCCTCGTGGGCGAGGATATCAAGTCCTTCGCGGTTGTACCTATCAAAGTCGAAAACGAAACCATCGGGGTTTTGGCTACTGCTTCCAAGAAAAAGAACTACTTTCATGAGCGTTTCAATGACCTGATCTACGTCATATCCAACCAGATCGGAATTGCCATAAGGATTTCGAAGCTATATCAGGAAATTCACAATTTGAATCAAGGACTGGAAGAAAAGGTCCGGGAACGGACCGCAGAGCTGGAAAAAAGAACGCAGCAGTTGATTGCAGCGGAGAGGCTTGCCACAACCTGCGAAATGTCAGATAGGGTAGCCCATGAACTCAGGAATTCGCTCACCGTGGTGGGGGGTCTTGCACGGAGGCTCCTTGAGAAACCATTTGAGGATGATCGGCATACCAAATACCTTAAGATCATTTTCGAAGAAGTGAAAACGCTGGAAGAAAAGGTTTCCAAGCTGATAAAGCTTGGCGCCGGAGAGTAGGTTGATTACTCTTCTGATCGAGACCGTTCTCTCAAAGGTCTTTCCTCGGTACATCTTTAGGAATGACCGTCATGAAGAATCGGGTGGTTTGTCATTTAGACGAGTGGCCGAAAAAATAGGTCGCAGCGATGGAACCACCAAAGGCATTGACCCCGACGTTCCTGTCGTCCAATCCTGCGTTGGAAACATGGTGGTACATCCCCTCGAGGTCGAGCGACCAACCCCTTCCGAGCAAGAAGCGAAAGCCCAGACTGGCCTGAGGAGAAAACTCGATGGATTGGCCGATCAGGTCCTGTGTTTGATCCTTGTACAGATCGTTATAAACTATGCCCGCCCCAAACTGAAAATAAGGGACAATCCGCCAGCCCGGATAGACCACGTTGTAACGGAGAAGAAAGGCTAACTCCACCATGTAATCGCCGAATCCCTCCGTTACGTTGGATCCGGCCCCTTGAATGATGCCTTCGAGGTTGCCCCTTGGAAGAAATTTCTTCTCGGACGGATCATTGAGAAAATAGCCTCCCCGGAGGTAGGTCATGGAATAATCCAAGCTCCGCCTGTTGGTCTTGAGGAAGAGAGGGGAAACGAGCAGGCCGGTGCCCGCCTGAATGGTTTTTCCTCCTTTCACATAGAGATCTCCTGCCGTACTGTTCGATGCAGCGAGGGAGAGAGAAGGATTCAGGATCACCAGGAAGAGTCCGAAAAAGAGAGAGAGCAGGATCAGAGCAGTAGCCGTACAATTTTTCATGAAACCCTCCAGGATGAGCTTTTAACACTGCGATCTCGCAGCAAAGTTTTCTGACTTTATCGTAATCGCTGCAAATAAGCTCTTGCGGGTAGACTGTGATAGGTGCGAACGGTTTGTCTAGAACCTGAAAATGTTCAGATTGAGTGTCGTGACATTTTAGCCTCTAATAAATAGGGTTGATGCTGTATATTGTGACCAAAAAATTGGTACTACTGTCCAGGAAGATCAAAAATGAGAAAGCCGTTGTCATTTCTCACTTTTTACGAGACCGTCAATGTTGATGTTCGACGTTCATCTTTAGCCCTTCGTGTTCTTCGTGGCAAAAAATTCCCCGGCCTTATCCGGGGAGAATGACTTCAATGAATTTTTTGAAAGATGGGGAAAAATAAGGATGAGATTCAAGAATGTCTTATGCGTCTATCCCTACAAGCGTGAGCTGAAGACCGTAGGTTTTCTCCCGCCGATCGGTCTTGAATACGTGGCCTCCGCCATAGAGGATCTGGTGGAGAGCATCACGGTAATCGACTTGCGGTATGAGGAGAAACCGGTTCTCTCCTTCATCGATGAGAGAACCGATCTGGTCCTCTTCAGCATCAACTGGGAAGCTGATCCCGAATTTGTACGGGATGTCATCCGGAGTGTGCCGGAGAAGATCACCGTTGTTGCCGGGGGGAGACATGCCACCGTGCATGTGGCTGAGCTTTTTCAGGAGCACCCGCGGATCGATGCGATCGCCCGCGGGGACGGCGAAGAGATTGCGAGACAAATCGTTCAGAAGGGCATCTCACCGGATATCGACGGGCTCTCATTCCGATCGAATGGGCAAATCGTTCACAACAGGAACCGGCTGCTGGAAACCATCTGTTGGGGAGGTTATCCGAACAGAAATCTTCGTCGGTACAAGTATATGGTTTCTGTCGATGAGTTTACGACCGACGTCGAGATCGATCTCATGCTCGGATCGAGAGGCTGTCCCTTCAACTGCAAATTCTGCGACTTCAAATTCAATCCTCTTGGGGAGAAGAGAAGGTGGTCAGTGAGAAGTCCCGAGTCCGTGGTTTCCGAAATAAAGACCATCAGCGCCCCCATCATCGGGTTCGCGGACGACATCTTCACCGCGGACATGGATTGGGTGGAAAGGGTCTGTGATCTCCTCATCGAAGAAGGGATCAAGAAGAAATACGCCATCAATGCCCGTCTGGAGGTTGCCAAGAGACCGGACGTCCTGGAGAAGATGTACAAAGCCGGGTTCATGGCCTTTCTCATGGGAATCGAATCCGCTCATGACAAGACCCTGGCATCCATGAACAAGGGGTTTACCACCGCAAAGGTGAGGGAATATTTTGAGACGCTGCGCCGGTTCAACATCATTTATCACTGTTACTTCATCATCGGGAACATCGGCGAGAGCAGGGAGGAGATGATGGACATCGTCCGGTTCTCCCATGATCTCGGGGCCGACACACTGGGCCTCTCTGTCCTGAGGGCGACCAAGTACTCCCCGCTTAAGGAGATGCTGAAGGGGATCGATCATTACCACATCCAGGAAGACTCCGGCAAGGTGTACTCGGACATGCTTTCGATCGATGACCTCCAGCAGATCCGAAGAGATGTCAATGCATCATTCTTCACCCTGCCGGTCATCCTTCGCATTCTGAAGAAGATGATCGTCCACAGGTTGCTCACACTGGGCCGCGTTTACAGGATCATCACCTTCACCGCCAGCAGGAAAATCAAAAAAATCGCAAAGAAAAGGGGAATACGTTTGGGGAACGTGTTCAAGTGAGTGGGTGGCGGCTATCACAGACGAAGGATTGGTCTTTGACAGACAACCGTCTTTTCCCTATACTCACCTTCCCAAGGCACGAAATCATCGTGTCACGGTATTCTGCCATGCAGAACGGTCTCCAATGAATCTTTCTGATTCCGCTTCCTGGTCTTCCCTTCTGGATGCCGCGCATAACGGTATCGTTGTCATCAATCGAGTCGGTGAAATCGTCATCTACAACGAAGCTGCGAGGCGTATCTTCGGTGACGGACCCACTCCTCTGGTGGGACGCCACTTTTCCAAAATTCGCCCGGAGACATGGCCCGACTTGCAGGATATCCTGGAGAACGGACAACCCCAGATAGGAAAAAAAATCGTCCTCCCTCAGGCCACCATCGTGGTGAATCGAACTCCCATCGTGGTCAATGGAAACATTGAAGGGGTCATTTCCGTCTTTCAGGATATCTCCGCCTACGAAGCCATCATTTCCGAGCTGAAAGGTTATCAAACACTCCACAGAAAACTGGAGGCCATTATAGAATCCTCTTATGATGGCCTCTACATCACGGACGGCAAGGCGAATACCATCCTGATCAACAATGCGTACGAAAGGATTACCGGTCTGTCGCGGAAGAACCTGCTGGGACGGAACATGAAAGATCTTGTGAGGGACAAGGTCTTCGACCATTCCGTAACACTCGAGGTCCTCAAGAGCAGGCAGGCCGTCACCATCATGCAGCAGATCATGGGCGGGAAGCAGGTCATTGTGACGGGCACGCCCATTCTTGATGAAGATGAGAATATTTCCCTGGTCGTGACCAATGTGAGGGACATCACCGAGCTGAACCAACTGCGCGCCCAGGTGGAGGAGACGCGCCGTTTGAGCTCCCGTTACTACCAGTCGCTGCTGGAGCAGGATGAGTTCGAGCACGCTCTAGGGGAGATGGTCGTCAAAAGCACGGCCATGATGCAGTCGGTTCGAAAGGCCATCAAGGTCGCGAAGGTGGAGACTTCCGTTCTGATTACCGGTGAGTCGGGTGTCGGCAAGAGCATGCTCGCCCGGATCATCCACCGAATGAGCCCCCGAAAAGACAAGCCCTTCATCACGATCAATTGTGGCGCGATTCCGGAATCGCTGATCGAGAGCGAGCTCTTCGGGTATGAGAAAGGGGCGTTCACGGGCGCTGTCCCCGAGGGCAAGGCAGGCTTGATGGAGGCAGGCAATGCCGGAACGGTGTTCCTGGATGAGGTTGCAGAACTCACGCCGGCACTTCAGGTGAAACTGCTCGAGGTGATCGAGGGCAAGACGTTCACTCGCGTTGGAGGAACGCGGCCGGTTTCGGTGAATATCCGAATCATCGCTGCCACCAACAAGGATCTGAAAGCCTTGATGAACAAAGGGTCTTTCCGGGAAGACCTCTATTATCGGCTCTACGTCATCCCGATCCATATCCCTCCTCTGCGTCAGAGGCGGGAAGACATCCCGGTGCTGGCCTTGAAGGTCATAGCCAAGCTCAATGAGAGCAGGGGTTCGAACAAGCGATTGGACTCTGATGTCCTCGAGCGGTTGGGAAAATATGATTACCCTGGGAATGTCAGGGAACTGGTCAATCTCGTGGAGCGCATGTTCATCATGAGCGAGGACGATCAGATCAATCTTCTGGATATGCCTGAAGATCTCAGGGATTACTCGTCAAGCTTTCTTATTTCGGACAAACGGGGTCTCTTGCTCAAGAGCGCTCTGGCTTCATTGGAAGCCCAGATGATCAAGGACGCCCTCCGGCGCTATCCTGTGCATTCAGAAGCCGCCAGAGCCCTGGGCGTCCATCCGGCCACATTGTGGCGGAAGATCGTCCGGTACTCTCTCAAACCCCCCGTCGCATAGCGGCAATTCATTGCATCGGTGCAAGATGATACTAAGTAATCAGAAAATCAGAAGTTATTGAATATGAATGACCTCTTGTCCTAGACCCATTGCAGCCGTGCAATAACCCGCCGCTGCCCCTCCAAAACGCATGCGCCCGTTTTTGCCAAGGAATTTACCGCCGCGATGACCACTATAGTGGCGGCATACCGGTTGCAGAAAGAGTCTCCGAAATCATCTTTTTCCCTTAACCTCCACCTCTGGTGAGAAACCGAGGGTCCTTTCCTGTGAAGCTCATGAGGATGCGAGTCAAATCACGACTTGGCCCTGAACCATACCACTTCCGAACTGCCACTCTAAACTCCAAGGAGGTATGTCATGAAAAAGAGCTTTCTGGTTGCTGTGCTCATCGTCGCCTGGTTAACCCCTCTTACAACCGTCTTTAGCGCAGAGACAATCAAGATCGGTGCGCTGTACACCATGACCGGCCGAGGCGGGCAGTACGGGAAGGATTCGGAGGTGGCCATAAAAATGGCCCTCGATGAAGTCCACGAAAAAGGACTGCCCGGGGACAGGAAACTGGAGGTGATCATCACCGATGACAAGAACCCCCAGTACGCTGTGAGTGTGGCCAAAAGGTACATATCGGAAGACAAAGTGAAATTTCTTTTCGGGATTATTTCATCCGCAATCGGCCTGGCCGTCACTGAGGTCAGCAAGGAACAGAAGGTGATCCTCGTCGGAACGGATCATGCGGCGACAGACCTGACGGCGAACAAGTTTCAGAAATACTATTTTCGAAGCGCCAACAACACATTCCAGTCCATGATGGCCGGAGCCATGTACCTGAAGGATGAGGTGAAGAACTGGAAGAAGATCGCTTACATCGGCCCGGACTACGCCTATGGAAGAGACCAGTGGATGGAGGTGAAGTGGGGGTTGGACAAGCTGGGGGTAAAGTACGAAGTGGTCGGTGAGTACTGGCCGAAGCTCTACGAGCCTGATTATACTTCCTACGTCACCGCCATCATGAAGGCAGCCCCCGATGTCCTGATTGTCGGTTTCTGGGGAGGCGACACGGTTTCCTTTATCAAGCAGGCGAAGCCGTATAAGCTTTTTGAGAAAATGATTTATTTTCATGTGGATGCCGGTGGGAATTATGAGGCCATGGCTGCTCTTGCAGACGAAATGCCCCAGGGTTTGATCCTCTCTGCCCGCCACCACAACAACTGGCCTGACACGCCCGAGAACAAAGCCTATGTACAGAAGTTTTTCAAGGCGGCAGGCAGATATCCATCCTATGCCGCCTCCGGAGCATATGTGGGTATCCACATGATTGCAGAGGCCATTCGCAAGGTGGGGAATGCGAACGATACGGAAGCCCTCGTGAAGGCCATGGAGGGGATGAAGATCCAATGTCCTGAAGATCCGCCCGGATTCACCTCCTATATTGACCCGGCTACCCACCAGATCGTCCAGGTGCAGGCCATCGGCACAACCGTGAAGAACGACACGCTGCCTCCGGCGAAGTACATGCTGGGCAACTGGAAGGTTTACCCGGCGGAAAAACTATGGCCGATCTCCGAGTACGTCGAATATCTGACCAAGGCAAAAGGGAAGTGAGCCCGACATGAGCAATCGCAACATCCGGGATCGGGTTTTCCCCTCATCCGTTCTTCAGGGACAAATGTCGCGCTCACGCAGGCGTGAAGGGGCTTTGATATGGATCTAGGCACCTTTGTTTCCCAGTTCATCAGCGGCCTCTCCGTAGCGATGTTGATCTTCCTTGTGGCGAGCGGCCTCACCCTCATATATGGCGTGCTCAACGTGCTCAACTTCGCTCACGGTTCCTTCTACCTCCTCGGCACCTACTTTGCGTTCCAGCTCATGCAGCTGATTCCCAACTTCTGGCTTGGACTGGTCGCAGGGGTTTTCGGTGCAGGGGTCGTGGGGATGATCATTGAAGTCCTGTTTCTCAGGAGGATCTACGGGAGGCCCGATGAGGGGGCGTTCCAGCTGTTGATGACCTATGCCTTTATTCTGGTTCTGGACGACGCGGTCAAATTCATCTGGGGTCCCGAGTACAAGACCATATCAAAGCCTCCCATCTTCAGCGGATCCGTCACTATCGGGCCTGTCGTGGTGCCGGCCTACAATATCTTCATCATCCTGGTCGGTCTCGTGGTTGTTCTTTTTGCCTGGTACCTCCTCAACCGGACGGAATCGGGCAAGAAGGTGCGGGCGTCCTCCATTGACCGGCAGATGCTGAGTCTTTTAGGCGCAAACGTGCCTTTGATCATGACCGTTGTCTTCGGCATTGCCACAGCTATGGGAGGGCTGGCCGGAGTGCTGGCAGCACCCCTTCGAACCGTCACGCCCGGAGCCGGCATTGAAGTGATTATCGATTCCCTCATCGTAGTGGTCATCGGGGGCTTCGGGAATTTCTGGGGAGCCCTGCTGGGCGCCCTGATTATCGGCGAGGTGCTTTCCTTCGGGATTCTATGGTGGGCCGAGCTTGCCACCGTGCTCACCTTCATAGTTATGATTGTGGTGTTGATCTGGAAGCCTGAGGGGCTGCTCTCTACAAAAAGCGCAGGTGGGAAATAGAGCCGTGAAAAAACTGGGAAGCTATCTGTCCTGGGCCGTGTATGGCGTCGTTTTCCTGGGGATCGTTCTTGTGAACCCGGGCGAGCATTATATTCACCTGGCAGCCCGGGTGATCATCTTCAGCCTCTACGCAGTGGCCTTCAACATCCTTTTCGGCACTACCGGGCTCGTCTCCTTCGGCCAGGCCCTGTTTTACGGGATCGGCGCCTATGTCACGGGCATGCTTGCCAAGTCCATAGGGCCACAGTTTTTTCTGCTCTACATTGTGCTCGGAGCGGTGCTGGCTTCGTCCGTTTCGGTCCTCATCGGGCTTTTGACCCTGAGGCTGACGGGAGTCTATTTCACCATGCTTACGCTCGCCTTTGCCCAGCTTGCCTGGGGGGTGACCTTCAAGCTCTATCATTTCACCGGAGGAGACGACGGCATCCAGGCTATCCCAAAACCGGAGCTGCTGGCAGGGAGCGGGGTGCTCAAGTACTATCTTTTCAGCTTCGTTGTGGTGACAATTTCATTGTACATCATCTGGCGCATCACCCACTCCCCCTTCGGGGCCCTTCTCCGGGGCATCCGGCAGAACCCCCGGAGAATCACCTTCCTTGGGCTCAATGTATACAGGAACCAACTGGTGGCTTACGTCGTATCGGCGTTCTTCGCGGCCGTGGCCGGCGGGCTTTACTCGGGTCTGGACGGAAGCATTCATCCGGACATGCTCCATTGGCCTACATCAGGCAATGCCATTCTGATGGCCACCATAGGCGGCATGAGCAGCTTTTTCGGCCCTGTGGTAGGGGCGGCAATTCTGACGGGTCTGGAGGAGATCGTGGGGAGGCATACCGAATACTGGTCCTTTTTTATCGGTGCTGCAGTGGTCATTGTCGTGCTGCTCTTCCCGAGGGGTATCCTAGGCATCCGCTGGTCCGGCTGGCACAGGAAAGAAGAAGAGAAGGAGACGAGAGTTGCCCCCGATACTGGAAATTAAGGATCTCGACAAGCACTTTGGTGGTATTCACGTAACCGATCATGTGAATGTTTCCATCGAGCAGGGGGAAATGTCGGCAATCATCGGGCCGAACGGCGCCGGCAAGACGACCCTCTTCAACCTGATCACCGGCTCCATTCCTCCGGATACCGGGGTAGTCCTCTTTGAAAGCAACGATATCACCAGACGGCCGGCCGAAGAGATCGTGAGGCAGGGGGTGGTGAGGGCCTTTCAGGTGGCGAGTCTTTTCCTGGAGGAAACCGTGTATGACAATGCCTACCTGGCAGCTCTCTCCAAATTCGGCAAGAACAGGAAGATGTTTCGCAACAGACTCCAGTTCAAGGAAGCCGGGGAATACGCAGAAATGATCCTCCGTCGCATAGGGCTTATCGAATGGAGAAATGCGAAGGCTTCGGAGCTTTCACACGGGGATCAAAAAGTCCTGGACATTGCCATAGCCCTTGCCATGAAGCCCAAGATCCTCCTTCTGGACGAGCCTACTGCGGGCATGGCACCAGATGAACGGGCGAGAATGATGCATCTGTTGAGGGAATTGCATGACTATTTTCACCTCACCACCATTTTCATCGAGCACGATATGGACATGGTTTTCGGAATTGCTCAAATCATCCGCGTGCTGGTCCAGGGAAAGATGATTGCAGAGGGTTCGCCGGAAGACATCCGCCGGCACGAAGAGGTCATTGACGCATATCTCGGCAAAGAGGTGCTGTGAGATGGCGGATATACTTGTCCTGGAGCGAATCAATTCGTACTACGGGAAGAGCCACATTCTGTTCGACGTGAACCTGAAGGCCCGAGAGGGCGAGACCCTTTGCCTGATGGGCAGGAACGGAGCCGGGAAGACCACCACCTTCAAGAGCATCATGATGGTTCTTCAGCCCAAGTCCGGCAAGGTGTATTTCCAGGGCAAGGACGTCACCGGAGAGAAACCTTTCAGGCTGGCGCGGCTCGGTCTGGGACTCGTCCCGGAAGACCGTAAAATTTTCGGGCCCATGACAGTCTCTGATAATCTCGTGCTCGGCACCTCGACGGGGCGGAAGGGAATCTGGAATTTAGATCTCATTTACGAGTTTTTTCCCCGACTCAAGAGCTTCCAGTCCCGTGCGGGGGGAACGCTCTCTGGCGGGGAACAACAGATGCTCACCATTGCCAGGACGCTCATGAGCAATCCGGCAGTGGTTCTTCTCGATGAACCTACGGAGGGATTAAGCCCGGTCATGGTGAAGGCTTTGAAGGACCTGGTATTGAAGCTGAAGGAGGTGGGAACCACAATCCTGCTTTCTGAGCAGAACATCAAGTTTGCCATGGCCGTATCGGATTTTGTAGCTATCATCGACAAAGGCCACATCCGTTACGAGGCCGATGTGGACACCTTCAAGAAGGATGACGCTATCAAGAAACAGTACCTCGCGGTTTAAGGTCGCGGGCCAAGGACGGGATCGGAACTCGACTGCTTCGTGAAGAGGGAGCATAAATCCAACCGATGTTCGGCTTCTATAACATAGTGCTTAGAGTGAATCTATCACAGCAATCCTTTGAGCTGAAGATGCTCTCCGATCAGGTCCTCTGCACCACCCTCGGGGGAAAAGGGCTGGCGGCATATCTGTTGCGCGGATCCAAACCACGCCCGGCGTCCACTCCGATTTCTGAGGACAGCATCATCTTCGCAACCGGACCTCTGACCGGGAACCGCGTACCAGGCTCTCGCTGCTGCGGCCTCTTCACCAGGTCATCCGGGGAAAATGGCTGCGCTGGAAGTTATCTCCTCGGATCCATAGCCGAGTGCATTGCCGGAACCGGGTTTGACGCGGTCGAGGTGAACGGCGCTTCGAATCGGCCCGTTTGGATTGAGATCTGCGAGGGCGGAAGCTTCTATGTTCCGGGATCCGAACTCCAGGGGCTCACTGGGGTTCAGACAGCAAAGCAGATCGGGAAATGGATGAGAGAGAACCGGCCTGCGGCCCGGAAGTTCGGGATCGTTTACATCGGTGACGGTGAAGGAAAAGCGTCGGAATCTCCAATTCCGGAGATTGACTGGGCCATTGACAGGAAGAGCGATATGGCTCGTATTCTCCTGGCCAAGAATGTGATGGCATTCGTTTTCTGGGGCGAAAAGGAAAGGGTGTTGGCCCATCCCGGGCTAATCAAGAGATTTGCTGCAAAGGCGCGACCTTTTGTCGGCACCGATGATCGGTACCCGCAATCAAAGACGGAGAGAGGTGTCCACGAAAAAAGGGCGAAGAGCGAGCCCCAGATGGAATATCGTTCCACCATTTCCGATTGCCTGATCGTGAGAGATTCATACCAGCGTTTGTATGGCTGGGAAGATCTGGAGCTGCTGATCAAGAGCGCAACTGGACTCGAGTTGGGGAAAGAGGAGCTTTGCTCCATTGCGCGATCGATCATGGAAAACATCGAAAGCTGATCTTTGGTGGATCCGGTTCTTTCCAGGGGTGCCGCACTGTTTTTTGGAAAAGGCTTCAATTTCAATCATAGAATCGATTTGTATAGTCCTGTATGGATCGACTTCCATGCCGGGAGGTGAGGTGATGACGATGATGACGGCAGAACAATACGAAGAAAGCCTGAGGAAGCTGAAGCTGGCGGTTTACATGTTGGGCCGGCGAGTTGAGAATCCGGTGGATGACCCCATTATCCGTCCTTCCATGAAGGCAGTGGCGATGACCTACGAGCTCGCTCAGCGCCCGGAGCTCGAAGAGATCATGACCGCGACCTCGCACATCTCCGGCAGGAAGATCAACCGCTTTACCCACATTCACCAAAGCACGGGCGATCTGTTGAAGAAGAGCAAGATGGGAAGGCTGCTGGGACGCGAGACAGGATGCTGCTTTCAAAGGTGCGTAGGCATGGATGCTTTGAATGCGGTTTCCATCGTCAGCCACAACATCGATGCGAAATGGGGAACGGAGTACAACAAACGTTTCCTGAAGTATCTCGAGTATGTGCAGGAGCACGATCTGACCGTGGACGGCGCAATGACCGACACGAAGGGGGATAGGAGTCTTCCCCCCCACAAGCAGCCCGACCCGGATGCCTTTCTTCGCGTTGTGGAGAGGAGAAAGGACGGGATTGTCGTGAGGGGCGCCAAGGCCCACCAGACCGGCGCGGTCAATTCGCATGAAATCCTGGTCATGCCTACCCTGTCCATGAGGGAGGAAGACAGGGAGTATGCGCTATGCTTCGCTCTTCCCAGCGATGCGGAAGGAATCCTCTACATCATCGGACGACAATCCTGCGACACCAGAAAAAGCGAGGGAGGGATGCTCGATCAAGGCAATCTCCTCTTCGGGGGGCACGAGGCGCTAGTCGTCTTTGAAGACGTCTTTGTGCCATGGGAGAGAGTTTTCATGTGCGGGGAATTCGAGTTCACGGGTGAACTGGTCGAGAAATTCGCCGCCTACCATAGACAGAGCTACGCATGCAAGGTCGGCGTGGGGGATGTGCTGATTGGGGCCGCCCAGATCGCGGCCGAGTACAACGGCGTGGATAAGGCTTCGCACGTGAAGGACAAGATCATCGAGATGAACCATCTGAACGAGACCCTTTATTGCGGCTGTCTCGCCTGCGCCTCGGAAGGGAATCGGGAGCAGAGCGGGACCTATTGTGTGGACATCCTGCTCGCCAATGTGCACAAGCAAAACGTGACCCGGTTCCCGTATGAAATCGCGCGACTTGCGCAGGACATTGCAGGGGGGCTCATGGTGACCATGCCTTCTGAGAAGGATCTGCGTTCCCCAAAAACAGGCATACTCATAGAAAAGTACCTGAGAGCGAAGAGCGATGTCCCGACCGAACACCGGCTGCGGATTTTGAGATTGATCGAGAATCTGACGCTCGGGTCTGCCGCAGTGGGATATCTGACAGAATCGATGCATGGCGCAGGCTCTCCTCAGGCACAGCGGATCATGATCTCACGAATGGCCGACTTGGAAGAGAAACAAAGGGCGGCCAAACGGTTGGTCGGCCTGGGGGATGAGTCGCCTGTGAAGTGATTAAGCGCAAAGGAGTCTCTCATGAATTGGCAGGAGATTTACAAGCAGAAACTCACCACAGCTGATTCGGCAGTAAAACAGATCCGGTCAGGGCAGAGGGTCGTTGTGGGGCATGCCTGCGGTTCCCCCGAGGTTTTGATCAAGGCCATGCTCGCCCAGAAAGAAGCCTACCGGAATGTCGAAATCGTCCATATGGTATCCATGGGACCCTCCGAGTACTGTCTGCCGGAGAACTCATCTCAGTTCATTCACAACTCCATCTTCGCGGGGCCAACCACCAGGGAAGCCATCAACCTGGGGAGGGCTATCTTTACACCCTGTCACTTCAGCCTGATCCCCAGATTGTTCACCGAAAACATCCTTCCGGTGGATGTAGTCCTCTGTATGCTTTCGACCCCGGATGAACATGGATTCTGCTCTTTCGGGGTATCCGTGGATTACACCAAGCCTGCCGCCGAATGCGCCAAAGTGGTCATCGCCGAGGTGACTCCGTACATGCCCAGGACCCTTGGAAACTCTTTTATCCATGTTTCAAAGATCGACTCCATCGTCGAATGCAACTCCATGCCCATCAATCTTCCCTCTCCCCGGATCACGTCCCTCGATGAGGCTGTCGGCCGCAATTGTGCGGAATTGATCCGGGATGGAGATTGCCTCCAACTTGGGATTGGCGCCACGCCTGATGCCATTTTGAGATTCCTGAAGAACAAGAAGCATCTCGGGATCCATACAGAGATGTTCTCGGACGGAGTGGTCGACCTGGTTCGTGACGGGGTTATCGATTGTTCAAAGAAAAACTTCCATCCCGGAAAGATGGTTGCCACCTTTTTCATGGGGACCGAAAAGCTCTACCGGTTTGTCCATAACAATCCGATGGTAGAGATGTTCAGTGTCGACTACACCAACAACCCCGCCGTCATTGCAAGGAACAACAATATGGTATCCATCAACTCGGCACTGGAGGTCGATTTCAGCGGACAGGTTGTTGCGGATACCATCGGCTATAAGCAGTACAGCGGCACGGGCGGGCAGGCGGATTTTGTCCGAGGAGCCGCCTGGTCGAAGGGGGGCCGGTCCATCATCGCATTTCACTCCACGGCGGCGGGAGGAAAGGTTTCCCGGATCCGCTCCCACATCGAAGAGGGAGCGGCAGTCGTCACGAACCGAGCGGATGTCCACTTCATCGTGACGGAGTATGGTATCGCCGACCTTCGGGGGAAATCGGTCGTGGAAAGGGCAAAGAGTTTGATCAACATTGCCCATCCGGACTTTAGAAATGAGCTCTCACAGGAGTTTCAGCGAATATTTCACAGACAGTGAGAAAGGGGGCCCCTGAAACTTCGGGTGCCCCCGATAGGGGGATGGGATGGTTGCGGTGCCAGGCATAAAGCATCCACTCACTAAACCTCCCACCTCTGGTCCAGTCTTTGCCCATCTCAGATGTGTCTTTGCCTTTGTGCCAGGGCAGGGGATAGTCTTCTCCGAAAAGGGCACGATTTCGAAATCATTGCTTGGTCCGTTCAGGGCCGCTCCTTTTTCAGCAAGTCCCGAATTTCGGTCAGGAGTTCCTGCTCCTTTGTAATAAGGGGCGGCGGTGGGGGTGGGGCGGCTTCCGCGGCCCTTTCCTTCATGATCCATCCCAGGAACTTGACGATGAAGAGGAAAAGCGCCAGGGCGACAATGAGGAAATTCAAAACCTCGCCTATGAAGAGACCGTACGGGATCTCCTTGCCGTTCACCACGAATTTCCAGGCCGCATACCCTTTCTCGCCCGGCACAACGAGGCTGATGAGCGGCATGAGGAGGTGTTTTACGAGCGAATCGATGATTTTTCCAAATGCCGCGCCGATAATCACACCGACCGCCAGATCGATCACGTTTCCCTTGAAAGCGAACTGTTTGAACTCCTCAAAAAGTGAAAATGCCTTTTTACCGGGATTCACGGAAGCCGTTCTCTGTGAGACATTGAAACCCATGAGACACCTCCTTAATGTCAGTGGAAAGTTTTTTTTCGCGAAACAGCAGCGGGAATACAGCCGCAACTCATTTCGCGAAAACCTTTTTCAAGAGATCTGTGACCCTTGCCGCAGGATTGGTCCGTATTTTCTTCTCTTCCTCTCCCACCATCGTGAAGAGGCCGTCAAGAGCCTTGTTGGTCACATAGTGATCGAGATCCATGCTCTCCTTGGAAGCAAAAGGCAGGGATTGATAGGGTGTCACCATGTCCTTGTAGGCCTTTGCGACCCCAACCTTGTTCATGCTCGAGGTGACAACCGGCTTGAACTGATCGTAGAGCTTTTTTGAAGTTTTCCCCTTGAAAAAGTCGGTTGCGGCCGTTTCGCCGCCCTGGAGAATTCTCCGGGCATCGTCGAAGGACATTTCCTTTATTGCCTTGGTAAAGAGAGGTACGGCTTTTGGAGCGGCTGTTTCGGC